>Ga0181563_10004691_pt1 | contig 12686 bp, 10 predicted proteins | sample 011ome_25_FD_133759 | JGI IMG/M metagenome (GOLD analysis project Ga0181563, IMG submission 133759) | Coastal salt marsh microbial communities from the Groves Creek Marsh, Skidaway Island, Georgia - 011512CT metaG (megahit assembly) | ecosystem: Environmental > Aquatic > Marine > Intertidal... | reverse complement strand
GGTTCCTGGCCACCAGAGTCCCGCGGATTCCAGGGCCAAAGGAGCCCATGTGGCGTCGCCGAAATCAGCACCGGTCTGTCCTTCTCCATCGACCGCAAATGCAGAAAGGACCAAAGCCACTTCATCGGAGCCGCCAGAAGGCGAATTTCCAACTTGCCAGTGGACTTCAATGGTGTCAACCACTCCATCGGTTCCCGGGGCGGAGGACAATGCGCCGGAAGCCGTCCACCACGTTGTACCTGCGGTCGGCCCGATGGAAACCCTCCATTGTCCCACTTCGCCTGACCCGCGCTCCGGAGCAGGATCTTCCACCCTGAATCGCAGCAATAGGGTTTGTCCATCTGTCACGGATGCGGATGAAGACGGGTAAATCCAGGATACAATCGGTGGGGGCTTCTCCACCTTGCAACCTCCTATTGCCCAGGCTGCCATGACCATCAAGAAGGGGAGGATTTGCCGGTCCATGGGCTCGAAATTAGGTTGTGGATGACCATGTGGAATCGCGGTGGATACTGTTTGGTCGAGGGGCTTGAGATGGGCCCTACTTTGGTCTTCCATCCCTTTCTGACCGTGGCCGACAGCAAATCCCTGAGCAACAAGCGCAAAACTGCTATTCAAAGTGCGGCAGTCGCCCCCGGAATGACGGGAATTGGTAAAAAACCGCCCCAAGCCATTGAACTGGAAGAGGCCGTGTTGGGTGCTTGCATGCTCGAATTGAGCGCAGTAAACGCCTCTATTGACATTTTGGATCCCAGGGCCTTTTACAAGGACGCACACGGGGAGATTTTCAAGGCCATCAAGGACCTTTTCGGTGAGTCCGAACCCATCGATATTCTGACGGTAACGGAGCGACTGAGAAAAGAGGGGATGTTGCAGTTCTGTGGCGGGCCTGCTTACGTTGCGGGATTGACGGACCGGGTAGCCAGTTCGGCCAATGTGGAGGCCCATGCGCGGATTGTGGCACAGAAGTTCATTCAGCGCGAGCTGATTCGGATTTCGGGTGAGACCATCGAGGCGGCATTCGAGGACACCACGGATGTCTTCGATCTGCTGGATCGATCAGAGCAGCAGCTCTTCGAGGTTGCCGAGGGAAACATTCGCCAGAGCTACCAAGAAATGGGGCATGTCATTCGCGAGGTGATTGCGGGCATTGACCAGGCTCGCCTCAACAAGGATGGTGTCAGTGGTGTACCGACCGGGTTCAATGCGCTCGACAAGATTACAGGAGGGTGGCAGCGATCGGATATGGTGGTTCTTGCTGCGCGTCCAGGAATGGGAAAAACGGCATTCGTGCTTTCCATGGCGCGGAATATGGCCGTTGATCACGATGTCCCGGTTGCCATTTTTTCATTGGAGATGAGTTCGGCCCAACTTGTTCAGCGTCTTGTGGCCGCGGAGTCCGAATTGAGTGCAGAGAAATTCCGGAAGGGCGATTTGGAGGAATACGAGTATCAGCAGCTCCAAAGCCGCATTACCAAGTTGGCGAAGGCCAAGCTTTTCATTGATGATACACCTGCGTTGAGCGTTTTTGAGTTGCGTGCGAAGTGCCGACGCTTGAAGCAAAAGCATGGCATCAATATGGTCATCATTGACTATTTGCAATTGATGAGTGCAGGCGGCGAAAGCAGCAAGGGCAATCGAGAACAGGAAATCTCCACCATCAGCCGCTCGATCAAGAGCATTGCGAAGGAACTGGACGTGCCTGTCATCGCGTTGTCTCAACTTTCTCGCTCCGTTGAAACCCGGGGGGGGGACAAGCGGCCGATTCTCTCTGATCTCCGTGAATCCGGTGCCATCGAGCAGGATGCGGATATCGTGTGCTTCATATACCGTCCTGAGTATTATGGAATCACCGAGGATGGCGATGGTATGGACACCGAGAACATGGGAGAGCTGATTGTGGCCAAGCACAGAAACGGGGGACTCGATACGGTCAAGCTCAAATTCACCAAGCACTTGGCTAAATTCTCGGATTACGATGCCTTTGCCGACAGTCCATTCGATACGGGCAGGGGCATGGCACCAAATGAGGACTTTGCCAACGGAGGAGCGAAAACCATGACCGTGGGGTCCAGAATGAACGAGGGGGACAGCAATGCGCCCTTCTGATTCGTTTGGGACCTCCATGACATTTGCCCCGAGACGGGGAATTATCTTCGGGACATGTTGAAATCGAGGGGCGTCCTTTTACTGGCCTTGGTAATTGTCATTGGGTCGGGGTCGCTGCAAGCGAGCCGGTTGCTGATTCCCATGGACGAGGGACAGGCAAATCATCTCAAGGCCTATGGAATGGCTTATTGGGTATTGGAGCAAGGTTTGGAGGTGGAGTGGCTCCTGAATTACCGCGGGGGAAGTTTTCTCATTCCCGCAGCTCCTTCCATTTCAGGAGAATGTACCATCAGAGGGGTAGATTTCGAACCTATGGCGGACATACAGGTCCAACGTTTGTTGGCGGGGATTGCTGACCCGGAAGTGAATCAACAACGTGTGAAACTGGAGGTGGCGCCTCGGGTGGCCGTGTACAGTCCCAAAAGCAAGTTGCCATGGGATGATGCCGTGACTTTGGTTTTGACCTACGCAGAGATTCCCTATGACATCGTTTACGACGCAGAGGTCATGGAGGGCAAACTCATCGACTACGATTGGTTGCACCTGCACCATGAGGATTTCACGGGGCAATACGGAAAATTTTATCGATCCTACCGCAATGCGGCATGGTATCAGGAAGAACAGGCCAGCCAAGAGGCCAGTGCGGCTTCGCTAGGGTTTGCAAAGGTCAGCGAAATGAAACGGGCAGTAGCCCTGGAGATGCGCAACTTCGTGTTGGGTGGGGGGTTCCTCTTTACAATGTGTTCAGGCACGGACAGCTTTGATATCGCTCTGGCTGCGCAGGAGACGGACATTTGTGACCCGATGTTCGATGGAGATCCATCGGATCCGTTGGCTCAGCAGAAGTTGGACTTTGAGCAAGGCTTTGCGTTTTGGAATTACCGCCTGGTGCGCGATCCGATGGTCTACGAGTTCAGCGACATCGACGCAACCGAGGATCACGGTAAGCTGAAAGAAATCAAGGACTTTTTTACCCTTTTCGATTTCTCGGCCAAATGGGATGTCATTCCGACGATGCTGACCCAGTGTCATGAACAGGTCATTCACGGTTTCATGGGCCAAACCACGGCTTTCCGAAAGGAATTCGTGCGGCCGGATGCTACGGTGTTGGGAGAGAGTCGTGGCGTGGGTTCGGTGAAATACCTGCACGGAACTTTGGGGGAAGGCCAGTGGAGTTACTACGGTGGCCATGATCCAGAGGACTACCGCCACCTGGTCAACGACCCGCCAACCGACTTGAATCTGCACCCAAATTCACCGGGCTATCGCCTGATTTTGAATAACATTCTCTTTCCAGCTTCGCGGGAAAAGAAGCGAAAAACATGAGTTTAGTCCCGGCGAACGGTCACGGTAAGCGTGAAGAGTTCGCGGCCATCCTCAAGCGAGTCGAAGCGGTAATCGATGGGGCCATTGGCCTTTTTAGCGAGGCTGAGTAGTCCTAAACCTGCGCCTCCCTTTTCGGAAATCTTTCCGTTGCACAACGTTTCGATGTAGGCTTTCCGGAGGTCTTCCTCATCCATTCCATTGATGTCGTAGAGGCGCTCAGCGAGTACTTCACGCATGGCGGTGTCGATCATGTTCCCGCACTGCAATTGGAACCCTATGGGTGTAGCTTCCAATGTGAGGTAAAGTTGGGTGAAGCCGTCCTCTTCAATAAGGCCATGGCGCATCACGTTTTGCAAACACTCTATAAGGACGTTGCCAATGCGCTTCATCAACGTCTTTCCTCCCGCAGCGGCTGTGCTTTTTTCGGCCAGAGCGAGCAAACCCTCCATCCCGGATGAGTCTACAGGTCCGATGTAGGAAAGAAGGGTCCCGTATTGATCTTCAGAACCATGATCCTTACGCAACACGGAGCGTAATTCTCGCTGCAGGATTCTGAGGTTGGGAGACCCTTGATTCGACATACTGTGGCTTTGGTCCTACTAATTTACGCAAAAGTTCGACGTATCCCCAAAAAAGTGCGCCGAAAAATCTATCCGCGTGAAGTTAGTCCAAGCACCCGGCGTGAAGAGCTGCAGAAACACAGGATTTTTCCACAACATGCCGAGGTTTCACGCTGCTTTGAATCTTCGGATACCGCCAGTAGAAACAATGGACCCGCCGTTGGGCTGGATCAGCATGTCATAAAACTCGGATCGACAGAAGTGAAGCGATCCTCGGTAGGACGTTCCAGACAAATGGGCATGCCAGACGGCCAAAGCGGTTTGCTGAAGTTGACGCCATGCAAACGAGCTAAATCCTTCGGGACATGCGAAATTGGAAATGTGCCTGCGGGCGCCTTCGATATCGAGGATGGGAGCGAAGTTCATATTGGCCATTACGCTGCGCTTTGAAGGGAGGTTTCGAGAGCGGCACTTGGTTTTTCCAATCGCAATGCACAGCCGATGATGCTCCGGACGTCCAGAAGGGTCCATTGGCGGTTTCCGGTTTTCGTATCCAGCAAGTTTTGGCCGCGAAAAGCATCCAGAACGGCGATGGCCTCCCGTCGGTTGGCTCGTTCGCGCAGGAGTCGAGAGAAAACGGGGTAATTCAGGGTCAAAGAAGTGAGTTGACCATCGGAGGATTGGCACACGAGGTGCACGTGTAGATCGGTGCCGGCAAAGGCGATGGTTTGGACCGGACCAAATGTGGAAAGGGGGATGGGTTGGGACATGGGAAAGCGTTGATGATGCAACGTTCCCGGGTGGGTCCGTAAGGAATTTACGGAGGGCATTAAAAAGGAAAGGTGGTGGCTTCAGCGCCTCACGTTTCTTGGCCTCGTATGCCCTCCAATGCCTTTGAATGGATGGCTTTCAATTCATTGATCCATTCCTCGGGGCCCAAGGGCAGAACATCGGCTCCGAATCCTAGGATCCACTGGTTCAGTTCATAAGTGGGGTGGACTTCGATGCGGTAAGATTTCCATCCTGGATAATGGGGGGGCACATCTTCAAGGGGGGCTTGCGATGCGTGGATGGGTTGACTGTCCAAATAGTGGGATAGAAGGGGGGAAGCTGCCCAACGGAACTCCTTGACCCCTTCGGACCCTGCAGTGATGCCGATGGAATTGCGGAAGTAGCGATCGGCGTTGAAGGAGGTGTCCCGTACAAATCGGGCTTCGTCGAGGATGACGGCATTCATGCGGTCCAGCGCGAAGGTTTTGACCGCGGCAGCTCCTTCTGGTTTGCCTATGACATACCAACGGTTTCGGTACTCTTTCAGCAGATAGGGCTCGATGCACCTTTCACTTTGCGCTCCTCCTGCTTCATTGAATTTTCTATAGTTGAAACGCACGGCCCTCCGCTCTGATATCCCTGACATCAGAACCGCAATGTGCTCTGTGCCCAGTGTCTTTGGCGCCTGTTCGAATTGTACGTGCTGATCCAGCCCCTCGCCAGGAGCAGAAGCATGCACCCTTTCGAATATTCGCCCGATTGCGGATTGATACTGTTGGAAAACCGGCATGTCCCTGAACTGGAGCAGGGTGAGGGTCGCAAACCGGAGCGCTTGCAAATCCTGTTCACCCAGGTTGAGTCCGCTGATGCTGTAATCCGGGTCCTCATATGCATAGCCCCTGTGTTCGGCGTTGTAGACGATGGGAGCATGGTAGCCCAGGTCACCTTCGTTGCGCATGGCCCATAGGTCCTTTTCAATGGTGGAAATGCTGATTCTATCTCCTTCACTTCCATAAAGCCCCTCTTCGCAGGCGCGCCTGAGGTCCTCCTTGGAAGGATAGGGTCGCATCCGATTGGTCAGGCACCGGTCAATGATGCGGTATCGGAGGAGGGCGTATTTGTTGGCGGGCATCTGAGGGTGGCGGGTCAGGCAGGAAAACCGAGCGTGTTGAGAAGCCACAGAACGACAGGAAGAATGGGAAGGGCCCAAGTGAGGTCGATGAGCGGGAATTTTCGCAGGTCAAGCAAATCGAGTCCGAGTGCGAGGAGAAGCACCCCGCCCAGGCCGGAAAGTTCAGTGACCAACGCGTCGGAAATGCCCGAACCCAAAACTGTGAATCCGAGCGTCAGCGAACCTTGCAGCACCAGGACGGCGCCAGCGGAGAGGAGCACGCCTCTGCCGAGGGCGGCCGCGAGAAAGAGCGAGCTGATGAGGTCCATGGTGCCTTTGGCCAGAAGTATGGTCGGGTCGCCGAGCAGCCCATCCTGCATACACCCCACCAAAGTCATGGCCCCCACGCAGAACAGTAAAGTCGACTGGACCAATGCGGCTCCCTCGCCTTGCCCCAGCCGATGGGCGATTCTGCGTATTCTGGCATCCAAACCGATCATATGTCCCACACCTGCACCTAAAACCAATGCGATGAAAGTGGCAATAGGTCGGGTGATGTCCATCATCATGTTCACTCCGATGAACAATGTGAACAATCCTATGGCGGAGAACACGGCTACCCTTAGTGGCTCCGGTACCCTTTGCCGGAGCATCAGGCCCGCCGAAGCACCGATGGCAACGGTTGCGGTATTGAAAAGTGTTCCCAACATGTGCCCAAGTTACTTTTGGCAGACGCCACTGCGCATGTCGCAGCGATTACCGACCCGCATATGTCTTTCACCATCGCCGCTACCGACCCTCATTCCAGAGCTCGAACGGGTACACTACAGACGGATCATGGGGCCATCCGTACCCCCATTTTCATGCCCGTAGGAACGCAAGGGTCGGTAAAGTCCGTACCTCAAGATGTGCTGGCGGACGTGGTGGATCCCGATATCATCCTGGGCAACACTTACCATTTGTACTTGCGCCCGGGACTGGATGTGCTTTCCAAGGGAGGAGGTTTGCACGGCTTTATGGGCTGGGATCGTCCCATCTTGACCGATTCGGGAGGGTATCAGGTATACAGCCTGGCTGAAAATCGGAAAATCAAAGAGGAGGGGGTGACTTTTCGAAGTCATATCGATGGCAGTCCGCATCTTTTCACGCCCGAGAGAGCGGTGGACATCCAGCGTGTCATCGGTGCCGATATCATGATGGCTTTTGATGAGTGTCCACCGTATCCATGCGACTATGGGTATGCCCGTGAGTCAATGGAGATGACCCACCGGTGGTTGGACCGTTGCATCGCCCGAATGGCCGAGACGGAGCCCCATTATGGTCATCGACAGATGCTCTTTCCTATTGTCCAAGGGTCGACCTTCCCCGAGCTGAGGAAGGCTTCTGCCCATGCCATTGCAGAGCGAGGTGCTGAGGGCAATGCCATAGGCGGTCTTTCCGTTGGAGAACCCCATGAAGAGATGTATGCGAGTGTGGCCCTTTGCACTGAAATCCTTCCCGAAGACAAGCCGCGGTATCTGATGGGTGTAGGGACCCCAGCGAACCTATTGGAGAACATCGCTCTCGGGGTGGACATGTTTGATTGCGTGATGCCCACGCGCAATGCCCGGAATGGTATGTTGTTCACCCGACAAGGGACAATGAACATGCGCAACCGCAAGTGGGAGGACGACTTTACTCCGCTTGATCCCACCGGAACTGCGGACGTTGACCATCGCTACAGTCGTGCCTATGTGCGCCACCTGTTCCGCGCGGGAGAGATCTTGGCTTTACAAATCGCCACCGTGCACAATTTGGTGTTCTATTTGGATTTGATGCGTGAGGCGAGAGAACGCATCGCGGCTGGCACTTTTACCGTGTGGAAGGATGCCCTCATTCCCACCTTGGAACAGCGTTGCTGATCTACCATGCGCATCCTTGACCGCTACATCATTCGGAATTTCCTGGGCACCTTCTTTTTGATGGTGGCTCTTTTCTGTGTGGTGGCGGTCGTCTTTGATATAGCCGAAAACCTGGAGCGACTGATTGAGAATGGCGCGTCCTGGTCGGAAGTTTTGGGTTCGTATTACTTCAGTTTCTGTTTGGCTCTGGGCAATACGCTGAGCGCTTTCATAGTGTTCTTGACCATTTTGCTTTTCACGAGCAGATTGGCCCAACGCAGCGAGATCATCGCTGTATTGGCGGGCGGCATTTCCTTTCAGCGATTGATGCGCCCCTATTTCATCGCTTCCACCTTGATTGTGGTGGGAAGCCTGGTACTCGGTCATCTCGTTCTCCCCATGACCAATGAGCGGAAAATGGATTTCGAGGTGGAATTCATCCACAAGGAATTCCATATTGCCGAACAGCATCTTTATCGGGAAATCCAACCGGGGACGATAGCCTACTTCAGGTCGATCAATGCCGGCCGTGAGGTGGGGTATCGTTTTGTACTCGAACAATGGGATGATGGACGGTTGGCAGAGAAGTGGAGCGCCAGTAAGGCAAAGTGGCTCCCGGAAGAACAGACTTGGCGCGTTTCAAACCTGCGACGGAGGTGGTGGGACGAACAAGGAAGGGAGAGGTTCGAGCGTGTGGCTGTGCTCGATACGGCCCTGACCATGCGGATGACAGACTTCGGGCAACGTTCGGCTGCCATGTCGACCTTGGGTTGGCGCCAGTTGCAGGAGGCCATTGAACGCGAGATAGCAAAGGGTTCAGGTGGGGAGCGGTTCCTGCAGTTGGAATCTCACACCCGAACATCGAACGCTTTTGCCATTTATGTGATGGCCCTGATCGGGGTCAGTGTGGCGAGTCGGAGGCAAAGGGGAGGCACGGGCATCCACATTCTCATTGGAGTTGTGGTGGGCTTCATTTACGTGTTCAGTGCCAAGTTGATGTCCGTGTCGGCAACCCATGCGGGTATTCCTCCTGTTGTTGCCTCTTGGACACCCAATGTCCTGTTCGGTCTGTTGGGGTGGGTGCTTTATCGTCGGGCACCCAAATAAGCCGAGGCTATAATGCCGATTTGCCCTGCCATGTCTTCCAATTTTTGGGACAATCCTTGAGCAGGGAAGTGGCCGGTTCTTCGGCAAAGAGCCCAAAAACCGTGGAACCGCTGCCACTCATGTCGCTGAATACAGCTCCGTGTTTGCGGATACGATCGAGGGCTTTGCGCACTGCGGGATAGCGCTCGGTCACAGGTCCCGCGAAATCATTGGTCAACAACGCTTGATTCCATTCAGCAGGTTCCTTCCCGGCCGATGAATCCAGCCTTGGGCGCTTGTCATTGGGTTCCACCCACCCGAAGGCGGCTTGGGTGTCAATGTGCACTCCAGGATGAATCAGGACCCACCACCACCCCTCCAACGGCAATGCGATCGGCTGGATTTTATCTCCCCGCCCTGATACGAGTGATGGGGTGTTCTGGATAAAAAAGGGACAGTCGGATCCCAGGGTTGCAGCGTGTGCTTTCAGCTGTTCTGTTCCCAGATTCAACTCGAACTTTTGGTTCAGGAGGCGCAGGGCAAATGCACCATCGGCACTTCCTCCGCCCAGCCCGGCACCCATGGGAATGCTCTTGACGAGGTGGAACCGAACGGGGGGAAGACCGTATTCTTCCTGTAGCAGTGAGTGGGCGCGCAGGATGAGATTTTCTTCAGCTCTCCCCGGAATGGACAACCCATGCGTCAGAAGTGAGGTCGATTCATGCAAAGGGCGCACCTCCAATTCCAGTGTGTCCTTCCACGGAATGGGCACGAAAAGGCTTTCTATTTCGTGGAACCCGTCTTTTCTTTTTTTTCGGACCTGCAATCCGATGTTCACCTTGGCATTGGGAAACCCTATGAGGGTGCCAGCAGGGGGTAAGGTCGGCGGCTCAACCATTGAAGTAGCCGTATTGCTTCAGTTTGCGTTCATCGTCTCGCCAGTCCTTATCGACTTTGATCCGGAGTTCCAGAAAGACTTTCTCGTGCAGGAAGCTTTCCAGGTCCTTTCGCGCATCCGTGGCAAGGCGTTTGATCATCCGACCTCCCGCACCGATGAGAATCGCTTTTTGTGAATCTCGGGCGACCAGAATGGTGGCTTCGATTCGCCTGAGGGGCCTCCCGTCCTTGGTGCTGTCTTCCTTGAACATATCCACCACGACCTCGCTGCTGTACGGGACTTCTTGTTTGCAGTGGGTCAGGATTTTTTCGCGGATGATCTCCGAAACGAAGAAGCGCATCGGCTTATCGGTCATCTCATCTTTCGGAAAGAACGGAGGAGAGTCGGGTAGGCGTTCCACAATCCGGTCCAGCAGATGATCCAGATTGAAACCGTGAAGGGCACTGATGGGGTGGATTTCCGCCCGAGGTATGAGTTCCTGCCAGTGATCAATTCGACTTTGGATATTCTCCTGATCACTGAGGTCGACCTTGTTGATGAGCAAGAGAACCGGGATATCCATGCGTTGCACCTTTTCCAAGGTCTCTGGGTGAGCAAGGGTGGATTCCTCAGGTGTGGTGACAATGAGCAAAACGTCGGCGTCCCGCAATGCGGTTCTAACGAATTTCATCATTCCCTCCTGAAGCTTGTATGCCGGGTCGAGTACACCGGGAGTGTCCGAGTACACGATCTGCCAATTCTGGCCGGATACAATGCCCATGATTCTATGGCGCGTAGTCTGGGCTTTCGCATTGATGATGCTCAAGCGCTCACCTACAAGTCGGTTCATCAGGGTCGATTTGCCGACGTTAGGTGAACCTATGATATTGACGAAGCCGGCCTGGTGCACAGCTTTTGCATTCGTTTGGGACACTGAAGTGGATTTTCGCTTGCAAAGAAAGAGGACCCGCCTATCTTCGCCGTCCCAAATGTGGGAAATGGATCGCGGTGTGGAGCAGTTGGTAGCTCGTCGGGCTCATAACCCGAAGGTCGCAGGTTCGAGTCCTGCCACCGCAACAAGGAAAAGCTGTTTCAGAACAGCGCAATATGAAGGGTCAGCATGCGTGCTGGCCCTTTTTTGTGTTTTACGACATCGGTCGAAAAATATTATCAGCCATCGAGTTCGAGGAGGTCAGGAATGAACCCATCGGAACATGAGCCGCCAACGGGTTGGTAATAACTTGTTGTTTTACAGGTTTTTGCGCTTCTTTTCGGGGACTGAACTTCACCTTCTAATCGCGGATATGGAGGCAACCGCGCCAGAGGGCTAAATCAGGAAAATGCGAAGGAATTTGTAGACGCAATCCTACAAGATCACCCTATTATATTGAGATTCGTCAAATTATTTTGGCATTTCGTGGCTCCTATTGCGATGAATGTCGACTGGGCTCATTGGCGCTTCACTGCGGGAAAGGGGCAATGCGTGTATAATTCGACGAAGGGACAGGGCGAGACATTGGCAGAAGGGGAAGTTTTGAGAACTTGCCTGAACCTGTTCACGCAGGAAAAAACCAATGGAACCAAACCACTTGTGATGCGTCTCACATCTCTCTTTCTGGCCCTCTTTGTTTGCTTGGCCACGTCTTTTTCCCAGATTCAGCAGATTGCGGTCAACTCCGCACCTGCCCCTGAAGGGTATGATCTTGAAGTTGAAGCCTACGCCGAAGACATTGGCGTGCTTGTCGGTGCTCTAGGCCCGGTGGACTTGACAGGGTATAGCACTACCCGTCTCTATGTCACCATGAACAACGAAGATGACTTCATGTCTTCCGTTTCTGGTGATGCCCTCAATCCCACCTTCGTCAACACCACGACGAACTTCTTCCATGCTACGTTGGGTGGATCCACTCCTAATGGAATCAACTCGATTCTATTCGGTGTCTACCCTGACTTGGCTTATGACAGTTGGGTGACCATCGGTCTGGAAGGAGTGCCGAATTCAGCAGCGGGAGAAGCCGCAGTCGCTACCGTTCAATCCGGGGCCAACCCTTGGGCGACGAACTTTGACCCAGGCGCTGGCCTTCCCGGCGGCAACATTTCCATCGATGATGCCATCGGTGGAGCTTGGTATGCCTTGAATGGCGATGCGAATGGTATAGCAGGTTCAGACCTCAAAGTATTGGTCGGCCAGTTCACTTCCACGGGTGACGTGAGCGGTCAATTGTACTGTCAGGTCTTCATCAATGGTGATGGCTCAAACGAATTCCGTGACACCTTCTACTTTGGTGCAGGGGCACCCGAATTCGGATGCACGGATGCCGCGGCCTGCAACTACAGTGCCACCGCAACGGATGATGATGGAAGTTGTGAGTATCCCGCTGACCTCTGTGGAGGCGCCACCAACTTGGACTGCGATTGTAATTGTTTGAATGACGCAGATAATGATGGCACCTGTGACGAGGATGAGATTCCGGGCTGTACGGATGCCGAAGCCTGTAATTATGACAGCGCTGCTACGGATGACGATGCGAGCTGCACGTATCCTCTTGCTGACAACCTCGACTGTGATGGCAACTGTCTCAATGATGCCGACCAAGATTTGGTTTGTGATGAGGATGAGATTGCCGGCTGTCAGGACGCTGCTGCATGTAACTACAGCGCAGCTGCTACGGATGATGATGGCTCCTGTACTTATCCCGATGGGTACCCCAACAACATTGTCGACTGTGATGGAAACTGCCTGAATGACGCTGATCAGGACCTCATTTGCGACGAGAACGAAATTGGTGGTTGTCAGGACGCTGGTGCTTGCAATTATGATGCAGCCGCCACCGACGATGATGGTTCTTGTGAGTACCTGACTTGCGCAGGATGTACTGGGGCTTCTGCCTGTAACTACGACTCTGATGCGACCATTGACGACGGATCTTGCGTCTATGCAGACGATCCTTGTGAGACCTGTAACC
>Ga0181563_10004688_pt1 | contig 12688 bp, 16 predicted proteins | sample 011ome_25_FD_133759 | JGI IMG/M metagenome (GOLD analysis project Ga0181563, IMG submission 133759) | Coastal salt marsh microbial communities from the Groves Creek Marsh, Skidaway Island, Georgia - 011512CT metaG (megahit assembly) | ecosystem: Environmental > Aquatic > Marine > Intertidal... | reverse complement strand
GGAGTAACCCTGAACTACACCCCAGGAAACAAGCTCAGAACGCAATGGTCAAGCTGTACTATAATGAAGAGAGCAACCGACAGCTGGATTGTTTACGGCGACCTGACAGCATAAGAAGTTAAGAGAGAGTAACTAATGGCAAAGAAAGAAGCAGGTGGAAAGTCTTCATCCCAGAATGACTTTCTAGAGCCGCTAGCCCCCGAAAACGTAACAGCTACTGACGTAGGAACCGATCGTCCATATAACGATGGTGCTATCACTGTCACCTGGGAGATCAATGCTCTGTCTCCCGAGGCAGACACCTATACAATCGGTGTTGTTGGTGGTTCTACTCTTGCTAACGCGGTTGCCTTGCCAACTCCAGCAGGGGGAACGTACTCTGCAACTGTAACTGGACTTACCTCGGCTACAAGCTATACCCTAGAGATTTTCCTAAGCAACGATTCTGGAAATAGTGATGCTGTATCGGCTTCTGCCGTTACGGTGACCACCGTTCCTCAGACCCCATCAGCACCTTCTGCAGATTCAACTGTTGGAGATGTTGATACCGTAACGTGGACTGCACCAGCAAATGGCGGTTCTGCGATTACAGGGTATAGCGTTGAGTCCGACGAAGATCCTGCAAAAACTGGCAGTACTGACGGTACCACCACTACTGTAGACATTACAAACGAAGGCAATACAACTCAGGCTTACAAGGTAAAAGCAACCAATGCAAACGGAGATTCCGAGTTTTCGGCCTTCTCTTCCGACGTAACCACTCTCCCACCGTTCTTCCCACCATTCTTCCCTCCATTCTTCCCACCTAGCTTCCCGTTCTTCCCACCGTTCTTCCCACCATTCTTCCCTCCATTCTTCCCACCATTCTTCCCTCCATTCTTCCCACCGTTCTTCCCACCTAGCTTCCCATTCTTCCCACCGTTCTTCCCACCATTCTTCCCTCCATTCTTCCCACCATTCTTCCCACCGTTCTTCCCTCCATTCTTCCCACCGTTCTTCCCACCGTTCTTCCCACCGTTCTTCCCGCCATACTTTGCAGGAATCTTCTCTATCCCTGATACTGTAGAAGACGAAGACTAAACATAAAAAGCAGGGCGGCTAGAAATATCTAGCCGCCTTTCTTTTTCTGTTAGAATACTCACATGCCAAACACTGCTGATATCAGTCCTAATATAATTTTTCCATTGCCAGAGGTTCCTCCTCCAGTAGCAATTAAAAATGCATTACCAGAAGAGCTATTTAGAGAAGTTCAAGACATAATTGGTGCTCTGGACTGGGGACCAGGCTCCTCTGACAAATACCACAGCATTGCAAGCAGGTGGTCTCAGAATGTTCAATTTAGGCCAGAAATAAATGATGCAATGCTAAGCATCGCTAAAGAGGCCTTCCAAGATGACGAGCTCGAGCTGGCCTTCTACTACACCGTTAGATATCAAATGCATGAAGGCAACATCCCTTATCTCTGGACACATATGGACCAAAACGGATGTCAACATACGATAGACCTTTGCGTAATCAAGCACAAACTCGACGATTGGGGCCTTTACGTAGATGATCAACTATTCTCCGAGGAAGAAAATCAAGCTATCTGCATGTCTTCATGTCAGCAATCGCACGGGCGTCCACCGTACCCAAGTAGGGACCCTGAAGCTTATCTAGTGGTTTTGTTTGGAATCTACACAAAGCCAGGACACTGGTGGAGGGATTTAGACGGCACAGAGGAGTCTTTTATGGAGGCTATAGATAAGTACCGCTGGGACGGTGACATCCGTTACGCGGAGTATGCAGGGAATGCTCCGTATTTTAATGACCTTCCTCCAGAAAACAAAGAATGCCAAGCATACGCTCCGAAGGAGTGCCACGAGTGCTGGACAATTCCTGAAGAGATGCTTAACGAAAAAATAGAACGTAATAAAAAAATAAACGGCTTCTAATGGCAAAGATTTTAGTCTCGATGATTGCATATCGAGAAAGATATCTAGCAGAGTCAGTCAGAGACTGCGTAAGCAAAGCGGCTAATCCTCAGGACTTAGTTTTCTCTATAGTGTCCGAACAGTCAAAACCAGAGCTTCATGCTGATCTCTCTTTTCTACCTACCAGCCAAATCGTGTATAGAAAGTATGATCTTTCCGAGTTCCGAGGGATTATGTGGTCTAGAGCTAAGACTACAGATGTAGATTTTGAGTATGACTACATTCTTTATACATGCGGTCACAATATGTTCGCGCAAGACTGGGACCTTAAAGTTTTAGACGCCCTTAAAAAAGCAGAAACAAAAGCAGAGAAGGCCTTGATTACAAGCTCTGGGCCAGAGTTTGAGTATAATTCCGACGAAACTTTAAATTTTGAGCCACGCAGCGGGAGAACAGTAAATAAGTACAGACCTAGGATACCTAGTGATTACGTTCCAGGTTATGGTTTTCCAAATTCCTTGCAGGCAGAGCTACCGAATACAGAAGATGTAGTTGAAGATGCGTATATGCAGTGGAGTTTTGTTTTTGCTCCCAGCAATTATGTAAAAGAAGTTCCTATTGACATAAAAATGGGGTATCACGGAGAAGAAATATACCTTAGTGTGATTTCCTGGGCAAGGGGGTGGAGATTTTTTGCAACGCCCGAGATTCTCTACTACCACGACACGTACAAACAGTATCCTGGCGAAGAAGCTCCAACAAGAATGAACACCCATAGGCCGTGGATTGACTTGCACCAAAAAAGTTTTTGGGAGCACTCTGATCATGCGCTTAGGAGATTAAACTTACTCTTATCGGGAGAGCTACATGAGGACGTGCCTCTACAAAAAGTTCTTGACTTCTGCAAAGCCACGGGGATGAGCACCGAATACTGTAAAAAATTTGAAGACTATAGCAACATAGGGCTTGAACGTCATGCAGAAGGATTTAGAAATATGCAGCCATATCTAGACGACTAGGTGTGTTAGTATTTCCTCATGAGTGATTGGTTCACAAAAGATAGATCTGAAACAACGGAGCACAGAATGTCAGAGCGCCCGTTAGGGCCTATGACCGTGCTTAATCCAGCGCTCGGAATTAATATATATCGCAATGCCATACCAACAGATGCGTGCGACAAATATGTTAAAACCTTAGAGAGCAGCCTAACTGGCAACGAGACAACCTATGAGTGGGCGGGAGCAAAAGTAACTAACTCCTCTGAAGTTGATAGCTATGCAAGAAATGCTCAGGACTTTAAAATATCTAGCAACAATCTAGGGCCTAGAGATTCAAATAATGCAAAGCTTTATGACATGCATGAAGACCTTTTCCAGAAACTAAGGATGTGTGTCAGTGACTACGGACACTACTGGGGCGTAGGCATGCAAGCCTACGAGGCGTTTAATTTTGTAAAGTACGAAGGAGCGGGGACTCAATTTAGGATCCACGCGGACCACGGGCCTACATATGTTGCAACCGTATCAGCCGTAATGTACCTAAATGATGATTACGAAGGTGGAGAGCTTTGGTTCCCCCGATTTGGTGTAGACCTAAAACCAAAAGCAGGAGACATTGCAGTTTTTCCTTCTAATTTTATTTATGAACACGCTTCTAAAGAAATGATAGAAGGAACCAAGTATTCAGTTGTTGTTATGATGGACTATCATGACCGCGACGGAGTAAACCAACGAGTATCCCAAGTAGTTGAAGACTACAAACTTAAGTACTGAGGAAAATATGGCACGAGATCTGACACCTGAACAGCTAGAAGAACAGCAAAAAAATGAGCAGGAAATCCAAGCGAAGGCTGAAGAAGAGCAAGAAATTGTAAATAGCCGCCTTCGTGAGTGGTATGAAATAGAAGAACAGACCTGGTCTTCGTGCCAAGAAGTAGTGCCTGGCAGTGGAATTTGGGTGTACAGAGATGTGCTAACAAAAGATCTAGACATAGTCAACAGACTTCACGGGGTTCTCGATGACCCAGAGAACGACTATGACTGGCGTGAGGCAATGGTTGGGTACCAGATGAAGATGCCAGAGTATCGCGATTGTGTTGACTTTAAATATAAGAAGACAGACATTGAGCAGGACGAGTCCGAGGCAGGCATAGCCCTCCAGAAGCTGGCAGACGACGTTTACCATCGAGAACTACAAGTTGTAAAAGACTATACTCGCCACTACCACATTGGAGAACTTCGCTACTGGGAAGCCACCAACTACGTTAAGTATGGACCAGGTCAGCACTTCCAGGAGCACCATGACCACGGATACTCTTACAACTGCGTGGTTTCCTTGGTTGGATTTCCCAATGATGATTACGAAGGTGGCGAACTCTACTTCAGACTTCAAAACGTAAAGGTAAAAGCACGCGCTGGTGACCTTTACATCTTCCCATCTAACTTTATGTACCCCCACCGAGCAATGCCAGTGACCACTGGAACAAAATACTCTATGGTAACCATGCTGGACTACTCTGAAAAATACCACGGTCCAGATATGTATAAGGAAACTAACAACTAGTGAGACAAATAAAAGCCACTAAATTATTTCCAGGAGCCGCGAATTTAGAGCAATTACAAGCAAGACGTTCTTGGATGGACGATACACCCGAGAAGCATGCATACATGTGCTTCCCCCTAAATCTTACAAACAGACTAGGGTGGGGGATCTCATTCCCCGAAGACATCAGATTTATCTGGGATGGAGTAACAGACACAAGTCCCAATCACATCAAGATCCTTGAGGGGGAAAAATACGCTTCCACTGGCAGAGGAAACGCAAGTGTTAGCTTCACAACGGGGCTAAGATTTGAGACAGACGAAAAGACATCACTACTAGCAATGCCAGTACCAAACCTTTTCACTAGAGGTGTTCAGTGTTATACGACATTGATTAGCACTTCTTTTTATATGCACAGTTTTCCCTTAGCGTGGCGCGTTACCGAGCCAAATCTAGAAATATTTATACCAGCAGGAACACCAGTAGCCGCCGTAATGCCAGTCTCTCTAACACAACTGGAAGAGGACTACGAGCTGTGCATATCAGACACTCCTCCCCCACAGGAGTACTGGGACGAAGTAAAAAAATATGGAGACGCAGCAGAGATAAAAAACGGCGTAGGGGATTGGTCAAAAATGTATAGAGAAGCCGTAGACTACAGAGGAGACAGCGTGGGATCGCACGAAACCAAATCAATTCGACTTAAAACAGTAACTTGCCCATTTACTGGTGAAACCTATGAAGTAGAGGATATAGAACCAGAAGGCGGGGAAACTATTGGACACGCATAAAATTAAATTTGTAAGTAACAGGCCTTGGCTGAATGACGAAAGTCCTTCTAAACCTGCGCCAGTGATAAAAACAATCCCTGAGTGGTATAAATCAGCTGATAGGTTTGCCCAAAATCCTATGACAGGAAAAGCATGGGAGATGCCAAATGGTGGCGGCAAAGTTCCAACTTGGAAATCTTGCCCCGCTGTCTATGACATCATGGGAAGCGGCTATGTATATAAAACACCCTGCGACATTGAATTTACAGAGCAAAACGGCACAATCTTTGCAAAAGTTTTAGACGAAAAAAACAAAGACTTTCTTCAGGACAGAATGCCCATGCCTCAATTTAAGCACCCCGCTGGGTACCACGAAAAGCATTTTGCATGGTGGTCCGACTGGGCAGTCGAACTACCAGAAGGTTATAGTGCTCTGTACACTCAGCCAATGAATAGATTTGAGTTGCCGTTCCTCACTACAAGCGGGATCATAGACAACGACAAAGTACGCCTTCCAGGCACTATGCCATTTTTTATAGTTAAGGGATTTACAGGAATACTTCCTGCAGGCACGCCGTATGCCCAGATACTCCCCTTTAAGAGAGAAAACTGGGTATCAGAAGTTGAAGTAGAAATTTCACCTCAAGAGTTGATGAAAAAGAATCACGAAAATAGTTCAAAATATAGAGTTCCCGATGGAGGCGTGTATCAGCGCGAAGTCTGGGAAAGACGTAAATACGAGTAAGGTAGGATAATTACATGGCAATGACAGAACATGTAACAAACAATAGTGAACGCCCTTATGAGTCATCCACACCATCAGGATTTTTTGGTGACACTGCAGAAAACATTGTTGCCATTGAAGACTTTATGACCGAATATGAGCTAAAAACTCTGACGGATTTTGCTTTAAATAATAATCTTTGGGACAGGACAGAAACCCATGTTAATGAAGACGGGGTAGTAATTTATGATTCTGGTTATTGGGATCATAGGGTTGCTACCTACCCGACTCTCATGGAGGCAAATCCCGAGATTCCAAAAATAATTGAAGGTATGCAAGCTCGGCTTAAGGAAAAAGTTGACGAATTTTTTAGCGTTGATGCTAGACCAACTAATCCAGCAGTAGTTAGATGGATGCCTGGCCAAAGGCAGCAACCGCATGCCGATAAAGAACTCCACGAAGGCGAAAATAGGGGAAAGCCAAATGATTTTCCTTATTACGACATAGCTGGACTTTTTTACATAAATGATGATTACGAGGGCGGAGAACTTTACTTCCCTAATCAGCAAATTCAATTTAAACCTAAAGCGGGAGCAGCGTACTTTTTTCCTGGAGATATGCACTACATCCACGGTGTAACAGAAATTCGATCAGGTATCAGATACGTTTGCCCGTTCTTCTGGCAAATTATTGAACATACAGGTGATAGGAAGCCTTAATGGAGCTTGAAGCTGTAGATCTACTTAAATATTTCACTGTATATAAGAATGCTTACAAAAAGTCAGCCGAGCTTATAGACGCTTTCTACAACTCTCCATCTGAAGAAGGGTACATTCTCCCGCCCATGGAAGAATGGGAAGATCAAGAAGGCCTAAGAAGGAACCCAAGAATTGAGTACTATAGGGACCATCCAGAGCTAGACCGAAGCATCTTTGGTGGAGAAGTGTTCAAAGACTTTAAAGCTAGGTATCCTGAAGATAAAGTAAAGCCAGACGATACAGCGTACCCTCTAATAGTTGACCTACTAGAAGTATTTGAGGCAGTAAACGAAGACTACAAAAAACGCTGGAATTTAGACATAAATGTAATACAGCATGCTCCCTTAGAACTTAGATATTATCAGGGCCCGCAGGGACTAGGCCCTCATTCTGATTTCATGGGCTACAGAAACCTACATCCAAACTACACTCACCAACTCAGGGACGACCATCTAGAGCAAGAAGCTCCCTACAACCAGACATTTACGTACAATGTGTACCTAAATGATGACTATGGCGAGGGAGGGGCTCTAGGAATAATGAGATATGTGAAGCAAAAAGACGGCACTTACACAAGCGAAGGTGCCCCCGAGGCTATGCACAAGCCTATGGCAGGTGATATAATTATGTTTCCTTGCTCTTTCCCATACGAGCATTGGATGACTCCAATTGGAGAAGGTGTTCGCAGATTTATGGTAAATGGAAACGCCGTACAAGACAGCCCGCCAGCATGGCAGTTTGACTAGGGAGAATGATGTATTTAGAGAAAAAGCTAGAAGAGAACGTATACCTATACTCAGAAGTTCTCGATGACCCAGAGCGACTCGTTCGACTGATTGAAGAGTTGGACGAGGACGAGAGCGTTCAAAGCGTAATCCCTGAGTGGGGGTTCTGGTTCTCAAATACTCAGGATGGTCACAGTTTTGGAAGTAAAAAAGATTTTAATCTAGAAGGATTGGAAGATCTTGATTCAGATCGGGCTGAAGACGTTAAATGGGTAGTCGGCCAGATTAGAGGCGCAGTAGAAAAAATTTCAGAAGCTTACTACGCAGAGCACGGCGACGAGGGGACTCCCAACATCTCGCCGTTTGCTGGAGTTATGAAGTACCGCCCTGGCTGCGACATGGGAGCACATTTTGACGCCCAGGCAGGAGACGAGAGTCTCAAATATTCAATTGTTGTGTACTTGAATGATAATTACGAGGGTGGAGAAATTTCATTTATCATTAGGCCATATGACCTTAGAAACCCTAAAAACGGAAACTTGCAGCCAAAAAAAGATGCAGATGACCCAGCCAACAAAGAGCTAGTTGACTTCACCCTAAAGCCTAAAGCTGGCCAAGCACTAATTTTCCCTTCCACTCATCCATACAAGCACCAGGTGCACACTATGAAGAGTGGAGATAAGTATATGTTCCCAGGATTCATTTTCCAGGATGAGTTTGACCCAGACGACCCAGCGTCTCGTGAAAAATTTAACGCAGGATCAAACTATCGAGATGTTAACGCGGAGCCCATTAAGTATCTAGACGAGGAGTAGTAAATGGAGCCAGTCTACGAAACTTATTTTGATGGCCAGATTCACTACTTTCCAGGAATCATAGAAGATCCGCAATGGGTCCTAGACACCCTAGACGGCATAGTAAATAATACTGTCAGCGACTACATACCGTGGACAGCAAACGACAAGCCTGGCGCGTATGAGTACGGCATAATGAAAGATGTTAGACGCGATAATTTAGATCAAGATCCCCCAGAAGAACGAGAACTAGTAAAACAAGCAATCAATATTTTAGATACTGCCATTTGGACGGGGTATAGGATTTGGCTTAAAAACAAAGGCATGAGCGAGGAAAGCCTAGAAAATTGGGATAACCATTTTTGGAAAAACAGGTCGCCTAACTTTGCAGTTAAGTACTATCACCCAGGGGGAGACCACGGCCCTCACCCTGATATAGATGGGGATGACCCCGTGGGAATTACAACCACTCTTTATATGAACGATTCATATGAAGGAGGAGCCTTAACGTTCTTAGATGTAGAGGGTCAGCCAGCAATTAAACCAAAAGCAGGAAGTCTAGTGGTTTTTCCATCCAGAGCTGTGCACATCTCTACTCCAATTAGTGGTGGAATAAAGTGTTTTACGAATGAAGTTCAGGTATGGCCTAGACAACAACTACGAGATCAAGCCCCGCTTTGGAACGAGGAGACATGGCCGAGCTAGAGTATGAAGTCTTGCATGAAAATGTTTACTATTTTCCCAATGCTTTTCCCCAAATTAAAGAGTTGATGCAGGCCGTTGAAGAGGTAAACAGTAAGGCCGTCACCCCCTGGGAAACCTGGTATGCAAACAATACAGACGAGGGCTACCCCTATGGCGAGGTAAAAACTTTAAATTTCTTTAATCTAAGTCAGGAAACAGATCCAGACACTAAAGAAAAAGCTGAATACGTATTAAATACCATTATTGGAACAATGGAAGCTTGTTGTAGAGAATTTATGGTTCAACATGGGGCAGATCAGGAAGAACTAGAAAACTTAAAGTCTGACATGTTCGAGGGGATGAACTACTACGGAATCAGACGATACAATGAAAATGAGTCGATGGGCCCTCACCCAGACAGGGTAGAAGAGGATAAAGATACTTATACTATTTCAGTATATTTAGACGATGACTATGAGGGCGGAGAGCTAGGGGTTGTTCAGCCTGGCGTAGACGCCCTTATTAAACCAAATGCTGGAAGCATTGTTGTATTTCCTTCTGGGTATTTACACGAATCTAAGCTGCTAACAAGTGGACGAAAGACGATAATTACGCACGTCCACACAACCCTAAAACCGATAATTAACTTTTAAGATAGGATATAAACATGCCAATCTATACCGAGCCTGTAACAATGACCTCTTACGAGGAGATCATAGAAAATCTTGATTTTGTCATAGATAAATTTAAAAAAGACACAATTGTGGTACTTAGAGATGCCAATCTAACCAAAGAGCAACAAGCAAGCTTAGCAAAAGCACTGGGGGATAGAACTGGATGGTTTCCTAACAACAGTCATGATTTTAATCAAAGGTATGAAGAAAGTCATGCCCGCATTCAAAGAAAAGAAGATGCTGGCCCTGACGGGGTTGTAGTTTCCTGGCATGTTGAGCACGTGGATTTTGACGCTCACACCCCCATTGTCGCAGGTATTTGGAATATGCTTAAATTTACTGCTGATTCAGAGTCTGGTAAAACTTATTTTGCTGACGGTGCAGTAATCTACAACAATTTGCCAGAAGAGTGGCAAGAATTTCTTCCTAGATGTGTAATTGTATGGTCAGAAGATGACGGAAGTGGACCATTTTATGTTCCCGCTGTGGGGAAGCACTGGATGACGGGAGAGCCAGTGATTAGGATGGACATTCACGACCACATGAGCAGGCCAGAAATGCTCTACACAGTAGATGGCAGGGAGCCCACCGACGAAGAGCGAGAACTCTTAGTTAAAATTAGAAACCACTACATTGATCAAGTCCTAAATAACGAGGACGTAAGGATCGTACATAAGTGGAAGCAAGGCGATCTAGTAATAACAGACCTATTTAAGCATGCACACGCTGTAACTGGAGGATTTTCTTCAGAAGATAGGAACTTTACTGGCGAATGGGTATACCCAACAAATCCAGAAACCGACGAGTACCTAGAATTTATAACAAATGTAGTATCGAAACGAGCTGACGGATAATGGAACCAGTCAAGACTAAACTAGGAAAGTTTGATGTAACTATTCTTGACCCAAGAATAATTGTTTTCCACAACACCTTGAGCGACCCCGAAGGTTTGATAAAGCACTACGAAAGAAATCTTCCCTGGAGGGGCTGGTTTGGGTTTGGTAGGCAGGTAGACGAGAAAGGACCATCTCTGGATAACCATCCTCACTTTCCTACAGAAGATGACTGGCAGTCTACAATGGTTAATTCTGTTACTGACCCAGTTAGGCAAGAAGTTTCTATTGCATTCCATCGTGCTACTCAAGAATACGTGAAGCACACGGGGATAGAACTCCCCAACTGGACTTGTAGGAACTGGTCTTTAGCGAGGTACTTACCAGATGAGAATGTAATCAATAATGATGACCTGACAATGAACTATCACACTGATTATCAGGTAAACCTACACGATCAACCAGGGGACAAGTTTGCAATTACTGCTGTCATTTATCCAAACGATGACTATGAGGGCGGAGAGATAGCTTTTAGGATTGCTAACGAAGACTGGGCCATCGGGGAAGAAATATCTTATAAGCCTAAAAAGGGAGATATTGTAATATTTCCTGCAGAGCACCCTTATTACCACGGTGTAAAAAGAATTTGGAATAAACCAAAATACATCATTCGAATTTATTGGCTCTACAACTCTGAAGGTACGCCAGAGTGGCATGCTTGGAGGGAGAAATACGGCACTGAAAAATTTAAAGAGCTAGAGCAGGAAAGAACAACTCGGCATGATTTAATGGAGACAAAGCCCTTCCTAAGACCAATGTTTACTATTGATGAGTACTATCAGCACCTAGAGGCAGGAACTCTTCCCGAGCCAGACAGGTTTGAAAAATAAATGTTAGACATCCCAGAGCTGCATGTTACCTCTCTAGAAGATGCTTTGTCTCGGGTTGACAGTGTTGTAGAGACCTTTCTATCAAAGGGTATTCTAAAATTAAAAGGACATAGATTCACGAGAACAGAACAACTTTTGTTTACCAGAAAGCTGGGAGACATTTTAGGTTGGAATATAAATTCAGAAAGCGTCCCAGACAATTTTAATCCAGAAATCCTAGAAAGATGGGCCTTCGAGGCAGGACACTCCGACAACCCTGCAGTAGAAAACTCAGATGAAGATAGCTATCTACTAGGGTGGCACATAGAGCAGGTTTTCTATATTGATCAATTTTTAGCTGGCATCTGGAATATGGATCACATTGGATACGATAATAGGAAAGCAGGAAGAACTCTTTTTGCAGATTCTATAGATATCTATAAAAACCTACCAAACGAAGACAAAGATTTTCTAGAAAAGTCGGTAGTTATATGGGACAAGCCAATCGGACCAAACACGGGATTTGGCCCATTTTTCACAAAAGCCACGGATGTGCATCCAAACACGGGAGATAACGTCATAAGGTTAGAAACTGATACAGGGGTTCTAATTCCAGTGGAGCTATATCAGTTTGATGGAAGAGAGCCCAGCGAAGAAGAATCGGAGACCTTTATAAGAATACTCTCCGAACTTAGGGAAAAACTAGACAAAGATCTGTCCATAAGGTATGAACAACAATGGGAAGAGGGAGACTTGTTGATTGTTGACCTGTTTAGGATGTACCACGCCCTAACTGGAGGATTTAAGCTAGGAGAGCGAAAGTTTTATGCAACTTTTGCTAGGCCAAAAGAATATACGCATGATCTGTGGAATTCAATGGAGTTACTGTGAGTGGAGAGCTAAACAATCAGAACGTAGTTATGGTTGAAGAGTTTAAAAAAAGAGTCGCCGAAGGGAAGGGAGACTCTTACATGCTCACCATTGCCAGAGACGGCGAGGCAGTTAGGTCAATCTATTTCTTTGGAGATGCACTAGACGCGGCTTACGGGTATCAGGCATACAACGACTGGGGATTTGCAAAAGATTTTCTTACTGTTGAGTTGCACGAGCCAACGGGGAAGATCCATAGCAAGGTGCTTCGTAGACCACGTGGTGGCGAGTGCGTTTTTCACAGGGAGCAGTACCACCAAATAACAGATGTTTTGTTGGAAGTAGAAGATCAAGTAGACGAGCAGGCATGGGACTACTTGACCCATGAGCTTGCTAGAATATTCTCTAAAGACAACCAACGATTTGACGAACAACGATTTTTGTCAGTACTAGGACACTCAGATAGAGGAGCAGCAGATGACGGACATCTCAGCTATTAGCACTACGCCAACAGAGTTTGGTGACAAGGGCTT
>Ga0181563_10004687_pt1 | contig 12690 bp, 12 predicted proteins | sample 011ome_25_FD_133759 | JGI IMG/M metagenome (GOLD analysis project Ga0181563, IMG submission 133759) | Coastal salt marsh microbial communities from the Groves Creek Marsh, Skidaway Island, Georgia - 011512CT metaG (megahit assembly) | ecosystem: Environmental > Aquatic > Marine > Intertidal... | reverse complement strand
TTATGGACTCAACGATGCAAAGATGCAGATTATGCAAATGATGGGTCAGTTGATTACCAACCCATCCAGTATTGGCACAGCCATTGCGATCCAAGGCCTAATGGGAACAGGTAAGACGACTTTGGTTAAGGAGGGTATTAGTAAAATCCTCAACCGACCTTTTGCATTCATTGCGCTCGGTGGTGCAACAGATAGTAGTTTCTTGGAGGGACACTCTTATACATACGAAGGCAGCACATGGGGCAAGATAGTGCAAATTCTTGTGGACAGCAAGTGCATGAATCCTGTCATCTATTTCGATGAATTGGATAAAATTAGCGATACACCAAAAGGCGAAGAGATTGCGGGCATTCTTACTCACTTGACGGATACATCGCAGAATAGCCAGTTTCACGACAAGTATTTTGCAGAGGTCGATTTTGATTTGAGCAAATGTTTGTTCATCTTTAGTTATAATGACGAATCCAAGATCAATCCGATTTTGCGTGATAGAATGTATCGAATTCATACCAAAGGTTATGATAAGAAGCAAAAGACGATTATTTCCAACAACCATCTCTTGCCAAAGATTCGTGAGCAAGTAAAGTTTAGGGATGATGAGATTATTATTCCTGATGAGACGCTCCATTATATTATGGAGAATCATTGTAGCAAAGAGGACGGCGTTAGAAACATGAAGCGTTGTTTAGAGATAATATATACCAAATTGAACTTGTACAGATTAATGAAACCTGGAACCAATTTGTTTGAAGAGAACATGACACTTCAAGTAGAGTTCCCGTTCAAAGTGACAACCGCCGTAGTTGACAAATTGATAACAAAGGAAAAAGACGATAATCCTGCGTTGCGTGGAATGTATGTTTAAGCATATGTGTTATATTTCAAATATTCAAAAAACTTTACAAAAAAATATTGTATTTTTCTATTATATAATGGCAGCCACGGATTTTAGTCGTTTTTGCACACCCGCGCAATTATATTTGATTTTAGCAGGAATTAGTTTACTCAGTGCTTTTTTCAATAATTTTCAGGTCATTACTTTGGTTGTGAATGGTATATTCGTCTTGATTTGGGGATGGATTTTGAACTGGTTATGTTCCAAGGGACTTAAGACAATCTCTTGGATATTAGTATTGTTGCCTTTTATTCTCTTTTTCTTCACCTTTTTCTTTACAAAAGACATTGTTAATAATGCGGTTCACGCAGAGGGATTTTGCAGTGCTAGCGATATAACAAGTGTGTCTAATGCATTTGACGCATTGAAAATGTCTTTATCAGGCAACCCTAAGCAGTCAGCTATTGATTCCGCATTAACCACATTTAAATCTGTATTAGAATCCATAGAGCCCGAACCGGCTTCTCCCCCCCCTAGTTCTACTACCGGAGGAATGTAATAAAACCCAAGCACCAACACCAGTACCAACACCCAACAATGATAATATCATTTTAACCAATGAAATGATATTATTTGTATGTTATGTTCTCTCGAATCTATACATTTAGTATTCAGAATAAGGCACATTGTTTCCACCACGCGTAATCAAATAATTGTATTGGGGCGCCGTCATGCACGCGCATCCGCTACTATTAGAATATGCATTTGGGCAACACTCGGGTTTAAACGGGGTATTTGCAAACATGGACAATTGCCCTTCAGGCAGAGGAATTTGTTGGGGCTCGCGGTTCAATATATTCGCAACACCAGGACCAATTGGTTGACCAGGAGTAACAACTAAATTTGGCATACTCCAGCTATCTGAATTAACGGGGGTATTATTGTCCAAACTATACACAGCCGATTGTCCGTTATTTGAACTTGCACCGGCAAATCCTTCTACATTTGCGTATCCTAAACTAGTTGACATTTGACCAGGTATGCTACTAGAACAAGACATACATGTGTTTCCGAATATTACAAATATGATTAAACCTATCGCAATAAGAATTTCCAATCTACATTTTATTCCTCCAACAGATATTTCCATATTATACATATTTAATAGATAATAATTTTAATCGTCCTTGTTCTAAATACGCGAATCAATGTAATGGTTATAATCGTTTATTTTCTTACCTCCGACATAAAAATATCCTTTGTTTGTTAATAAATGATACAATTTATCTGTGTTTTTTGCTAAATTATTTTGTTCAATGTTTGTATTTTTGTAAATATTGTCGGTATTTTTAACGGCTGTTTTATCAACCATGACTATACCCTTTACGACAACGTCTCCCCAAAGCTTACAACCCACACGGATTTTACAAATTGGAAACACTTCGCCAGTTTCCAGTACGATTTCTACGTCTTCTTCAAAACCTCCGTCGTAATATTCATGTATATAATCTAATGACGATGGAACTATCCCATATTCATTTGCATATATGCTGTCAAACGTGTTTTTTACATCGTCATATATTTCATCCCAATCAATAAATGTCAAGTGATTGATTGTAAATTGTTTTGTTGTGGTGTTCATGCAATAAATATAGGGTTCCCTGTATCTTTCTATTTTATTGGCGTCTGGGTGTTCAGATACATAAATCCAATCGTTATCATATTTGACACAATGAATTCCACTTACAATAATCCCATGTAACTCATACATAATCATATTTCTAGCATCTAGTTGTAATATAGCCGTTACTATTCCGCCGTCGCTTAACACATCTCCTAGAGATATCTCATGAAATTGTTTAATTGTCTTATCTGCCAACAACACTGGAGTATTTTTATCAAAACACATACGCGGCACATCTGGCAAACCAGGAATAACGCCAACTTGTTGAATCCCTAGATTAATTTGTAAAAAGGCAATAATAAACATTAATAACCCAATGATTGTTAAATAAAATGTTGTATAGGTTCCCACTAATCCTGCTACATAATAAAAATATGCAGGTAAAAAGAAAAATACAACTACCATGATACCAATGAGTATGATTAATACACCAACCATAATTAACAATACTTGTATCGCTCTAGTAACAATGACACCTAAAACAGATTTCATTGCGTAAATAGCGCCCACGCCAGTATTTATACTAACTTGCATGATAGCTACAACTTTTGCTAGCGTATCTTTTATTGTTATGACTATTTGTTGAAGTGGAACGATAAAATTGATCAATCGCCCCATAATATTTTCTATTATCACCACAAGCTTCTCTCTTATTGAATGAAACATCTTTCTTATTTGCTGAATTGCGGTTGCAATGACTTGAAAAACTTTTAAAAATGCACTTGTCATATATTCAAATGGATTCACTGCTTTTTTTGCCAGAGGCCTAACCATTTCTTGAATACATTGTGTAAAGTTATCTTGTGTAAATTCGGTTGCCGTTTTATCATCTGGTTTATTAATAAATCCTGCAAATGGAACAACATTGGGTTTACATCTATATTTAACCCAGTTATCTTTAATTGGCTGAATATTAATCATAATAGTATAATATCCATGAATCCAAAATAAAATTGACAACAATATAATACATAATATGATAGATGTTCCATATTGATCAAAATATGTTAGTTTCTTATATAATTGTTTTATTTTATGTGCACTATTTTGTATATTATTTTTATCCATATAATATGTTTATAATAAAAGAACAATTTATTAAACTATAAAATATAAAAACTATCCGTAAATATCAAAACACACATTTGTTATATTTTGATATTTGGCTCACTATAATGAATTGTCAAATGTTCACATAAATTTATTTTTGTAGTGTTCATCATCTTCCCAGTCCCAGAATGTCATATCGCCAATTTTCATTCTGTGATCATGTGTAATCAAACAACTAAAATATGACACTTTTTTGTTTTTAGCAAGTATCGCATCAGGATGATTCTTAACTTGAATAAACTTACCTTCTGCATCTTGCACTAAATGCGACCCAGTAACATAAATAGTTTCACCATCTACCCCTTTTTTCGGGAATTTGTAATATACCTCGTTTGCATAATTGCTTATTTTCATAACAGAATGTACTTCACTGCCGTTTTCTAATATATCGCCTAAACCCAAGTCCTTCATTTTTTTAATTCTCCCATCTTGCAATTTTAATTTGGTAGTTGGCAAAAAGCATACGGCTCTTACCAACATGCCTGGGGGGCCTGCCCACATACTTCTCACCGTCTTCATGGAGCCATCTACCATATACATAAGAGTCATGGTAATGCCCATTATTTTTCCAATAACATCTTTGATGCCTATTGTTATACGTTGAAATTCTATAATAATATTTGTAAATACTCCAAATATACCTCCAACGATGCTTGAAATTTGTTCTCTTAAATAGGCGAACATGTTGCGTACATTAGAAAGGTCTCCAACAAGATTTCCTGTGATACTTGATAATCCAGACAATATATAGTTAATGGGTTGTAGTAAATAACTCATAAAATTCGACTGCATATTTTGAACACAATGTATAAAATCAGCGGATATGTCATCGGACAATGGCATGTACATCGGATTACATCGATACTTTGGCCAGTTGTCCTTAATTTCTTTTATTTTTGTGAAATAATACATGGAGAATATTTGTAATACGAATGCCAGATTTATATATATAAAATTGATCCATGCACTTCCTTTCGGCATATATATTAATAATATATATTTCTTCGAAAATATACATAATTTGACGTGTCTACCTTCTGTATTTCCTGGATTTTCTGTTTTTTTTATATCGTCTTCTCGTTATTTTTGTGTTCCTTTTATATCTTCGTCTGGTTGATAAACGACGGGAACGACGACGCCGTTTACCCGCGGTTTGAACCTGATTATCATATGTGGATGCGCTTGCAGCATTTGCAAATAAAGAGGACATTGCAACATTGTTTGCTTGTGCATTTTCACCAGTTGCCCCAAGAGGTAAGGGTGTAACTACTATTGTCTTCGTATCTCCGCCTTTATGGATTTTTCGTCGGCGTCGGCGTGTTCGTCTGCGTCCACCAAAAGTTGTTGCTTTGTTCAATGCTACTTGTTGATTAGTCGCATTATTTATTTGTGCAACGGATGCTTGGCTACCTTGAGGGATAGTTGGGTCAATAGTATAATTCACATTTGCCCCAAGGGATAAATTTTGTGTAGCCATTACTATATAATTAGAATTTAAATAATAATAGATATAAAAATAACATTATTATTTTATATATAGATGGAACCAGTTCACATGGATGACAAAACGCGACTACAATTGCAAAATATGATCAAGGAAAACAACGTGGACGACCATACGGGTCTTATCCGCGAGCTAAAGCATAGTGATATATTCAAAAAGGATATTGCAACTCTTCTAAAATTGAAGAAAAAATATGCAAATGACCAAGAAGGATTGCATATGGAATGTATGAATGAATGCAGTTTCCTTTTCAATTATTACACGGACTTGTACAATAAGATACGCAAGGACGAGATTGATATGGAAATTTTATATCAATTTCTAGACGTTTTGAAACAAATTGAAGACGGCATCGTGGACCAACATGAAGGATCTTTTATGGTCGGAACCCTATTAAAGAAAATTTACGTGGATAGTGCTTTAAAGAAGGCGGACAAGTTGGACAAAGAACGCGCTGCAAATAACGAGAATAATTCGGATATAGTGAGAGAAGACCCCGTTGAAATTTCTTGGAAACAATTCAAACACCTGAAAAATGCTTAAACATATATCATAAGTATTATTAAATATTATATATGGGAACTAAACATATTTCAACAACATCACCATCCACAACCCTAGTGATCGTTGAATCTCCCTCTAAATGCAAAAAAATTGAATCTTATTTGGGTCCAGGATACAAGTGTGTAGCTAGTTTTGGGCATTTACGCGTACTACCCTCTCTCGACCATATTGATTTTGCGAACAATTTCAAAACGACATATACTATTTCTGAAAGCAAAGTCAAACATATTTCACTTCTCAAAAAAGAAATCGCATCAGCTGGAGAAGTTATTTTGGCGACGGATGATGACCGCGAAGGAGAAGCAATTGCTTGGCACATATGCATGATTTTTGACCTAAATCCCAGTCAAACCAAACGCATTATTTTTCACGAAATTACTGAAACAGCAATACAACACGCTATACGAAACCCGACACGGATAAATATGAATGTTGTATATGCACAACAAGCACGACAAATTTTGGATTTACTTGTTGGATTTAAAATATCGCCGCTTTTGTGGAAATATATCTCTCATCAATCTCTCTCTGCAGGTCGTTGTCAATCGCCCGCTTTGAAATTAATTTATGACAATCAACAAGAAATAGAACGCCATCCTGGTAGAAAGATTTATAACACATCCGCCTTTTTTCAGTTTGCAAAAGTCATTCCATTTGATTTGAATAAGCATCATGAAACCGAAGAGGACATGATCGAGTTTTTAGATGAATGTGCCTCGTTCTCTCATGTATTCACTTGCACACAACCATCCAAGATTTATAAACAGCCGCCTATGCCGTTGAACACGTCCAGAATACAACAGGTTGCAAGTAACGAAATGCACATCTCTCCCAAGGAAACTATGAAATTATGCCAAACGTTATATGAAGCCGGATATATCACTTATATGCGAACTGACAGCCAGACATTTTGCGCTGAATTTTTGAACCATGTTGAAAAATATATACAAACACATTACGATGATGCGCATGTTCTCAAGAGAGAAAAACATGTCAAAACCAATAATGATGAGCCAGAAAACCCACATGAAGCTATTCGCCCTACGAATATTTCTCTCGTCAAACTACCTGACAAGTTCAGTCCAAGAGAACAACGAATGTATAAGTTGATTTGGGGTACTACTTTAGAATCTTGTATGTCTCCTGCCGAATTCTATTCCATCAAAGCGACGATTCAAGCCCCGATGAAATGTCATTACACCCATACAAGCGAAAAGATGTGTTTTTTGGGTTGGATGGCGGTCAATAATCGCCCACAAGCACGCGAAGAAGAGGAGCGGAATTACCATGTTCTCTCTCATCACCAAAATCGAAATGTGAAATATGTTAAAATATTGTCCAAGCTTACCATGAAGGACATCAAGCAACACTACACAGAAGCCAAGCTGGTGCAATTATTGGAAGAAAAAGGTATCGGTCGCCCCTCCACTTTTTCCATGCTTGTAGAAAAGATTCAGGAGCGCGAATATGTTAAAAAACAGAACGTAAGCGGTAAATCAATTGTTTGTAGAGATTTTGAGTTGGAGGGAGAAGAAATTTTTGAAATCGAAACAACGAGAGAATTTGGTAATGAACACGGAAAATTAGTTATTCAACCTTTGGGCGTCATTGTCATTGATTTCCTTGAAAAACATTTTGCTCCTTTATTTGACTACAATTATACCAAACAAATGGAGGATGGATTGGATACTATTGCAAACGGATCAAATGTCGCTTGGCAAAGTATATGTAAAGAATGTCTAGACCAAATTGATGGGTTAATTACCCAACTGAATAAACCCAAAACTTGTGAGAATGAGAATGAGAATGGCGTCAACAACAACAAAAATCATGGCAACAAGATTGAATATAAAATTGACGACCAACATAGTTATATCATTGGTAAGCATGGTCCAGTAATCAAATGCACAAACCAAGCTACCAATGAAACAATATTTAAATCCGTAAAAGACAACATTGACGTGCATAAATTAGAACGCGGTGAGTATAATTTGGAGGATATTCTCGCTGCAAAGGACCCACAACCCACAAACGATTTCTGTTTAGGGCAATATGAAGGCAACAACTTGTATTTAAAAAAAGGCAAGTTTGGAATATATGCATCCTGGGGAACGGAAACACAATCACTCAAGTGTTTTGGAAATCGACCCATTGAAAATATTAGCTATGCCGATGTGGTGGAAGTATTGCAAAAATCAGGTAATGTTGTGCGAAAAATAAATGATGATATGTCTATTAAAACAAGTAAACGTGGGGATTATGTATTTTACAAAACCACCAAGATGCGCAAACCGCAATTTTTTTCTCTCAAAGATTGTGCGTTGGATTATGAAACGTGTGAAATCTCTCTACTACGTCAATGGATACATGATACATATAGTATATGATTACGTAGTTATATTTTTATGATGACTCGAACATATCATCATAAAAATAAAAAACATTCATAAATGTTATTTGAATTTTTCAATGAGTGCATTTACATTGATATGATTCCCCTTTGCATTAAATGCACTTTCTGGATGTATTCTATGTAATACTAATATTTCAGGAACATTATAAAAATTGCAGTTATTTTTCCATAAACGCAACCACAAATCGTAATCTTCAATACCATCATATTTTGAATCCCACCAACACAAACTCTTCTTTAACAAACAACTACTATTTATAACAGGATTCACATTCCGAAAATCAACACCACTTATATCACCCAATGGAATACTAGGACAAACATTAAGATTCCCAAAATAACGGCAATTCGTCCCAATAACATCATACATTTTCATATAGGGAACCTGCTTTTCTAATTTATCAGGTCTCCATATATCATCTACGTCCAATAAACTAATCCATTCATAATTACAATATGTAAGCATTTGATTAAGCGTATCAGATTTACCTTTACTATTCACCATATCATATACCCGAATATTTGTATGTAATTCTGCATATTTTTGCGCGGTTATAAAAACATCTGAATTGGGTGGGTGACCATTGATGCCGATAAATAATTCCCAATTCTTATATCTTTGTTCAACTATAGACATTACAGCATCATGGATAAACTCAATACCATTGTATATAGGCATCAATATACTAATCATATACTACTAATATATTGTCATAATGACTTACCTTTAGATAAAAATGCGCTGAAACATAAACCAATTATCAAAATGATTCATATTTTCTTTATATAAACAAAAATTTTTGTTAGCTGAAAATATACAATCAACCAATATTATTTGGTCATCTTTCACCATCTGTTTATTATCGAAATATAATTTTAATTTATCATAATATGTTGTATGCCACCATTCGATGTTATCTTTATGCAATACAAAAAAACCACCTGCAATAGTGCATTGATTAGGTGGAATCGGATTGTATGGTAAACCATTTGCATTTTTATGATTAACTATATTGTATATGAAATCAACATACCTATTATCATTATTTACTAATGCATAGTGTATTTTATTTTGGTCCAAATTATTTATTTTATTTGGCGATGGCCACATTTTCAATGTATGCATATCTAAATCATTACTTCTTCCACGAAAATAACCAATATCACACCACCCGTAAAAATCAGTTATAAAATATTCTTGTTTAATGGTCTCGCTTACAAAATGTATTTTTTCAGACCATAGCATATTCACTCTCCAGTCTACAGAATGTTTTAACAATATATTTCTCTCGTGATTACTAATCCATTCTTCTTTCAAGTAATATGTATAAAATGTTTCATATGGCTTAACAACGACTTTAATTTTAGAATGTATATATGGTTGAACAATATTAAATCCTGCTTCGTCTGTATAAATAACAAGATTATAATTGTTTACATTTGATAACATATTATGCATCCATCTTTGATAAATGGACAAATCAAATTTTGCTGTAAAATTATACCAACATGTAGAAAAGGTTATGCTCATTATTTATTATTGTTTGAAATATAAATAATGATGAAAACGTATTATATTGCATTCGCAATGGACTCGGGTGTATACATACTATAACCCTTTAGATTCTGTGGTCGGAACAAGGTAATTTCCAATGAAAATGTATAATTTGCATTTTGAAAATCCACATATGATCCATCATGATTGCGTAATTTAATACTTAATTTACGAATCCGCTCCATTGGCGGATTATAAATTTTATAATATGCTGTTGAACCTGGCGAATAATCAAGATTCAAATATGGATTATCGTATGGAATTTTTGCAAATGCTGACTTAACTATGCCGTTGGTTTGATTTGTTTGTTGTGTAAATGTGCTGAAGTTATATGGCGAAGTTTCATCCCAAAAATTTAAATACTTGATTTCCATATAAAAATACGATGGTGGCTCAATATTTACTTGTAAGGGTGGTTCTATATAGAATGCAGATGCGCCCGGCAAAGATGCATTCGCAACCAACCAAATCCCATTGTCTCCAACAACTACATCCCCATAATAAAAACGAGCATCATTCTTATTCTCCATCAAAACCGACTCTTTGCTACATCGAGTAAATCCTAAATATCCAGGCAATCCCCAATTATTAAAATCTGGGAGAGTCGTTGCGGACGTGCATTTATAATTGTCCTCTTCATATCTAGCCGTACACGTATTTGTTAACACAAATCCTGAACTTTTATTCCCAAACCACATTTTTCTAGATATTTTGTTGTATACGATTACAAATTCCGTGTATCCTCCTGCGGCTTCCAGCGCAACTTTATCAGCAGCTGTCAGTGTTGAACTACTTCCCAATAAAAGATCGGTGACTGCTTCATTAAATTTGTTGGTTAATTCAGTCGCCATTTGTTCTATATCATAAAATCCGTCTTCAATAGTAATTATAAAATTATCAGTATAGTTATACAATGTAGTAAAAATAGCTATCTGCAAAGGATCGACCACACCATGATCAATTGGATTGTATATTTCAGTTAACTTAAACGTCATGATATTATTCTTCTTTGCTTCCGAAAAAGTATAAATGGTAAATGGAAAATATCCAGATACAAGACGAACTCCTTGCACATTAAGATAATCTTGCGGCAATTCGATTTCAAAATCACTTGCATTTGGATATTTCAAAATATTTCTATCTTCTGAATGAATGGAAACGTATTGTTGTTCAAACATATATTGTTGAGCATTTGGAATCAACGGATGTGTAGTATTTGTATTAAACCGACTCATAATATAATAATAAGTTATTTTATTTTTAAGCGTAAATTTTTTACATGTTTAATATATACATGGCGCAATATGACAATATGTCCAAGAACCAACTTGTTTCATTTTTATTAGCTTTCAGTAAAATAATGTTAGTTGCTAGTTTGATTATAATCATACTTATACTATGTACAGGCATTTCACCATCTGGAACACTTTATTATGCCGAATATATTACACTAATCATAGCATTATTAACATTAATTGGTATATTGTACGGGTATTCTCATGTTGTATATACAAATAATGTGAGTTCCATTGTACCGACGAGTGGAACATGGATAATAATTTTGTTTGCTCTAATGTTATTTACTATATTTTTGTCTCTATATTTATTTGCAGAGTATAAAGATAGAATTATATTTAATCGAACTTCTGAACAATACTTTACTTATCATAAAGTATCAGCTTGGATAATTTTAGTACAAACAATACTTATTTTATATTGGTTATTTGGTTCCCTTAAATCTGGTAATAAATATGTTCAATTAGACAAAATGAGTCCAAAAATTATCATAAATGAATCTGGATGGTTTAAATATATTATGACTCTATTAGGAGCTATAAATGTTATTATTATAGGAAAGCTCATGTGGCCAATCTTAGCTGATCAATCAACTGGCGGCTAAATACATACTTGACGTTTACACATTGTAACATTTCAAACGCATATTTGTATATATTTTTAACTATACACCTTCAGACATGTAAAATGTTAAAAGGTGTAAGAATTTGCCGAAAATTTATATGTGACTCCATATTGTGTCTCCGTTTCCCAAATTCCAGATATTTTCAATAAAAAGGTATTTGTATTGTTGGGTGTAGTATCTGATATAATTTTCACATGTGATTTTTTGAATTGTTCTTGAATCTGATATTGGGGTGTTTTATTTTTAATAATGCTGCTCACTTTTTGTAATAATTGAAACTCAATATCACATATACTATTTATTATTTTCAAATTATGTTGAATATTGAATATGCATTTATATTTTTGGTAATACTTTTCAAATGTTACCTCAGTTAGTGGAACCATCAAATAGATTCCATTCATGGTGAATATATTCGTTGAATACAATATGCGCGTAAAGTTGCCATTTACAATTACATTATTTTTAATCGAATCACAAAAATGAATGTTATTCATGTTATATTGGTCTATAGATTTTATTATATTCATTTATTTGCCTTGTTGTATCAAATAGAAATAGTTTTAAGTTTAAATATAAAAACATTTAAAGTATGATTATACATGAAATTTTATGAATCTCATTTTGAAGAATACTTAGTATCCAATCAAAAAATAAACTTACATCCGAAACTTGAAAATGTATTTTCAAAGAACTTTCCTGTATTAATTCGAGATTTGAAAAATGTTATTTTTTACGGGCCATCTGGTGTTGGGAAATATACACAAATGTTGCGTTCTATAAAAAAATATAGTCCATCCGAATTGAAATATGAAAAAAAGTTGAGTATCGTATTTAATAAGCAAGTGTATTATTTCAAGATCAGTGATATTCATTATGAAATTGACATGTCTATATTGGGTTGCAACTCGAAATTATTATGGCACGATATTTATCAACAAATATTGGACATAATATCTGCCAAACATGAGAAAAACGGCATTATTGTATGCAAAAATTTCCACGAAATACATTGCGAGTTACTTGACAATTTTTATAGTTATATGCAAAATAATTTAATGTCTTCGATTAACATTACTTTTTTCATTCTTAGTGAGCATATCA
>Ga0181563_10004686_pt1 | contig 12690 bp, 8 predicted proteins | sample 011ome_25_FD_133759 | JGI IMG/M metagenome (GOLD analysis project Ga0181563, IMG submission 133759) | Coastal salt marsh microbial communities from the Groves Creek Marsh, Skidaway Island, Georgia - 011512CT metaG (megahit assembly) | ecosystem: Environmental > Aquatic > Marine > Intertidal zone... | reverse complement strand
GACTGGCAAAGGCGTTTCTTGGGGAGGATCTTTAATCCGCCCAGAAGCAACTGGTTATGGTGTAGTTTATTTTGCTCGTCAAATGTTAGCACACCAAAACGAAGGTTTAGAAGGAAAAACAGTCGTTATTTCAGGTTCTGGTAATGTGGCCCAATTTGCTGCTGAAAAAATCATCCAATTGGGTGGAACCGTATTGACTTTGTCAGATTCTTCTGGCTACATCTATGATGCGGATGGTATAGATGAAGAAAAATTAGCCTATGTCATGAATTTAAAAAACGTAAAACGCGATCGGATTCATCACTATGTGACCAAGTATCCCAAGGCTACTTTTCATGCTGGAAAAACACCATGGGAAGTTCCCTGTAAGGTTGCTTTGCCCTGTGCTACACAGAATGAATTGGATGGAAAAGCTGCTGCTCTATTAATCAAAAATGGATGTCTTTGTGTGAGCGAGGGTGCAAATATGCCAAGTACTCCAGAAGCCATAGAACAATTTGCTAATCACAAAGTCCTCTTTGCTCCAGGAAAAGCTTCAAATGCCGGAGGTGTTGCAGTTTCTGGACTTGAAATGGCGCAAAATTCACTAAGATACAGCTGGTCCAGAGAAGAAGTAGATCAACGTTTACAAACCATAATGAATGATATTCACAAATCTTGTGTTCAATTTGGAGCGGAGGGAGATCATGTGAATTACGTAAAAGGTGCAAATATTGCTGGCTTTGTCAAAATTGCTGATGCCATGCTTGCTCAAGGTGTAGTTTAAATCAATCATTTAAGATGAATGATTCTATTCAGGCTGTAGTTTTGGGAACATTACGCTATGGAGATTCCAGTCTTATTGTGTCTTGTTATACAAAACAGCATGGACTTCAGTCATATATGTTGAAAGGAATACTCTCAGCAAGACGCAAAAAAAAAATTTCAAAATCTTACTTCGAACCTCTTAATCTTCTAGAATTTCAAGCAAAAAAAAATAGAGACAATAGTTTGGGATATCTTCAAGAGGCTAATTTATTACACCCTTTTATTTCAATCCCATTCGACCTTAGAAAAAAAGCCATCGTATTTTTTTTGGCAGAAGTCATTCAACAAGTGGTAAAAGAAGAAGAACAAGCCAATCCAGCTTTATTTGATTATATTGAAAATAACTTGCTTTGGCTCGACCAACATGATGAAATTGGACTCTTTCATGTTAAAACAATGCTTGACCTGACTAGCTTTATGGGATTCTCTCCTAATCTATCGAATCGTGATGCCTCCTATTTTGATCTGGAAACAGGCTGTTTAACAAATAGTAAACCTACGACACATTATATTGAAGGAAATTTGAAGGATTTATGGATTAACGTTTTAGGCACGAAATTTGAAGACATAGAAAAAATAAAAATTAATAGAAAAGAAAAAGCTGCTCTTTTGGAATATTTAGTTAGTTATTTCAAATTACATTTACAACAATTCAGACCACCAAAATCAACAGAAATATTGAATGAGCTATTTAAAGTTTCATAGTATCCTTTTATTGCTTATTGCACCACTAATGATACAGGGGCAAGAAGTCCTTGTTTTAGATGGAGTTTCTGATTTTCCTCTAGAGGGAGTTGCATTGTATAATACATCTAAAACAAAATCCATTTTAACCGATGTAGAGGGAAAGGCGCCTCTGAATAATTTTTCTGATACAGATACAATAATGGTTCAGTTTTATGGTTTTGAGACCCTAAAGCTATTACTGAGTGCAGATGAATTAAATAATGGCTTAACAATACTTTTACAGCCCAAAGACCAAACTCTGGATGAAGTCATTCTCTCTGTAGGAAGAAACCCAACTGCCCGAAAACAAATCGCAGAAAAAGTTGCTGTGATTGATGCTCAAACCATTACTTTACAACGTCCAGCTACAGGAGCAGAATTAGTAAGTTTAAGCCCTGGAGTTCGGATTCAAAAATCTCAAGGTGGTGGCGGAAGTCCTGTCATCAGGGGGTTTGAAGCTAATCGAATTTTGATGGTTGTTGATGGTGTCAGAATGAACAACGCAATTTATAGAAGCGGACACCTTCAAAATGCGATAACAGTAAATCCAAATATTGTAGAACGAGTTGAAGTCATCTATGGATCCTCATCCGTTGCCTATGGTTCTGACGCCTTAGGAGGAGTAATTCACTACTATACCAAAAGTCCTTTAATCAATAGCGAAAAGAAAAATATCTCTTCGTTTTCTACAGATTTTTCTTCAGCAAACAACGCCACAATTAATTCTATTTCAACTGAATTGAGCTTTAAAAAATGGGCAAGTTTAACCAGTATAAGTTATTCTGGATTTGGAGATATTCGAATGGGGAAAAACAGATCTCATGGATATGACCAATGGGGGCTAACACCCTTTTACTCATCAAATTCTAGAACATCTTTCAGTCCATCTCCACTACAAAATGAAAATCCCTTGATTCAGAAAAACACCTCTTACAACCAGTTGGATCTTTTTCAAAAATTTTTAGTTCAAATAGATGATCAAAATCAATTTCAACTCAACATACAATATTCAAATTCTTCTGATATTTCTAGATATGATAAGCTCACTGAAGAAAGAAACGGAACGCTCAGATATGCTGAATGGTATTACGGACCTCAAAAAAGACTACTTGTAGCACCTCAATTAAAACTGTTTCCTCAAAAGAAATTTTTAAATTCTGGGAAAATCACTGTGGCCTACCAAGCAATAGAGGAGTCTAGAAACTATAGGTCCTTTGGAAGTTTAACTCGAAATACGCAAAAAGAAAATGTTAATCTGTGGAGTTTAAATGGTGATTTTGAATTTAATTACACCAAACTGCATTCTTTTTCCTATGGTTTTGAAGCCACTTATAATGATGTTTCCTCAATCGCATCTAAAAAAGATTTAGAATTGCAACAAAATCAAATCATTGGATACTCTCCTAAACTTCCTATCCCAACTCGCTATCCCAGCAAAGGAAGTTCATATACTAGTTTTGCAGGGTTTGTGAATTGGATATGGGATTTCAATCCTAAATTGACCCTGAATCTTGGAATTCGACTTACTAGTACAAATCTTCTTGCAAAATGGAAAGAGTATTATAACATCAATGCGCTCTTAAGTATGGTAAACCTTGATGCTACTGCTTTAACTGAAACACTCGCTCTTACATACAGACCATCAGAAAAGATTCAATGGAACGCCATTATCTCAAATGGTTTTCGAAATCCAAATATTGATGATGTAGGAAAAATTAGAGAAAGTAAGGGAACCTTAATCGTGCCAAATCCTTCTCTATTTCCCGAATATGCCTATAATTTTGAGTTAGGAGTCACTAAATATTTTGAACAGCCAAAAAACTACATTTCTGTTAGAGGGTTTTCTACAATTATTTCCAGGCATATTGGCCGTAATCAATATTCCATCTTTGCAGATACCACTACATCTGATGAGTTTACAATAATATATAATAACGAAGAAGTTGAAACATTTGCTAATAATAATTTAGGGGATCGATATCTCCTTGGGGCTTCAATTGATGGCTATCTCTCAATACTAGAGCCGCTTTCTCTTCGTGGAAACCTCTCCATCATAGATGCTGCGGAATCTAAAAAATACGGCCCGCTACCTTCTATTTCCCCTGCATTTGGGCGTGTTTTTTTGCTTTATCAAAAAACTAAATGGCTAACCCATCTCGCTTTTCAGTTTAGTGCAAAGAAAAAAGTATCTGACTATAGCTTAGGGGGAGAAGATGGTTTGGAAGAAACTCCCTTAATCTCTGAAACTCCAGAACGTTATGCCGGAACTCCTGCCTGGAATGAGGTCTCTTTTCTTAGCCAATACCGTTTAAAAGAAAATACTTTGATACGTATTGCTCTAGATAATATTTTTGACATTCACTATCGCGAATTTGCTTCTGGCATATCTGCTCCTGGTAGAAACTTAAAAATCGGGCTTAACTATTCATTTTAAAAGGAGTTCATATCAAATAGGAAGTCAAATTTTTCGTTACGATATTTGCCCGAAATTAATTACTTTCGCACATTAATATGTGCATGATTTAGAGCTCCACTCTATATTCATTTACAAATAACTTTCAAAAACCAAGCAAGGTGAAGTTTAAAGAATATAAAAATCTTGATTTACCTCAACTCTCAAGAGAAATTCTAGAGGAGTGGAAAAAAAACGACACCTTTTCAAAAAGTATAAGCACCCGAGAAGGAAAGCCACCCTTTATTTTTTATGAAGGACCGCCTTCGGCAAACGGAATGCCTGGGATTCACCATGTTATGGCGAGAACAATTAAAGATATCTTTTGCCGGTATAAAACTCAAAAAGGCTTTCAAGTAAATCGTAAAGCCGGATGGGATACCCATGGACTACCTGTTGAACTTGGTGTTGAAAAAGAACTTGGTATTTCAAAGGATGCTATAGGAAATAGCATTTCGGTTGAAGAATACAATGCTGCTTGTAAAAAAGCAGTCATGCGCTATACCGATGTTTGGAATTCCCTCACAGAACGAATAGGCTATTGGGTGGACATGGACGACCCTTATCTTACCTATACCCCAAAATACATGGAGTCTGTTTGGTGGTTAATAAAGCAGATTTACGAAAAAGGTTTGCTCTACAAGGGATATACCATTCAACCGTATTCACCTATGGCGGGTACTGGCTTAAGTTCTCACGAACTTAATCAACCTGGGACTTATCAAGATGTTACCGACACTACAATCACTGCTCAGTTTAAAGCAATTGAAGACACCCTCCCACCAGCTCTTAAAGGAGAAATACCTCTATATTTTTTAGCTTGGACTACAACCCCTTGGACACTCCCCTCAAATACAGCTCTAACTGTTGGGAAAAAAATTGAATATGCTGTAATCAGCACTTTTAATCAATACACTTTTGAAAAAGTAAGGGTTGTAATCGCAAAAGATTTAATTTCCAAACAGTTTGGAAAAAACTATACCCCTCAGGAAAGTCTTCATGAATTCAAAGCTGGAGATAAAAAAATCCCGTACAAAATTGATGTTGTAATTAAAGGTTCGGACTTACTCGAAATTCGTTACGAGCAGCTTTGGTCTGAGGCACCTCTCCCGCTTACTCACCCTGAAAATGCCTTTCGAGTTATTTCTGGTGATTTTGTGACTACAGAAGATGGAACCGGAATCGTTCATACTGCCCCAACTTTTGGAGCAGACGATGCCAAGGTCGCTAAAGAAGCTACTCCTGAAGTCCCTCCCTTATTAATTCAAGATGAAAATGGCAATCTCGTCCCCCTTGTAGATCTTCAAGGAAGGTTCAGAAAAGAAGTAGGCCGTTTGGGAGGACAGTTTGTAAAAAACGAATATTATCCTGAAGGCAAAACACCGGAACGCTCTACCGATGTGGACATTGCTATTCAGCTTAAAGAAGAGAATAAAGCTTTTAAAGTAGAAAAATATGTTCACTCCTATCCCAACTGTTGGAGAACAGATAAACCTATTTTATATTATCCTTTAGACTCTTGGTTTATTAAAGTTACTGAAGTAAAAGACCAGATGACAAGTCTCAACAAAGAAATCAACTGGAAGCCTAAATCTACGGGAGAAGGTCGCTTTGGAAACTGGCTCGCAAATGCAAATGACTGGAACCTTTCCCGATCTAGATTTTGGGGCATCCCACTTCCAGTATGGAGAACAGAAGACGGTAAAGAAACAAAAGTAGTTGGTTCTATTGGTGAATTAAAATCTGCTATAGGAGCGTCTGTTTCTAAAGGATACATGACTCATAATCCTTTCGAAGGGTTCGTTGAAAATGATTTTAGTGAAACCAATTACGAGCAAATAGACCTTCACAAACACATAGTAGATAATGTAATTCTTTGCAGTAGTGACGGAAGGCCCATGCATAGAGAAACTGATTTGATTGATGTGTGGTTTGACTCTGGCTCAATGCCCTACGCACAGTGGCATTATCCATTTGAGAATAAAGAACTTATTGATCAAGGAGATTGTTTCCCCGCAGACTATATCGCTGAGGGAGTTGATCAAACTCGAGGTTGGTTTTACACACTTCATGCAATCTCTACTTTAGTTTTTGGGAAAAAAGCTTATAAAAATGTGATTTCAAATGGACTGGTTTTAGACAAATCAGGTCAAAAAATGTCCAAGCGATTGGGTAATGCCATTGATCCTTTTGAAACATTAGACCAATTTGGTCCAGATGCTACACGCTGGTATATGATTTCGAATGCGAATCCTTGGGACAACCTAAAATTTGATGTCGAAGGGATTGGTGAAGTCAAAAGAAAGTTTTTTGGAACACTTTATAATACCTATTCATTTTTTAGCTTATATGCCAATATTGATGGCTTTGATCCACAAAAAGTAACCCGAGTTCCGCTAAACAAAAGAGCTGAATTGGATCAATGGATTTTATCAGAATTACATACTCTTATTCAAGAAGTTGATTTAGCGTATGAAGACTATGAACCCACAAAAGCTAGCCGTGCAATTTCTGATTTTGTCCAAGAAAAACTCAGTAATTGGTATGTTCGTTTATGTCGAAGACGTTTCTGGAAAGGAGAATATGGAGAAGATAAAATAGCTGCTTACCTTACTCTTCATGAGTGTTTGACAACAGTTTGTCAATTGGCAGCACCCGTTGCGCCATTTTACATGGATCGCTTGTATCAAGATTTGAACCTTACCTCTGGAGAGTCCGTCCATTTAACGGATTTCCCCAAAATAAAAATAGCCAACATCAATTCAGAATTGGAACAACAAATCAATACTGCACGGACACTCACTTCATTGGCTTTATCATTACGGAAAAAAGAACAGATAAAAGTGAGGCAACCGTTACAAAAAATGATTATTCCTGTTAAAAATGATAAAGAAAGGAAACGTATTGAAAATAGTATTGAGCAACTAAAAAGTGAAATCAATATCAAAACTGTGGAGCTTCTAGATGATGCCAACAGTTTGTTAGTCAAAGAAATTAAACCCAACTTTAAGACATTGGGACCTCGTTTTGGCAAAGATCTTAAAGCTGTTACTCAGGCTATCAGTAGCCTGAACACTCAAGAAATTCAAGAACTTGAAGAGCAAAATAGCATTGAGATTTTAATCAATGGAGCCCCAGTCCGTTTGGAGGTTAGTGATGTTGAAGTTTTTTTTAAAGATATTGAAGGCTGGCAAGTTGCACAAAATGATAAAATGACCGTTGCTTTGGACATGACAATAACTCCTGAACTAAAAAAAGAAGGTCTAGCAAGGGAATTAATCAATCGTGTTCAAAATCACAGAAAAGACACTGGATTAGAAGTTACAGACAAAATCGATATTTATTTAAAAGAAGAACAGGAACTACAAGCTGCAGTTGCAGAAAATAAAAGTTATATCTTGTCTGAAACTTTGGCCAACAATTTAACGTTTAGACCATTAATGGAAGATGGCTTCCCCCTCGAATTTGATAATATTACAACAGCAATAAAGATTAAAAAACTAAAGTCATGAGCGAAAAAACAAGATATACGGATGCAGAACTTCAAGAATTTAGAACCCTAATTGAAGAAAAAATTCAAAAAGCTAAGGCTGATTTAGTTCTCCTTAAAAGTGCCTATATGAACAACGGTAATAACGGAACGGAAGATACTGCTCCTACCTTCAAAGCTTTTGAAGAAGGCTCTGAAACCATGTCTAAAGAGGCAAATACGCAACTTGCAATCCGTCAGGAAAAATTTATACGGGATTTAAAAAATGCTTTAATCCGTATAGAAAACAAAACCTATGGCGTTTGTCGTGTTACGGGTAAATTGATTAACAAAAAACGTTTGTATCTAGTGCCTCATGCCACATTGAGCATAGAAGCAAAAAATATGCAAAAATAGCAATCCCCTCATTCTGAAAACTCAAAAAACATATTTTACACTCCTCTGGGCAATAGGTATTATCGTATTCGTTTTACTTATTGATCAGTCCAGTAAAATCTATATTAAACTTAACTACCCCCTATCTAGTTATGGTGTCCCACCCATAGTCGATTGGGGTTTTTTTAAACTTCTGTTTGTTGAAAATAGTGGAATGGCAATGGGAACCAAGCTCAGCGATTTAATCCCTTTTATTTCAGAAAAAAAAGCAAAACTTATCCTGACACTTTTCAGACTAGTTGCTATTGGAGGTTTAGGCTATTGGCTATGGGACTCATTGAAAAAGGAAACTCATCTGCTGTTGAAGTGGGCTTTAGCGCTTATTTTTGCAGGTGCTCTGGGAAATATTATTGATTCTGTCTTTTACGGCATCCTTTTTTCAGATAGTTATAATACTGTTGCAACACTTTTCCCTGACAAAGGATACGCGCCCTTATTTTATGGCCATGTTGTAGACATGCTTCAGTTTCCACTTGTAGAATGGGATTGGCCGGATTGGATCCCCTTCATCGGTGGAGATCACTTTTTATTTTTCCAATACATTTTCAATGTAGCCGATACTGCCATAAGCACCGGTGTTGGAATATTAATTGTTTTTAACAAAAAGATTTTCAAACAAACAATAGATTAAAAAGCAACTGTTTTAGTTGGGCAAACACAAAAATCTAGGGGAATGTCTCCTGAATAAACATCATCAATTTCAGGGATAGGATCGAAAAATGAAAGTCCAATTTTTACTATTTCTGGTTTACATTGTCCTAAAAATCGATCGTAATAACCTTTTCCATATCCGACACGATGCCCTTTTTCATCACAAACCAGTAATGGTACAAAAACTACTTGCAATAGAGAAACATCGATCTCAATTCCTTCAGCTGGTTCTGGAATATTCCATTTATTTTTCACTATTCTTGTGTTGTCTGTAAGTAGAATATGTTCCAAGTCATTGTTGTTTTTGACTTTAGGAAGTACCACCTGTTTATCTCTACCCTGCAATAGGGTTAGTATAAGCGTTGTATCAATTTCGTTTTTAGCTGATATGGATAAAAATAAATGGAAGTAATCCAAACTCCATATAGGTAGATCTAAACAGCGATTTGCAATATCAAAACTCAGATTTTCATGAATTTCTTCTGAAAGTGCTTGCCGCTTTTTCAAATAAAGTTCTCGAAGTTCAGTTTTAGAGTGCTTCATTTTCATTAAATCCTTCTATCTAACATTTCAATACCAAAGAAAATCAATATTTTCGTTTTGTGAAATCAGATCAGCTTGAAATTCAAATAAAAACACTTCCAGAAGTGGCAGGGGTCTATCAGTATTATGATAAGCAAGAGAAAATAATTTACATAGGTAAGGCCAAAAACCTAAAAAAACGCGTCAATTCTTATTTCACTAAAACTCATGACAACCGAAAGACGGCATTACTAGTTAAAAATATCGCCCGCATTGCACATATAGTTGTGGACACTGAAATGGATGCACTCCTTTTAGAAAACAACCTGATAAAAAAATACAAACCCCGTTACAATATTCTTTTAAGGGATGATAAAACCTACCCGTGGATTTGCATAAAAAAAGAGCCTTTCCCACGTGTCTTTTTCACCCGAAGAGTGATCAAAGATGGTTCTGAGTATTTTGGCCCTTACACCAATATGAAAACCATTAGAACATTGTTGGATTTGATTCGAAATTTATATCCTCTTAGGAGTTGTAATTTCGATTTAAGCGAAGAAAAAATCAATTCTAAAAAATACAAAGTTTGTTTGGAATACCATATTGGAAATTGTCACGGCCCTTGTGTTGGTAAGGTTGAACCCGCATATTACGAAGCAGATATAGACAGCATTCGAAATATTGTAAAAGGGAACTTTAAAAGCGCACTTGTAGCCCTAAACAAAGAAATGAATGGCTATGCTGAAGTCATGGAATATGAAAAAGCACAATGGATAAAAGAAAAAATTGACAGTCTTGAAAACTACCAGTCGAAATCTACTATTGTAAACCCCAAGATCAATCATGTAGACGTATTTTCAGTGATCTCTGATGAAAGCTATGGTTACATCAACTATATTCAGGTATCATTTGGTTCCATTGTCCGATCACATACCTTGGAGATCAAGAAGAAATTAGACGAGTCTGATGAAACATTACTTCAGTTAGGGATCGTTGAAATTCGGCAGCTTTTTTCAAGTACAGCTACAAAGGTGTTCCTTTCTCAAAATGTTTCTTTGGGTGAAACTTTAAAAGTAGAAGTCCCGCAACAAGGAGATAAAAGAAAGTTAGTAGAAATGTCTCTTCGAAATGCAAAATACTTCAGAATGGAACGGTTTAAACAAATGAAAATCGTAGATCCTGATCGGCATATCAAGCGAATTATGGAGCAAATGAAAAAAGATTTAAGGCTGCCCCATGCTCCCTATCACATTGAGTGTTTTGACAACTCAAACATTCAAGGAACTCATCCTGTTGCAGCTTGTGTGGTTTTTAAAGATGGAAAGCCTTCTAAAAAAGAGTACCGCCATTACAACATCAAAACAGTGACTGGTCCTGATGATTTTGCTTCCATGGAAGAAGTCGTTTTTAGACGATACAAAAGACTTCAAGAGGAAGGATTATCTCTACCGCAACTGATCGTTATTGATGGTGGAAAAGGACAGCTTTCTTCTGCTGTAAAAAGCTTAGATTTATTAGGGCTAAGAGGTAAAATTGCGATATTAGGAATAGCAAAAAGATTGGAAGAAATCTACTTCCCAGGAGACTCCATACCTCTATATTTGGATAAGAAATCCGAAAGTTTGAAAATTCTTCAGCGTGCTAGAGATGAAGCGCACCGTTTTGGAATTAGTTTTCATCGCAACAAAAGAAGTCAAACCAGTTTGAGTTCAAAATTAGATTTCATTCCAGGAATTGGACCTGCTACTCGAGATCAGTTATTAAGTCATTTCAAATCTTTAAAACGAATCAAAGAGGCAAGTCAGCAAGAAATGTCAGATCTTCTAGGGCCTCAAAGGGGTAAAAAAATATACAATGCCCTTCTATCTTCAAAAAACTAAAAGTTCCCTATAGTATTTAACAATTTTTAAATGTCAAATTTCATCATGATCATATGGGATTTCTTACCTTTGAGGCATGTTAAAAAGGTTAATCTTTATACTTTTTTTAAGCTTATCACTTGGAGCATCACAAAGCATTCCTATCGATCCTACTATTGCTTTAAATTCTTTCAAAAATGGAGAATGGTTTCAGCTGCGACTTCATTACGGATGGTTTAATGCCAGTTATGCGAGCTTTTCACTAGAAAGAGATACCATCGCTGAAAAACCCGTTTTCCATGCCAAAGGATTTGGTGAAACTACAGGCTTAGCAAAATGGTTTTTTAAAGTAGAGGATTATTACGAAAGTTATTTTGATGAAAAAACAGGGGCACCTTACAAATTCATCCGCAACATCAATGAAGGAGGTTACTCTAAAAACATTGAAATTAATTTTGACCACGAAAGTAAAACAGCTGAAGTTCTTGATAAGAAAAAGAAAGAAACCAAACAATATGAAATTCAATCCAATGTCCATGATTTAGTTTCCTGCTTTTATTACCTCCGAAATTATTACCCCGAACAGGGTATCGAAGAGAATCAAACTTTTGATATCAATATGTTTTTTGATAATGAGAATTATGTATTCAAATTAAAATATTTGGGGAAGGAAAAGATTGACAGTAAATTTGGGAAAATTAACTGTCTGAAGTTTAGACCTCTAGTTCAATCAGGTAGGGTGTTTAAAGAACAAGAAAGTGTTACTCTGTGGATCTCAGATGATAAAAACAGATTGCCTATAAGACTTCAAGCAGATATTTTAATTGGATCTATAAAAGCTGATATAGAAAATTTTAAGAATCTAAATCACCCTTTCAAAATAGAAGTAGAGTAACAGATGAATAAAATTAAAATAACTTTAAAAATCTTCATTGCCTCTACTTTAAGTGGAATACTCTTTAGCCTATTTGTTTCATGTCAACAAGATGTTCAAGAAAAATCATCTGAGCAGCCTGCTCTGACTATCGAACCAAAACCAGATTTATATTTTGGAATCGATCGAAATGTATATCAAACTGAAGAATATAAAGTTAAACGAGGGGATACATTTGGTAAAATATTAGAAGAAAACGGAATAGATTACCCTCAAGTTTATGCCATCCTCCAGGCAATCAAAGGAAAGGTTGATGTTCGAAAACTAACTATTGGAAAACCATATACCCTGTTTTTTAGTAAAGACACTATCCCTACTCCCGAATATTTTATTTATCATGCTGGAGTAGCGAGTTATAAAAGAATTCACTTACGAGACAGTCTTTATGGCGAAGAAATTATTAAACCTTCTCAAGTTGTAGAATTAGAAGCTTCAGGTGTAATTGAGAGTTCGCTATATGAAACCATGCAAAAAAGCGGTATCAATGAATCTCTGACTTATTATCTTTCCGATATTTATGCGTGGACGATAGATTTTTTTCGTCTTCAGAAAGGAGATCGGTTTAAAGTAATTTATACTGAAAAATTTGTTGACGACACCATCTCCGTTGGAATAGAACGAATAAAAGCAGCCTATTTCGAACACAACGGCAAGCCATTATACGCCTTTGAATATGTCCCCGATTCAGAAAAAGGGATAGTAGATTATTTTGATGATAATGCTAAAAGTTTAAGACGTGCATTCTTGCAAGGTCCCCTTAAATTTAATCGTGTTTCCTCACGATTCAACCTCAAGAGGAGGATTGCTTACTATG
>Ga0181563_10004682_pt1 | contig 12693 bp, 17 predicted proteins | sample 011ome_25_FD_133759 | JGI IMG/M metagenome (GOLD analysis project Ga0181563, IMG submission 133759) | Coastal salt marsh microbial communities from the Groves Creek Marsh, Skidaway Island, Georgia - 011512CT metaG (megahit assembly) | ecosystem: Environmental > Aquatic > Marine > Intertidal... | reverse complement strand
AGATGCATAAACCCGCGCCACATCAACGCGACCCAATTTGGTGGCGGCAGCCAGAATCCGTGCCGCATGAACGGGGCTCACGTTGTCCCCGTCAACCATGACAGCAATGCGGTAAATACTCATCGGCTGATCTTAAATGCAAATAATATGAATGCAGGTTAGGCAGTCAATAGGGCGAAAATTTGGCCTTTAGGTCGGTAAAGCCGTGCACGGCTGGTGCATGTGCGGTGTACGTCTGGTGCACGGCGCGTTTTGACCCCATATTACCCGTATGTGCGGACGAATGGCGATCACCTTACCCCATGATGCAATGGCCCAGATGTTTGATGCTGCGGCGTCAAACGACCTGCCAGACGTGCCCAACTATAATGTCTGCCCAACGACCCAAGTGGCCGTCGTGACCTCTTCCGAAGGCGTGCGACGGTTGCGTCCCATGCGCTGGGGATTCGTGCCCCATTGGTATGAAAAGGTGAGCGGCGGGCCGCTTTTGATCAATGCCCGCGCCGAGACGATTGCCGAGAAACCCGCCTTCCGAGAAGCCTGCCGTGCGCGCCGCTGTTTGGTGGCGGTATCAGGGTTTTATGAATGGGAACGCGCGGAAAAGGACAAGCTATTGCCGTGGTATATCACCCGCAGTGACGCGGCACCGATGGTGTTTGGCGGTATTTGGCAAGACTGGGGGCAGGGGGATGACGCGCTGACATCCTTTGCCATTGTGACAACAAATGCAAATGACGCGATGGCCAAAATCCATCACCGTTTGCCCGTGATCCTGACGCCCGATCAATGGCCGCTCTGGCTTGGCGAGGCAGGCAAAGGAGCGGCCAGATTGATGAAAAGCGCACCTGAAGATGCGCTTTCATTTGCCCGCGTTGGCATTGAGGTCAATTCGAATAAGGCAACAGGCGAAAGCCTGATTAACCCTTTATTCTAAAGGACATGCGTTTGATGTAGAGTAGGGGTCGGTTGCCAAAGAGTCGAGCTTTGTGCTTGGGCAGGTCGTCGGGGCCGTGCCGCGGATCAACGAAAGTGTATAGTTGCTATACTTTGTGTAGGTCGTTGTTGAGCCGCCCCAATAGGAATAGCTTGTGGATTGAATGCAAGGCGCGTTAATGTTGGTCTGGGTTGTGTTTGGAATGGTGTAATAAGCGGGACCGCTATTCGCATTAATGACACCTGAGATAATGAAAGAGGTGCAATTGCTACTCGAGGGCGCCAATTTTAGGTTATAGATAGACGAGTTCACAAACTTCACTGTGTCACCATTCTGAAACCAAACCGCGTTCGGGAAGTAGCCAGTGGCGTAAATGCGGACCTCATGTTCGACCGCAAATGCGGTTGATCCCGCCAAAGTGGCTGCGACCGTAAGTAATGTGGAAAGCAAGCGTTTCATTGTGTTTGACCTCGTTACGCGGATTTCGTCGCCATCTTGTTAACCAGCAATTAGGGCATTGCTGTGACCAAATCTGCGCAAGGATGTGGCAAAATGAGCCTGCAAATCCCCTTAAGCCCGCCATTTCGAGCAGACATCAAGCGGACGTTGTACGATGGTAAAACCTCGGTTTTCCAAACAAACTCTTTGAGTTCTGTGACGTCTCCTTTGACCACCTTACGGTCTATTTTTGTTGCATTTATTGCGCATTGAGTTGGGCTGGGTCGCGGCGAATTGCATCACGATCCCGACAAAAGACCTGCACAAAATGCCTAGGCGTGCGGAGACTTTTGCGAATAAATTGCCAGTGGAAAGAGCCGATGTTCACAAATATTGGGGCGCCGAAATTAAGGGACTGGTTCTCTTTGTGGGGAAGCGTTTGAAAATCTGGGCTTTCAGATGGATGTCGGTGCCCAGACGAGATCAGCCGTTGGCATGACTGTGGGCGCCGATAACCTTGGACCAGACAGGGAACCCCATCGCCACAAGATCACGCATATCGCGCAGGCCTGCATCGGTTATGAGACCACGACAGCCGCGTGCCATGGCCGAGGTTGCCTAAAATAGCCTGCGTCGGAGGGAGCCGTTGTACCAAGCACCAAGACATTACCCGCATGTAAATGTTCAGCCGCCAGATCCAGTATCCCGTTGTCGGTAGGGGCGAGAATTGTCACGGCGGAACCTGCAATCGACGTTCCGCGATAGATCGGTCACAGGTAGCTGCTAAGCATGCCCGTCCGCCCTTGCGCCTCGTGCACAGCTGCTTCGCCAGTCCTTTGATGCGGCGAAGGCACGTCGCGGTTGGTGTCCCCGTAAATCTCGAAAATGTGACTGAACGGGTCGTTGAAACGAAACGGACGCCCATGGCCTACGTCGACCCCGCCGAGAACTTCGTAATTTCTGGCTTCGATCACCGCAACTTGGCGCTCACGTGCCACTTGCGAAGCGACACGGTGGGCGATGTGGCCGACGCCCGTTGAATGGTGGCGATGCAGCTTGAGGCCGTGGAATTCTTAGTCATCGAAGGGGGGCAAATAGCAGCTTTCTCCGACTTGTTTGGTCAGGGTTAGCCCGTAAACGCGGGTGAAAAAGTCGCGGCTGGCATCGAATTTATCGGCCTGGAGTTCGACCTGACCGAGATGCGCGATGTCTCTGATAGCGTATCCAGCATGCGCGGAATGACCGCTTGAATTACGCTTGAAGTGGTTGGGCATAAAACTGGGCAGCACGGCGCGGATCAGATCGACGATTTTGTATGTGTCGTCAGCGACAATGAGCACCAAGGCGAGGATACCCAGAACGGGCAGATCGGGGAGGCAAGGGCTGTGCCGACGCCCGTCGCCTCAACAGGTGAGAGTAGTCCGCCTTAGATGCCGTCGATCGTGATGACGATGACGCGCTTGTTCATGACGGCATAAAAAGACAGACCTCCAAGGTTTGCAGCAAAAGTATCGCTGTTGGCCACTTCATCGCGTTTGAAATCGTCCTGCGTCGAAGCTTCGGTAATCACGCCGTCGATCAAGCCCGTTTGCATGGCGTTGTAAACGTATCTACACCAGCATCGCACCGAGCGCAGTTGCGATCTCGGCAGCGGTTGCCCCTGCAACACGCACCTTCAGGCCCGCCAGTCGGTGAGACTTTTTCAGCCTTCGCTCTCAAGCGGTCCGCAAAGTTTTTGTTGGCCTCGGCAGAGGTTTTATCCATCTGTTCCTGCTCACCCAAATTTTTGGTGAGCACGTCGCCCATTGCAACGGATTGATCAGCCCGCGCCAAGTCTGAAGACGTAACGCTCGTTATAGTTGTAGCTTTTGAACATGCTCTTCCCCATCTTATTGTCGACCTGCATGATCATGTCGGCCGATGAGGACGGATAGTTGGGCTGCGGGAAATAGTTCGATTTGTAAGGCGTGCCTTTTTTAAGCCCGCTGGCGATGATTTTTAGCACGTCTTCCGTGTTCCAATCAAATGTTGCCTTTTTGCGGTTCGGGCGGTCCTGCATTTTCTGACGTGCTGCCTTGCCAATAAAATCGTCCTTCTTCCAACCAACTTAGAGGCCCTCGTCGAGTTCGAACGGACTGACGTATTAGTCGGATATGTCTTTGGAGACATGACTGCCGCCGCCCGTATAGATCCCGGGCAAGGTGTCGGGATCCAGCAGGATTCCATCATGTTGGTGGAGTAGGCGCGTCTGTCGACCTGCACGAGGTCGTTGCCGATATCATGCGCCACCTTAATGAATGTCGACTGGATGTAATGCTCGTTTGCATAGGGCCCCCGATTTCCAGTCCGAGTGCGCCTGCCATGCCGTGGCGCAGGGCTTGAACCTTTTTGGTGCCGATATTGATGTCATTTACGGTGAAGAACGGACTTTCCACTCGCCAGCCGCAGTTTGGAAGTGCAGCCAGTTTGCTGTTGGCACGCGACCGACAAGAACGAACTTATCCAAACGTCCGCTGAAAATGATCATGCCACCCATGAGGCGACCCGCAGGGCTTACTGGCACAAAATGATTGGCGCGGTTGAGGTCGAAATTGGCAAAGCCGTTGATCCCGACATAGGCGAGGAACGTTTCCGCCGCTGGACCTTAGACGATCAATTCGTCCGTGTGGTGTGACTGATCGCAATGCACGGCGTCGTTCTGTCACCTGCCTTGCTCATGGCGTCAATCTGTAAATTCTGGCGCAACAACAGGGTCACGGTGTATTCCGATTTTGGCCAGAAGTGAGCTGAGACTATACAAATGCAGTTTCCTTTTCGCTGTTAAGTTGCTGCGATCAGGGCCAGACTAGGAACGGCTCGGGCGAGCGATGGCTGGGTATCCGTGAGATAAGTGAAATTGATAAGAGCAAGGCGGGCGTGTTCGCGGGTCAGCGCCTCGGCGCGTGTGCCTTCGCGGTTTTTGATGGCCTCGATGATAGCGCGGTGCTGGCGCTGGGCATATTGCAGCGAGTCGAGGAAATCCGGGATAACGGCCTGCTCGCTCAAAAAAGCGGAGGGCGAGGCAAGCGGCAGTTGCGTCATGCGCTCAATCTCGCGCAGTATGAGCGGGCTATTGGGCAGTCGCGCGAGCAGCACGTGAAACGCTGCGTTGCGCCGGACATAACAGTCAAAATCCAATCCGCCCGGTTTGTGGATGGAACGGTCGATACCGTCGAGTACCACACTCGCCTCTGCGAGCAATTCGGGGCTCACACCTCGTTCTGCAGCCAAACGTGCCGCGGTGCCTTCAATGACACCACGGATCTCAATCGCATCTGCGATATCCTGACGCGTGAAGGTTGCGACACGACAGCCACCTGTCTCGATGCGTTCGAGTAACCCTTCGGCGACCAGTCGGTCCATTGCTTGTCGCAGGGGGGTCCGTGATGTCCCAAGCTGTTTTGCAACAGCAACCTCTGAAAGCCGTTGTCCGATTGAGAATTCACCATTCAACACAAGCGAACGGAGACCAAATAGAGCGCGGTCAAGTTGGCTAAGGTTAGGGCCAGACACGCTGTTTCCTCTCAAGGCTCGGCGGCGCTGTAGAATCAGTTCGTAAAATCAGACTGCATACAAAAGTTTATTCGATCAAGTCATTTGCTGCAAATGGCGGTAACCTGCGCGATTTTTGTATACATTATTGCCAACAGAATTAATTTCGAGAATTTTTTTTACGCGACTTTGAGGCCGAAACCCTATGCCCGAAGTGCGTAGGAGTATGCCGATTTATCTAAAATTGGTTCGGAAAACTTACCGCTAGAGCGTTGTTTGAATTGCGATTCTTCAAAAATATGCGCATGAAGCACGGTGATATTTGAACCAATTGCGGCTCGCTTTCGGAGTGTTTTTTGTTTCAGCCAGGCCCGTTTAGGGACATTAGGTCGCACAACTAAATACTTGTTTCATAGAATTCTTCTTCTAAGGTTTCCTTGGATGAGGGACAAAAAGGCCGCTTGGGTTTGCACGAGGAGGGTGCAGCCCTGCAAAAAGTGGCCCCATTTATCCAACAATGAACTGGCGCGTGCGGTCCGGAAATCTGGTTTTCGTTGAGCGTCAATCCTCGGGAGGTACTATGAAAGACACACTAAATCGCAGAAAATTCCTACGCGGTTCGGCAGTTGCCGGAGCCGCAGTTTTGGCCACACCCGCAGTTGCGCAAGACAGCGCTGTAACATTGAAAATGCAAGCAGCTTGGGGCGGCGGTATTTTCTTGGAAAACGCTCAATCTTTTGCAAACCGTGTCAATGAAATGTCTGGCGGTTCGCTGACGATCGAAGTGCTTTCGGTCGATTCAGTTGTAAAGACAAGTCAGATGCAAGACGCGGTTCACCGCGGTGTTCTGGACGCTGCACACTATGTGTCTGCGTATTGGTACGGCAAATCCAAATCCGCATCACTTTTCGGCACTGGCCCATGCTTTGGCTGGTCCAGCCAAGAGATGCTAGGTTGGATCTATGCGGGCGGCGGCCAAGAGTTGTTTGACGAGCTGATGGGTGAACTGCAACTGAATGTTGTGTCATTCTTCAACTCGCCAATGCCAGCACAACCATTGGGCTGGTTCAACGAGCAGATTACAGAGGCCTCGCAAATGAAGGGCCTAAAGTATCGTACAGTTGGCCTCGCAGCCGACGTTATGCTTGAAATGGGAATGTCGGTCGTTCAGCTTCCGGGTGGTGAAATCCAACCCGCTATGAAGTCTGGATTGATTGATGCGGCAGAGTTCAACAACCCGACGTCTGACCGCGACTTTGGTATGCAAGACGTTTCCAAAAACTACATGATGGCGTCTTACCACCAGAGCCAAGAGTGCTTTGAGGTTACGATCAACAAAGACAAGTTTAACGCATTGTCACCTGAGCATCAGGCGATCATCCGCAACGCGTCGATGGCTGAAAACTCTGGCTTCTATTGGGGCAACACAAAGCGTTATGCTGACGACCTGGTCAAGCTTCAAGAGCAAGACGGCGTCAGCGTATGGCGGACGCCTGAGACCGTTCTCGCGGCTCAGCTGGATGCGTGGGATGTTGTTGCAGCCCGTATTGCTGAAGAAGATCCGTTCTTCGCGAAAGTGATGGAGTCGCAGAAAGTATACGCGAAAAATGTGATGGGTTACCTGAACATTAACCAGCCGAACTACCAGCAGGCTTACGACCACTACTTCGCATAAGTTATGCGAAACCACGATGTCCGGGCGCAAGATGGCGCTCGGGCATTGTGCACTAAGAGCGTTCTGGGACGCCTCGAAAATCTGTTAGGGAGAGCAGCAGAAATGAAATTCGTACATGCTATAGAAGGCCTCAGCCTTTGGACAGGCCGCGCCTTTGGGTGGTGCATCCTGATCCTGACGCTGTCAGTGTCTTACGAGGTTTTCGTCCGTTATGTTCTGAATTCGCCGACAGTTTGGGCATTTGACATGATGATCCAAATGTATGGCGCGTTGTTTTTGATGTGTGGTGCCTATGCGCTCGCGCAGGACACGCATGTGCGCGCTGATGTTGTATATAGGTTGCTGCCCGTTAAGGTGCAGGCGAGCATCGATTTCGTTCTGTATTTTCTGTTCTTTTTCCCGGGCATTCTTGCATTGGCTTGGTTCGGGTGGGAAATCGCAGCCGACAGCTGGCGGTATAAGGAAGTGAGCTTTAACAGCCCTGCCAGTATCCAGATTTATTTCTTCAAATCACTGATTTCTCTTTCGGGTGGATTACTTGCTATTCAAGGGCTTGCCGAATTGGTGCGCTGCGTGATCGCGTTCCGTACAGGTGTTTGGCCGGAGCGTTTGGTTGACGTGAAAGAAACCGAAGATCTTCTCTCTGAGGCTGACCTCGACGCGTTACGCGCCGTTGCACCTGTCCGTAAATAATCACGCCATGCGCACTTCAAGAAAGATAAAAAGATGACGAATCCCGAAGTCGCCCTCGTGATGCTTGGGCTATTTATTGTACTGGTTATGCTCGGATTTCCGATTGCATTTACGTTGCTCGCGATGGGTGTTGGTTTTGGCTATTACGCTTACCATCAAGGCCATCCGATCGAGCAATTCAGTGATATTTTCGACAATAACATCTTCTATTTGCTGAACCAGAATACCTATTCAGTGATGGAAAATCCCATTCTTGTCGCGATCCCGCTATTCCTCTTTATGGGCTATGTCGTGGAGCGCGCAAACATTGTCGACAAGCTGTTCTTCTCGCTCTACATGGCGGCACGCAACTTGCCCGGCAGTCTCGCGATTGCAGCCCTTCTGACTTGTGCGGTCTTCTCGACCGCCTCGGGAATCGTGGGCGCAGTTGTGACTTTGATGGGTTTGCTTGCTTTCCCAGCGATGGCAAATGCCAACTACGATAAAAGCTTTGCTGCAGGCGTGATTTGCGCAGGGGGCACCTTAGGCATTCTTATTCCGCCCTCGATCATGCTTATCGTTTATGCAGCCATTGCTGACCTCTCACCTCTGCGCCTTTACGCGGCTGCGGTGTTCCCAGGTGTATTGCTCGCCGGCCTGTATATCGTCTACGTCATTGTCCGCGTGATGAGAAATCCAGAGTTGGCGCCAAAACCAACGATGGAAGACGTGCCGCCACCGAAAGAAATCTATAAAGATCTGCTGTTTAGTTTCGTTCCACTGACAGTTCTTATCGCTTTGGTTTTGGGTTCCATTCTTGGTGGCTTGGCTACGCCCCCAGAAGCGGCCGCAATGGGCGCATTGGGTGGCATGGTTCTGGCGGTTCTCTACCGTTCAATGTCGTGGACAAAGCTGAAGGAAAGCGTGTTTCTCACAGCCAAATCGACCGCAATGGTGTGTTGGCTCTTCGTTGGCTCTTGGACGTTTGCGTCGGTCTTCTCGTACCTCGGTGGTCACGATATTATCGCCGACTGGGTCAACGGGATGGATCTAAAGCCTTGGCAGTTCCTTGTGCTTGCACAGCTCATCATCTTTTTGCTGGGATGGCCGCTGGAATGGTCCGAGATCCTGATCATTTTCGTTCCGATCTTCTTGCCATTGCTCGAAGTGTTTGGTGTGAACCCATACTTCTTCGCGATGCTCGTGGCTCTGAACCTGCAAACATCGTTCCTGACCCCGCCCATGGCCATGTCGGCCTATTATCTAAAAGGGGTACTTCGAGACCAAATCGAACTCATGGATATTTTCCGCGGGATCATGCCTTACTTGGGGATCGTTATCTTTACGATGATCTTGATGTATATCTTCCCAGGCATCGCGCTTTGGTTCCCTGACTATCTGTTTGGACCTTACATTCCATGATAAAGGATTGTCATACTTTGACTGCATCCGAGGCGCTGGTTGCCATCGCCTCGGGTCGGTTGAGTTCTGTTGAACTTGTTAAGTCCTGTCTTGCCCGCATCACGGAATCGGATAGCGCGATAAAGGCTTGGGCGTTTTTGGATCCCCAAGCCGCACTTGCGCAGGCCGCCGAGTGTGATCGCATCCGCAAAGCAGGTTTACCAACAGGCCCGCTGCATGGCATACCTGTTGGGCTTAAGGATATTATCGATACAGCAAAGATGCCCACGCAGCGAGGAACTGCAATTTTTGAAGGTCGGGTTACCGAGGATGTCGCGCGTCTTGTCGAACTTCTTCGGGGCGCAGGCGCAGTCATTATGGGTAAGACCGTCACCACAGAGCTTGCCTTTGTGCATGCAAATGAGACGCGCAATCCGCACAATACCGAACATAGCCCCGGTGGCTCGTCAAGTGGCTCAGCGGCAGCCGTTGCGGCATATCATGTCCCGCTCGCAATCGGCACGCAGACCAATGGGTCGGTTATCCGCCCTGCATCATTTTGCGGCACTTTTGGATTTAAACCAACGCGGGGCGTGATCTCTCGTTATGGCATTTTGCAGACATCGGTCTCGTTAGATCAGGTCGGCTGTTTTGGCCGCTCGCTTGCGGATGTGGCGCTGTTGACGGATGTCATTGGTGGCTATGATCAACGCGACGCTGGAAGCTATGCCCGACCACGCCCAAAGATGTTGGAGGGCGCAAATGCAGATGCGCCCGTGACGCCTAGCCTTGCGTGGTTCAATCTGCCGTTCAATGACCGTCTGTCGGATGATGCACGCGAGGGGCTAGAGGCGGTGCTCGATGCGCTCGGGAATTGTGTCGAGCGACTGGATGCAGCTGATACTTTAGCTGACTTGGTAACTGTGCAGGCCCGTATTCATGAATATGAGATTGCTCAGCATCAAGCAGAAGTATTTGATACCCGTTGGGACCAGATCAGCGAAACGCTCAAACCTGTAATCACCCGCGCCCGTCAGATTACCAAGACCGAGTATGAAGATGCATTGGCCGTGAAGGCATCGGCAGAATTGTTTTTTCAAAACTTCTTTCTCGATTATGATGCCATAATTGCGCCCTCCGCAGCGGGTGAGGCACCAAAGTTCGGGCAGGGGACAGGCGACCCTATCTTTTGCACATTGTGGACATTAGCGGGCCTGCCTTGCGTCAGTTTGCCAATATTGGTTGGTGAAAACGATTTGCCCATTGGCGTACAGTTGATTGGCCCCGCAGAAAAAGACGACCGCCTTTTGCGTACTGCGCGATGGGTTCAAAAACATTTGGCTGAAACAGCCGCTTAGAAAGGGAAATCCTATGTCTTACATGACGAAACTAATTGCAGGTCTGCTTGGCACGTCATTCCTTGTGATCTTTATTGGCGGACTGTCAAAAAGCATTTCGAGCGGCTTTGCTGGTTTTTATGGTGGATTGCCGTTCATGATTATCGCGATCGTGGTGTGCGGCATGGCGGTCTATGATTTCTGGGATGAATGCGTGCGCAAGAAAGGATGAAAAAGCGCCTCTGGATCACTCGCCGCCTGTCTGATGCGACGCTTGAACGCGCGGAACGCGACTATGACGTTGTAATCAATCATGCAGATACGCCGGGAACAGCGGCTGAACTTATTGCTGCGAGCGCCGAGTTTGACGCAATCATTCCCTGCCATTCCGAGCATTTTAGCGCGGAGGTTGTTGCGCAGTTTGCGGACCGTCTTAAGATCGTGGCGAACCATTCTGTTGGTGTTGATCACTGCAACCTACCAGCGTTGAAGAAACGCGGGATCGTGGTGACGAACACCCCTGATGTTTTATCGGATGCTACCGCTGAATTGGCGATGCTACTGATGCTGGGTGCTGCACGTCATGCAGTTGCGGGAGACAGGCTCGTTCGCACGGGCGCATGGGATAGCTGGTCGCCTGCATTTATGGTCGGAAAGCAAGTCACTGGGGCAAGGGTCGGAATCATCGGTATGGGCCGCGTAGGACGTGCCTTTGCTGCCAAGGCGCGTGGGTTTGATATGGATGTCCACTATTACAACCGCTCCGAACTTTCCGCGGGTCAGGCGAAAGGTGCAACCTACCATAACACGGTTGAAAGCCTTCTGGGCGTCGCTGACTTCCTGACTTTGCATTGTCCCGCGACACCGGAAACCACGGACCTGATGAACGCGGACCGCTTTGGCCTACTGCCAAAGGGCGCAGTGATTGTGAACACCGCGCGCGGGGCGTTGATCGATGAAGACGCCCTAATTGCCGCCTTGGAGACGGGTCAGGTTGCAGCAGCAGGTCTGGATTGTTTTAAGGTTGAGCCAGGTGGAAATCCGGCTTTGGCCAAATACGACAATGTTTTTATGCTGCCCCATATCGGCAGTGCCACGCGGGCCACCCGAGACGCTATGGGTTTTCGCGCATTGGATAACCTCGACGCCTTCTTTGCGGGTCGGGCACCGCAAGACTCACTTTGAAGGATGTATAAGGCTATGACAAAAGTGCGTTTATCGGACTGAGTGTCATGAGATATCTAATGGCGGGGCATTTGGCTAAGGCGGGTCACGATGTAACTGTCTTTTACCGCACCATATCAAAGGCTCAAGCTTGTGCCAAGGAACACGGCGGCGCTTTTGGCACACCAGCACAAGCAGCGAAAAGGGCAGTGTCAGAGAAGTTTTCTTGCCGGCTGGGGTTGCGCCGACTAGCGTTACCTGATGACGAAACGTTTCCCCATTCGTTACTTCAAGACGAGCCCCGAGATCATCCGCCTGGCCGTGATGATGTATGTGCGGTTTCTGCTCTCGCTTCGCAATGTGGAGGATCTTTTGAACGAACGCGGCATCGACATAAACCACGAAACCGTTCGATTTAGGCGGATGCGACCCTTACAGAAATTCGTCGCCGTCCACGCCTCAGTCCACAACCATTTCAACGCGGAGCGCCATTTCTACAACCGATCAAATTTCAAGCTGAACCGCGCCGCCTCTCTTGCCGAGAGGCGCAGCCTAACAGATTGATATAGCTTAATAAATGAGACTGGTTCGCATTCGTCAGACAGCACCTTCGCTCGCATTGGATTGCGCTCAAAGCGCAACATCGGCGCGAAATTAATTCTTAATCGTTTGCACCACCACTTAAACCAAATAGCTAATAATCAAAATTCATATTCCAGAAGGATAACAGTTGTGAAAACTGCACCACTCGTCATATGCCTTCTCATTGCCCTGCCTGCATTGGCAGAAGCGCAGCCCCAATTTGATGGGACCTTCCAACTGCAATATGCCGAACAACCAGACGAGGGCGACTATCAAAATACGGAGTTGAGCGCCTCAATTTCACATACCTATGCAAACGGTCTTGGAGTTCAGGTTGACGGATTTTATCTTCGCTACGCCAATTATCCAGATGATGACATCTACGGTGCCACGCTGCACATGATCTACGATGTAAAACCAAATTTCGCAGTCGGTTTGTTTTATAACAGAGTGAGCTGGGAAGGCTCCGACTGGAGCGGTTACGGCCTTGAAGCAACATTTAACGCAGGTGATTTGCAGGTCGATGGCATCGTGGCTATCGAACACGATATCGATAACGATACGGACTATCCATACCGCGCTCTTTTTGCCGAGTACAACGTGAATGATTGGTTCACGTTGGGTGCCGGTCTTGGCAAATATGACGACTACGAAATGACCACTACAGTGTCGCTCAGCAAGAGTTTTAGCCACGGCATGAATGTAAGCGTTTCAGCGCTCGACACTCAAGACGAAGGTTTCCTTTACGCCGTGGCTCTCAGCATGGACATCGGAAGCGGCGCAAAATTTCGCCGACCCGACTATGCTGCTCTGTTCAATGTCTGGTAGGGTACCTGATCTAATTCTGCTGGTGGAAAGCCCAAGTTTTCTGCCAGCCATCCATGGTTTCGACGGGTGAGCCTTTAGTTTAGTTATGTTGAGATCAACGCTATGGAAAATCCCATTTTGGCATGATTTCT
>Ga0181563_10004679_pt1 | contig 12701 bp, 10 predicted proteins | sample 011ome_25_FD_133759 | JGI IMG/M metagenome (GOLD analysis project Ga0181563, IMG submission 133759) | Coastal salt marsh microbial communities from the Groves Creek Marsh, Skidaway Island, Georgia - 011512CT metaG (megahit assembly) | ecosystem: Environmental > Aquatic > Marine > Intertidal... | reverse complement strand
TATTGTTACAGCAGCGCTCCAACTATTCGAAACGGTCAAACTCTCTGTCGAGTACTTCGCTCAATTTGGCAAAGGAGAAGGAATGCGTCAACGCGGGCGCCGACTTCGAAGCAAATTGCGTCACGCTTCTCGGTGAATCGTTAATTCCTAAGCAATGGCCAGGCAACACGCTCGACGCGACATCAAACTTCACCGCATGCTTGCGAGCATAGTTCATCGCGTACTGACCCGCCGGGCTCGCGATGAATTCCGGCGTGCCGCGGTTGTCGTGATTCGCAAACTCGGTGTTCTCCGTGTGCGCCATAATACCATCGCCTTTAATCATCGATCCGAGCCACGTTTTTTGCTTTGATACCGTCGACCACATTCGGCGGTTCATACGCATTTCCGTGAGCAACCAATCGGTGGTTTCGTCGTTCAAATGTTGTCTCAATACGCCTTCGAGCGCGACGCCGCCACCCTTGCCCTCGGGACCCTTGGCAAAACGCAGCTTTTGTACCGTCGTGGAATCGATAAACGCCGTGAGCGTCTTGTATAATCCATTAAATATCTTCGGTGCTTCGACGAAAACCATTAATTCCAGGCGTTCGGGGTACGAACGCGCGAATAAACTCAAACATTTATACGCCACGTTCGGGTTCATGTTGCCCACGCCAAACTTGTGAAAGTCGCAAATCCAAATGTATTGATCATTTGGATACGGCGGCAAAAACTTCTCCAACAACTCCAAAACCTGCACGCAATGTTCCACGTTACCAGCCGGACGCCTATCCATCGCCAATCCTATATCCGAGTACACCAACGCTCGTCCGCGCTTGTCGAACCCGACGTGCTGCATGTAGTGCGACCCCAAACTCTTCCCAAAACACTTCGTACAACACGACCTCTCGGGCTTCGCCTGCACCCGCCACTCCATCGTCGTACGCAATCGTTTCTTCGCAGCCTTTACATCGCCCTTATCCGCGCGCAAGAACCGCTCCGCCGTCGCGTACGTGCACCACGCGCGCGCATCCGCGCACGTCGCGACCACATCCTCCACGCTCGCCAAAACCTCTCGAACATCCCGCGCATCGAGCGCGTCGAAATGCCGCGCGTGCGTCATCGACCCATCCGCGCCGAGCGGCGCCGAGGACCTCGCCGGCATCGCCGCCCGTCGCCGATCGCCTGCCAATCTGCCTGGATGGATGGTCGCTCGCTCGCTCGGCTCGCCCGCTGCGAACGAACGCACACCGCGTTCGTCGACGTCGCGAGTGTGAGGCGCAAACGTCGTCAACGACGACGCGACACGAACGCGTCGTCACCGCGTCGTCGCGCGTCGTCGCGCGCTGGCGCACGGCGCGCGCACGTCGCGCGGTCGTAAAGCGCGCGCCGACATACGGTCCATACGGTCGGTCGGACACACGGTCGGTCGGACACACGGTCGGTCGGACACACGGGCCCATCCATCCACCCCCACGTCCCCGTGCGCGGCGTCACTGAAGTACACGCAACTCGTCCTCCACCACCATGTCTGCTATCAAGGTACGATGGATGACGACGCGTGACGATGGATGACGCGTATTTTTTGTATGCGCACCGTCGTCGCCCGCGCCGTCGCGATCGCGCGATCGATGCGATGGGGCGATGCGATGGGGCGATGGGCGGAGTGCGCGCGATCGCGCGCGAGGGTCGCGCTCATGACACACGGGACTGACGACGACGACGACGACGACGTGTTCGTACGACCCTTTGGCGCAGACTGTTGAATTCACCGGCTTGAAGTCCGCCAAGTCCATGGCGGGCGGTGCCCAATCTCAAGGCTTCCGCCAAGCCGTGACCCCGCGCGCGGCGTCCAAGGTACGCGCGCGATCGATCGCGAGTGGCGCGTGCGATGCGAATGCATTCGCGACGACGTGCGCGCGCGATGCGAATTCGCGCGGAGACTGACGGTGCACGCGTCGTGTGGTACGAAATATTAGGCGTCCGTGGCTGTCGTCACTGAAGCCAAGATCAAGGTTGCGATTAACGGTTTCGGCCGCATCGGTGCGTGCGCGATGCGATCGCGAATGATTACCTTATCCCACGTGGCGCGTGCGATGCGTGCGATGCGAATTCGCGCGTGCGCGGGTGACGACGACGGGCGAATTCGCGCGTCGAGCGCGAATGTGATGGGTGAATATTGGTTGTATGCGTTGCTCGCGTTCGCGGTGGCGTTCGTGGGTGCATGCGCGCGGTGCGCGCGGATGAGCACGTCGCGCGCGATGAGCCTCTCGTTTTGTGGATAGGGGTGCGCTCGGGATGACTGACGGTTGATTGTTTCGCGTCGTGACGAATGTAGGCCGTAACTTTGTCCGCTGCTGGAAGTCTCGCGGCCCGGACTGCCCGCTCCAAGTTGTGTGCGTGAACCAATCCGGTGGTGCCAAGCCGGCGGCGCACTTGCTCAAGTATGACTCCATCTTGGGCACGTTCAAGTCGGACGTCAAGGTGATTGACGACTCGACCATCTCCGTCGACGGCGACGTCATCAAGGTTGTGTCCGACCGTGACCCGTTGAACTTGCCGTGGAAGGAAATGGGCATCGATATCGTCATTGAAGGTACCGGTGTTTTCCTCGATGGCCCGGGTGCGGGCAAGCACATCCAAGCGGGTGCCAAGAAGGTTGTCATCACCGCCCCGGCCAAGGGGTCTGACATCCCGACGTACGTCGTCGGCGTCAACGCCGACCAATACGATCCGTCCGCGACGATTGTGTCCAACGCGTCGTGCACCACGAACTGCTTGGCGCCGTTCGCCAAGGTTCTCGATGACAAGTTCGGCATCGTCAAGGGTACGATGACCACTTGCCACTCGTACACTGGTGACCAACGCATCTTGGATGCGTCCCACCGCGATTTGCGCCGCGCGCGCGCCGCCGCCTTGAACATTGTGCCGACCTCCACCGGTGCCGCCAAGGCTGTGTCCCTTGTCCTTCCCCAACTCAAGGGTAAGCTCAACGGTATTGCGCTCCGCGTGCCGACCCCGAACGTTTCCATCGTCGACTTGGTTGTCAACGTCGAAAAGAAGGGTGTCACCGCCGAAGAAGTCAACGCCGCCTTCAAGGAAGCCGCTGATGGCCCGATGAAGGGTGTTCTCGCGATCACCGACGTCCCGCTCGTGTCCGTCGATTTCCGCTGCACCGACGTGTCCACCACCATTGACGCTGCGCTCACCATGGTTATGGGTGACGACATGGTCAAGGTTGTCGCCTGGTACGACAACGAATGGGGCTACACCCAACGTGTTGTTGACTTGACGCTCATCGTCGCCAACGGCCTCGTCGCCGAAGGTGTCGCGTCTGTCGACCCGATGGATGCCTTGTGCGCGGATGATCCTTCCGCGGATGAGTGCAAGGTCTTCGATTAAGCTATTGGTAATTTCCAATCGCCGTTGACCGCGCATCGCGTCTGAATGAACCTCTTATTATACGTACACTGTTTGTAATCGCAGTTCACTGTAGACAGATTTGAACCACTCGCCTTTTGCCACGACCGATATCTCTCACGAGCGCCGTTTATAATGTTCGCGTGAGAGTGTGCTTTGTCTATCGTACATCATTACAATTGAAATAATCGAAATGTTCCTTGTTGCGCGGCTGGAGAATTATTGATAGCCGTGCTGCTGCCCTTGCGATTGCAACGTGATTGCGGAAATCTTTTGCGTGAGTAAATAATTAGCCATTTGAACCCCTTCTTGAGCACCGGTGATGACAACTTTCCTATTTGTCGTGCCTTCGAAAAAATCATCCCTATCGCTCACCTTGATTCGACAGCCGCTGGCGACTTGAATCTCGGCGATTGTTCTCCCGCCGCGACCGAGCACGGCTCCGATGAGTGAATCCGGAATCGTCACCAAGACCGAAGTCTCATCACTTCTATTATGCGAATTACGCCTTGCACCTCCATCGATGCTTCGCCGACCACCACCACCGTGGGGGGATATCGGCGAATGAACGCTATACGTACTCGGTCGGAGCACGAGCGTGTTATACGAAGGGTCTTCGCACAACGTCGCCGCCACGAGCGCGACCCCTCTCAAGACGTGATCGATCGACCCAGTTACGGTCAGAGTACGATCATTACATCCAGGAAGCATTCTGTCCTGATTGCTCAATTTAATATCCGCCTGTGAGTCCTCCACAAAGCTCCGAATTTTCGCGCCACCCTTGCCGATGATGCACCCGCACGAACCGTTGGGCACGACGAGCACCACTTGAGGTTGCCCCATACGATCGATCCCCTCGCCATCAGCCAGCAACTTTGACAATATCATGTGCAACACTTTCAAAATCGACATCAAGTCCCCGGACAGCATCACAACGCGATCATTCGTACCGGGAAACACTTCGCGATTCCTCGAGAGTTGTATGCGCGCGCCGGTTTGCGCCTGAAACTCGTTTATCGTCGCCCCACCCTTGCCGATCACCGATCCGGCCGCGCTGGGGGAAATTAAAAACTTCAACGTAAACCCTTCGTCATCTATTGGGCCGTCGTGCGACGCGCCGTGTGCGTACGCACCACCGAGTTCATCCACGTCAGCACCCCCGATGGCGGTCGTTGTCGCCGCGCGCGCACCGTCATCACCCTCCCGCGCGTGCGGACCGCCATCCGCCGACATCAGCGCCGCCTCAAATCACGTCAACGATCGTGTGCGCGCCCGACTGCGACTGACGACGTCGCGATGCGTTCGTGTGCGCGCCGTCGTGTGCCGTCGCGCCCGCGCGGGCGGTCGCGGCGGATGCTGACGCAGCTGACGGCGCGAGATACTGTAAAGATACGCACGTATACTGAGGCTCTACGTCATCTATATGATCTGAAAAATGATACACGTGCCAGGGGCGCGAGTGCGGGAAAATCTAGATGTTGTCATTTGATTATATGTAACGCACTGGCGTACTCGTACTGGAGCACGTGTCGTGTCTGTGTGTGGGGTATTTATGTGCCTGGGTGCGGCGCGAGGACACGACGTCGCCGGCGACCGACACCCGACGCCATTCGCGCGCCGCGCGCCGCCGTGGACGATGAAACGCCCGGGCATCGCCACGAATGCGTCGTCGTTGAAATCCACGAGCGCGCAGGGTGGGGGCGTGGGCGCGAAACGCGCGAAACCGAGCGGTGGAAACTTGCTCGCGAGCATCATCGGGGACATGAAAAAGTCCAACGGCGCGCGTCCGGCGACGACGGGCGCGAAGACGATCACGCGTGAAGACACGATGAGTAGAGAGGCGAAGGCGCTCGAGGCGCGAAAGAAGTTTGAACGGGATATTACGGCGAGGATTACGAAGGAGGTGGTGGAGAATCCTTCGTTGGATGCGTTTTGTGAATTTGAGACGATGGAAAAACAGTGGAGAAACGTCGTGCACGAGATCGCGGCGGATATGAAATTACACAGCGAAAGTGTAGAGTTAGAGAGTGGGGAGAAGTTTGTGATTGTGCACAAAAAAGCGGGCGAGGTGGAGAAGGATGTGGAAAGTTTGAAGAATGAAGTGGCGGCGAGAGAGCGCGCCGCGCGGTCGACGAAGAAAGGAGAAGGATTGAGCGATATAGCTCCGACGTTTGCAGGAGACTCCATTGAACTCACCACGGTTGGGACTGTAAAGCGTGATTTACGATCGGTAGAGGAGACGATTGCTGACATGAAGAGAGAAAAGGCAGCGCGCGGGGAGGCGTGACACCGCATCGCTCTATGTAATACTATTTGTTTGCTTTTGCTGTTTTGGCTTTTCGTATTAATAGCACACTCAAAGCTCGTCTTTAGCTACTGGTATCGCACTTGGGTTTGATAGTTCTCCTCGCTCAACCCTTGCGGTGAATGCGCGCACCTCATCGTCTAATTCAGGCCACTCGGCGACGATGCGCCTCGCGCCTTCTAATTTTGGTTCCTTTGTCAATGGATTGTTGCACAAATCGATCGTCTTTGCCGCGGCTTTTGTTTCGTTCCCGCACCAAGACTCGCACCACAACCACGGCTGCGGCAAAGAGAATATCGGTACCTCGTGCTGCGCGAAATTTGGCAAATCTTGGTCCAAATTGGCAAGAGAGCCTGGATCTCGAGACAGCTGGTCGTACATGCCGCGTAAGCGGTCGCCAGCCGCGATTTCTCTAAAGCGATCGAGATCGACGACATACAGCGCACTGATGTGATACGGTTTCCCTCGTAGATGGCTCGCCCAGAACCCCTGTTTCCAGAATCTAAAGCCTTCCATCTCTTTGTTGTTATCGCACATGGGCGTGTACCCGTACGGCGCTCCCTTCAAGTCCATGTTCCACAGCTCCGCCATGTCAGCGCGCACGATTTGATCGGCATCGACAAAAATGACCTTCTTGAGCTCCAGTGGGAACAGCACATCGAGAAATAGAATCTTGTACGCCCAAATGATGCGTTGTTTTTCTGTCTGCTTATTCAACCACGTCGGCCACTTGTAACTGATGAGCTCAAACTCAAAGTCGTACTCCTTCGCCATGTACGGCAGATAGTCTTTAAAGCTCGGCGAGAGCCAATTTTTTATAAACCAAAATTTTACTGGTTCTTTCGTCGAACGCTTCACCGACGCCATCATGATTTTCAAGAAACGCTCGTACAAGTGCCCAGAAGCGACGCTAAAAATATGGATGCGATTGTCACTCTTTTTGAATATGTTTGATATCCAGCTCGCCGGCCCGGTTTTCGCAACCAACAACACATCCGATTTCTCTCTACCAGGTCGTCTCTTGAGGTTGACTTCGAGCACACGACCACGGAAAGAGTCCACAAATACATCGACCGAGGTTGCGTTTTCAGAAATGCGCCGGTCAAACGCCGCTGTGTCCGTCAAGTCATTCGCGGCTTCAAACTTGAAAATGTTAGCCGACCGCCCAGCTCGTAGCGACAACTTGTGCATTCCAGGCGACGCGGGAAGCTGAAAGTATCCAAGATTCGCCATGACGATTGTTCCTGGCGTAGCGCGCGTATTGTCATCCTCGAGTATCATCTGCGTCCCGCGGGCGGGCTGGTGACGTTCGTCGCTCGCGTGCCCCGTGACGAGTATTGATTCTAACCTATACTCCGCGCGAATGACGCGATCTTTGGCGTCCTTCAGAATGAGGTTGTCCAAATCATACGTCGCCTTGTGTGTGGTGACCATCCATGATTCTGGGAAATCGACATGCATAGTCAACGTTTTGTGTGTCGGGACATCCGTTATGTGCGCCCCTGGAGACTCGATGAACAATTTGGGAGGGGCAACGTAACGATAGTACGACTTGAGCGGCAAATCCGCGAGATTTACGCGAGGATTTAGAATGACTCGAATGCACACGTCTTCTGACAACCTGTCGCGGAGAAGCGCCAACACGGGCGCCACACGCTGTGCCTCTTTACTCAGCGGATCAAGGATGGCTTCAATCTCCACCGCAGCGCCCGTGCCGGACTTGAATGCCGTTCGCTTGGCGTCTTTAGCCATGGTTTCGAGACTCATTATGCTTCGCTTTCGCGGAGAGCTCGCTTGCTTGACCGCGACAATGGCTGAGGCGCGAGAGACGATTCTTGAAACCGCGCCCAATTCCGCGTCTAACTCACCCGCGTGTACCTTTTTCATCACAAGAGCATGAATCTCACTCGAACGCTGCTCCATCTCAACAGCCGCCAATACCGCGAAATCGTCGGCGTCCATCTCGCATTGTCGAAATGTCAAGTCGAGCACGCGGCCATTCGCGATGACTGTGCACTTACTCTTGATACCGTAATGCGCCACTAGTCGCGCATGCGCTTGAGAAATCTCGTTCGCGCCGTCGTCGTCGTCCATCAAGCGCTTGAAATCGGCCGCGTTCAATCCAACAGATGTCGCCGCGTCATCCGCGTCGACGCCTTTGCCGCAAATTTCGCTCAAAAACAATAGAATCTTTGCACGCCGTGAAGGTAAAAGCAGTGCGGCTTGCACCGCCCTCGCGCGTTCGCCAGCGAGCGGCGCCGAGCCACCTGGATGCGCGACGGTGAACCGCACCGCCGAGCCCGCGTCGCTCAATGCGTACTTTGAGACTTCCGCAATCAACCGCGCGCCGCTTTTCGTATCGGCGTTGGCGATGACCACTATTGACATGGGCTTGAATTCCTCCGCGTCGCCTGCGGATGCGAACGTCGCGTCTAAAACGCGCTCAACATCATACGGCACGGGCGCGGAGTACACAGGCGGATTCTCGGCTTCGTCTAAAATCCATGGGACGTATTTTTCGCTCGCGCCGCGCGTGACGACGGCGCTGACGTCATCGACGCCATCAAACGCACCTTGCGTGAACATCGTCTTCACGCGTGACATCTCGAGGCGCAAGAAGTGATTGAGCATTGACGCGAGCGTCGCGCCGTGCGCCCGTGCCACGACGTCCCGCACGTATTCGCCGTTGAGCAACACCGAGGGAGCGTTCAAGCCTTTTCTCGACATGTCTCTCCGAACGTGTTCGAGTTCGCGCGAGGCGTCATTGCGCTTCGTAGATTCGATAGCAGAGGCAATGAACGCTTCGACGTCTGCGTCGACGCCGCCGAGTTGGCTCAGTATTGTGACGAGTACCTGTCTCGCGAGCGCCCACGTCGGCGGAGCGTACGTGGCGGGCGCAAAGTAACTCGGCTCAGACAGCATCTGGCGATTCATAGAAATCGCACTGAGGAAATCGCGCTGAGCTTCGGCGCCATGTGCGCGCATTAAATAATTTGCCGCTAAAGCAACGCGCTCGCCGAATTTTGCGTCGGAAGGGTCGATCCGAGTCGACACTGTGTTGTCGCGCGCGCCCGTCACGACCACCTGAGCCATGCGAATGGGCATCTGCGCTTCGACCATCTGATCCATCATATCGATCATATCCCACATATCGTGATCAGTGGGATCGAGAATTGCTACGACTGTGTACAAATTGCGTCGAACACGCGGGAATCCACCCGGGCTCGGCGACGCGAGGTGTTTGACATCCTTTGACCATCGCTCAAACTTGGGATCTTTTTCCACGTCGTTATAAAACACAATCGACTCGCAATTGTCAGTATTAATTTTCACCTGATTCTCCTTCTTTGGTATGCGCAGTAAAGATTTTGCTATCGTGCTCGGGAGTCCTAAATGCACGAGCTCTTCGTAAACTCCGACCTCCTTGGCGATGCTCTCCACGAGCGCGTACACGTCGACGGTGTCGAGCTCGAGCTGCTCGCCATTTAGCGACATGACCAATCCACCAGGCTGCATCTTTCGATGATTTCGACGCACTTCCTTGGCGAACGTCTTATCGATCGGCATGCGCGACAAGCTGTCGGCGAGGGATGGGAAGTTTTGGGACACGTCTACCAACGCGCTGATGGGGTCGCTCGACAGCGCTACGCGTTGCGCCGCTTGTATGCCCAAATCTTTGATGTCCCACACCTTGAGCGGCGCGTCTGATGCAAGGGAGAGTTTTGTTTTCATGTCATCGCGAAATAACTTGAGAGCGTCGGTTGATTCTGGGTAACGCGCGGCGAGGGTGGCGAAATTGAAACCGGCAACGGGTTCGTCCGCGAAGACTTCTTTACTCGCTCGATTGTCTTCGTCTTCGTGTTCTTCATCTTCTTCTTCGTCGCCTTCACCGCCCTCGCTCTTAATCTTGGAATCATCGATCGCCTTATACTCCATATTTTTCACCGCGAGCTCGATCCCAAACCCAGAAAGCCGAAGGAGATTCCCGTCGACGCCCGACGCCGCGCACGAATTCGCTCTCGCGCACGACGCGTCGAATAACACCGGGCGTAGTACGTAATTCAACACCCTCGAATCGCTCGCCTTTGCTAACGTATCATGCATCGCACTAAAACACGCAGTCCCAGGCGACGCATACAACACCGCTGTCGGTAACGCGTCGTCGAACGTCGCGTACGCGTGGTCTCGCTCCGTCCGCGCAAACGGCTCGCCTCGCGCCCGCGTAATCATTCCATCCATCGCCGCCACCAACGCCTCAACTTCGGTAAACACGTCATCGCCCACTTGGACGCGACAACACGCCACGCGCGCGTCGTCACCACCCGTGCCATCGCGCGTCGCGGCGTCACCCATGGCGCGAAACGCCTCGAGCCGCGGACTGTACGCGCGCGCGCCCATCGCCAACTCCATCACCCGCGCCGCCGCCGCCGACGGCACGAACGCCCTCGCCCGCGCGCGCACGTACGCCTCGCACGCGTCCACATCGACATCCGCGTCCGCGTCCGCGTCGAGCGCGCGCACGAGCGGCCAGAACCCCGCCCCGCGCGTCGCATCCGCCACCGCTTCGAGCGCCTCGAGCGCGCGCGACGTCGAGCGCCAGTTCGCGGTGAGCGCGACGTCTATCGCGTCGCTCGCCGCGCGCGCGGGCGACGCCACGCGTGATGCGATCGCGAGCAGCGCGAGAAGCGCGCGCGCGGCCACGCCGAGGCGCGCCGCGCGGCGCATGCTGATGATGATGATGACGCGCTCGGGAGTGGCGGCATTCGCCGACGCGCCGCGGTCAGTCGACGCTCGGTGTGCGCGCGGCGAATCGACGACGACGACGACGATGGTGTTTGGCGTGAGCACGACGACGTTGGTGGTGATGCTGGGCGCGGGCGCGCTCGCGCTCGGGCCGAAAGATGTGCCGCTCGTGGCGCGATTTCTTGGTCGAATCGCCGGTCGCGCGGTATCGCACGTCACGCACGCTTCTCGCGCGTTCGAGCGCGCCGCGGCGGATGCGGACGTGGGGTCGATACGTGCGGATATTCGAGCGTCGATGCGCGAGCTTAGGGGCGTGGCGACGGAGATTGAGGAAGGGTTGAATCCGTTACGCGCGGCGTCGGGGACGCTCGGGCGCGAAGGACGCGCGACGACGACGACGACGATGACGAACGCGTCACGTCGGACGTTGGGGAATGATGCTTCACATGTGCGTGCGCGTCAAGAAGCGTCGTCGGCGTCGGCATCGCTGTCGATGCCGGTGATTCCAGTGAGCGCGCGCGCGCTCGGAGCGACGCCTTCGAGCGGGACGTTTGGCTCGAGCGGCGCGGATATCTTAGCGGCGAGTTTCAAAGAGCGCGAAGTCGCGTTCAAGGCAATGAAGCTCATGAAGAGTGGTGAAATCGATGCGTATTTATCATCCACGCGCGATGGTGATGGGAAGACGCCGGTGGGTTAGATTTTTGGTAGCGGTCGAGACGCGCCTCGGAAAAAAGCGCGTAGCCATAGCGATAGCGAAAGAATTCACAAGTCTTGTTGTATATTAACAAAATCTTCAACACGCAGCGCATCAATTAGAGCTTATCGAGGATGTGTTCGGTGACTTGCTTTCTGGTGTCTTCCGGCGACGTCACCGTGTGACCGATAGTTTTTTCGCTCTCGAAAATTTCGTGGTCGTTGCCACCCTTGTACGTCTTGTCGCCGAAAAAGTGAATGACATCGAAATCTTTCTCGACGAATTGCAAGCAGTACGTCTTATCCCACCCTTGTGGGAACACATCGAACGAAATTTGCCCACCGATGGAGTACGTCAAGCCATAATCGGCAAACTTTTCGCGCAACACTTCAACCATCTTCGCCCGCACGCCCGCCTCCTTGTCGAAACGCTCAAACTCATCCCGTTCCTCTTGACTGCAATTGCGTCCAATCGGCGACACGTTCAACATCCCCGCACGAAACTCAATAAACGTCCCTCGCTTGATGGGAATGTCTAAATCCGCAACGTAATGCAACACAAAGTTTAAGAACGTCTTCAACTTGTCCTCGCCCAGAAACGCCTTCAAGCTCTGCTTCGCCAACAACTCCCCGTGCTTGAACGCCACGAGCCCATTCTCGGCAAACAAATAGTCGTACTCCTTCTCCGCGCCCTCGCCGAGCTGTTCGCTGATCTTGACTAAATCAGATCCGCCCACGATACCCACGGTGACTTTGGTTTTCAACGCGCGCATGAACGCCTTCATGACGTCGTCCGCCTCCTTGCGCGGGACGGTGAGCGTACCGTCGACGTCAAACAGGGCGAGCGTGCGAGACATGGCGAACAACGATGGCGGACACACGAATGCGCGGCGAGCGGAGGTGCGGCGGCGGCGGCGGCGGCGGTAGCGCGTCGACGAATGGCGGACCTCGTTCAGCGGAACTTTTATTCCAACCTTTGTGTACGCATCGCGTGTTCGGCGTCTACGGCGTCGCGCGCGACGGCGACACTCACGGACGCGCGCGTCGCACTACACCCCACCGTCTCGCGCATCGCACCGTTTCGCGCATCGCACCGTTCGCGAGGTACGCGCGCACTGAAGCGCCCAGCATCGCCGCGTGCGCGCGCGCCCATCGTCCGCATTCGCGCCCATCGCGCGTCGACGCGTGCCTCGCGCGCCGCCGCCGCCGCCGACGCCTCGAGCGCGACCCACGCGCACTATCGCGCGCCATCGCCTCTCCGTGCGCGTACTCACCACACCACCCATCGTCGTCGTCGCCATCGACGACGACGTCCGCAATCGCGCACACAGGTTGTCGCCCAAAAAGCGCATCACCCACCGCGCGAGCTCGTCCATCGCCGCCGCCGCCGCCGATCGCGCCAACGCCGATCGCGCCGCCGCCGATCGCGCCGCCACCGCGCGCGCGCCACCGCACGCGCGTCGCGTTCGCGCGCCGCCGCCGACGCCGCCGCCGAACCGACGACGCGAGCGCCGACGTTATCCACTAGCGGCGAGCCCCATGCGCGCCGCCGCCGCCGCCG
>Ga0181563_10004671_pt1 | contig 12716 bp, 8 predicted proteins | sample 011ome_25_FD_133759 | JGI IMG/M metagenome (GOLD analysis project Ga0181563, IMG submission 133759) | Coastal salt marsh microbial communities from the Groves Creek Marsh, Skidaway Island, Georgia - 011512CT metaG (megahit assembly) | ecosystem: Environmental > Aquatic > Marine > Intertidal zone... | reverse complement strand
GTATTTATCCATTTATCAGTGATTCTAAGTGGGCGATTCGATCCTCAAGACTATGAAGATGCTTGTGCTCCTCATCTCTTTCCGCCTCGATCTCTACAAGCCTTGCGTCCGCCTCGGATTTAACTTGAGCCTGAAATTCTAAAAGTGGTGCATCTCCGTCCACAATAGAGCAATCCTCGTAATCAGATAAATCTACATCCCCCCCCTCGAAGGTGAATAAAAATTTACCATTCTTGTCTACAACACTCTTCATTACTTTACTCCTATTATTAAGTAGTTAGCAGTGCCACTACCTACTCCAATTCCAGATGTGCTAACTACCCGGTTACTGTTGGCCGTAAATGTAACATTATGGTCAGCATTATGATCCCCGTGGCTTGATGAGATTGACCCAACCCCAACGATCCACTTGCACTGAGCCTGAGTATACCCAGATGGAAGCGGAATTGTACTGCCGTTAGAGATTGTTCCAGTTAGCGCGGATACCTTGCTCGATGCATTTACCAAAGTAGTGAGATTTGTCTGATTAGTATTTAGGTTAGTGATTAAGCCATTTATCTGCCCCGCCCATGTCTCTATATCTGAAATACGCCCCTCGATATTAACTAACCTGTCAAAATTAGTGCCATCAGCTCGCTCTGGTATAAGTAGATCTCGGTGTTGTGTAACTGCTAAGGTTAAAAGCTCAATGTCTTCATCATTAGATACAATCGCCTTGGCTGCATCATCAAGAGCGTGGGTTATTGTAGGGATAGTTAATCCATCCGAGTTATCTGTAGTCGTGAAGAACTTCTCTAATCTAGCATCCAGTACCTGAAATACCCCATCTATTTCCTCTAGGGTAGTGATACTGCTCCCCAGGAATGTGCTCAAGGAAAGGTCAATTCTGGCTATAGACTCATTGGACTCTATTAGATCATTCTGCAGTTGAGCAATGTTCTGTGTGTTGGCCTGATCAGAGACAACTAAGTTAGCTATAGATACCTCATTGTTTGAGACCCTGGCCTCCAGTGCGGTATGATTATCCGTGGTTTTTGTATCGAGATTAAGTATTGCGGTTGCGTTTACCGATATAGCTTCCTCATGGGCTTCAAGATCCACCCCCTGTGCTGCGGTGAGTAGGTTGAGTACTTCGATTTTAGTAAGATTGTCGGCTATCTTAACCCCATTAACTGCAATGTCATTAGCATTAACCGAAGTTTTATTCTCAAGCTCAGATGCACGATTCTCTAAACTAGCAATAGATGCCTTGTTAAGTTGAACCATGTCATAGTTGCTTTTTATATCATCAACTAAACCATTTGCGGTTAACCTGATGATCTCAAAGTTGGAATCTACCTGTGCGTGCTCAAGCGGGGAGCCGTTATTCTGCGTGCGATACCTAAACTTAGTATCATTTGTGGAGAATGATTGCCCGTCTTCTTGCTGGATTTTACCTTGGTTTGGCACAATAACAATATATTTCGTGTTACATTATCAGTCAATCAAATGCTTATACCTCTTACCTCTTGCCATTACAGTTTTTGGTAGTGAACATAACAATTTACATAAAAATCGCCATGAAAAGGTTTTCTCCAGTGTTCTTGATCCACTGTATTGAAGGTTACCATGTCGCCTTTATTTAATTTTACTGGCTGACCCTCTATATAAAGATCCCAATCGTGCGAATAATCAATGGTAATACTGGATCCCCTGTGGTGCGTGTCTGGCATATCAGTATGGGGCCTTAATTCCGACCCCCTCTTGTATTTTCTAAACCCCCAGAAAGCATGAGGTTTTAGTTTTTCCATAAAATAGTCTTCATGGTATGAAAGTAGTTTAGTCAAAATACCCTGGTGAAAATCACTATGCACCTCAAGTAAATCAACATCGCCCAATACAACATCTCCCCCTGATTCTTGACTTGGAGCAGTACAGTCAATGCTTTTATACAAAGAGTATAGCTCGTCATATATCGGGCATTTAGATATTTTCATAAAGTATTGTAATCTTCATGATCTGCTAAAGTTTCATACTTTGAGGTGAAGTAATTATGAATTCTTGCAATATCTTGAGGCCCAAAAGCTTTAGGGAAGACAAGGTACTCACTCCACTCAAGATAACTAGCTTGATAAAATGGACTTAGACTGCTCCCGCCACTGAAGGGCTCGACTTGGGAACCATAGGTTCTGATATTTGCAGCAGATGGCATTGTTACAAATGGGACTGGATAATATGGCAGCATGAAGTTGCCGGCTGTATTATAATCCCTGACTGAAATATCATAATAAGTGCCAGCATCTACAGTTCCATCAGTATCAATATGCCATGATCCAGTGCTGGCTATATCATAACTTGTCGGACTGCCATTTAAATCACCTAATAGAGCAAACGCAGGTCCATGCCTTTGCTCGAGATTTCCATTCATGAAACTAATCCATGAACCATCTGGGTATACAGTAGCAAGTATAATGTTAACTCCTTTAGTTTTCAATCTACTATATTGGCTACTAAGACCTCCAGGGCGGTAATTCCTTGTTGGTACATTAGATCTCCAGACCCGAGGACTATGACTTGGTTGCCAGGTTGTTGGAAATCCATATGTGGAATGGCCCCAAGCATTCCAGGACATTTTGGGGCTCCAGTAAGAATATCTTGGCATCCATCCAGGATCAAGTGTGTCGGCCACACCATAAGGCGGACGGGGGTCAGCCCAGAGTGATCCGTCGCTAAATTTCCTAGGCTGCAGTGGGCGGCCTGAGTATAATGTATTTGTCGAGTATTGCTTCTGGTTTGTCGCACTAAAACATGTAAAACTCGTATTCCCGCTTGCATTACCAAGCCACCAGTTGTCACTAATAAATGTATCTGTTGCACTGTCGTATATGGCAGGGTGTGAGGTGGCGCCTTGAAATGCGAAGGCGATTGTAATTCCCTCATCAAACACAACTGCACCCACATCATTATCCCCAACCCCGGCACCTTGCCATTGGCCGTTAATAATATCACCCCTGAAATTATCGAGATTAATAGGCGAATGGGCGCCGGTGCTGCCTGGGTTGCCCGTACGCGGAACCTGAATAACTGGGGTCACCCCATCTATTCCTATGCCTACATCATATGATGTAGTTTGGCTAAGACTGGGGTATCTATCGGATAAATTAATTAAACTACCTGCTGGCCCGGCACCACTTATATTATATTGAAAACCAGCATCAAAGTGAACCAATGGCTCGATTGACATAAAATTTGGGTTCCCAGATGTATCGCTTGGTACATTATTTGGGTAGCCTAGTTCGTACAAACTTCCGATCATTAATGGGCCTATAACCTCACTCAATAATTCCTCACTATTGCGCAGCCAGGATACCCTGTAGAAATATGCTACGGAAACAGCTGTGTTCGTATCGCTGTAAATTATTTGACCTAAGGCAACACTCCCAGAGTCCACCTGCTTTGTTGAATCAATAACACCACCCGGACATGGATCAGTCTGTATATCTCTGTATATCTTGTAACCCGTTACATTATTAGCGGATGATGCAACTGTATTGGGGCTATTTAAAATTAACTTTATCTCTGTTATGAAGCTCATGAATAATTTCCTTGTGTTGCGAATTGCGACGATGCCCCATACTTAGAATTTATGTATGCAATCATTCTATTGAAGTCTGCATTGCTGTTAGCAGTTAGATCACTTGGTATAAGTATAGCTTCGTTGAAGGTATGATCGGGGTCTGAAACCACAGACAATGAACTAGCTTGATAAATGCCGCCATCAGTAGTAGAGGTACTAGTCTCTGTGCCATTTAACCCTAGGGCGGGGGGGATAATCATGTGCATATCATCTGCATTGCCGTTTCCGGTTAGATCCTGAAGTAATCCATTCTGGGACCACCAAGTGTTTGAAAGTGAATCATGACCAGAAGGGGTTCTGTAAATCTGTATAAGGCTTTTATGGTTACCTACGCTAGTTGCCGCCTTCACGCCATTTACAAAAAAATCATAAGCTCCATTTGGGTAAACCCTTCTACAAATAACATTTATTTTTGGATTGGTGTAGCTATGGGTATCCGGGTAAGATGACCATTTTACCTCATAGCCATCCCCTGCCAGAGAGTAAAACCCACCCTGGCCCAAATGAAACCGTGAAATCATGCCGTTGCTGGTGCCTCCATAAAAATAAGTACCAAAATTTAGGCTGATATTGGTGCGACCGCCAGCATACCTTGGGTACCACCCGGGATCATTTGGATTTGGTGTATTCTGCCAAGGTTCTGGGTCCGTATAGATGTCTCCACTGAAATTTAAGGACCTGTGATTTTTTATTAAATCACCAGACCAGTTTGGGGACACCCTATTACCTAATCGTGCAAGGAAAATATAATTCGCTAAATGCTGACTAGCGGAGGATAATACCTTGCCTGAAGTGGCTTCTGGGTGGCTCGTATAACTTGGAAAAATATAAAACACGCAAGCACCATCATCCAGAACAAGCCTAGATTGAACTTCGGGGTCTATCCCTCTTGTTTCTTTCAGTTGAGAACAGAACAAGTTATAATCCTTTGTATACATCGAGGAGCATTGACCTATTGTAAGGTCATCGTGACACCTGATCTCTGGGGTTGATCCATCTCTTCCAAAATGAATGCCCCAATTATTACTCACTTGATCCATGCCGCTATATCTCTTGCTCAAGTTTTTAGGCCCCTCTCCAGTTGCGTAGCGGTAATTAATGCCATATCTCTTCATCTCTGCATAAGCATCTATGTGAACCAAAGGCTCTACAGTTATGAAGTTTGCTACCCCATCGGTGTGACTGGGTGTGTTTTCTGGGTATCCAAGTTTGTCTAGGTCGGATATTACAATTGGGCCGACGAGTGGCGAAACAGCAGTCTCTGTGCCTCTTACATTTTCTAGCCTGTAGTAATGGGGTAAATTAACAGGGAGGGTTGTGTCCACATAAGTAATTTCCCCTGCACCCTGCGGAGGGTTAGTTTCTTCATGCAAAAGATTAGTTGGGTCGGTTCCAGGGTCTATGTTCGCAGCTCTATAGATACGATACCCATCATTATCACTAGGGCTGGATCCTCCTGCTGGGTCTCCATTATCATCACTAAATTTTATTGTTACTTTGGCCATTATAAATATTTCTCAGTCAGTGTTACACCGCCATCTGTGATTTCAGTTTCCACAGATAATACACCAGGCGATCCTAATATATAAAGTCCATCAGCTGTTTGTACGAATTTCTCATAACTATCCAGCTCAGGTTGTACCAGCGGGGCAGGCCCGCAAGTGATTGTCTGTGTCTCCGTATCTGTGAGCCCTTGGTCGTCTGTAACAGTTAGTGTTACATCTATGGATCTTGTTGTGTCTCTAGGGGAGCCTGCTGGTAGAGTGAGTGAGGCAAGTGATTTGAATTGGGTTTCGGTACCTCGCTCAAGCACCGCGACTATATTTCCTTTCTCTCCATTCAAGCTAGGGTATGGTTTTGACCCACAAGCGATATGGTCGTGCAAGCTGTTGTAATAAGAAAGATCAGGTAATTCTTGCTCAAAAAATTCATCTACCTGCTCTTGAGTAAGTGTGGACTGCATGAACCCAATGTCCCTAACCACACCCTGGTAGCACCTTTGTGGAGTTCCTGCTCCAATTTCTCCATTAAGCAAAATAAGCGGATCACTACTGTTTGGTGAGGCTATGGATGCGGTACTCCCGCCGGGACCAATTTTCCTCACGGTTCCATCACTCTTTTTACCCCAGAATGTCAACTGCGAGCCAGAGCATTGAATAATCCAATCATCCCATGGTCCGTCAAAGTTTTGGTCTTGGTATATACTTGCACCGTCCCTGTAGCAGTAAAATGCCTGATTGTTGGTTTGGGATGGTGTAAAAATATAGTTTAGTCCCCTGTGACTGTAAATAGCGCCCGGACCGGTAATATTCTTTGCTTTTACCATTATCGACCAAGCCTTGGAGTAATCCATGTAATCAAACGGAGTGGTTACCTTTATTTGTGATGCGGTGGTGTAATGTTGATTAAATTGTCTTAATGCCGTGTCTCTATTTCCAAACGAAATACCTTGGTCGTTTGTGTAGGTAGCACTAACAACAGTTCCATCTCCACTTGGCGCGGTGCTAACATCGGTGAAGTTTATAGTCTCACCAAAGTATAAGTCACCAGAGGTAAGAAATGTGGAGATGGGTAACTTTCCAAATCTTGCAGCAAGTTCTACTTGATTACCTGTATTTGTTCCCTCAGGGGTTATGGTAACCGTTGTCTCCGCAGCCTCTCTGTCGGCTACTAAACTTTGACCAGCTGGCTCTACCCACTCAATGAATCCGTAGCCATCCGCTGTCTTGGGTATTGCCTTTATCGTCTGCTGAGAAAATGCATCAAAATATCCACTCCAATAAAGTTGAGAAACATTTGCGGTAGTCCATACACCATCAGCAATCAATCCAGGAAACTCCTCCTGAGAGCCTGAGCCACTACCTCCATTTGCATTATCTCCATTTATCTCAATATCACCCCAGTAAGCACTAGCTCCAGAGAGTGAGTTAGGCAACCACTCGGAGGTGGGGTAATGCATTATATTGAGGCTATACTGAAGTAAGCTGAAGTTAGCTACAAAGTTTAAGCTCTCCCTGATCTGTACTGGGCCTACTTCGGAATACTCATCTAGCCAAGGGAGTGTCCACCTTGAGTCAGCCTCAATTACATCAAATACATGGTATTGGGCGGGGGTGGCTATATACCATCCATCTGTGCCATGCTGTTTTGTAACAGGGGTTGTTCCCCAAGGGCCTGTTCCTGTGGTTGGGTCCCCCGGATTCTCCTCGTCATAGAGGCTAAGATCTCCCCATGGGATAGTATGTGTGCCATGGTAGAATGTCGTCAGCCCGTTTGGCATGAAGTAGGTAACACCATTTATTTCGTGGGCGTGATTTGTGCCATCCCCATCTGGGTCGGCATTTGCTTCATTAGCAGTGGCATATAATGGATAGTACCCTCCTATGGATATTTTGCCCTTAAATTTTGCCCCTGTAACGACTACATAATCTTTGAGTTTGAAATTCGCAATTACCTCAGACACCCCAAGTACAGTTACTTTTGCAGCATCCGAGGATTGGTCGTCAATCGTACTCGATCCAGATACTATACTCCAGCTATCAAATTCATAACCATCCTCTCCGTCTGGAGTAGGTCCAGGGGTAGCTGTTATGCTCGCCTCATCAAAATGCGAGAATATGCCTGTGCCACTAGTAGTACCTTCCACTCCAGCAGATACTGTTAACGCATACTGCTTATATTTAAAGTTAGCCACAATCGTGAATGGACCAGACATAGTATATGTATTGGTCGAATTGGTTGGGTCAGTACCTACTGGATTTCCTGTCGTGTCTTCCCAACTAGCAAAATCGTATTCAGGGTCAGGTGTGGCAGTTATTGTTACCACCTCACCATGCTGCTTTACCCCGCCACCACTAGTTGTGCCTCCACCCGCAATCGAGTTAGATAGGTCGAAGGACTCAAGGCTCAGTGCGTAGTCCTTTAACTTGAAGTTAGCCGTAACAGTATGCGTCCCACTAATTGTTATCTTGGTAGCTTCGGTGCTTGTGCTTGCAAGAACTCCACTGTCTGTTGACCAAGAATCAAACTCGTACCCTGCGGTGTCATCTGCTGTAGCCACAATATCAACTTCATCGAAGTGTGAGTATGTGCCTGATCCAGTTGCATTACCACCCGTGCCTGCAAGCACCGTCAGTATGTACTGCTTATACCTAAAGTTGGCAACTATAGTTACCTCACTTGTTACAGGAACACTCTGAGAGGGGTTGGTTGGGTCGGCTAAGTTTACGCCCGTCCAGTTTACAAAATCATAAATCGAGTCAGGAGTAGCCAGTAAATCTACATTACTTCCATGCTCAATAGTTTGACCACCTCCAGAAACAGTACCGCCACCCGCAGTTGAATTGGATTGGTCAAAGGCCTCGGTTGATACCAAATATTGCTTAAGTTTAAAGTTGGCGACCACGATGGTCTCTCCCGATATATAAACGGTGGTTCCTTCACTGCTTGGGGCGCTCACATCACCCGTCCATGAGTCAAACTCATATCCGTTCGCATCATCGGGGGTAGCTGTTATGGGTGCGTTCGAAAAATGCTCAAATACCCCTGTGCCATTAGCAGTTCCCCCTGCCCCAGCCTGTACCGTGAGTTGATATTGCTTGAGGGAGAACTCCGCAGTGATGATCCGTGGCTCGGTCATCTCTATAGTAGCAATTCTTTGATATGGATCACTAAGTATTCCATCACCACTCCACTTGCTAAAATCATGAATAGAGTCCGCAGTGGCTTCAACCTCTGCCTGCTGACCATGCTCAAATGTAAAAACTCCACTTGTGGTTGTTGCGGTGCCCCCATCTGCTAGTAGTGTAAGCAGGTAACTCTTAAGACTAAATACCGCCTCGACCTCTTTTGGGCCTGTCATGGTAATGGTAGTCTCAAGGGAGAATGGGTCATCTACTCCTCCGTTCCATTGTATAAAGTTACTGTTTGGTCCAACTATAGCCTTAATTGTGGCTTTTGATCCATGCTCCCAGTAGGTGTTGTTTCCCTCTACGGAGCCACCCCCAGTTACAGTTACGAGCAATAAGTGCTCCTCTAAGCCAAACTTGGCTGTAATGACCCAAGATTGAGCCATATTAACGAAAGTGCTTTCAGATGTCGGGGAGGCTACCATTCCAGCAAGCACACCATCACCAGTCCACTCCTTGAAGGCATAATTTGGCCTTGGGATTGCAGTTATGTATACATCCTCGCCCTTGTTGTATGTTCCAGCGCCAGATACCGTGCCTTGTCCATCGGAAAATAATTTAAGCACAACAGGTACCTTGCCAGCTAACTCAAGCCATTCTATTCCATTCCATACCAAAATCACACTCTTCTCTAGGTCGAATATCATCTCACCTATCTCGCTTCCACGAGCAGGTCTGGCATCTGGGTAGAAAGTTCTTAACTTATGTAGCCTAGCCTCAAGATTGGCTATCTGTGATGCCATACCATTGTTGGCGACCTCCCCCAATGCTACGACAAAATCATCCAAGTTACCCAAGTTCTGAGATCCATCTACCTTGATCGCACCGAACACATTAATATCCTGAGGGGTGTCAGTTGTACCTACATTTAAGTTTATCTTATCGACTGAGGCATCAGAGCCTAGATTAAGGTCCTTTAGGAATGTGTTTACCCCTGTCCAGTTATTAGCGGAAGACCTTAATGTATCGAGAAGACCGCTTATCTTCTCGTTTACAACCTTGCCTAGCTCATGGAATATATTAGCCATTACAGAAGTCCTGGGATAAGTTTTGAATTATTGTCTATAGCGGTTATCCTTGAGTTACTATTAATTGCACTCTCGATTTGAGGTTGGATATTAGTAACCAAAGAGCCGGTATCTAAAGATAGTGGCTTGTCCCCATCTGCACCATGCAGGACACTTGCTCCATCCTTCCTAAATAGTCTGCCACCAGATATATTTACCGCTACATTCCCAACATTTTGGATTTTTATGTCTGCGATATTTTGGTCTATTTGGTAATTACTTCCGTCAATGGCTTGCACCACACCAAACCACTTATCTACCCCATCTGCTGTGGTCTGCGAATATATCAGGAAAGCATAAATCTCTTGTACTGTAGCATTGCCATCCGTCTCGCTTAAATCTATCCCCATGGGTGTATTGGTATAGTCAGCAGTGAATGTACTAATCTGACTGCCATCTATTGCATTCGTATTATATATAGTATCTGCTTCTTGATCTACCTGGAAGCTCAGTCCTGTTGTTGTAGCCACCCCTGTTTGCAGTACTGGCAATAAAGCCTCAGCACCCACAACACATGTAACACGAAGCCTTACTGTATCCCCTACTGCGATCTGCGAACTTGTGTATGTTCCAGAAGCATCAATAAATGGATCAGTTGAGGTAAGTTTTGTATTAACCACCTCTGCATCCTTGGTTACATTGTATAATTGTATCCTAGATGTACCTTCCACATTTTTTACTTCCCAGGGAAGAACCGTGGTGGATCCAAATGCACCAATGACTTCCGCATCATTACTGAGTGTGGTTGTTCCGGTGGTCGCTATGTTACCTACGAACCTGGTTGCTTTGATGGTTAATATGTTACCACTAATCGCGAATGCAGAAGCAGCGTCCGTTACATTTCCATCAATCACTACATCGTAAGAGCCCGCATCAATGGAGTTACCTTCACGAGAAACAATAGTTGATGTTTCCCCAGCGTAATTATCCACTAAGTATGATTTTGCTCTATTGTAGAATTTCTGCGGTGTGTCTATTTCACTATTACCATCTGCTGTTGCTTTCGTCTCAGTAATAAGTTGGTCATCAAACAAAACCCAATTAACAGCAAGTTCGCCTGAGCCTTTGAGGGATTGAGTTGTGGAAGACAATGTGTGTCCGTATGAACAAAATTTAAATGTAAATTCATCGGCATCAGTGTTTCCGTTTCCTCTACGATCTACTTTATAAAAGCCACCAAATTCTGTGGTATCCCATGCTGCCGTGGTTGGTCTTTCGCCACTAGAATCAACCCAGTTATTACCATTAAGGATTATGTCGTAAGGGCCACCATTACCTCCTTGGCTTGACGCACTAGGATCAACAGATAAATACTCTAAAATCTGAACCCCAATAGTGACCTGTTGAGTATCAATCAAGCCACTTGCATCGCTAGTTCCTGTGTACTCTATTGCATTGGTGTAGTCATATGTTGCAGTTCCATCAGCATTTAATACCCCAAGTGTGTTTGTTCCTAGTTCGCTAGTGTATTGATTGGTAGCATCTGTTGGAGCAGGGAAGGTTGCATTCTTGGAGTAGTTAGGGTCTGGGGCATCTGACATATACATCTCGACACCCTGTATCGCACTACCATTAGTATCTTTTAAATTAAAAGACACTTCCTTCTTAACAACAGTAACACCTTTTTGTGTATCACCTCTAGGGCCTGTGGATGATCGGTACATCCCACGAACACTTGAACCAGCTTTTGAATTGATTATAATCCAATCCCGATGTGGGTAAGTATCGTTAGACGAATGACCTATGTCAGAGTATGCCGTATTATTTGATGTATCTAAATCTCGTAAAACCACTTCGTAGTAACTTTGAGATAAGGTCTCCATTAACACGCCTTCGCTAAGAGTGAATCCTCTACTGAGAAGTTTACTGGCCTGTACCCCTGCAAATTGGTTATTGGCCAACTTAAAGTTTTTAACCGATCCTCCCGACATCCCACGGCAATCTAGTAATGTAGGAGAAACTAATTCAGTACCATCAATGTCCGAATATCCACCGAGTGCGGTTGGTCTACTTGAATAAATCGTACCACCTCTGCCACGAAATAATCCGTCATTTTCAACTTTTAAGCCCGAACCTCGTTCTTGAAAGTTGTTTTCCTTGTTGCCTACAATTAATAAACCTGTTCCTACAGATAGTCTAGTATTTCCAAAAGCTGTCTTTTCCTTACCATAATTATATACAGCCCTGCGTGTGACTCTCTTTGTAGCGCCATCTAATGTCGGTAGGTAGTCTGAATATTCAGTCATGCCTAGTGTTAATGTATCAGTAGTGACCGCAAGTATTGGGTACACGACTTGATGTAAATGAGCAGATGGAGATGGTGTGCCACTATCAACTACTTGAAACTCTACTGCCTCCCCTACTACATAACCATGTGAGGCTACAGTAAGCACGAATCTATTATCTGAGTCTCTAGTTATAGCAGTTACATTTTTCCACGCATTAGTGCTATAATTTATAAGCATTGCAGGAGTGTTACCACTAGCCCAATCATGCCTAATTATTAAAACTTCTGTTTCCGGATCGTGATGTAACGCACCTTCAATTATAAACCTTTGAGTACTAGCGACATCATATATAATCATGTCTTCCTCAACATACCTAGTCACCCCTGTAATACCATTTAAACCACTGAGGTCATTGTCTATACCACTTTGTGTAATTATGCCACCTGACTCTGAAAAACTCATTATGCGTAATCCTTTGTAATTGATGAGACATTACCATCTCCATCATATGCTATAGTCTGTGTGAGGATGGTTGTATCATCACCATACTTCACTACGACCTGTGTGAGGTTGCCGTTTGTATAGGTGAATGTCTTGGTCTCAAGTAAATCCCCTCCATTTTCCGTGTACTTGGATTGCCCGGTAAGCACACCATTTGTATAGGTGTTGGTGGTGTATGAGTCTGCGTTACCCGTGGCTAGTGTAACAATATTATTGGACGCACCACGAACATACAACTTCGCATCCGCAGAGTTGATTGCGATTTCACCAGCATCAAGGTCGGTAGTGTCGGGGACTAACCCCCGAACACTAGACCTTTTTGGAAGAATCTGAGCCAAAATCAGAATGTACCGCCGTCAACGGAGGCGACTTCTACATTAAAGCCTTCATCAGCACTACCACTAACGGTAATGGATGCACCAGAGGAAGCTACAGTGCTGTTGGTGTTATCAATAACATCCCAATCTGTGCCATTGAATACAATGCCGTCATTGGCATTAACATAGAAACCAGTACCACCATTTGTATCAACAAGATAACCAGCGTTAGAAACCTTCCAGTAATCTCCAGTACCCTCAGTGCCCGAAGAGTACTTAGTGGTATCAATCTCGGTAGG
>Ga0181563_10004667_pt1 | contig 12721 bp, 3 predicted proteins | sample 011ome_25_FD_133759 | JGI IMG/M metagenome (GOLD analysis project Ga0181563, IMG submission 133759) | Coastal salt marsh microbial communities from the Groves Creek Marsh, Skidaway Island, Georgia - 011512CT metaG (megahit assembly) | ecosystem: Environmental > Aquatic > Marine > Intertidal zone... | reverse complement strand
CACGGCGTGTGAGGGCATAACGCTTACTGATAACTTCGCATGTTCTGCCAATACCCCGGTGGATCCGACCATCGCTCCAGACGCTTCTTGGGCTAAATACGGGTACGGCATTACCGCAATCCCTTCGCCTTTTGGCACGTTCTCGTCCCCGGGAAGTAACATCATTAACATTCAGGTACCCGCAATGGCGTACCAGCGAAGTGACGATCCTCTTGAGTTCTTGTATTTTTATTTTCAGGTCGATAATGTTTCTGTTGGATACATTAAAAGGAATTACAATCGAAGTCTTCACAGCAATGCCGACTACGAGATTGGGGTTGTGTATATGGACAAATACGGTCGCAACACAACGGTCCTAACGTCTGAGAACAATACGGTGTTTTTCCCCATAAGCGTTTCAGAGTCAAGAAATTTTGCTCAAGTTAGATTTAATAGCTTGGCGCCGCCTTGGGCCTCTCGTTATAAGTTTGTAATGAAGCCATCTATTGCTGGGTATAACACTGTTTACGTAAAGGCCACGGACATTTACAACTCTGTGGACCTTGGATACTGGTTCAAGCTCGAAGGCCAGAACCAAACAAAGTTTTCTGTTGGCGATACCCTGATCGTAAAGACGGACTCGTTTGGTCCGATGAATAACGTGGTTGAGGTTGAGGTCCTTGACATTCAGTCGCAACCCGCAAGCTTTATTTCTGGAGCGCCAGCTGGATTATATGCTAAGATGTCTCCAGATAATTTTTCTATTACTGGAGGGTCTACTGAGTATCTTGTTTTTGAAACTATTCCCGCCGACGCTGTCGAAAATTTGTTTTTTGAAAGCGCTGACAGCTATGCCATCGTTAACCGATATCATTATGGAAATGTATTAAATCAATCAGCCGTCAATCCGGCCATTATTAATCTAGACTTCTTTAACTGCTATACGTTTGGAAACGGCTCGGAGGGATACAAGATAATGGACTCTATCACTGGGAACTATCTTACCCTTGGCAATAGATTTAATGGCATCTCCGAAGAGGCGTATCGCCAGACGCGCAATGAGGCAAGCATAACCTATAGCGGTGTATACAATAGGTCTACAAACATCAACAAGTTAAATGAGTTCAACCTTGCCCTCGCAAACTTTGCCGACATGGAGATCGTATTTGGATCCATTCAAAAGATGCACGCAAGAGAGACCGACATCCTTGTCCTTCAGGAGGACAAGATTTCATATGTACTTGCTGGCAAAAATTTGTTGTCTGATGCTGCTGGTGGAGGCGCCATCACTTCCGTGCCCGAAGTTCTCGGCAAGCAAATTGCTCGAGTTGAGGAGTATGGAATTAGTATGAATCCAGAAAGCTTTGTTTCCCATGGCTTTGATCGATTCTTCACGGATGCCAAGCGGGGGGCTGTAATCAAACTTACTGGAGGGTCTGCTGGAGGTGAACAGCTGGAGGTTGTCTCAAGTTATGGCCTTCGCTCTTGGTTCCGAGATAAGTTTGTTGAATCATTTGATGGGCAGAAGCTCGGGGGGTATGACCCATACATGGATGAATACGTCTTGTCGATGAAGGATGCCCTAGTAGAAATGCCCGAGGTCGTCATTCCATGTGGAAGCCACATTGATGCAAACACTTCAGACACTCGCGAGTTCACGCTCGAGCTTGGCACCGCAACGGGAACCTTCTCATTGATATGGACTGTCGGGCTTATCGCTGACCCTATGGTCTTTCAAGTGATGTACAATGGCGTCGTATACTCAAGTGGCTTTGTGACGTCTTCGGGAAGCCTTGTCGTGCCAAAAGCAGCAGAGTATCCCACTCAGGCATACGTTACCATTATAGTGGGTGGGCCCACGCAATATGAACTTGACATGACCTGCGTATCATGAGCGATGTAACCATTACATACAGCGAAGCAGTAAAAGGATTCCCATCTTTTTATTCATACATTCCCGACTACATAATGGGGATGAATAACTACCTGTACACTTTTAAGGGGGGCAACCTATACCGACACAACACAAACAACACGCGCAATAGTTTTTATGGCGTAAACTACCCGTCTACCGTAACGTCAGTATTCAATGCAGCGCCAACGGAGGTTAAGTTGTTTAAGACGCTGGCCCTTGAGTCTGATGCACCTTGGGATGCAACCGCCCTTACCGACTTGCAAAACGGGTACATTGATGAGGCTTGGTTCGAGCTGAAGGAGGGAACATATTTCTCATTCATTAGATCAGAAGAGTCTCCAATTAACTTTTTAATGCGCTCAGTCAATGGCATTGGAAGCGTTCTTACCGTTGTAAACACAGTCGGAACCACATACGAGCTTGGCTTTTCAATTAAAATAGATAGCATCATAAGCATCGGAGATACCGTATATTTTGGCTCTACTCCTTTGCAGGTTGGAAACGTCACTGCTATTTCAACAAATAGAAATGTTATCACTGTTGATGCCACTGCTGGGCCCGTCCCCTCTCCGGGGGACTTTATTCTTTATGCTAAAAATCAACAAGCAGAATCACATGGGGTTCGAGGTTATTACTGTGAGTTCACTCTTACTAATAATAATACGCAGCCCGTTGAGTTGTTTAGCGTTATGTCTAGTATCTTTAAATCCTATCCATGATTTTGGTTACCTTTGCAATAACTCGTTCTGTTATTAATAACAAGTACATATGATACCCATTCCAGTATTATTGGCTGTAGCCCCAGAGCTTATCGGCGTCGGATTCAGCTATGCCGAACGAGCGAAGCAGAAAAGATTAATGAAAGAGGCTGAGGCCTCTGCCGCTAAGGCCATTGAATCTGCTAAGGGTAAAATTGAGCAGGCTCCTCTCGAGGAACTTCAGGTCCCCATTGAGGCATACGAAACAGCAATGCGTGAGTTTACATCTCAACAGAAGCAGGCTACAGAGGCATTGGCTGAATCCGGAATGCGCGGCCTTCTTGGTGGCGTTGGTCGCGTTGGCGCTGTTGGATCTCAATATCTACAGCAGGAGCGTGAGGCGATGGCTCAAGACCTATACAAGCGCGACGTGATGGTCGCACAGGATGAGGCGCGCCGTCTTGGCGCACTCGCTGGCATCGATCTTCAAGAGGCGGAAGGAGCTCAGGCAGCAGCAGGAGCTGCGCAGTTAGCCATGGACAAGGCTACCGCCGATATGGCTAAGGGTATTGGTCGTTCCATAACCAAGGGTTTTGAGGCGTCTGATCTTTATAATCTGGGAAAGACTTCAAAGGAAGTAAAAGAGCAACTTTCATCACTGAAAACAGAACAGCAACAGTATGAGGAATTTGTTGAATCCTTGAAGCAGATGAACCAGAAAGAGCAGCAATTGTTAAGGCCAACTCGCCCCACATTTGACCTTGGAGCATCTGATTATTTATCTTCGTTAATTCCACCAGTTAATGGCTAAGACGTTTTATAAATACGAAGAGCGCGTAGACCTTAATTCATATGTGGACTGGGGCTCTATTGGCAAGACCGTATCTGACGACCTGACTCGAATTAATAAAGAACGTCAGGATAAGAAGGATAAGATTGATCGCGCAACCAATGAATCGATAACGACTATTAATGAATTGTCGGCTGGCCAGCCTCAGGTATCTTCCGAGTTTTACATGGACGCCGCCAATAATGTGAAAGAAGCATTGGGCTTGGCATACCGAGAGATGAAGGCCGGGCGTTTAAACCCAAACGAATACCTCAAGCAACGCCAGAACATCATGGACGACCTAGGCCAGATGCAGTCGGCTGCTACTTCATTTGCTACCGACTGGGAGGAGATGACAACGCGACTTGAGGACGGCACAGCAGGGGAGCTAGAGATTTATCAAAACGAATTGCTTGATTCATTTGGCATCACCAAGGACAAGGCTGTATACGTTAATCCCGTTGACGGTCGAATGTACATTGCTACACGAGATGCAAAGGGCAATATCATTAAGGACCCATCCAAGCTCATGCCTATCAGCTATCTGACCGCAAGGCGCAAGGATAAGGTCAACCGCTATGATGTTGTTGGAGAAACAAACAAACGCGTAAAGGCGCTCGGAGACGTGACACGCTCTATTATGAGTGGAAAAGTTATGAGTCTCACCGACGTTATGCAGCGACCAGAGTATATGAAAGCGGAGGATGATATTATTTCATCAATGATGACATCTAGTCGTTCTGCCGCAAGCGTCTTGGCTGATTATGCCGGGGGATATAGCTTTACTCAAAACTGGGCCGAGGCGCAGGAGGACCCTAACAAAATCCTACTTAAGCAGGATTCCAATGGATTACTCCAGCCACAGCTCACGGACAAGCAAAATGAAGTTGCACGCGAAGCATTGCGCGCTCAGTTGCGTGTTCAGCTCAAGAGTATTGAGACGCCACGCCAGCCACAACAACAACAACAGTGGCAATATGCTGCTGGTCAAGAAAGAAAAGAGCAGCAAACAAATGTTGGAAGATGGCATAACCTTGCCTTTGGTACAACTAAAGAAGCTCAGACAAGTGCAGCAAATCAATTACTAGGAACAGAAGCCGCAAAAGAAGCTGGGCTTTCTGCGATCATTCCATCGGGTAAGACCATTACTCTTAAGTATGATGGAAGCGGAACAATGAGAGCTGGCTCTCGCACGTTTAACGCAGAAGATGTAACCGCACAGCAGTGGGCCGAAATGGGCAACGAGATCCATGGAGTTGATGATGTAAATCGTGCACTGTCTGCCGCTGGCGTATCTAATCCAAATCAAAAGTTTGCTCAGGAGGCGCTTCAGGGAACTGGAGCATCACGAACTAGAGTCAGTGCATTTACTGAGTTGCCAAAATATGTCGAAAGCAATCTGCCAAGTGTTGATGATTTAAAGGGCGACGACGAAGGTAAAGTTAGACAGTTGCTTGAGGCTTCATTCGCTGGTCTTGGATTTACGTTTGACACAAAATGGTTTAACGATGAGGTTGTCATCACGGCTCCTGAAAAGGACGGGGAGGCTGGTGCCACTCTGACAATAAGTGTTGACAACGAAAAGGACGGCACTCTAAATCAAAAGGCAATATCTGATTTCATTACGGCAAACACGTCTCCGGAGAATCTTGCTCAGCTATATGCGACCGGTAAACTTTCTGGAACTGGCGAACTAGACGAATAGTTCTAGAAATAAATTGATTAAATTTGTCTCATGAATGATGAGCTAAAAAAGTTATACGATGTATTGTCGTCTAAGGGGTACTACACTAAATCATTTGATGAGTTTGTAGTTAAGTATCAAGAGCCTGAATATCGCGATAAATTATTCGGCGTCGTAACCAGAGATGGTTTATACACGAAGTCGCGCGAAGAGTTCGACGTAAAGTACCCAGCTCAAGAAGTAAAAAAAAAAGAAGAACCCTCAGAGGTTTCTTCTCCTCAAAAGCCATTGGCCTCTCCTATGGAGACGCCTACTTCGGCTATTTCAAAAAAGGATGAGTATCAAGCCCCTTCATATGTAGAGGGTCAGCCATTGAAAATGGATGCATCTGCCGAGAAAGCGGTTCAGGCTCAGCCAGTTACGAAAGAAATTCCATACGAGGAGCCATCGTCAATTGGCTTGGAGCAACAGGCACCTGTTGAGCCTCTTGTCGTTGATGAGGAAGCGGCTCAAGCAATCCGAGCCCAGCCAGTAACTCAGGAGCTTCCAACCGAAGCGCGTACAATTGGTTATGAAAAGATTAGCGCACCAACAATTTCTGATTTAGTTGGTCAGGTTGACGTGATGGTATCGGATGAAACCAAAAACAGGCTGTCAACCGCCTTTGGCCTAACTGGACTTGTTGTTGACAAGATTGTAAATCCAAACAGCACAAATGCTCAGGCTTTTATTGACGTAAAGAATTACGTAGACAATACCGTTACGGCATACAACGTGGGAGCATTGAATGCTCAGATACAGAACAACCTTTCTGATAACGTGCCCGACTTCGAGCGCGTAGCAAAACTAAAGAAGGCGGCGGATGAGGAGGGCGAAAAGCTCTTGTCATCTAAAATGGCTGGCACTGGTGCTGGTGATTTCTTTGATATGCTTGCCAGCAATCCAGCTACCTTCCTCACGGAGATACTTGTTACGTCAGCCGTTCAGATGACCGGAGGCGCTGGATCACTTACCACTGGAGACATAACTCGATCTTTGGCCCTTGGCGCGGTTACCGGAGGGATGGGGACCTCGGCCTACTTAGCTGGCATCAATTCTCTTGGTGCCGAAATGTCGTCAAGAATACTTGCGGAGATGGAGGCGAATGGGGTTGATGTTTATGATCCCAATGCATTAAGAACAGCATTTGGAGATGAGGCATTAATGAATGACATCTATTCAAAGGTAGATGCCCCCGCTACATTTGTTGCCGCACTCGATGCTATTAGCGCTGGTGTTGCTGGGCAACTGAAGGGTCCCATTAAAGAGATAATTGCACAAATGTCGGCCGGCGCCACAGGCGAAGCGGGAGCCCAGCTTATCTCCGAGGGAAAGATTACTGACGTTGCTGCCATCTTGACGGAGGCCGTCGCAGAGATCCCCGGCGGTATCACCGAAGTAGCATTCGCCTCTAAGGTCAAGGACATTGATCGCAAGATTCAGATTAACAATCAGCTAGAGAAGTTGAATGTTGCAATTCAAGAGACGCAAGACCCAGACACAAAAAGCGTTTTGGAATCTTTGCGCGACAACCTCACCAACGAAAAGAATAAGATATACACAGACTACGTTGAGTTCGTTAACAGCCTTCCCGAAGATCAGGTGGAGAAGTTAAATGCACTCAATGAGGAAATCGTAAAGAATAACAAGGCCATCGAAGCCGTTGATGACGAATCCATAAAGGCGGGACTGCGTAAGCGCAGAGACGTATTGCTTGATGAGATTGAATCAATTGAGGAGTCGGCCAAAAAACCAGAAGAAGATGCCGTTCAAAAGCAAGCAGCAGGTGAAGTTCCTGTTCAGCCAGAAGCCGCAGTTGGCGAAGAAGTGGCGGAAGGAGCACCCGAAGCAGAACCTCAAGTCACTCCCGAAACGGGTGTCGAAGAAGAAGTAACTGCCGAAGAGCGCGCAGCTATTGATAAATTATTTCCAGAGTCTACGGTTGTTAGTGATAACCTAATCATCAATGAGAAGGGCGCTGCTCAGCTATCTGGGACTGCGTTAACTAAGCGCAATAAAATTATCAAGGTTGCTCAGTACGCATCGAAGGCCATTGCTAGTGTTCTACCGGAAGTTAAGATTGTTGCTCACGCAACATCTTCGGAGTTTAAGAATGCTGTCGGCGAAACATATAGGGGCTACTATGACCCATCGGAAGGCGGCACAATACATATTAACCTAGAGGAGGCCACCGGGTCAACGGTTGCCCACGAAGTGTTCCACGCTATTCTGCTTGATAAGGTGAAGAATAATGACGAGGTCGCTCAGGTTGTCGCTAAAAAAATGATGCAGTCTGTACGAAAGACATTGCCATCAAATAGCAATTTGGCTATTCGTATTGATGAGTTCTCGAAAGACTACAATGCCAACATTAGAAATGAAGAAAGTCTAGCTGAATTGCTCGGCATCATGTCGGAGGAATACAGAACCTTATCTGCCCCAGCTAAGAATTCAATTGTAGAATTCATTAAAAAGATTGCTCGCAGCGTTGGATTCAAGATAGAAGAGTTTACTAGGTCAGACCAAGATGTTGTTGACTTGCTTAATGTTCTGTCAAGAAAGGTAAGCACTGGTGAGGCCATTACTGCGGCGGATGTTCTTGTTCTAGACCGAGAGGCAGAGCCCGGAACGCTTGTTGGAGATGGGCCGATTCCCGCAGACATTGACGACACTGAAGGACCAAGCATTGACTTGGCGCAGGGGCGCAAGCAGCAACTGAATAGAGGAGGCATAGACACCAAGGAAATTAAGCGAGGAAGCATCAACGAATTGTCTGGTGCTAGTGCGTTTGTGTTTGCGGCCGACCAAGCGACATACGGCGAGGTTGAAAGTCCGTCAGGCGCAAAGTATAATTTTATGGGCGGCTACCTTTACCCATACGGAACGGGTATGGGCTGGGCGTTTACCGACGAAACGAACGCAAAGAAGGTACTTAAGAAAGTTAATGAGAGCGACGGCATTGGCCTTGTCATGTCTCAAGCTCCCGATGGAATCACGGGGAGCATGTCATTTTATGACTACATGCTCGAAGAGATTAAGAATGCCGTAGCCAGAGGTGTCAATGAAGCTGACATCGTTGCTTATGTTAATGAGAAATTAAAAGTCACCAAGGTTCAGCAGGCTCTTGAAAAAAAGGGCAAGCCCTTACAGATTAAAAGTCTCACAGACCTTGAGGGACTTATGCCCTTTGAGGGCGAGAACAAGTTTAGTTATGAAGAGCGCGGAGCCTTTACCAAGGTGTTCTTCTCGGCTAAGTCTTATGATCAATTCGGCATCCCTCCATTAAATGCTACGGCAAAGATGGAGACTGGGGTTCTTGACTACGTAAATGACCCTTCACTTAAGAGTGTTGGATATGGCGATGTCGTGTCAGCAATTCAGTTTGATAAGAATTCAAAGGTCATCGACTCTCGCAAGGAGCCGGGGATGAAGGTGCACCCATCCTATCCTTTTGTTATTGAGGGCACTCCGTTAATGGTATTTAATAATGCTATTGACATACGCAATGTATATCCTAACGCCACGCCCAAGACAGGGTCGCAGGTCCCTCTCGCCGAGCGAGAGAAGCCTCAGGCTGCACGCTCTGCTATGGGCGGTCAGTACGTGGCAAAGGTTCCGGCAAAAGTAAAAGAGGGGCCGGAGGTTTCAATTAAGGCCGCACCAAGAAAGCAAAAGATTGGTGACGCATTATCAAAGGCATCGGGCACCACGCAGGTGTCAACCACCACGGGCAGCTACGTAAAGGCGGCAACCATCCTAAAGGACCTTGGCATCTATGGTGACGTCCTCGACTACGGGGCCGGCCTTGGCAAAGGTACCGACGCCATGAGTGGCGTTATGAACAAGGATGTAGACTCTCTTGAAGTCAATCCAGAACGCTGGAAAGGCAAGCGTCCCGTAACCTATACTAGCGCAGAGCAGATCGACAAGAAGTACGATGGCATTGTGTCTCTTAATGTATTGAATGTTGTACCCAAGGATATCCGAGACTTTATCGTTCTTGACATTTTTAACTCCCTTAAGGATGGAGGCATTGCCGTCATTAGCACAAGGGGGTTCAAAGGCGACATTGATAGCGCAAAGAAATTTGAACTTGGACCAGAGCCAAAGAGCTACATTATAAAGAGAGCCAAGGACGGTAAGACAGTTGATGTTTTTCAAAAGGGATTTGACGGCAATGAGCTTGTCGAATACATAAGCGAGCTACTCAAGGGAAAGGCTATTGTTAAAAAGGATAATTCTTTTGGAAACAAGGGGGTTGTGATTGTTAAGGGAGAGGAAATGCCAAAGCTTACAGCGCAGGGTCGTAAGCAGATCATTGGCGAAAACGCCGTCCTATCAAAACAGGCGAGAGAAAATTTCTTGACGGCAACTATTATGGCAGCGACCGGCAAAAGTGGCAAGAAAATATTTGCAGCAACCGGATGGCAGAAGGGCGTAGACGACAAGTGGCGGTATGAGATCCCAGAGGGCAAGATGATCAAGTCAAACTTTGAATTTGTAGAGGGGAAAACCGTTGAGACGGACGCCGGCTTCAGGATTTCCCCGTCAAAGTGGACTACTAAATATAACCGACTTGAGGACCTCTACGATTCTCCGGAATTATATGAGGCATATCCAAAGATGAGGGATTTCAAAATTATTTTTAATCCATCCGCGGGCATGTCGCGGACTGGGGCTTACTATTCTCCCGGGGAACGCAGTATAACAATTAACTCTGGCCCCAATCCTGAGTCTTTTTCATTGCTGAGTTATTTGATGCATGAGATTCAGCATGCCATTCAAGATATAGAGGGCTTCGCATTCGGGGCAAATGAAAAAATCGGAGAAGGGTTGGCCAAATTAAATAAGGCCGACGTTAAGGAGCGAGCCATAAAGCTTGAGATTAAAAAACTTCAAGAATTTACAACGCTTGCAAGGTCGTTGTCTGGAATATATGATGACCTCTATAGAAAAGTAGTAGATAATCAGGATTGGAACTCGTTAAATATTGCTGACGCATTCGGGTTAAATGAATCTCCAAAAGACTTCTATAAGCCTGAGCGTATCTATGATTTAATCAAGACAATTTATTCTGGCACATTTAAAAAGATCACAGAAGATGATGATCGATCTGCAAAGGTGCTGGCCAATAAGTTGTATCGTTCTTATGCCGACTTGTCTATGACGACACAAGCGGCTTTTGACGAATGGTGGAAAGAAGAACAGCAGGGCATCATAAAGGATGAGTACCCCGGACCTATATACTCAGACATTTCGTTTTTTGCCACTCCCTTAATTAATGAATTAAAAAGAAAGGAAGAATCACTTGGGCCAATTGCATTCTACAAGCGTGCAGCAGGAGAGGTTGAGGCTCGGAACGTGCAGGAAAGACTTAAAAAATTATCTGAAGTTCCAGTATCAGAACGCCCCATGCTTTTTGAAACTGAGGACGTGGCGTCCGAGGATCAGATTATTTTATTCTTACGCAAGGACTTAAGGGGTATTGATTTGTCAGAAAAAAAACCAGTGGGTCGTGCGCAGAGACTTGCCGAAGACTATATCCAGCAGTCGAGAGATGCGAAGATTACCGACAAGGTTATCCGGGACTTCTTAACTCGTAATGGATTTAGCGATGATCAGATCGCTGCTGCATTTGATACTATTAACAATGCCGAAGAGCGCCTATGGAAAGAAGTTGATGGCATTATAAAGAAGTCTAACGACCGCAGAGTGTCAAGATCAAAGACCATTGAAAACGTAATGAATTACGTCATGGGGTCTGCCGTCTACGAGCGCGCCACGGACGTCAAGCGAGAGAAGCTAGTGCGCGATGTGAATAAGATGTTCGGCAAGAAGCAGAGGTCAGCTCCGTCTGTCGCTCGATTGTTTGCAACCATCAAGGACGTAGTCAGCATTACGGTAAAGGAAAAGGATATGCTAAAGAAGCAAATCCTTGACCAAGCTAAGGGCGCCAAGGATGCCATTGGGGCATGGCGCTCAGCAAGCGTTGAGTTGGCGAATGTCATTGATGCGCTAAAGATGTCTGGCAAAATAAGCGCAACTCAAGCTGCCGTTGCCATAAAGAAGTTTAGCTCTGTAAATGTTTTCAATGAAAAGTCGGTAGCCAATTATGTTGACTACATGGCGAAGGTATTTGCTGATGCTGACTATGCTAAGCGAGTGAATGACGCACGCAAGATGTTGCCGACGGCAAAGAAGAACGTCCAGAAAAAGATTGGCATTTCAAGCCAGCTGGCTCCGGCCCTGATGCGTTTGTTTAGCATTGACCCCAATATGATTCCAAGTTCTATGTTTGATAGTTACTTGACTCTTGTTGAGATTTTTGGACAACGAGCCGCAGTCTTGTCACTGCCCGAACTCACTAGCGCTATTGATCTTTCAACCAAAATACTTGACGCTATTGACGAAGAGTACTCAAAGGTTGAGGAGTTGAATAATAGATTTATTGCATACGAGTACAAGGTGTATGGCGATAATGGGAAGCTGGACTATGCTGCTACAATAAAGCAGATGATTGAAGATCAAACAATCACTCAAGAAGAGGCTGACCTCATGCGCAAGTACAAGTCTCAGATTTTAGAGCGCCCGATTACTGAGGGACTTTCTGAGGAGGAAAAGCAAGAGCAGCGAGACGAGGCCATTGATGCCATCAATGAGCTTGATGTTGATACTGAGCGACTTCCCACTCGAGACGAGCGAAAATTAGCCAAGGAGATTGCACGACTCGCCAAGAGTGATGCCGTCAAGGGCTTGACCATCGAACAGCTTGTCAACCTTTACAAGGTGATCAACAATATCAACAACGGATACCTACCCCATTACGCCGAACTTATTAAGGAGTCAATGGTTTCTATTGAAAACGGCGCCTTGCTTTCAAATGCTATTGCCAAGTCTAAGCCGCTGCCGTTTAGTAAGGCCATTGGGCGAGTTAAGTCTTTCATGACCAAGCGAGGAGGCATTGCCGAAATGATTCGACGAAACCCCTTGGCTTACATTGACCAATTGTTTGGAGACTTTAATACTAAGTCCATATTTAATTCGGTCCTTAAGGCTGCTGCCGAAGCGCAGTCAGCATTTGAGTCGGCGTTCGGAGACATTCAGTCTCGCCTTGACCGGTCTGCTGAGGCTATTGCTAAGTCATTTAAGTATGACGGGAACAGGACCCTCATGTCTAAGTACAAGATAATGACCTACCTGCTGGAGCTTGAATATAACAGCAACCCAGACAATAAGCAGGTTCATTCTGCTGCTGATTACTTGGCTGCTACGATTAGAGAGATCAAGAAGGGCAAGACGCCAGCTGAGATGGGGGACATTGACATGCTTCAGAGCATACTCGACTCTTATGCTGACGCCGATGGCAACATCAATCTTGAAAAGCTTGACCAATCATTTAATGAGGCAGAGAAGAAAGCAATCAAGACTATTCAGGACATCAATTCATCACTTACTGAAACTTCAGTTTTCACGGCCGCAATTATCCGAGGCGATAAGATTACTCCAGTGAACAATTACGTTCACCACAATGTCTTATATGACTTCAAGAGCGACAGTAATGAAGGCATGTCTCTTGT
>Ga0181563_10004664_pt1 | contig 12727 bp, 11 predicted proteins | sample 011ome_25_FD_133759 | JGI IMG/M metagenome (GOLD analysis project Ga0181563, IMG submission 133759) | Coastal salt marsh microbial communities from the Groves Creek Marsh, Skidaway Island, Georgia - 011512CT metaG (megahit assembly) | ecosystem: Environmental > Aquatic > Marine > Intertidal... | reverse complement strand
TGCGAGCAATGCCGCCGTCTGGACCCCGTTGGAGTTGGTGTTTCGAGTGGCTGACAAAGTGGAGGGTGGTCCTCGAATTGTTCTCATAGGCGGTGGAAATGCTCGACAAATCGCGGATCTCGCCCACCAGCTACTCCTCGCCTCGGGCTTACGCAGCTTTCGTGGTGGGGTTGATATTGCCCCGGCACTCGATGGCATCCGACTTCCCGACGGACTGGATGCCCTTCTCGTCGATGTCACCGAGCAGGACTTGCACGTGTGGGCGGCTGGTTCGCCCTCTACCCGCAGCCCCTATCTCGCAGTATGCGTTGAGGATGAGGAACCCTTGGCTCACGAGCTCCTGCTCGAGCTCTACCGAGACACCAGTGCCGCCTGTGTGTATCGCCGAGGATCCGGGGCCACTGAGAAAGCGGTGGAAGACGCCTGGGTGGTTGAAGGATGCCGCGCCATTGGGGTGGGTCTTGATTCCCCGGGAATGAGTGATTTGGGACGCGTGGACGACATTGTCTGTGACCGCGCGTTTTTGGAAGATCGGGCAGATCGCGCTCTGGAGCTGTGCACGACTGAGGAATTGAAACGCGCGGGGCTCGATAGCGCCGAGCACGCCCTGGCAGCCCTGGCGGCGTTTGCCCTTGCGCGGGCCTTCCAGGTCGCGCCGGAGCTGATTGGCCAGGAACTGGGGCGTTGGGGCGGCCGGGGCGAATAAGAGACACGCCCCGGGTGCTAGGCGGTAGAAAGCCCGCCAGGACAGACACTTAGAGGTGGCATAGTGCCTCGATTCGGCGTGGGAAGGACGGGACCTCAATGGCGTCTTCCACCAGCGCAGCACCCCGCCGAGTAGTGAAAAGCGGCGGGGCGAAAAGACCTTCTCCACCCAAGAGTGCCGTGGCTGCCAACTTGCAGAAAAAAGCGGTTGTGTCGGTCAAGCGCCTTTTTCATGCGGAATCCACCGAATACGTCGTCATGGTCTCGATGGTGCTGTTCCTCGTTATTTTTGGGCTCGTGATGGTGCTCTCGTCGTCATTTGTGACGGCCCGTCAAACAAACGACGGGAATTTCCTCGCTGTCTGGGCACGGCAGGGAATGTGGGCGATGCTGGGCCTCCCCATCATGTTCATCATGTCGACGTGGAAAGCCACCGTGTGGCGCGCCCTCGCGGGAACCCTGTTGCTTTTCGGTTTGATCCTTCAAGCCCTGGTGGTCTTCACCCCGCTTGGTGTGCGATCGGGTGGTAACACCAACTGGATTTCCATTGGTGGTTTGACCGGTCAACCCGCCGAGTTTGTGAAGCTTGCGTTGATTGTCTGGATGGCCCACATCCTTGCCAATCGGGCGGATTACATTTCTTACCCCGAGGCATTGCGACGCCCGCTTCCAATGGGTTTGCTTTTGGCGCTCGGGCTGGTGCTCGCGGGCCAAGACCTGGGAACGGTGGGGGTCATGGCCATCATCGTGCTGGGTGTGCTCTTTGTTGCCGGAATTCGCTTGGGTTACCTCCTGACGGCCGTGGGAGCGGTGGGAGCCTTGGGTGCAGTGATGGCTCTTGTCGCCCCCTACCGACTGGAGCGTGTCACCGGGTGGCTCTCGGGTTGCACCGAAGACGAATTTCTTTACCAGTGTTGGCAGCCGATGCAGGGAACTATGGCGCTGGGTTCGGGAGGGGTTCTCGGCGTGGGCTTAGGTAACTCGCGCGCGAAGTGGTCGTGGCTGCCCGAAGCAGATACCGACTACATTTTTGCCGTGATCGGTGAGGAATTGGGCCTGGTCGGAACCCTCGTGGTCATCATTTCTTTTGCCATCCTCGGTTTTGCGATGGCGCGGCTGGTGCAGAAAAACACCGACCCCTTCGCTCGTCTGGTGACGGCGGGTGTCATGATTTGGGTCGTCGGTCAGGCTCTGGTCAATATCGCCGTGGTGTTGGAGTACCTCCCCGTCCTCGGAGTTCCGCTTCCCTTTATCTCCTCCGGCGGTTCCGCACTTCTTGCTATGTTGATGGCGCTCGGAGTGGTGATGAGTGTGAACCGCCAGCGTCACGTGAACCCGGTGTGGCAATTCGTGGGGGATGACGGGGCGGCCAAACGGTGAGTGTCTATGCACTCTGTGGTGGCGGAACCGCCGGCCACATCACACCTCTCATTGCGGTGTACGAGCAACTTCTTGCTCTCGACCCCTCTGCCCAGTTTGTGGTGATCGGAACGGAGGGGGGCCGAGAACGCGAACTCTTGTCTTCCGCCCTCGATGACGTGCTTGCGGTTCCTCGTCTGCCGTTTCCGCGCAAGCTGACGGGCTATGCCGTGAGTTTTGTTCCTCGTTGGATTCGCGCCGTGCTAACCCTCGCCAAGACATTGCGTCAGCGGCGCGTCGAGGCCGTAGTCGGCTTCGGCGGATACACGGCTGCCCCCGCCTATCTCGCGGCCTGGATTGCTCGCATTCCCCTGGTAGTGCACGAAGCCAATGCTCTTCCGGGAATGGCCAACCGGCTTGCTTCGCTGCTCACCCCTCACGTCGCCGTGTGTTTTCCCGGAACTCCGCTGCGCCACGCGCGAGTGGTCGGAATGCCACTGCGCCGCGCCATCGTGGAGGCTCGCGGTGTTAGCACCAGTCAGGCGCGTCAACACTTTGGCCTCTCCACGCGCAAGCCCCTCCTGCTCGTAACGGGGGGATCGACGGGCGCTCAGTCCATTAATCGCACCGTCGAAGCCTGTCGCACTGACCTAGTTCAATCCGGCTGGCAGGTACTCCACCTCATTGGGCGGGACAACGAGGTACACCGGGACAACCCTCGTGGTTTTGTGAGCCTCGGCTACACCGACCGGATGGATCTCGCTCTGGCGGCGGCCGACCTCGTCATATCTCGGGCGGGCGCAGCCACGGTGAGCGAACTTGAAGTAATGGGAAAACCGGCGATATTCGTCCCCTATCACGTGGGAAACGGAGAGCAGCAGAAAAATGCTGCCCACGCGGTGGCTGAGGGAGGCGCGATGGTGGTGTCCAATTCCCAGTTCACGCCGCAATGGGTTCGTGATGAACTCTTGGCACTCATGGCAGATTCCCCCCGCCGAGAGTCAATGGCGAAGGCGATGTCCCGGCTTGGGGTGCGTGATGGCGCCTACCAGGTGGCTGCGATGGCGCGCGACGCAGTGGGGAGAGGCTGAGAGAGATGTTGCGACCCCGCGAGGATGGATGGCTACCGGAGAGTCTGGGCCGAGTGCACATGATTGGCATTGGTGGCTCTGGCATGAGCGGTATCGCACGGATTCTTCACCAGCGAGGTCTCACGGTGTCGGGTACGGAGCGCTCAGCGTCGGAAGTTACCGATTCCCTACAGGCAGCCGGAATCGATGTCTTCATCGGCGAAGAGTCGGGGTGGGTTCCCCAGGTGGACACGATCATTTCGACCTATGCGGTGCGTGATAATCACCCGGAAATTGTCGATGCGACGAAGCGGGGCATCCCGATTTTGCACCGAGCCGATGCGTTGCGGTTTATTACTCGGGGCTATCGCCTCATCGCGGTCGGGGGCTCGCATGGCAAAACCACGACCACGGCAATGCTCGCGACGGCGTTCGATCACATCGGAGTGGATGTCGGCGCCGTCAATGGGGGAGTGATTTCTGAGTGGGGTGTGTCCTCGCGCCACGGCAGCTCCGAATGGTTTGTGATTGAAGCCGACGAATCAGATCGTTCCTTCTTGATTTATCGACCAGAAATTGCGCTGATTACCAACGCCGCACCCGACCATCTCGATTTTTATGGTTCGTCGGAAGCCGTGTTTGACGCGTTTGAAGATTTTGCCCGCTCAGCCACTACCCGCGCTGTGGTGTGTGTTGACGATGAGGGTTCGCACGCTATCGCGCAACGCATCGCGGATATTTCACCGCTCACCTACGGCAGCGCCGAGCATGCGGCGGTGCGTGTGGTCGATATCGCGCCGGCACCCGTGGCCTCGGCAACAGTCACCTACGCGGGCGAATCGGCGCGTTTCGAGCTCGCCGTCCCCGGGCGCCTCAATGCCCTTAACGCAACCGGCGTGGTCGCGACGATGATTGCCGCCGGTTTCTCCCTTGCCGATGCGGCGCGTGGGGTGAGTGGGTTCCGCGGAGCGGACCGAAGGTTTCAATTCCACGGAGATATCGGCGGGGTTCGAGTCTTCGACGACCACGCGCACCATCCCACTGAGGTCGCAACAGCGTTAGAGATTGCCCAAAACGTGGTCGGCGACGGCCAGGTGATTTTGATGTTCCAACCCCACCTCTATTCCCGCACCCAGCTCATGGCGTCAGAACTCGCCCAGGCGATCAGCCACGGCAGCGACCACACGATCCTGCTCGATATTTTCGGGTCGAGAGAAGACCCCATCGAGGGGGTTACCACCCAACTCATCATTGACAAGCTCGCCCCTGAAGCCTCCTATGATTTTGAGCCCGACTGGGACCGCGCTGTCGAGTTGGCGGTGGCCCGCGCGCAACCGGGAGACCTCATTCTCACGATGAGCACAGGTGATCTCTACCAAATTGTTCCTCGCTTAGTCACGCGAATGCGAGAGGCCTATGGCGACTCCCTCTAGACCGAGCGGGTTTGGTGCGCCTTTAGCTGAGACGGCACCACCGTCGAAGAAAAAACCCCGCCGCTCCAAGGCGAAATCTGCCACACAGAAGTCGGCTCGGAGCGCGTCGCGTGCCCGCAAAAAGGCAGAGCGGGCCGAATATCGACGGTTTACCGTGTCGTCTCGGCAGCGGCGGCTAACCTGGACTGCCGGAGTGGGGAGTGTTTTCGCCTTAGCCATCGTGGTCGTGATTGTCACGACCTCGCCTTTGATGTCGTTGCGCACGATTAGAGTCGAGGGAGTGTCTCGTCTGACTTCGGCGGAAGTGATTGACCAGCTACAGCCCCTGGCAGGCCTTCCTCTCGCGCGGGTGAGTGCAGCGGACGTCGCCCGTGAGCTCTCAGACGTTTCGCTCATCCAGTCGGTCGACACCCGAGTGGAACTGCCAGATACCTTGGCGGTCTCGATCGTCGAGCGCACGCCGCTCGGGGCAGTCGGGACCGCGGGAAACTTCAGGGTGGTTGACCAGGCCGGAGTCGAGTTATGGACGGACACGGTTCGGCCCACCGAGCTGCCGCTCATTGGCGTTGCGGCAAACGCCGAGGATCGCGGATTTCAAGCCATCGTCGAGGCCTTAGCGGTTATTCCCACTGACGTGCTAGGCCGAATTGACCGCATCACCGCGTCTAGCGCTGACACGGTGGCGTTTAGCCTTCGTGATAGTGACCACCAGGTGTTGTGGGGCAGCAGCGAATTTTCGCCGCAGAAAGCTCGCGCCCTGCCTGCCGCACTGCAGGCCGCAGGCGCCGCGGGATCAAAACTCATCGACCTCTCCACCCCGGAAACGGTGGTCATTCGAGACGTCACGGGCCCGTAGTCGACTGGCGACACGCCCGCGCTCTTGAGCTACATCGGGCCGGGGGAGTCGTAGCGTGGACGAAGTCAAAAAGTGAGAAAAACTCTCATCCTCAAGTAGAGGTTGAAGGTTTTAGGAGAGGGGCCCCACGTGTCGGGACACCATAACTACCTGGCGGTCATCAAAGTTGTCGGAGTGGGTGGCGGCGGCGTAAATGCTGTCAACCGAATGATTGAGCGAGGACTCAAAGGTGTGGAGTTCATCGCGGTCAACACCGACGCTCAAGCTCTTCTCATGTCAGACGCTGATGTGAAGCTCGACATCGGACGCGAACTCACCCGAGGCCTCGGCGCAGGCGCCGACCCGGAAATTGGCCGGAGGGCTGCCGAAGACCACGCCGAAGAAATCGAGCAAGCGCTCTCGGGCGCGGACATGGTCTTTGTGACTGCCGGTGAAGGCGGGGGAACGGGTACCGGAGGCGCGCCCGTGGTGGCCCGGATTGCCAAGTCAATTGGTGCGGTCACTGTCGGAATCGTGACCAAGCCCTTTAGTTTCGAGGGCAAGCGTCGTCAAGGTCAGGCGGAAGAGGGTGTTGCCTCGCTTCGGGAACAAGTGGACACCTTAATCGTCGTGCCCAACGACCGTCTGCTCGAAATAGGCGATCGCACCATCAGCATGATCCAGGCCTTCGAAACGGCCGACCAGATTTTGCTCGCTGGCGTGCAGGGCATTACCGATCTCATTACGACCCCAGGGCTGATTAACCTCGACTTTGCCGACGTTAAATCAGTCATGCAGGACGCGGGTAGTGCCCTCATGGGGATTGGCTCCTCCCGAGGCGCTGACCGGGCGATTAAGGCAGCCGAGCTCGCCATTGCCTCGCCGCTTCTTGAGACAAGCATCGAAGGTGCTCAGGGCGTGTTGATGTCGATTCAGGGTGGCTCGAACCTCGGGCTCTACGAAATCAACGACGCGGCGAAGCTCGTGGAAGAGGCTGTCCACCCCGATGCGAACATCATCTTTGGCGCCGTCATCGATGACTCGCTCGGCGACGAAGTGCGGGTCACCGTGATCGCCGCAGGATTCGACCCGGCGACTCAAACCCCGGTCACCACCGCCTGGCCTACCGCCGCGGCGACCGATGAGGTTGCAGAGGCCCCGGTGACGACCGAAGAGACCCCGGCGTGGCTTGCTGAAACCACCGAAACGCCAGAAGTCTCAGAGGTTCCGGGGGAGGCCCCGTTATTCGCGTCCGAAATGGACGCGGAGGCCGAACTCGACGTGCCCGACTTCTTACGCTAAGAGCGTGGTCGATTCCGCACTCGCCGACCGCTATCGCGGTGTCACTGAAGTGATTGCGGAGGCTGCCACCAAAGCCGGGCGAAACGTGGGCGACATCACGACCGTCGTGGTGACGAAGTTCCACCCTGCGCAACTCGTGCGCGACCTGTTCGAGTTGGGCGTGCGACACGTGGGCGAATCGCGTCATCAGGAGGCTGAACCCAAGCACGCTGAGTTGGTTGATCTGGATCTCACCTGGCATTTTGTAGGGCAGCTTCAATCCAATAAGGCGGTTGCCGTCAGCACCTACTGTGACGTGATTCACTCAGTTGACCGCTCGAGCTTGGTGTCAAAGCTTGCCCAGGCGAGCAGGGGGGTGGATGTGTTTATTGAGCTGAACCTCACCGACGACCCTGGCCGAGGGGGAGTCTGGCCCGGTGAGCTCACCGAGCTTGCTGAGCAGGTGCTTGGCACCCTGACCCTCACGCTGAGAGGGCTCATGGCCGTCGCTCCTCAGGACGAACAGCCAGTGAAGGCATTTGAGCGGGTGTTGGGCTATCGAGAGACGCTTCTTAGCGTGAGCCCCCAGTCCACCGACCTCTCGTTGGGCATGTCGGGAGACTTCGCCGAGGCGATAGCGGTTGGCGCGACACACCTTCGCATTGGTACCGCAATCACGGGAAAACGGCCCACCCCCGCCTAGCCTGGAAACACCGGAAACGGAAGAAAGGCTGGGAAATGGCTAACCCCCTGCGTAAGTCGCTTGAATTCTTGGGTCTCGCGGAAGAGACCCCTGCTGAAGAGTGGGAATCGCGTCCCGCCCCCGCAGCCAAAGAAGCTCCTGCCCGTGCAACAGTGACTGCATTGCGGCGTGGACGCCAGTCCTCGCCCGATGTGAGCGAAATTTTGACGGTTCACCCCAAGAAGTACGAGGACGCCAAGCTCATCGCTGAGACGTTCCGTGACGGGATTCCGGTGATCATGAACCTCACCCAGATGAGCGAGACGGAAGCGCGCCGCATGGTGGACTTCGCCAGTGGTCTCACTCAAGGGTTGTACGGACACATCGAGCGGGTCACCCCGAAGGTGTTCCTGCTCTCGCCCTCGCACGTTCAGGTCTCGGGAGAGGCTGACGACAGCGACGGCGACGCACTGCTCGACTAGTTCCCAGCAGAACCGGGGACAATAAACCCAATGTCTGCCATTGCCTGGGTGCTCTATGCGGCACTGTACGTGTTCTTCATTGCCATGTGGGTGCGCTTCGTCCTGGACTGGGTCCAAGTGTTCTCACGGACTTGGCGACCGCGTGGGCCCGTTCTGCTTCTGGCTGAGGCGAGCTATAGCCTTACTGACAAGCCCCTCCGCACGGTGAGGAAGGTTCTGCCGCCACTACGAATTGGCGGGGCCGCTATCGACTTGGGTTGGAGCCTTCTTATGATCGCGGTGCTGATTGCCATGTCTTTTGTCGGGAGCTTCCGCTAGGCCCCTGCAGAATCCTCCGAGGGAAGCTAGGCTAGTTCCGACCCCACAGGTCATAATTGTTGTGAGGTGCAGTGCGGTGCGCGTGCACCGCCAACCGCAGAGGATTACCTACGAATGGCATTAACACCAGAAGACATCGTCAACAAGCGCTTTCAGTCGACGAAGTTCCGTGAGGGATACGACCAGGATGAGGTCGACGATTTTCTCGACGTAGTCGTCGTCGAAATGCGACGCGTCCAAGAAGAAAACACGGAGCTCAAGAACCACCTCCAAGCCGCTGAGGCGCGAATCGCTGAGCTTCAGCGTGCTGGGGCCTCTGCTGCGCCCGCTGCTCCGGTGTCGACCGCCTCGATGGATGACCCGATTGACGCTGAAGGCACCACGAACCTCCTGCAACTCGCGCGACGACTCCACGAAGAACACGTGCGTGAAGGTATTCAAAAGCGCGATGAACTCATCGCCGAGGGACACTCTCAAGCGGCACGCATCGTCTCTGAGGCAGAGGCGGAGTACCAGCGTCGTCTGGCCGAATACAAGCGCGAACTGCAGCCGGTAGAAAACAAGGTCGAAGCCTTGCGTGAATTTGAGCGCGACTATCGCAACAGTTTGCGCGGGTTTATCGAAGGCCAGCTCAGCACCCTCGAGCACACTGGAATCGAGACCGCGACTCCCGCCCCCGCTCCCATGACAGCTCCCACCGTGGTTCCCGCGACGACGTCCGACCGCCAGGACTAGGTGGCCGAGCTCCACGCTGACCAGGCCGAGCAGCCTGATGTCGTCGTCATCACCGACCAATTAGCGGGGGAGAGAGTCGACCACGCTCTTGCGCATCTCACGGGGCTTACGCGCTCACGCATTCATCAACTCATCAGTCACGATGCGGTCGAGTTAGCGGGAAAACCGGTCAAGAAGTCGCGGGTCGTCGAAGCGGGAGAGCACTACTCACTGCGTGAAGTGACCAAACCTGAAGCGCCCCTCGAGGTGGTCGCCACCGAAGACCCCACTGTGTTGTACTCGGATGACGACATCATCGTGGTCGATAAACCCGTGGGCTATACCGTTCACCCCGCCCCCAGCTGGGAAGGCCCCGACATCATCAGCTGGCTGCAAGAAGAAGGCTTTCGGCTTCCCGGCCTCGGAGTAGAAGAGCGTCCGGGTGTGGTTCACCGTCTCGACGTGGGAACTTCGGGGGTTATGGTCGTGGCGGCGAGTGACCGGGCCTACAGCGCTCTCAAACGCGCGTTTCGAAACCGCGAAGTCGACAAGGTGTACCACGCGTTGGTCCAGGGGTATCCCTCGCCGTCGTCGGGCACTATCGATGCCCCCATCGGCCGTCATCCGAGTTCCTCGTGGAAGTTTGCCGTCGTGAGAGAGGGGCGCCACTCGATTACTCACTACGACACACTGGAAGTGTTTCCCGGGGCCACACTCGTGGAAGTCCACCTCGAGACGGGGAGAACCCACCAAATTCGTGTCCACTTCCAAGCTGAGCGCCATCCGCTGGTCGGTGACGCGCTCTACGGGGCAGATCCCGTGTTCGCGAAGAAGCTTCAGTTAGAGCGCCAATGGCTCCACGCGGTTTCTCTCGGTTTCACCCATCCCGGCACGGGGGCGCACGTGTCATTCCGCTCTGAGTACCCCGAGGACCTCGCACGGGCACTGCAGTTGCTCGAAGCCCAATGATCTCGGTGTGGCAGAGCCAAAGTGGTGCCAGCCGGAATAATCTGGAGGGCGACCACAACCGGAGAACTAGTGACCACTAACGACAGCTTCGCGCACTTGCATGTGCACACCGAGTATTCGATGCTCGATGGCGCCGCTCGAATCTCTGAACTTGTTGCCGAAGTGGCCCGGCAAGAAATGCCGGCTGTCGCAATGACCGATCACGGAAACATGTTTGGTGCCTTCGAATTTTGGAAGAAGGCTCGCGACGCAGGCGTTAACCCCATCATTGGGATCGAGGGCTACCTCACCCCTGGAACCCACCGGACCGACAAAACTCGGGTGTCTTTTGGCGGAGGTGGAGAAGATGACGTGTCGGGCGGTGGTGCCTACACCCACCTCACGATGTGGGCAGAGACCACCGAGGGGATGCACAATCTCTTTCGCCTCGCATCACTCTCGTCGATCGAGGGCTACTACTTCAAACCTCGCATGGATCTGGAACTGCTCGAGCGGTTCCATCAGGGCGTCATCGCCACTACGGGGTGTCCCTCTGGCGAGGTTCAAACGAAGCTGAGACTCGGCCTCTATGACCAAGCCGTCGCAGCAGCGGCATCCATGCGCGACCTCTTTGGCGCGGAAAACTACTTCGTAGAGGTGATGGACCACGGACTGCCGCTAGAAAAACGGGTGGTCTCCGATCTTCTGCGACTGGCCAAAGACCTCGGACTGCCACTCGTGGGCACCAACGACTCGCACTACACCCACGCCGCCGATGCTTCAGCGCACGAAGCGCTGTTGTGCGTGCAATCGGGCTCGACACTGGATGACCCCAAACGGTTCAAATTCGATTCACAAGACTTCTACATCAAGTCACCCTCCCAAATGCGCGCTCTTTTTGCAGATTTTCCCGGGGCCGCGGACAACACCCTGCTGATTGCGCAACGCGCCAGCGTCGAATTCGACGAAACCGCGAACTTCATGCCGGAATATCCGGTGGAGCCGGGCGACAGCGTCGAAGCAGCATTTCGTCGGGCCGTTGATGGGGGCCTCGCCGAACGCTATCCCTCAGGTATCACGCAGGATGTTCGCGAGCGGGCCGATTATGAAATCGGCGTCATCACCCAGATGGGATTCTCCAGCTACTTCCTGGTTGTTGCCGACTTCATCAACTGGGCAAAGACCAACGGTATTCGAGTGGGCCCGGGCCGCGGTTCGGGAGCGGGATCCATGGCGGCCTATGCCATGAAGATCACTGAGCTGGACCCCATCGTTCACGGTCTGATCTTCGAGCGATTCCTCAACCCTGATCGTGTCTCGATGCCCGACTTCGATGTTGACTTCGATGAGCGCAGGCGCTCGGAAGTCATCCGCTACGTCACGGAAAAATACGGTGACGACCGGGTGGCACAAATCGTCACCTTTGGAACCATCAAAGCGAAACAAGCGCTCAAAGACGCCTCACGGGTGCTCGGCTATCCCTTCGGAATGGGGGAGAAGCTCACCAAGGCGATGCCGCCGTCGGTCATGGGTAAAGACATTCCACTATCGGGAATCACTGATAAGTCCCACGAGCGCTATAAGGAAGCGGGCGATTTCCGCGCCTTGCTCGATTCAGACCCCGATGCCAAGAAGGTGTTTGACACTGCGAGGGGACTCGAGAACCTCAAGCGTCAGTGGGGAGTTCACGCGGCCGGGGTGATCATGTCCCGCGCGCCACTGATGGACATCATTCCGATTATGAAGCGGGAACAAGACGGCCAGATTGTCACCCAGTTCGATTTCCCCACGGCAGAGGCGTTGGGCTTGGTCAAGATGGACTTTTTAGGCCTTCGTAACCTCACCATCATCGATGACGCACTAGACAACATCGAAGAGAGCCGCGGTGAGCGGCCAGTGCTAGAAGAGCTCAGTTTGGACGATAAAGCCACCTACGAACTGTTGAGCCGTGGGGAAACTCTCGGGGTGTTCCAGCTCGATGGTGGCCCGATGCGCAGCTTGCTCAGGCTCCTGCGACCCGAGCGCTTTGAAGACATCTCCGCCGTGCTGGCGCTCTATCGCCCCGGGCCGATGGGGGCCGATTCGCACACGAACTATGCGCTTCGCAAAAACGGCCAGCAAGACATCACGCCACTGCACCCAGAACTGGCAGATGCCCTAGAAGACATCTTGGGCGAGACCTACGGGCTCATCGTCTACCAAGAGCAGGTCATGGAAATCGCCCGGAAACTCGCCGGTACTCGCTTGCTCAAGCAGATGTGCTGCGTCGCGCGATGGGCAAGAAAAAGAAAGAGGAGCTCGACTACCAGTTCGAGGGGTTCCAAGCCGGAATGCGCTCCAACGGCTATTCCGACCAAGCGATTGTGGCGCTGTGGGACATCCTGGTGCCCTTCTCTGACTACGCGTTCAACAAGGCCCACTCAGCGGCCTATGGGTTGGTCTCCTATTGGACGGGATACCTCAAGGCCCACTATCCGGCCGAGTATATGGCGGCCCTTCTCACGAGCGTCAGCGACGACAAAGACAAATCAGCCGTCTATCTCAACGAATGTCGACGGATGAAGATTGACGTGTTGCCCCCGGATGTGAACACCTCCCTCGCTACCTTCACCGCCGTGGGGGAGTCCATCCGATTTGGTTTAGGCGCGGTGCGCAATGTCGGAGTGCAGGTCGTCAACCATATTCGTGAGGCGAGAGAAGCTAAGGGGCCGTTTACCGACTTCCACGATTTTGTGAACAAAGTCTCGGTTCAAGCTCTCAACCGTCGGACGGTGGATTCGCTGATTAAGGCGGGAGCCTTCGACCAGCTGGGTAACACCCGGCGATCACTCTCGGAAATTCACGAGTCAGTGGTTGACCAGGCGGTGAGGCAGAAGAAGGCGGAGGAACACGGTGACGTG
>Ga0181563_10004661_pt1 | contig 12730 bp, 11 predicted proteins | sample 011ome_25_FD_133759 | JGI IMG/M metagenome (GOLD analysis project Ga0181563, IMG submission 133759) | Coastal salt marsh microbial communities from the Groves Creek Marsh, Skidaway Island, Georgia - 011512CT metaG (megahit assembly) | ecosystem: Environmental > Aquatic > Marine > Intertidal... | reverse complement strand
GCCGGCTGACCATACCGCTAATTCGGCGGTCGACTGGCGTTTATATCCTGATTGCGAAGCTGGCATAATCAATGCGGTATGGCAAGCTGGATCAGTGCTAGCATGATCGTTTTTGCCTTGGTTGATTTTGGCAAGAAAAAGGCCCCACGGAAATCGTGGGGCCAGGTCTGCAGGTTGCACTGCAGGGAGAGCTTAACTGCAGCCTGTGGTTCCGCCACAGGTATTGCATTTCAAACAGGTTCCGTTGCGCACAAGGGTAAAATTCTGACACTCGGGACATGCCTCCCCCTCATAGCCCTGCATCCGGGCCTGCTGTACCAGATCTGCTGCTTTCTGATTGCCATTCATCACATTGGCACCGCTGGCAACCTCGCTTGCGGTGTCGCTTGCAAGTCCGATTTCGGTTGCTGCTGTTGCCGGAGCCGGCTGTTTTGCCCGCATGGTTTCGGCCTGATCTTCGGACGCGGCTGCAACCGCTGCACCCCGGTCATTCGAGTAGACGACCAGCCCTTGCCGCCGAATAAAGCCGTGGCTGGTAACGCGATTCATCAATTCTGACTGATTGTCGCCAGTGCCGGTTGTGGTGACGTCCAAATCATCGACATTCACATGACCAAGGTCACTGCGGTCAAGATAGGAAATGGCCAGCTCGCGGAATGTATAATCAAGGATCGAAGTCGACATCTTGATTGCATCATTGCCGGTGACGATGCCTTGTGGCTCAAACCGGGTAAAGGTATAGGCCTCGACAAACTCCTCCAGCGGCACCCCATATTGTAGACCAATCGAAACCGCGATGGCAAAATTGTTCATCAGCGAGCGGAAGGCAGCACCCTCTTTATGCATATCAATGAACACTTCGCCAATACGGCCATCTTCATATTCGCCGGTGCGCAGATACACCTTGTGTCCGCCAACAGTGGCCTTTTGCGTATAGCCTTTACGGCGATGCGGCAGGCGTTCGCGTTCGGCGCGGATCACCCTTTCGACGACTTTTTCGATGATTTGCGGCGCTACTGCGGCGATTGGCGCATCGCCAGCATCTTCTTCTTCATCGTCAATGTCGTCAACCAAACCCGATGACAACGGCTGGCTGAGTTTTGAGCCATCGCGATAGAGTGCATTGGCTTTCAGGCCAAGCCGCCATGATTGCATGTAGGCCTCGCCACATTCCTCAACCGTTGCCAAGTTTGGCATATTAATGGTTTTTGAAATGGCGCCGGAAATAAATGGCTGTGCCGCAGCCATCATGGTGATATGGCTTTCGACGGAAAGGAAGCGCTTGCCAATCCGGCCGCAGACATTTGCACAATCAAAGATCGGCAGATGCTGATCTTTTAGGTGCGGTGCCCCTTCAAGGGTCATCGCCCCACAAACATGGATATTAGCGGCTTCAACCTCGTCTTTGCTAAAGCCCATATGCTCTAGCAGATTAAAGCTGAAATCATTAAGCTGCGCATCGGTCAGGCCAAGTTTGGTCTTGCAGAAATCAGCTCCTAATGTGAATTGATTGAATACAAATTTCACATCAAAAGCACTGCTGAGTCCGGCTTCAATTTTAGCAATTTCTGCATCACCAAAGCCTTTATCCTTCAGCGCATTAATCGACACTGACTGGCAGTTTTTGAGGCTGCCTGATCCAACCGCATAGGCGATGATGTCGTCAATCTGGCTTTGCTGATAACCAAGCCGCTGTAACGCCTCGGGAACCACACGGTTGATAATTTTGAAATAACCACCGCCAGCAAGTTTTTTGAATTTGACGATGGCAAAGTCCGGTTCGATGCCGGTAGTATCGCAATCCATTACCAGGCCAATGGTGCCGGTTGGGGCAATAACCGTGGCTTGGGCGTTGCGATAGCCATGTTTTTTGCCAAGCTCAACCGCCAGATCCCATGCCGCCTTTGCCGCGGCAGGTAGCTTCTGATCAGGGCAGGATTTAATATCAAGCGGTACTGGCAAGATTTGCAGCCCTTCATAACCACTGCTTTTGCCATGCGCGGCAAGCCGGTGATTATTCATCACCCGCAGCATATGCTCGGCGTTCTTTTTATAATTCGGGAACGCGCCAACCTCGCTGGCAATCTCGGCCGAGGTCGCATAGGCAATACCGGTCATGATCGCCGAGATTGAGCCACAAATCGCGCGGCCTTCAGCACTGTCATAGGAATGACCTTCTGCCATTAGCAAGCCGCCAATATTGGCAAAGCCCAGACCAAGGGTGCGGTATTCATATGACAGCTGGGCAATCTCCTTTGATGGGAATTGGGCCATCAGAACTGAGATTTCCAGTGTCAATGTCCAGAACCGCACACCATGTTCGAACGCGGGAATATCAAAGCTCCTGTCTCTTTTACGGAACTGCATCAGGTTCAATGACGCCAGATTACACGCCGTATCATCGAGGAACATATATTCCGAGCAAGGGTTTGATGCGTTGATCCGGCCGCCTTCAGGGCAGGTGTGCCATTCGTTGATCGTGGTGTCATATTGCAGGCCCGGATCGGCGCAAGCCCATGCCGCATGGGCAATTTTTTCCCACAGATCGGTTGCCTTGATACGCTTGGCAACGCCGCCATCACGGCGCTTGATCAATTCCCAATCGCCATTATCCAGAACCGCCTGCAAATACTCGTTGCTGACCCGCACTGAATTGTTCGAATTTTGCCCGGCGACTGTCAGATAGGCCTCTGAGTCCCAGTCTGTATCATAAGTCTTAAATTCTATATCAGTGAAACCTTGCTGTGCAAACTGGATAACACGTTGCACATAATTTTCCGGTATCATCGATTTGCGGGCAGCTAAAATGGCCTTTTTCAGCGCCTTGTTTACCTTTGGATCGAACCGTTCATCATCGGTCATACTCTCGGTAATCTGACAGGCAGCCATCACCGCACCCATGTGTTTTTGCGCCAGCTTTGAGCCAGCAACAAGGGCTGCAACCTTTTGCTCTTCGACGACTTTCCAGTCGACATAGGCCTCGATATCTGGATGGTCGACATCAACGGTCACCATTTTTGCAGCGCGGCGGGTTGTGCCACCCGATTTGATTGCACCAGCGGCACGGTCACCAATGCGCAAAAAGCTCATCAGACCAGACGATTTGCCGCCGCCGGAAAGGCTCTCACCTTCACCGCGCAGGCGGCTAAAGTTAGACCCGGTGCCTGAGCCATATTTGAACAGGCGCGCTTCGCGTACCCACAAATCCATGATGCCGCCTTCATTCACCAGATCATCACTGACTGACTGGATAAAGCAGGCATGGGGCTGCGGATGCTCATAGGCACTGGTTGAGCGGGTCAGCTTGCCGGTTTTGTAATCAACATAGAAATGCCCCTGACTTGGGCCGTCGATACCATATGCCCAGTGCATTCCGGTGTTAAACCATTGCGGTGAGTTCGGTGCGGCCATCTGGGTCGCCAACATATAGCGCATCTCGTCAAAATAGGTTTGTGCATCTTCCTCGCTGGTAAAATAGCCGCCTTTCCAACCCCAATATGTCCATGTGCCGGCCAGTCGATCAAACACTTGCTTGGCAGACACCTCACCTGAATAGCGCTGATCTTCGGGCAGCTTGGCCAGCGCCTGCGAATCAGCTTTGCTGCGCCAGAGCCACGAGGGGATTGAGGTTTCCTCAACCCGCTTTAACGCTGCTGGAACGCCAGCTTTGCGGAAGTATTTTTGCGCCAGAATATCTGTTGCAACCTGCGAAAACTGAGCCGGAACCTCAATATTTTCAGCCTGAAACACGATTGTACCATCTGGGTTGCGAATCTCACTGGTCGCTGATCTGAACTCGATGTTCGCATAGGCGTCTTGGCCAGATGTGGTAAACCGTCTTTCAAAATGCATTTATCTATTCCTTCATCGTGTGTTTTGGATCAACCGACTAGGCTGAGAATTTCGTTTAATTACTTGGCTTTACCGCCGAATTTAGTGGGTGAAGCCACAACATATAGCGTGCGCCTGCGAAGTAAACTACATTATCTAGCTGGTTGTGGACAATAGCCAAAAAGGCTATGCGGCTAAAAATCGCCATGAAAAAAACTAAATTAGCGGCTTAGCTCTTCCAAGTTAAGTGTCACTCTTGATAGTAAGTATCTGATGAAAAATTGTTTTTACACTGGCGCCGCGGGGAGAAATCAGGACAAAAAAATGTTAAAAAAAGATGGTGATGATCGATAGAATATGCGCCTCTAATAATTCAGGAAATATGATCAAGCTAGCCACCGGCATCGACGTAAATAATTTCTGGCTTTAGCTGGTTGATGTCTGGACGCGCTGGGTTGCTTGCGCCTATAGTGGGGCCGGTGAAAACCCTAACCTTATAACGTACAAAAGGCAGACGTTTAATGGATCTGGTAACTTTGATGACGTTGAAACTGACCGCACAACAGGTTGGAACTGATCAGTTTGGCAATCGCTATTATGAAGAGCGCCGCGCCCGCCCGGGCAAGCCGCCGCGCCGCTATGTCCGGTATAATGGTATTGCCGAAGCGTCAAAGGTGCCGGCTGACTGGCATGGCTGGTTGCATCACACCGAAGCGACTCCGCCGCCCGAAGGAGGCTATAACAAACATGACTGGCAGCAAGAGCATCAGCCGAATGTTACCGGAACAACCCATGCTTATCGCCCGCAAGGCCATATGCTTAAGGGCGGAAAGCGCAAGGCGGCAACAGGCGATTATGAGCCGTGGAACCCGGCGTAAATCATCTGATTATCTGGGGTCAGGCTCCAGCATAGCGATCCCATTGGTTTGAAATTCAGTAGCGAGGAGACAACAGCCATGCAGCGCAATACTTTGGAAACCGTTGTGGGCGCCATAGTTTTGCTAGCGGCGGCTGGATTTGTTGCGCTGGCATATGAGGCGGCCGACATGAAAGGCAGTGGCGGCTATGAAATCGCCGCTGAATTTGGCAGTACTGGCGGGCTTTCCATTGGTGATGATGTTCGCATTTCGGGTATAAAAGTCGGCCAAATCACCGCACAGCATCTCGATCCGGTGACCTATGTTGCCAAAATATCGATGGCGATTGATCCGGCAATTAAAATCCCCAGTGACAGCAGCGCGCGGATTACCGCAGCCTCCCTGCTTGGCGGAAACTACCTTGAATTATTGCCGGGCGCGGCCACCGAAACCCTGTCTGCCGGCGGGGTTATTTATGATACCCGTGATCCCGTTAGCCTTAGTGACCTGCTTGGCAAGGCTGTATTCTCATCAAATAATCCGGCGAATTAAAATGCCAATGGCAAATTGCCAAACCCGCCTGGCGATGATCCGGCAATTAATTCTTGGCCTCTGTCAGATGTTCTGGCCACAGGTGAAATCAACCCAATTTTCCGCAGCTATTCTTCTTTTCGCTTTCGGCGCCGCGCCTGCCAATGCGGTGACATGGATCGACGGCGGCAATGCGCGGCTGCAGGCACTTGATAAGATTACTGCGCGGATTTCGACGCTTGAAGCGCCGGTCGGCGCGGCGCGATTTTTTGGTACGTTAGAGATTACGGTCAACCGCTGCGCGTTTCATCCGCCCGAAGAACCGCCGGAAAACGCTGCATTCATCACGGTGCTTGATCGTGGCTATGATGGCCGCCAGCCGAAACTGGTATTTTCGGGCTGGGTGTTTTCATCCAGCCCCGCTGTCTCGGCGTTGGAACACCCGGTTTATGATTTGACGCTTCTCGCCTGTTTCGACAAATAGCCTTTGTGCCACAGCAAGACTGACACCTATAGGGTGGGTTTTTTAAGGCTGTCGAGAAACGGCGCGATCAGGGCGCTGCTTGGTGTTTCAAAATGCAAGTCGCCATTGCTGGCAAGCGCGGCGGCGAGGTAGCCTTGGAAATCCGCGCGGTCAATTTCGGTCACGCCAAACTGGGTCAGATGGTCGTTGGTAAATTGGGCGTCAAGCATCAAGAACCCGCCATTCCATAGTCTTGCCATCAAATGAACAAGGGCAATTTTCGATGCATCACGCTGTCGTGAAAACATCGACTCGCCAAAAAAAGCTGCGCGTAATGCAACCCCGTAAAGCCCGCCGATCAGGGTACCGTCCGACCAGACCTCGAGCGAGTGGGCAAAACCCATCTTGTGAAGGGCGATATAGAGCTGGCGTATATCTTTATTTATCCAAGTATCGGTGCGCCGATCGCTTGGCGCCGCGCAGGCATCAATCACTGCGGTAAAATCCTGATTAATTGACACTTCAAACGGGGCTTGGCGAACACGGCGCTGCAGGCGGCGCGGAATATGCACACCCCCACCAAGCGAGCTGTTAATCGGGATCAATGCGCGCCGGTCAGGTTCGTAGAATTTTATCTCGACACTGTCACGACTATCAGCCATCGGAAACAGGCCTAGCGAATAGGCTTTGATGATGGTTTCAGGCGAATAGATATAGTGATCAGCCATGCAATGCCTCCGCAACGGGGCACAAGCTTACTGCTCGTTCAAAAAAACTTCTTCAAGCCAGCGGATATTATAGCTTCCATCCTTGATCGCCTCGGCATCCACCAGACGCTTATGCAATGCCAGAGTGGTTGGAATCGGCTCGACAATAAATTCCTGCAAGGCGCGCCGCAGCCGTGCCAGACAATGTTCACGGTCATCACCATGGACGATCAGCTTGGCAATCAGGCTGTCATAATAGGGTGGTACCGAATAGCCTGAATAAAGGCAGGACTCGACGCGAACACCGGGCCCGCCAGCGGCGTGAAAGGCAGTGACTTTGCCCGGCGTTGGCATGAAAGTCTCAGGATGTTCGGCATTGATCCGGCATTCGATGGCATGGCCGGTAAATTTGACATCTTCTTGGCTGAAAGATAATGCTAAGCCAGCTGCGATACGGATTTGTTCGCGCACCAGATCAATGCCGGTGATCTCTTCAGTGATCGGATGTTCAACCTGCAAGCGGGTGTTCATCTCAATGAAGAAAAACTCGCCATCTTCATATAGAAATTCCATCGTGCCAACGCCAAGATATCCCATCTGGCGCGTGGCTTCAGCGGCGATCGTGCCAATACGTTCGCGCTCTTCGGCGCTTAACGCCGGCGAGGGGGCTTCTTCAAACAGCTTTTGATGCCGCCGTTGCACCGAACATTCACGCTCGCCAAGATGAACGACATTACCATGCGAGTCGGCAATAACCTGCACCTCGATATGGCGCGGCTGGCCAAGATAACGTTCCAGATAGACCGTATCATCACCAAACGCAGCTTTGGCTTCGGCGCGGGCGGCGGAAAAAGCCTCTCCCAGCTGCGCAGCTGTTTCGGCCACCTTCATCCCGCGGCCACCACCGCCTGATGCGGCTTTAACCAAAAGCGGATAGCCAACCTCATCACCAATAAGTGTGGCCTCGGCAATGGTATGGACCGCGCCCGGTGATCCCGGAACCAGAGGCAAACCCGCTGCTGCTGCCGTTATTTTGGCCTCGACCTTATCACCCATCGCCCTGATATGGCGGGACTCAGGGCCAATGAAGGTCAAGCCATGCGCCGCGACAATCTCGGCAAAATCGGCGTTTTCCGATAAAAAGCCAACCCCGGGATGCACCGCATCTGCGCCGGTAATCGCAACCGCTGATAAGATCGAGGGAATGTTCAGATAAGATTCGGCACTGCTCGGCGGGCCAATACAAACAGACTCATCGGCAAGGCGTACAGGCATCGAGTCTGCGTCGGCAGTCGAATGCACCACTACGCTTGGAATATTCAGCTCTTTACAAGCGCGAAGCACCCGCAATGCCACATCACCACGATTGGTTATCAGGATCTTTTTGAACATAGCAACTATTCGACGATCACAAGCGCTTCGCCAAACTCAACTGGCTGGGCGTTCTGGACAAAGATTTTGACAACCATTCCAGATTTTGGCGCGGTAATCGGGTTCATCACTTTCATTGCCTCGACAATGAACAGGGTCTGACCTGCGGTGACGCTGACCCCTTCGGTGATAAATGCCGGCGCATCAGGCTCGGGCGCTGTGTAAATAGTGCCAACCATCGGTGAGGTAACGGCGCCCGGGTGGTCGGCCGGATTGGCAGCTATGTCAGCCGCATTGTCCACAACGGCGGCCGCAGCAGGAGTCGCAGCAGCAAACGGCGCGGCGGCAACTGGGGCAACAGCGGCAACCGGCGCCGTTACCCGCGAAAGCCGGATTGCAACCGCATCGCTCTCAAATTCAAGCTCGGCAAGTCCAGCCCTATCCAAAATCTCCGCAAGATCTCTGACAAAGGCGACGTCATTGTTTGGAGCAGCGGTCTTCTCCGCTGGTTTTTTAGGTGTCGTTGCCATTTCTGATCATGTCTCCGAAGTCAGGTTGAAAATGGCGTTAATTGCCATGTAATAGGATGTCGGGCCAAAACCGGCGATCACGCCTTCGGCCACGGCTGAGATCAGCGAATTATGTCGGAATGCCTCGCGGGCATGAATATTGGAGAGATGAACCTCGATTACACCCCCCGGGAATAACGACAGCGCGTCACGCAGTGCGACTGATGTATGGGTAAGGCCGGCAGCATTGATAATGATCCAATCCACATTGTCTACGGCGTGTTGGATCTTGTCGATCAAGGCACTTTCCGAATTTGACTGAAACCAGTCGATATCCATTGATTGTTCGGCGGCTAATTGGCGGCATTTGGCTTCGATATCGGCAAGTGTTGCATGGCCATAAATGCCGGGCTCACGCATGCCGAGCATGTTAAGATTTGGTCCATTGAGTACACAAATGTTGGTTGCTTTTGCCATTGTGCGGTTAGTCTACCCCTACTTCGTCAGCCAAGCAATTAGCCTAGCCCTGCTTGCTGCGTTCCTGATCAATCAGCTTTTGCAATTCCTCAATGCCGATGGCGCCCGGAACCACGTTATTTCCAATTACGAGACCGGGCGTGCCATTAATATTCAGGGCCGCCGCGGCGCGTCGTGTTCGGCCAATAATAGCGGTTGTTTTGGGACTGTCTATATCTTGCTGAAACTGATTGAGGTCGACCCCGGCCTTGCGCGCCGCTGCCATGATTACGTCGTTGCTTACCTGCCCGCGGTAGGTCATCATTTCAGTGTGGAAAAGCTCAAATTTTCCTTGTTTCTGGGCGGCAATTCCCGCCTTTGCAGCGATAACAGATGTTTGGCTTAGAATCGGAAATTCCTTGATAACCATCCGCACATCGCTGTTTTTCGCGAGCATTTGCTGAACCGTCGCAAACATACGTTTGCAATAGCCGCAATTATAATCGGAAAATTCATAAAGAATTATGGTGCCGTCAGGGTTGCCCAACACCGGATCGCCGGCATCGTCCCGCACCGCCATAATACCAGCTTGCATTCTTTCAGCCTCTTCGCGAGCGGCCAGCGAAACTAGCGCATCACGGAGCAACTCAGGGTTATCCTTGATAAATTGTTCGATCATCTGCCGCATCTGGTCGCGCTCATCCGCGTCAAGATCCGCCTTTAACGGCGTGTGCAATATTGTGATCATCATCACGGATAGGGCGAAGGTTGAGGCAAGCAAGCGTATCATTCCGATTATCCTATAATGCCGGGCGATAGCTTCGGGTCGGCATACCCGCCAACGGCCCGTCCGTCTCTCACCCTTATATCGGATTAATATGATTATTGCAAAGTCATCAGGGTGTTGTCTTGCCAAAGCGGAATAGGATGTCATTGGCGCGATTACGGATATCACTCACCAGATCATTACGCGCCAAAACCCGTTTTGCCATGTGGACCGCCTGTTGTTCATCGCCAAGCAGGATGGCCTCTTCTGCCAGCGTTAGATCGGCAGCAGCAATATTGCCGCTACGCCCGTAGGCAATAGCCAATTGCCGCCGGACAAAAGCCCATTTCGGTTCACCGTCTTTCGCCTTACTTATTGCTTCAATTGCACGGGGTAGGCGTGACTTATCATTTGTTGCAATTAGTGCGCGCCCCAGACCCACCAGAATTTGAGGGCTTTCAGGCCGTCGGGCCAATGCCGCCTCATAGGCCGCCGCTGCGGCATTGGCATCGGCCATTGATAACAGGATATCGCCGCGAAACTCATGATAGAACGCATCATCTGGATAGGCGGTGGAAAGCTGATCCATCAACGTCTTTGCCGCTTGCAAGTCACCACGCCGATATTCTGCAATGGCGCGGCTATAGAGCCCATCAGCTGTAACGTCCCCATCGTCACGGTGCAAAATGGTCAGCGCAGGTTCACTATAGGCGCGTAGCTTGGTGATCAGGCGCTGCACCAATTGCTGGGCCTCAGCCGGCAGTGGCGCGGCATATTGACCAGCCTGACGGGCATGATCCTGATAGACGCCAAGCCGTAGAGCCGAGTCTGGGTGGGTTTGATAATATTGACTTTGCCGGTTTTCCGGCAATGCGCGCTGGGCGGCCATGCGGCGCATCATCTGCTCAAGACCGGCCGAGCTGATGCCCGCGGCGGCAAGATAATCCAGCCCCAGCTCATCGGCGACAGCCTCATCAAAGCGGAATGATTGCAACATCTTGCGCTTGGCCTGATCGTTGCCGCCAACCATCACCCCGACCGCCGCATCATTTGGCGCGCCGCCCGCCGCCAGCGCGATCGCTGCAATCGCCACCAGCGCGCCAGCGGTACCGGCATCCCGGAGTGCCGCATCACGGCGCGGTACATGACCAGCCTTCAAATGGCCAAGCTCATGTGCAATGACCCCGAGAATTTCCTCGGCAGATTGGGCGTTTAATAGCAGGCCGGAATGGACATAGATAACCTGTTCGCCAGCCACAAATGCGTTGTAGCTGCTGTCGATAATAATCCGAAAATCAATGCTATTTGGCGAAAAACCGGCGGCCTTTACCAGCGGTGCAGCGAGCGATTGAAGGCCCGTTTCTAGTTCGGTGTCGCGAATTAATCCGGCCTGCGCAATCTGCATCATGAACGTTAAAAACACTGATGAAAGGGCAAGTCGCAGGAGTGATTGAGGTTTCATGCTATAAATTTTCCGACAAAATAATGGCCTGTTTATGACAGCTCTGCTATAGCCCTCTGCCTAAAGCGTGCTTTTCGCAGGCTTATTCATCTGCTGCCTTGGCGTAACCATCCGATCATGGCACGAATTCATGGGAATGAACAATGGCCTTAAAAATAAGTCAAGCACGCGAAATCCCCGCTTTCCTCGCCATGCAGGTTATGAAACGTGCGAACGAGATGCAGGCACAGGGGGTCGATCTTGTCCATCTTGAAATTGGCCAGCCCTCAACTCCGCCACCAGCCGCCGTGTTAACGGCGTTAGCGGCATCATTGCCACAGACAGCATCGCATGGCTATTCGGTTGGAATGGGATTACCTGACCTGCGGCAAAGGGTTTCTGTGCATTATCAGGACTGGTATCACCGGCTGGTGGATTGGCAGCGCATTGCGATCACGCCGGGATCATCACTCGGCTTTGCCATTGCCTTTATATCGGCTTTTGACAAGGGTGACCGCATTGCAATTGCGACACCTGGCTACCCTGCTTATCTGAACCTGATGCTGGCATTTGGGATCACGCCACAATTGCTGCCAGCCCGCGCCGAGCAGAACTGGATACCCGATTTAGATGCGCTGGTTGCGAGCGGCGATATTCCCGATGGGCTGTTGCTTGCAAGCCCGGCCAATCCAACCGGTGTTGTGATGCGTGATGATGAATTGGAGGCTGTTTGCCGCTGGTGTGACAAACATGGTGTGCGCCTGATCATGGATGAAATCTATCACGGTCTGACCTTTGGCGCGCGAACCCAAACTGCGCTGGCCTACACCAACAGTGCGATTATCATCAATTCATTTTCAAAATATTTCTGTATGACTGGCTGGCGGCTGGGCTGGATGGTTTTGCCCGAAGACCTGGTGCCAACCGCCGAGATATTGGCGCAGAATATGTATATTTCGGCGGCGACGATCAACCAGCTTGGTGCGATTGCTGCTTTTGACTGTTATGACGAGCTAGACCAGCATATTCCGCGCTATCAAGAAAACCGTGATCTTCTTTGTCGGGGTCTGCCTGCCGAGTTTCTTGGCAATTACGCGCCATCCGACGGCGCATTCTATCTTTATGCCGATGTCAGCGCCTTTACTGATGACTCGATTGCCTTTGCTGATCGTATTCTAGCTGAAACCGGCGTTGCCATCACTCCGGGTGTTGATTTCGATGGAACTGAAGGTCGCACGCATTTACGGTTGTCTTATGCTGGTGCCACCGGAGATATCAAACGGGCGGTTCAACGGCTTAATGATTGGCTGGCCATTCAACAGCGCTAGCGGCCGTGAAATACCAGCCTCCAGCCTAATTCATGCAGTTTCAGGCATAGTGCGTCTCTGGCTATGTCTTTTTCGTTACTTTTATCTAGCTGCGTGACCACCACCCGCGACGTGGTGATTTTGGCTCACCGCTGCCGATTTCGACAATATCCAACGGGACTGAACTGATTGCCGCTCTCGATGATGTGGCGGCACCATCTTTTGCATCATCCGAGGCGTTATTCGCCGCGGCATTATCAGACGCTTTGCCGGTCGCATTGACAGCTGCCTTTTTGGCGACTTTACGGGCTGGCTTTTTGACGGCTGTTTTAGCAGATGTGTCATCCTTATCAGCAGTGGCCGCAGTCTTGTTCTTTGGCTTGCGGCCGCCGGCTGGCCTTTTTGTTGGCTTTTTGGCCACTATTTCATCAGTGCCAGCCTCGTCAATGATTTTAGCTGCGCCTTCAGCTGCTTTCATGGCAGCTTTTTGC
>Ga0181563_10004651_pt1 | contig 12745 bp, 12 predicted proteins | sample 011ome_25_FD_133759 | JGI IMG/M metagenome (GOLD analysis project Ga0181563, IMG submission 133759) | Coastal salt marsh microbial communities from the Groves Creek Marsh, Skidaway Island, Georgia - 011512CT metaG (megahit assembly) | ecosystem: Environmental > Aquatic > Marine > Intertidal... | reverse complement strand
CACGCTTACCGAGAAGGTTCTGACGGAAACGACCTTGCTTACCTTTCAAAGAGTCAGAAAGTGACTTCAATGGGCGGTTGCTCTCAGTCTTCACTGCAGATGATTTACGAGTATTATCGAACAAGCTATCTACAGATTCCTGAAGCATACGCTTTTCGTTTCTCAAGATCACCTCAGGTGCTTTGATTTCAAGAAGACGCTTCAAGCGGTTGTTACGAATGATCACACGACGGTAAAGGTCGTTCAAATCTGAAGTTGCGAAACGTCCACCATCTAGTGGTACCAATGGACGCAATTCTGGCGGGATTACTGGAATCACGCTCATTACCATCCACTCTGGGTTATTTTCAATACGCGTATTTGCATCGCGTAGACTTTCTACAACCTGCAAGCGCTTCAACGCTTCTTGCTTACGTTGCTGAGAGGTCTCGGTATTTGCTTTATGACGCAAATCGAATGAAAGTGTGTCTAAATCTAGGGTGCCTAACAATGCTTGGATTGCCTCTGCTCCCATTTTAGCAACAAATTTCGTTGGATCAGAATCTTCTAGATACTGGTTCTCAATCGGAAGACGCTCCATTGCATCGAGGTATTCGTCTTCTGTTAAGAACATCATACGCTCGAGTGGATTGCCTTCATTGTCTACTGCATTACCAGGCTGAATCACCACGTAGCGCTCGTAGTAAATGATCATATCAAGCTTCTTCGAAGGAAGACCTAATAAGTAACCAATTTTGTTCGGCAACGAACGGAAATACCAGATATGAACAACTGGTACTACCAAAGAGATGTGTCCAACGCGATCACGACGAACCTTTTTCTCTGTTACTTCAACACCACAACGGTCACAAACGATTCCTTTGTAACGAATACGCTTGTACTTTCCACAGGCACACTCATAATCCTTAACAGGACCAAAAATACGCTCACAGAACAAACCATCACGCTCAGGTTTGTGCGTACGGTAGTTGATCGTTTCAGGTTTCAAGACTTCTCCGTGGCTTTGCTCAAGGATGGTCTCTGGCGCCGTCAACGAGATCGTAATCTTGCTGAATGCGCTGTTTTGATTTTTATCGCTTTTTCTAAGAGCCATAATGCGATTTTTATAATTTACCCACCGCCATCCGAGGAGAGCGGTGGGAAAGATTCAATTATTAGTCCAACGTTACTTTCAATCCTAAACCTTTCAATTCATGTAGCAATACATTGAATGATTCAGGAATTCCTGGAGCAGGCATGCGCTCACCTTTAACAATCGCCTCGTAAGTTTTCGCACGACCAACAACGTCATCCGATTTAACTGTGAGGATCTCGCGAAGAATGTTTGCGGCACCAAATGCCTCGAGTGCCCATACCTCCATCTCACCAAAGCGCTGACCACCAAATTGGGCTTTACCACCCAATGGCTGTTGCGTAATCAATGAGTAAGGACCGATAGAACGAGCGTGCATCTTATCATCAACCATGTGACCCAATTTCAACATGTAGATGATACCTACTGTTGCTTTTTGATCGAACGGCTGACCCGTACCTCCATCATACAATTGAGTATGACCGAATTCTGGCAATCCAGCTTCAGTAACGTAGCTAGAGATATCATCTAATGAAGCACCGTCGAAAATTGGCGTGGCAAAGTTTTTACCCAACTTACGTCCCGCCCAACCAAGAACAGTTTCGTAAATCTGACCAATGTTCATACGAGAAGGTACACCCAACGGGTTCAATACGATATCTACTGGAGTTCCGTCTTCCAAGAATGGCATGTCTTCATCACGTACAATACGAGCAACAATACCCTTGTTACCGTGACGTCCTGCCATCTTATCACCTACCTTAAGCTTACGCTTCTTAGCAATGTAAACTTTAGCCAATTTCACAATACCTGCTGGAAGTTCATCACCAACGGTAATAGCAAAACGCTTGCGACGGTACATCCCTTGGATGTCATTCACCTTGATTTTGTAGTTGTGAATCAACGTATCGATCTTGTCGTTACGATCTTCATCTGTGGTCCATTTACCACCTACAATACGGCTGTAATCTTCAATCGCGTTCAACGCCTTCAACGTGAATTTAATTCCCTTAGGAATTACATCTTCGTTTAAGTCATTGATAACACCCTGAGAAGTCTTTCCTTGGACAAGAGTAGAGAGCTTCTGAACAAATTCAGACTTCAACTCAGCCAATTCTGCAGCCATTTCAAGATCTAATTGTGCGATCTCTTCTTTGTCTTCAGCACGTTGGCGCTTGTCTTTAACTAGACGTGTGAACAATTTCTTATCGATGACCACACCACTTAGCGACGGTGAAGCCTTCAATGAAGCGTCTTTCACATCACCAGCCTTGTCTCCAAAGATGGCACGTAATAACTTTTCTTCTGGTGAAGGATCGCTCTCTCCTTTAGGAGTGATTTTACCGATCAAAATATCACCAGGCTTGATCTCAGCACCTACACGGATAATACCGTTTTCGTCTAGATCTTTGGTTGCCTCTTCACTAACGTTAGGAATATCCGCTGTTAGTTCCTCAGCACCCAATTTAGTATCGCGAACTTCTAATGAGTATTCGTCGATGTGGATGGAAGTAAAGATATCTTCACGTACTACACGCTCAGAAATTACAATCGCATCCTCAAAGTTATAACCTTTCCAAGGCATGAACGATACTAGCATGTTGCGTCCAAGTGCCAATTCACCCTTTTGCGTTGCGTATCCCTCACAAAGAACCTGACCGTATTCTACACGATCACCTTTTCTTACGATAGGTTTCAGGTTGATTGTTGTTCCTTGGTTAGTCTTCTGGAATTTAACCAGGTGGTATGTTTTAATATCGTCTTCGAAGCTTACTGAGCGTTCATCTTCACTACGATCGTAACGAATCTGAATCTGCTTAGAATCAACGTATTCAACGGTACCTGCACCTTCTGAATTAATCAAGACACGTGAATCAGTTGCCACTTGACGCTCCAATCCAGTACCTACGATAGGTGCTTCTGGACGAAGAAGTGGTACAGCCTGACGCATCATGTTCGATCCCATCAATGCACGGTTCGCATCATCATGTTCCAAGAAAGGAATCAAAGACGCTGAAATAGAAGCAATCTGGTTTGGTGCAACATCCATAAAGTCGATCGTTTCCGGCTCAACTACTGGGAAATCACCTTCCTCACGAACTTTAACCTTCTCATTGATAAACGTTCCGTCTGGGCTAATAGGAGCGTTTGCCTGAGCGATTACTTTCGCTTCTTCTTCTTCAGCACTTAGATACGTTGGAGTTGAATCAACAACTACTTTACCTTCAGATACTTTGCGGTATGGAGTTTCAATGAAGCCCATGCCGTTTACTTTGGCGTAAACACAGAGCGATGAAATCAATCCAATGTTCGGACCTTCTGGAGTTTCGATAGGACACAAACGACCGTAGTGCGTGTAGTGAACATCACGAACTTCGAAACCAGCACGCTCACGAGAAAGACCACCTGGCCCTAATGCAGAAAGACGACGCTTGTGCGTGATTTCTGACAATGGGTTGGTTTGATCCATGAACTGAGATAGCTGGTTGGTACCGAAGAAAGAATTGATCACCGAAGACAATATCTTAGCGTTTATCAAATCGATCGGAGTAAATACCTCGTTATCACGAACGTTCATACGTTCACGGATGGTACGAGCCATACGCGCTAGACCTACTCCGAATTGGTTTGCCATCTGCTCACCAACAGTACGTACACGACGGTTGCTCAAGTGGTCGATATCATCGATTTCAGCTTTCGAGTTGATCAATTCAATCAAGCGCTTGATGATCTCTATGATATCACCTTTCGTAAGTACTTGAGAATCTTCTTCACTACCATTGTACAATTTCTTGTTCAAACGGTAACGACCTACCTCACCTAGCGAGTAACGTTGTTCAGAGAAGAACAACTTATCAATGATTCCACGAGCTGTTTCTTCATCAGGCGGTTCTGCGTTACGAAGCTGACGGTAGATGTGCTCTACGGCTTCCTTTTCAGAATTCGTTGGATCCTTTTGAAGTGTATTGTGAATGATTGCAAAGTCAGAAGATTCAATATCTTCTTTGTGCAACAATATTGTTGCTACCTCTGCATCAAGAATTTCTTCTGTATGTTCTTTATCTAAAATAGTGTCACGATCAAGGATAACCTCGTTACGTTCAATAGATACAACTTCACCTGTATCCTCGTCAACGAAATCTTCGATCCATGTTTTCAAAACACGAGCTGCAAGCTTGCGACCAATAGAACGCTTAAGAGCGGCCTTGCTTACTTTCACCTCTTCTGCAAGATCGAAAATCTCAAGGATGTCTTTATCACGTTCATAGCCAATAGCTCTAAGCAACGTAGTAACCGGAAGCTTTTTCTTACGGTCAATGTATGCGTACATCACTTGGTTGATATCCGTAGCGAATTCAATCCAAGATCCCTTAAACGGAATAATTCGGGCTGAATAAAGTTTTGTTCCGTTCGCGTGGTACGACTGAGAGAAGAATACACCAGGTGAACGGTGTAATTGAGATACTATAATTCTTTCGGCACCGTTCACAATGAACGTACCTCTTGGAGTCATGTAAGGGATGGTACCGAGGTACACGTCCTGTACTATCGTCTCGAAATCCTCGTGTTCAGGATCCGTACAGTACAGCTTCAAACGCGCCTTCAATGGCACGCAGAATGTCAGACCACGCTCGATACATTCGCGCTCTGAGTAACGTGGTGGATCTACAAAGTAGTCCAGGAATTCAAGAACAAAATTGTTGCGTGAATCCGAAATAGGAAAGTTCTCCGCGAATACGCGGTAAAGACCTTCAGCAGATCTTTCTGATGGCTTCGTCTCAATCTGGAAGAAGTCCATAAAGCTCTTCAACTGGATGTCAAGAAAATCCGGGAATGCCGTCTTAATTGCAGTTGATGAGAAGTTGATTCGCTCCTGTGGAGCGGTAATTTGGTTTACCATTTCAGCCCAAAATGTTAATTAAACACAAAAAGGTTTAGGTCTAAGGGGAGTTCCCCAAAGACCTAAACCGGATAACCTAGCAGTGGACCAATTACTTGATCTCTACTTCAGCACCAGCTTCTTCAAGCTGCGCTTTCAAAGCTTCTGCTTCGTCTTTTGATACGCCTTCCTTCAATGCTGCAGGTGCGCCATCTACTTTTTCTTTAGCTTCTTTCAAGCCAAGACCTGTCATTTCTTTAACAAGCTTAACTACAGCTAGCTTAGAACCACCAGCAGCTTTCAAGATTACGTCGAACTCAGTTTGCTCGTCAGCACCACCAGCGTCGCCGCCAGCAGCAGGACCAGCAACAGCTACTGCAGCAGCAGCTGGCTCGATGCCGTATTCTTCTTTCATGTAATCTGCTAATTCAGATACTTCTTTAACTGTCAAGTTTACTAGAGCATCGCCCAATTCTTTGATATCAGCCATTTTTATTAAAAATTAAATTGGTTGTTTCTTAAAAATAAATTCGTGGTAGGAATTACGCGTTGCGCTCTTCCAAAGTTTTGAGGAGACCAGCAATGTTGCCACCTGCGCTTTGAAGTGCAGAAATAACATTTTTCGCAGGGCTCTGGAGTAGTGTCAATACATCTCCAATCAACTCTTCTTTAGACTTGATTGCAGTTAACATATCCAAGTTTTCGTCACCTACGTAAACGCTCTCTTCAATCCATGCACCTTTCAAAACAGGCTTTTCACTCTTCTTACGGAACTCTTTGATGAGTTTCGCTGGAGCGTTTCCTGCTTCTGCAAGCATGATACTGGTATTTCCCTTAAGCACATCGTACAGTCCGTCAAAGTTCTTCTCCGACGCGTCCATGGCCTTTTTGAGCAATGTATTCTTAACGACATTCAACTTGATACCTTTACCAAAGCTTGCACGACGCAAGTTTGATGTAGTAGTCGCATCTAACTCTGCGATATCCGCAATGTAGATAGTTGGTGTTTCGTTAAGGATAGCTGTTAGCTCTTCAATCTGAGTAAGTTTATCTTCTCTTGTCATGATGCTTTTCGGTTAAGATTATGAAACTGATTTAGCATCTACAGCAATACCCGGAGACATTGTTGAAGAAATGTAGATCGACTTCATGTACGTACCCTTAGCCGCAGATGGCTTGAGTTTGTTCAATGTTCTCACCAATTCCTCAGCGTTCTCTTGGATCTTAGCTGCATCAAAAGATACTTTACCGATTGCCGCGTGAACAATACCGTAACGATCAACTTTAAAATCGATCTTACCAGCTTTAACTTCACTAACAGCTTTTGCTACGTCCATTGTAACAGTACCAGACTTTGGGTTCGGCATAAGACCACGAGGACCTAATACACGACCTAAAGGCCCGATTTTACCCATTACAGAAGGCATGGTCACGATGACATCAATGTCAGTCCAACCGCCTTTAATTTTCTCGATGTATTCATCAAGGCCCGCGTAATCTGCACCTGCTGCTTTAGCCTCATCCACCTTATCAGGTGTAACTAATGCTAAAACGCGAACGCTCTTACCAGTTCCGTGAGGTAGACTTACCACGCCACGAACCATTTGGTTTGCTTTACGTGGATCTACACCCAAACGAACTGCTAGGTTCACTGATGCGTCAAACTTAGTACAGTTTACCTCTTTTACTAAGGCCGCTGCTTCGCTAACTGAGTATACTTTACCCTTTTCGAGTTTAGCGAGCGCGTTTTTCATGTTCTTAGTCAATTTTGCCATTGCTTCAAACTTTTAATTAAAACGGCTTCTCGCCAGTAACAGTTATACCCATACTTCTCGCAGTTCCAGCAATCATACTCATTGCTGATTCAACGGTAAAACAGTTTAAATCAACCATTTTATCCTCTGCGATCTTACGAACAGCATCCCAAGTAACTTTGGCAACTTTACTACGGTTAGGCTCTGATGATCCCTTCTTAATCTTAGCAGCTTCCATTAGTTGAACTGCCGCAGGAGGAGTCTTGATGATGAAGTCAAATGATTTGTCTGAATAGACGGTAATCACAACAGGTAATACCTGTCCCATTTTGTCTTGGGAACGAGCATTAAACTGCTTACAGAACTCCATGATGTTGACACCTGCAGCACCCAAAGCTGGACCTACTGGAGGAGAAGGGTTAGCCTGGCCACCACGGACCTGAAGCTTTACTACTTTACTAACCTCTTTTGCCATTTCTTGTTTCTACTTGTTTAGAGTTGTTCTTTCGGTTTCTTTTCATGTTGGAAGCGTGAAAAGAATCCTATATATAGCTCACACCTATATCAATTATAATTTCTCCACTTCCGTGAAGCCTAGTTCAACAGGAGTCTTACGACCGAAGATTTTAACAGTAACCTCCAGTTTTTGTTTCTCCTCGTTGATCTTCTCAATAGTCGCATCAAATGTACTGAAAGGACCATTGATTACTTTAACAGTCTCACCCACCGTAAATGGAATGAGTAGCATCGCTGCATTTTCTGCCTCTTTGTCGACCTCACCTAACAAGCGGCTTACTTCTGAAGCGCGCATTGGAGATGGGTCACCACCTTTAATATTAGATAAGAACCCAACAACATTAGGTAGGTTCTTGATCATGTGACTTACCTCACCAGTTAACGTAGCTTCTACGTACATATAACCTGGAGTCTTCGTCTTTTCTTTGATTACCTTCTTGCCGTTGCGAACCTGAACGACTTTTTCCATAGGGATAATGACACGACCTACTAAATCACTCATGCCTGCATGAGCCATATCTTTCTCGATATAGGTCTTTGTCTTATGCTCCTGACCACTGACCGTGCGAAGCACATACCATTTCATTCCAGTATCTGACATGATTATCCGAAGATTGAATACACAAACTCAAGCACTGTTGAGATTGCTTTGTCCATACCAAATACTACAAGTGAAAAGATGATGGTTCCAACAATCACCAAAGTAGTGCTTTTCTGAAGCTCACTTAAAGTTGGCCAAGTCGCTTTAACAGCAAACTCGTTCCAAGAATCTTGTAGTGAAGTAATTAATTTGCTCATCTTTCTTCTTCTTAGCACGGGCACAAGGATTCGAACCCTGATCAACGGTTTTGGAGACCGCTATTCTACCATTGAACTATGCCCGTATGTAGGCAGAAAGGCGCCTCCCAAAAGGGAGGCACCTTAACTGCCATTTGTTTTATTCAGTCGAGTATTACTCGATGATTTCTGTTACCTGACCAGCACCTACTGTACGACCACCTTCACGCATTGCGAAACGAAGACCAGTGTTAACAGCAACATTTGCGATCAACTCAACAGTAATGCTCAAGTTATCACCTGGCATAACCATCTCAACTCCGTCTGGAAGTTGGATTTCACCAGTAACATCAGTTGTTCTCAAGTAGAACTGTGGACGGTACTTATTGTGGAAAGGAGTGTGACGACCACCTTCTTCTTTCTTCAATACGTAAACCTCAGCCTTGAACTTCTTGTGAGGAGTGATTGAACCTGGCTTACAGATAACCATACCACGACGGATATCTTCTTTAGCGATACCACGTAGAAGGATACCTACGTTATCACCAGCTTCACCAGTATCCAAGATCTTGCGGAACATCTCAACACCAGTAATAGTAGAAGTTAGTTTTTCGTCACCGAAACCGATGATTTCAACAGCTTCACCAGTGTTTGCAACACCAGTCTCAATACGACCAGTTGCTACAGTACCACGACCTGTAATAGAGAATACGTCCTCGATAGGCATTAGGAATGGCTTATCACGATCGCGCTCTGGCTCTTCGATCCAAGCATCAACAGCATCCATAAGCTCCATGATAGTGCCTACCCACTTGTCATCACCGTTCAAACCACCAAGTGCAGAACCAGCTACAACAGGAGTGTTGTCACCATCGTACTCGTAGAATGAAAGAAGATCACGAACTTCCATTTCAACAAGCTCCATCAATTCTTCATCATCAACCATATCGGCCTTGTTCAAGAACACAACGATACGTGGAATACCTACCTGACGACCTAGAAGGATGTGCTCACGAGTTTGTGGCATTGGACCATCTGTAGCAGCAACTACCAAGATAGCACCGTCCATTTGAGCAGCACCAGTAACCATGTTCTTTACGTAATCCGCGTGACCTGGACAGTCAACGTGAGCGTAGTGACGGTTAGCTGTTTCATACTCTACGTGAGAGGTGTTGATCGTGATACCACGCTCTTTCTCTTCAGGAGCATTATCGATAGAATCGAAATCTCTTTTTTCTGACAAACCTGCATTCGCCAAACATGTGGTGATTGCAGCTGTCAATGTTGTCTTTCCGTGGTCAACGTGACCAATTGTACCAATGTTCAAGTGAGGCTTGGTACGTACAAAATTCTCTTTTGCCATGACTTAGCGATTATTAAATATATAAACAGTGTAAAGATTCTAAACTTAGAGCCAATGACGGGAATTGAACCCGTGACCTCTTCCTTACCAAGGAAACGCTCTACCCCTGAGCTACATCGGCCTTAACCTAATGGAGCGGAAGACGGGATTCGAACCCGCGACCCTCAGCTTGGAAGGCTGATGCTCTACCAACTGAGCTACTTCCGCGGTGGTGGGGGGAGCAGGATTCGAACCTGCGAAGGTTTCCCAACGGATTTACAGTCCGTCCTCGTTGGCCGCTTGAGTATCCCCCCGGTTGCTTGATTTATTCGCGAAAAATCAAGCTAAAAACTTGAGCCGATAGTCAGATTCGAACTGACGACCCCGAGATTACAAATCACGTGCTCTGGCCAACTGAGCTATATCGGCAATATGTCAAAGATCATCCGCTTTGCAAACGGACTGCAAATGTAGTAAAGAGATTTAAACGTGCAATACTTCTTAAAAAAAAAGTGAAGACATTTTGCCTTCACTTCTTATCAACTTACATGTAAGTATCTCTAAACGTGAGTTTCACGTCTCTTTTCTTTATGTTTTTTTAATTGACGAATTATTACCTCAACAGCTAAATCAGTCGCTTCTTCGAAGGATTTACACTCTTTTGTAACCACAATTTCGTTTCCAGGTATGGTCATACGCATCTCAACGATCTTATTTTCTCGATCGTGGTTGTTATCCACCTTTAAATAAACATCCGTTTTAATCGTTCTATCAAAAAACTGAGTTGTCTTGCTTAGTTTCTCTTCGATGAAGGCGATTAATTTGATATCCGCCTTAAAGTTTACTGATTGAATGTTTACGTTCATAGTCTTAGAGGTTTTAGGATCCTTTAGGATGGGTCCGGTTATACACTTTAACAAGTTCCTCGAACGTGCTTGTCGTATACACTTGAGTTGAACTCAAGCTCTCATGTCCTAACAACTCTTTTACAGTGTTGATATCAACACCCGAGTTTAGCAAATGAGTTGCATATGAATGACGCAACGCATGAGGGTTCTTGTTTACCACCTTTGTAGTAGCATTAAGATACTGCAGAACCTTTTTATAGACAAGCTGCGGATAAAGCTTTTTACCTTTTTCTGTTAAAAAAAGTGTTTGATCATTTTTCTGGGCGACTATCGATCTTGGAATTAGATACTTATCGAAATACGGCTTTACCGCATGTGGAATGGGAATACGTCGTTCCTTACTTCTTTTACCCACTACCCTAACTTCGTTTCGGGACCAATCAAAGTCTGAAGTCTTAAGGTTGATCAATTCAGCCTTACGGATACCTAATCCATATAGAAGAATAAGCATGAGTTGATCGCGGATACCTGTAAAATCTTCAGAGAAGGCATCATCATTAGTAAGGTGTTGCAAATCATTCTCAGGAATGCTCATCACCAATTTCTTGGGTGTTTTTAATGATCTAACACCATCCAATGGCGAAACGGGAATGAGCTTTTCTCGAAGCGCCCACTTATAAAAAGTTCTCAGGGCGCTTAATGACCTGTTTATCGAACGCGGTACGTGGTGCCTTTTTCCGCGCCAAACAATGTAACGTTTAACGTGACCGCGTTCAGCATACAGCAGGGGTATTTCAAATTCTCCTTCCACAAATTCTGCAAAACGAACAATATCCAGCTCATAAGCTTGGACGGTCTTCTCACTCATCCTGCGCTCAATACGAATATATTGGACGAATGACTTAATATGTTGTTCTGATTGCTCCTGCATTATCTGACTATGGTGGTCTAAGGTACCATCATTGGGCGCAAAAAAAAAGCTCAACACATTTAAGTGTTGAGCTTTCCATATCAATTGATAATCAAGATTATTCCGCTTCTTTGTTGCGTAGATCTTGAATGTAAGCAGCTTTCATATTCATGCGTCGCTTAGCTTCTGTCGGCTTCGTATGGTAACGATCAGCACGAAGCTTGCGGACTACACCCGTTGAGCTGTGTTTTCTTTTGTAGCGCTTGAGTGCGCGTTCGATTGATTCACCTTCTTTAACATTAATTACGAGCATAGTAACACCTCCTTTCGATTATGGCGCAAATGTACAACCATTTTTCATTCGGAAATGTACAGTTTTAAAAAAATCGTGTCTATCCCCTCAAATTCTTCCCACAAGACAAGATCAGACCACTTCAAACGCCCGAAATTCTCTCGATAGAAGACTATTCGCTTGGTCTGGGCGAAATTGAACTCAGGAAAATTCTGTAGTGCTTTAAAGGGACTTTCGTTAAGTGATAATGTTATGGTATCGGAACTTGGAATCAAGAGTGTATCCCAAGTCGCTCTCCAAGAAGATCCCAGATAAGTCGATGATTTCAAATGTTCAAGACTCGCTATGTATCCGTATCGATCTCTATAATCAATGATTTGTCGTGCCGTCCATGCACCAATACCTGGAACAGCTACGAGCGCTGTACTATCTGCTATGGAGAGATCTAAAGGCTTGGTGGGTTGGTGTTGAATCTTTTTGAAGTCACGATAGGAATCATAGGGTCTTGAAGAAATGGAAAAAGCTCTAGCTTGTTGATCGATCTCTTTTACCGGTGCCTCAAAGGTAAAAAGGCCCCTACTCCACCATAAACTGTCGAGCTGCAGGCCCGGAGTTGTTTTAAACTGCTCAAAGCTCTTAAACGGCCAATCTTTTTTTCGCCGGTATTCTAGCGTGCGTTTCGCGGATGGGGAAATCGGAAAGTTCTGAATTTGCAAGCTATCGAGCAGATTGATTGCAATGGAATCTTCTTGTTGGGACCACCACCATTGAAAAAAGATACGCTCCTGCTCATAGACTTGTCTCTGGGGATAGAGAAACATCAATCCACTAATGAAACTAAGTAACGCAAGTAGAAGTAGGCGAGTAAAAGAATGGGCCATGTCTTATATCTAAAAGTTTGAAAATCCTTTTTGATAAAATGGCCTTTCAATTCTTAACAAACAAAAAGGGTGGATAACTACTCGTTATCCACCCTCCTGTTTTTTTATTAGATATTATCTCGGCTGATCGTCGTTTTCAGAATAACTGTCTGGCTCCTGCTTAGGTGGAGTTCGTAAGACCTTTCTGAAAAAGTAAATAGTAGCCCCAAGAACGGTTCCTTGAGTCAAGATAATCATGATCAATGCTGAAGTCGTCATTAGGCGTTTTGTTTTTTGCGTTTGTTGGAGGCTATTTTCACCATAGCTACTAAAGCGAAGAAGCAAGATAACAGGAAGAAGCGACTCATGTCGACATAGAACATGTCCGTGAGCACTCCGTTTTCGGACCAAATCACTCCGGTATTAATGTGGAAAATTTGATTGATTATACTATCGTTCGCCCAAGGCCAGCCATTTCCAGAAAAGAATTGATT
>Ga0181563_10004629_pt1 | contig 12773 bp, 9 predicted proteins | sample 011ome_25_FD_133759 | JGI IMG/M metagenome (GOLD analysis project Ga0181563, IMG submission 133759) | Coastal salt marsh microbial communities from the Groves Creek Marsh, Skidaway Island, Georgia - 011512CT metaG (megahit assembly) | ecosystem: Environmental > Aquatic > Marine > Intertidal zone... | reverse complement strand
TGGTGATGTCATGCTCGACCGTTACTGGCATGGTGCTACCTCCAGAATTTCTCCGGAAGCGCCGGTGCCGGTTGTGAAAGTCGATAATGCAGAAGACAGTCCGGGCGGTGCAGGAAACGTGGCGCTTAACCTGGCGGCACTTGGCGCGGCGGCTACCCTGGTAGGCCTGGTGGGTCTCGATGAAGCCGGTACGGAGCTTGAAACACGACTGCGAGCGGCGGGTGTGCTTTGTGATTTCGAAAAGGTTGCTGACAAACCTACCATTACCAAGTTGCGAATAGTCAGTCGTCACCAGCAACTGATTCGACTGGATTTTGAAGAAGCTTTTGATATCAGCAGCGCGCAGGCGATTAATGCCAAAGTAAGCGACCTGCTCGATAGTACAGATGTGCTTATTGTTTCTGACTATAACAAAGGCGCATTGGCCTGTGTCAGTGCACTCATTACTCAAGCCAGGAAGCACGGTGTTCGTGTTCTGGTAGATCCGAAAGGAGAGGATTTCAGCAAGTACCGTGGCGCGACCTTGCTGACGCCCAATCTGCATGAATTTGAGCAGGTAATGGGTGCCTGTGAAAATGAAGAGGATCTGGTGACAAAAGGCCGACAGTTAATCAGGGAACTCGAACTGGAAGCATTGCTGGTCACCCGTGGTGAACATGGTATGAGCCTGATTCGTGCTGATGAAGCTGAGTTGCATATTCCGGCGCGTGCTCGGGATGTTTTTGATGTCACGGGTGCCGGCGATACCGTGATATCGGTTTTGGGAGCTGCCCTGGCAGCCGGGACCGGCTTGCCCGAAGCCGTGGCATTGGCGAATATAGCGGCAGGATTGGCCGTCACCCGTGTGGGTACTGTTGCCATCAGTGGGCCTGAATTGCGCAGGGAAGTACAGAGCGATGGAGGATCTGATCGTGGTGTCATGACCCGTGACCAGCTTGCTTTGGTGGTAGCGGATGCCCGGGCTCATGGCGAGAAGGTCGCCTTTACCAATGGCTGTTTCGATATTATTCATGCAGGACATGTTGGCTATTTACAGGATGCCCGCAAATGTGGCGATAGACTGATTGTTGCGATTAATGACGATGAGTCTGTCAGACGCTTAAAGGGAGAAGGGCGCCCAATTAATCCCGTAGACCGACGTATGGCCGTGGTATCGGGTCTGGAGTCTGTCGACTGGGTAGTCTCTTTTTCAGAAGATACGCCTGAAAACCTGTTAAAAGAAGTCAAGCCGGACTGTCTGGTAAAGGGTGGTGACTATGGTATCGAAGGGGTTGTAGGCGCAGAAATTGTTCAGCAATACGGTGGTGAGGTAAGAGTGCTGTCATTTTTGGACAACTGTTCTACATCGGCTATTGTAGAACAAATCAAGAACGATAAAAAATAATACTGTTACTGCAATTTTTCCGGGTTTCTCGCTAATTCCCTGACATCTTCTCCAGGGCGGCTTTGGCCAGTTTCAGATTTTCTTTCAGGTGAGCCGGGTTAATAGTACCCACAATCACCGAGCTGATTCCGTCACTGCCAAACAGCAAGGACATGCTGTCTTCAATAGAGCCTGCATGGCCACTCATCAGCCCTTTTTTAACCAGCACTCCTTTATTATTTTTACGGGCGTAATCAAGCACCGCCTGATCCTGTTGTTCCAGATTGTAGGTAATCATCACGATATCCAGCATGGAAGCTGCCAGTAATCCGCCACTGATGGTCTTGGTGGACATGCCAATCGCCCTGATCATTCCCTGTTGCTGGCACTGCCTGAGTGTTGCCACACAATCGGTGTTGTTAAGAATGTTTTCGTCATTGCCATCGGAGTGAATCAATACTATGTCGAGATAATCCGTATTGAGTCGCTTGAGGCTTCTTTCAATACTGGCGCGGGTATGACTACGACTGAAATTAAAAGAGGATTGCCCGTGTTCAAACTCCTCACCGGTTTTTGTGACGATTACCCAGTCTTTTCGGTTGTTGAGCAGTTTTCCAAGGCGTTCTTCACTGGTGCCATAGGCAGGGGCGGTATCCAGCAGGTTTATCCCCTCGCTGTTTGCAAGTGCCAACAGATTGATGACCTCGTCATCGTCAGGGATAGTGAATTGCCTGGGGTATTTTACCGATTGATCACGGCCAAATTTGACCGTGCCCAGGCCAAGTGCTGAAACCATCAACTCAGTGCCTGGTATTTGCCGCTGGAATGCCATGTTCAGAGTTGCTCCCAGGGCGTGGTCGCTACTTGCGGATGTTGCAGAAATGCGGGCGGCAACGGGGGCTTGCCAGTGCTGGCGCACAAACCAGAGTCCTGCATTCGCGCCAGTACCTGGTTGGCCAGATTTGGTGCCAGGGTCAGCTTGGTAGGCCAGCACACCATCAAATTATTGCTTTGCGCGATACTGACGTCGTCAGGGCGTTTGCCACCGGGTTGTTTTTCCTCGGCACGATCAACAGCCAGGGTGTCCCAGCTGGCATTGGCCAGGTCACACCATGGAAACATTTCCCCGAGTTTGCGTTGCGCTGTTTTAATTAACTCCTCATCAGTCTGATTTACGCCCTGCTCGGCAATTTCACCGCCCAGGTACCAAACCGGTTGCCCGGCACCATTGGTATGACTGGTGATGGTCATCTCCGGGGTCATGCTGAGCCGGTCGGACACACAATGAACATAAAGCGGTTCGCTAATGGCATGTCTGACCATTACCATGCGCAAGGGACGTCGTTGCATGGTGGTGATGGGAAGATTGAAATTCTTCATCAAGGACTGGGTCCCGGCACCGCAACTGAAGATATATTGCTGCGCCTGAATGCGCTGGCCATTATTAAACTCCAGGCAGTCGATACCCCCTTGAGGATCAGCAACAAGCCTGGCCTGCTGCCAGTCAATGCTGAATATATTTTCTGCCTGTGCGTTACTCAGGGTTGAGAGAAGTGAGGGGACATCCAGCACAATATCCTGCAGACGGTAAAGAGGACCGGAAATCCGATTTTTAAAGAATTCCGGGTAGTCAGCTTTTTCAACCTTACTTACTCTGGCTTCAAGCGCCTTGCTGCCAAGAAAAGCATTGAGCCGGGATCGAATACTGTTGCGCGGCCACATATAGTAGTCTTTGGATAACAGGTTGCAGCCACGTAAATCTACATCGCCTTCACCGGCAAGGCACTTTTTCCAGTGGGCAGGCATGTCTGCAATGGTCGTGGTTGCATTGGTCAGCTTTCCACCCAGGGCATATTTGATGCCACCATGGATCATGCCCTGGCTTGCGATACTCTGGCCAGCTCCCAGTCGATCCTGTTCAAAAAGCCATGCTTGATAGCCGTCATTCCTGAGACGATTCAACAGCCATAGTCCGGCAATACCGCCTCCAAAAATCAGCACATCGGTTTTCAGGATTTCAGTCATAGGGAAATTTGTGCATAACGGGAAAGCATGACAGTATAAACAGGTTGCAGGATAAACCGGAAATTTACCGGGCTGTTTTTTTCATTTACGCCAATGGAATAAATTTTTAAAACGTGAACCGGTTTCTTTACTCCCTTTTATTTTACCTGGCTACACCGCTCATTATTCTGAGATTGCTAATGCGATCATTGCGTTCACCGGCGTACCTGAAGCGCTGGTCAGAGCGTTTTGCCCAGTATTCGACACCTGCCGAGTCTGGAAAAGCAGATATCATTTTTCATGCGGTTTCAGTGGGTGAAGTCCATGCTGCCGTGCCACTGATAAATAGACTTCTTGATAATAATCCTGAGTTATCTGTATTGGTTACTACATCAACTCCTACCGGCTCCGCGCGGGTAATGTCTATGTTGAAAGGTAAGGTAGCCCATGTCTACCTGCCTTATGATTTACCTGGTGCCATCCAGCGTTTCCTGAATACGTTTAATCCTGGCCTGCTGGTAATAATGGAAACCGAATTATGGCCAAATCTGATCCATGGATGCTCTAAAAGGGGGGTCCGCCTGTTGCTTGCCAATGCCCGACTTTCGGAAAAGTCCCTGCATAACTACCAGCGCATAAAGCATCTGGCCAGTACCATGCTTGGGCAGTTGGACAGTGTAACGGCACAGTCATCAAGGGACAGCGAACGCTTGCAGTTACTGTGCCTGGCAGAAGAAAAAATTGTCGTTGCCGGCAGTGTCAAATTCGATATGGAAATAAACTCTGCTCAGGTTGCACAGGCGCTCACCGATAAAATCAGCTTGCTGGAGAGACCTGTACTTATTGCTGCCAGTACGCGAGTGCTGGATGGGGAGATGGAAGAGAGCAAGGTTCTGCAGGCATTCAGTCTTCTGCTTGGCAAGCATCCTGATCTGCTTTTGATTCTGGTGCCCAGACATCCTGAAAGGTTTGATGGTGTATTGGAACTGGCTATAAGGCAAGGGTTCAGATGCGCCCGTCGAAGCCGTGAAGGTCTTGCTGATGCTTCCCATCAGATTTTGCTGGGGGATTCCATGGGTGAAATGCAATATTACTTTAGTCTTGCCGATATCGCCTTTGTCGGTGGCTCTCTGGTGGCTACCGGATGTCAGAATATTATTGAGCCGGCGGCACTGGGATTACCGATTATTACCGGCCCTTCTCTTTTCAATTTCCAGGCGGTCAGCGAAGAGCTGCTGCAGGCAGGCGGGATGGTGAGTGTCGTTAATGCGCAAGAACTTGCCGAGGTGGTGGATGGCTTGCTGGCAGATGAGGAAAAGAGGGCTGCCCTGGCGAAGGCCGCGCTGGCGGTGGTTGAGAAAAACCAGGGCGCCAGCGACAGAAATCTTAATGAAATCAGCGAACTGCTATTATTGCTGGCGCTAAGAAAAGCCGCCAGTCACTAATTTGTGCTGATTATTCCAGCCAGTTATTTAAATCAATGACATCCTGTGGACTTAAAATGCCGGCCGCCTGTTTCAGGGTCAGGGTATTAATCACATAATTGTAGCGGGCATTGGCATAATCACGGCGAGTCTGGAATAGCGTGCGTTGGGCCAGCACCACATCGACCACATTTCGGGTGCCGACTTCAGCGCCAACTTCGGTTGCTTCCAGGGCGCTTTCCGCAGAAATTATTGCCTGGGCCCGTGCCTGAACGGCAAGCACATCGGTTTCCACACTGCGGTAGCTGTTACGGGTGCTTTGCGTACTATCACGCTGGGTTTTCAAAAGCGCCTCCTCACTGGCATCTCGTGTGTAGTAAGCCTGCCTTTTACGGGCACCATTGAGCCCGCCAGCATAGAGGGGGTAGGAAAAGTTCAGCGAAATATTGGTGCGCTCGGAAGCAATCGCCGGGAAAAAGCTGAAGGGGTTGGCAGACTGATTCCAGCCATAACCGGCATTAATTTCCAAGGTGGGAAACATCGAGGCACGGGCTGATTTGGCGTCTTCCTGCTTGGCAGCATAGTCAAATTCTGCCGACTTGATTGCCAGATTATTGTCCATGGCCAGATTTACCCATGCCTCGAGGGAGTCCGGGTTTATCGATTCAATGGGGAAGTCACTATTCAGACTTTCCAGATTACTGTGAGGACGACCGGTAATGGCTTCCAGAGCCTCAAGGGTCTGATTCAGATTGTTTTCTTCTACCAGACGATTTACACGAGCCAGGTCATAATTTGCCTGGCTATCATAGACGTCGGTAATGGGTATCAGCCCCACTTCAAAACGTTCCCGGGTTTGTTCAAGTACACGTGATGCTGCATCTTCCTCAGCCCGGAAGGAGGCCAGGTTATCCTGTGAACGCAGAACATTAAAATAGGCTGTAGCCACTTTGAGGATTAATTGCTGTTCGGCCTGGGCGAGGTTGGCAGCGGCCTGCCGATCGGTGTTTTTTGCAGATTTGTATGCATACCAGGCTTCAAAATTAAGTAATGCCTGATTAATACTGAGATTGTAGCCTTTGGTATTAAAGCCATTCTGGAAACTGTGGGGTTGTCCAAAAGCGGTTGCTACAGCCGGGCCGGCTGTATCACGGCTGGTGGATCCGCCTACCGTCACCCTTGGTAGCAGGAACGAGCGACCCTGATCAATGGTGGTATGGGAGGCATTATAGGTAGCTCTTGCCTGACGAATTTCAGGGTCATTGTTGGCAGCCAGTTCAAATATCTGGGCCAGGTCATCTGCCTGTACAGTTGAAAAGGGCAGAGCCAGTATCATGCAGGCGAGTGCTTTATGAATGCGCCTGTCCAGACCTGTGGCTACTCTGGCGAGTTTAAATTTCCGTTGTGTCTTTTTGTTGCCGCCCATCATTTCTCGTCCCTCGAGCAAATAAGTTAACGCTATGAATATTCTATAAAATTTGCAATCTTGCCAGAAAGCAAAAGAGTTGACTGACTGGTCAGTCAGTTTCTGTTTTTTTCTTTGCCATGTCAAGTGGGAAAACGAATTCTACGTGAGCCTTCTTCCAATTGATCAATTTTTCTTCCAAAAAGCTTCCCGTTCAGGACATTGGTAATGGCGCCATTGCCTGGACTTTATTAAAAGCAGTCGTGAATTTATTCAGTAAAGCATCGTTTGCGGGCTTGCCCCATATGTTTTTCATAACATAGATTGCAAATTGCATGATCCGGGGAGTTGAAGATTGCCAGGAAAAACACATCTTCGGCTCCCAGTCTTGTGAACACCACAGTGTTTTTCCGACGGGTATAAGGCGCGATATTGTAACAAACAATAAAACAATAAGGCATGCGCGAATGCGATTTTACAAGGATGGGAAAAGAGCGCGTCAGCAAAGATATTTTCAGTATCAATAGCAGGGAAATTCTGCATAATAGAGGCTTGTGACTGGCGCGCCAAAGTGGCGTGGCCTCTGCTTTGAGCAGCATAATCAGTAGCACAATTCTTGATTTTGTGGGTGGGTATTTTCCCGACCTCTACCAACCTCTGTAAGCCATGGAATCGGTTCTTGTTATATCCCCTTTATTTGGATATGGTGAGGCAAGTCATATTGTTGAAGACCTCGGTAGAATGCCTGATCAGGTGATAGAGGCAAGGTGAAGTGACTGGGTGAAATTTGAAGTTATGAATATTCGTTGAAGGTCCACTGACGGTCCGTTGAAAGTCAGCTAAAACTGGTTGAAAGTTGAATGAAATTAAAAAGCTACACCATTGATTTAAGTGAACAGATGGCAGTTTGTGATGCCAACTATATTCGCTTGCTTAAATTACTTGGTAATACCCGTTCAATGAGTCAACGAATTTTTGAGCTACCTGGCCTTGGTCTTGACGATAAGAGTGAGAAAATATCCGTTAGCCTGAACGTGCTTGAGGAATTCAAGTACACCAGCACGATTTCTATCAGACAAATGCGCTCACCAAATCAGGGCAAACCTAAAAAGTATGGACGTATTGTCAATACTTCGGCAAAAAAGCAATTACAAAAACAAGAAGAATCAGAACAATTAAAACAAGTAAATGGAATAATTGAAGATGGCGACTGTAAGAGTGCTGCACATTTCAGTTCGCCTGAAATGATAATTCGTGTTTATCACGATGCTAAAACAGCCGAAGTTACCAGTTACCAGAATCACAAGTATTTCAAGGCGGTATATCCGGTACCCAATCCTTATATGTATCAATGTGATGAAAAAGAGCAGCTTAATCTGTTTTTGGCAGATTGGCTGAACCTTTGCATCAATGAGGGCTTAAGCAATACGGATGAACTATATCTGGAAAAGCTGACCTGCTAGTAACTGCTGGCTCCTGATCCAGGAAAGGTTGAAGTTATTAAGTATCGCGGGCTATGTTTTTCATCTGTGCTGTTAAGGTCGTCGGGGACAGTGTGTGAGAGTAAATCAAGTTGGCTGAAGTCCTGAAACACAATAATCAGACCTTTCGCCTGGTCCAGATCACCGATTCGCATTTATTTGCTGATCGAAGCACTATTTTTGATGGTCTCAACACATTTGAGACCCTTAAAGATATTGTTGCACTTGTTGCCGCCCAGCAGCAGAACATTGAATGTATTCTTTGTACCGGTGATTTAACCCAGGACTCCTCTATTGAGGCATACCACCATTTTATTGAAGCTCTATCCCCGCTTGAAGCTCCTCAACTATGGATACCGGGAAATCATGATATCCGTAGCCAGATGCAGCGGGTGCTGGATCAGAACAGAATTCAACTGAGCCGCTCATTCGAGTTGGGTAACTGGCGCATCATCATGCTGAATTCCAGTGTCGAAGGGCAGGTCTACGGAATACTCGACCAAAAAGAGTTGGCAGACCTCGACCTTGAGCTGGCGGATAGCGAGCGCAGTAATTCTCATGTTCTTATTTGCGTACACCATAATTGCCTGCCGGTTAAGGCAGCCTGGCTGCAGCAACATAGCCTGAAAAACAGTGATGAGCTGTTCGCCATTACTGATAAATATTCTCATGTGAAAGGCATTCTTTACGGGCATATTCATCAGGAATTCGAAGCCCTTCGCAACGGGGTTAAAATCATGGCAACACCCTCTACCTGTATTCAGTTTCATCCAGACAATGATGAATTTACTATCGATAATCAAAATCCTGGCTATCGTTGGCTTGATCTCGATCCGGTCGGAACTATCAACTCCAGGGTTGAGCGAATAGAAGATAAATCCTATAACATTGATTCTGACAGTACCGGATATTGACAGGATTGCCCGAAGCAATATGACCGCTCTGGTCTGCAATAAAATATAAAAAATCCCCTGATTTCTTAAATAACTTTCCACCCAAAAGAGTGATTCATCGTATAATCAGGCGATGAAATCGAGCCTGCCGCTTATTATCTATATTCACGGATTTAACAGCTCACCTGCCTCTGAAAAAGCCCGGAATTTTATTACCTGCTGTAAACAGTTCAATGCGTTCAATCTTCAGGTGCCGGCACTTTCCCATAATCCGGAAATTGCCATTGGCCAGCTGGAAAAGCTGATAAGTGATGCTGGAGCCAGGCCATACCTGTTGGTAGGCAGTTCACTGGGTGGGTATTACGCCACTTACCTGGCAGAAAAATATGCTTGCCGAGCGGCTCTGGTGAACCCGGCCGTTTCGCCGGTTAAAAACCTGGGTGAAGCGTTTCTCGGCCCACAAAAGAATCTGTATACCGGTGAAGAATATGAGTTCACCCGTGACTATGGTGCGTTTCTGGATTCATTGGACATTAATCCTCTGCAGCATCCCCAAAACTACCTGCTGTTGGTGCAGACCGGTGATGAAGTACTTGACTACCATCTGGCCCTGGAGCGTTATGCCGGATCGCTGCAAGTAATACAGGAAGGAGGCAGCCATCGCTTTGAAGGTTTTGACAGGGTGATTGCGCCTATACTGGAGTTTGCCGAAAACGGCACACTTGTGCAGGAAACCATGGCAATGATTCATGGTATTTAACTAATAGTATCCAACTAATTGATTCACAGTTCAGGAAAGCAAAACAAGTATGAGTAAAGACTATACCTCAGATTCCATTGAAGTCCTGACCGGGCTTGACCCCGTCAGACGGCGGCCCGGTATGTATACAGATACCTCCCGGCCCAATCACCTGGTTCAGGAAGTGGTCGATAACAGTGTCGATGAGGCGCTGGCGGGACATGCCCGTAATATCAAGGTAACCCTGCACAAGGATGGTACTGTTGAGGTTACTGATGATGGTCGCGGCATGCCGGTCGATGTGCATCCTGAGGAAAAAGTCTCCGGTGTTGAGCTGATTCTTACCCGGCTTCATGCGGGCGGCAAATTCAATAATGACAATTACAAATTTTCCGGTGGCTTGCACGGGGTTGGCGTCTCTGTGGTCAATGCGCTTTCCAGCGAGCTGGAAGTCCTTGTCAAACGTGACGGCAATTTGCATCAGATGACGTTTGCCGATGGCGAAAAAAAGACGCCACTAAAAGTTATCGACAAGGTGGGGCAACGTAACACCGGAACCACCATCAGGTTTACGCCGAACCCCAAGTATTTTGATTCCCCCAATATATCCATCCCTCGCCTGATTCATGTACTGCGAGCCAAGGCCGTGCTGTGTCCCGGGCTACACATGATATTCGAAGACCTCACGGTCAAGGAAGACAAGGCACAAAGTGAAGAGTGGTGTTATGAAGATGGTCTTACCGATTACCTGATTCAATCCACCAAGGGCTTTGAGAGTATCCCGGCGGAACCCTTCACCGGGTCTATGCAGGGAAATGATGAGGCCGTGGACTGGGCTGTGTTATGGCTGCCAGAAGGTGGTGAGTTGATCACAGAGAGTTACGTTAACCTGATTCCAACGATGCTGGGTGGCACCCATGTTAATGGTTTCAGAACCGGCATGCTGGAAGCTATCAGGGAGTTTTGTGAGTATCGTAATCTTCTGCCCAGAGGCGTGAAGCTCAGTGCTGATGATGTTTGGGAGCGTTGTTGTTACATCCTGTCGACGAAAATGGCAGACCCGCAGTTTGCCGGTCAAACCAAGGAAAAACTCTCTTCGCGACAAAGTGCCGTGTTTATTTCCGGGGTGGTTAAGGATTCCTTCGGGCTTTGGTTGAACCAGCATACGGATGAAGGGTTGGAGATCGCCGAGATGTGCATTCACCATGCGCAAAGCAGAATGCGTGAAGGCAAAAAAGTAGTACGCAAGAAAGTTACTGCAGGGCCGGCATTACCCGGCAAACTGGCAGACTGCAGCACCCAGGATGTTGAGGCCGGTGAATTATTTCTGGTAGAGGGTGACTCTGCCGGAGGCTCGGCGAAACAGGCAAGAGACAGGGAAACCCAGGCCGTCATGCCCTTGCGGGGAAAGATACTCAATACCTGGGAAGTTGATTCCGGTGAAATTCTGGCGTCACAGGAAGTGCATGACATTTCTGTTGCCATGGGCGTGGATCCGGCTTCTGATGACCTGACTGGTCTGCGTTATGGCAAGATTTGCATTCTGGCAGATGCAGATTCTGATGGACTGCATATTGCCACCTTGCTCAGCGCCTTGTTCGTGAAACATTTTCGCCCGGTGGTTGATGCTGGCCATATTTATGTGGCAATGCCGCCCCTGTATCGCATCGATGTGGGTAAAGAGGTTTTTTATGCACTTGATGAAGATGAGAAAAATGGTGTGCTCGACCGTATCGCCGCTGAAAACAAGAAAGGCAAGCCCAATGTTCAGCGCTTCAAGGGGCTGGGTGAAATGAACCCGCTACAGCTTCGCGAAACCACCATGAACAGGGATACGCGCAGGCTGGTTCAGCTTAACGTTGATCAGGTGCAGAAAACCGATGAGCTGATGGATATGCTGCTGGCCAAGAAGCGTTCCCCGGATCGCAAGCAGTGGCTGGAAAAATACGGCAACCTCGCAGAAATATAACAACAGTCGCAAGTTTAAAGTCACAAGTCGCAAAATGAGCTGCTTTAAACTTGTGACTTGCGACTTGTAACTCAGAAACAGAATTTTGAACTATTACAAAAAGTAATAGAGGAAGAAAAAAGTTTATGACCGACCTGATCACATTGAACGAAGATGGCAGGGAACAGATGGCGCTGCGGACATTTGTCGAGCAGTCCTACCTGAATTATTCCATGTATGTCATTAACGACAGGGCTCTGCCACATATTGGTGACGGCCTGAAACCTGTGCAGCGCCGCATTGTTTACGCGATGTCGGAACTGGGGCTCAAATCCACGGCGAAATACAAGAAATCTGCGCGTACTATTGGTGACGTTATTGGTAAGTACCATCCCCATGGGGATTCTGCCTGCTATGAAGCCATGGTGCTTATGGCACAACCCTTTTCCTATCGTTATCCGATTATTGATGGTCAGGGTAACTGGGGCTCTCCGGATGACCCGAAATCATTCGCGGCAATGCGCTATACAGAATCCAAAATGCAGGCCTATGCCGATGTACTGCTGGCGGAGCTTGGCCAGGAAACTGTTGACTGGAAGCTGAATTTTGACGGTGAACTCGAAGAGCCCATTATTCTTCCCGCGCGCTTGCCTAATGTGCTTTTGAATGGTGGCAGTGGGATCGCGGTGGGCATGGCAACAGATATTCCACCCCATAATTTACGTGAAGTAGCACAAGCCTGTATTCACCTGCTGGACAATCCTAAAGCGACGGTGGCGGATTTATGCCAGTTTGTTCAGGGTCCGGATTTTCCCACCTGCGCAGAAATAACAACGCCGAAAGAAGAAATTCAGCAGCTCTATGAAACAGGGCGAGGGATGATTAAAGGTCGTGCAGTTTATATGAAGGAGCATGGCGATATTGTTATCACCGCGCTGCCTTACCAGGTATCGGGTACCAAGATACTGGAGCAAATCGCAGCGCAGATGCAGAAGAAAAAACTGCCGATGATAGTTGACCTGCGTGATGAATCTGATCATGAAAATCCAACGCGTATTGTTATTGTGCCCCGATCAAACCGTATTGATGTGGATGCCGTTATGGCGCATCTGTTCTCCACCACGGATCTGGAGAAAAGCTATCGGGTGAATTTCAATATGATTGGAATTGATGGCAAGCCACAGGTTAAAGGCCTGGTCGGATTGCTCAAGGAATGGCTTGAGTTCAGAACAGCTACGGTTACTCGACGTCTTCAATATCGGCTCGACAAGATCAATGCCCGACTACATATTCTGGATGCATTGCTGATCGCCTTCCTGAACATCGATGAAGTAATAGAGATAATTCGAACTGAAGACAAGCCCAAGCCAGTGTTGATGAAACGTTTTGGCCTCAGTGATATTCAGGCGGAAGCAATCCTTGATCTGCGCCTGCGTAATCTTGCCAAGCTGGAAGAAATGAAAATCAAGGGCGAACAATCAGAGCTGGCTGAAGAAAGAGAGACCCTGGAAAGCCT
>Ga0181563_10004627_pt1 | contig 12775 bp, 14 predicted proteins | sample 011ome_25_FD_133759 | JGI IMG/M metagenome (GOLD analysis project Ga0181563, IMG submission 133759) | Coastal salt marsh microbial communities from the Groves Creek Marsh, Skidaway Island, Georgia - 011512CT metaG (megahit assembly) | ecosystem: Environmental > Aquatic > Marine > Intertidal... | reverse complement strand
CGAACATTCTGGAACGCCACTTGGTCGGTGCAACTCGCTGACAGTGCAACCAGCTCCACACCTGGTCTCGCATCAACGCCCTCTGCGTCCCCCGGTACCGCAACCAGTATCTGCTTGCCATCATTCAATGTCGCACCAACCACAAGCAGGTCGGCATGCGATCCACCGGTCACCCATGGCGACATCCCCGAAAGTTCGAAACCACCGGCCACTCGCTTTGCTTTCAATACTGGTTCACTCAAATGACGACGGCTCGTTGTCAAATGACTGATTCCCACCGTCGCAAATGCCTCGCCAGCCATCAATCGTGGCAGCCACGTTTGGGCAAGCTCTGTATTGCCCGAAGCGGCAATCCGGCGAATCGCACCCATGTACTGGGTAATCACAAACGTCGTCACCAAATCCGACTCGGCAAGTCTCAGGTATCCTTCCGTTTGGTCTCGGTCGCTCCATCCAAAGCCACCGTGAGATTCTGGTACGAACCACTTGAACACGGCAGCCTGTCCGCATTGGTAAAGCGACTCGCGGGGCCAATCCGATACGCGGCTCCACTTGCCGGCAGCCTGTGCCAACCGATGGCAAAGGTTTCCTAATTCGTCGCTTTGAGGACTCGTGATCGATGGGTCCATGGAACCGATTTCTCATTTAAAAGTAGCAATCGCAAATCAACGCTCCTCTTTCAACCGCAGCGAAATCCGGACGCCAAACCGACAACGGGCTGCAGCAAACGGCAATCAACCAAGCAAAGGACAAAGCCGACCAATGTCTACAACGCAAGGAGCACTCGATCAATCTTAGCGACTTCTCGCACCAACGCAGAGACTGCTGGCAACGATTGGTGCGAGTGTCGAACAAATGAACCGCCAAGGCTTCCCGCCTTACTAAACCCCATACAGGTAAATCCGTCGCTCGACTGATTCACTCAATCACCTTACGATAGCAACAAAAAGGTCGGCGACTGGATGCCTCCCAATGCCACAAGCAAGCGGATTCAGCACGCCAACAGATGGGATCAAACACCATCATCCCCAATCCACCAACGCACCCGAACAATGCCTAACACTCCCACTTCCGTTCATCCGATGCTAGCCGCCCTCGAACGCGGGGCACATCGATTGGTGTTAGCGGAAAGTTGCACCGGCGGAATGGTGTGCGCTTCACTGGCGCAAATTCCCGGCATCTCTGAGTGGCTATGCGGGTCATTAGTGACCTATCGCGCGAGCAGTAAAACGGCCTGGCTGTCCGTTCCCGAATCGCTTATTCAACAGTGCACAACCGAAAGCCCAGAAGTGACTCAGGCGATGTGTTGCGAGGCTTTGCAGAAAACGCCAGAGGCCACCATTGCAGCCGCAATCACCGGCCATCTCGGCCCTAATGCGCCAACCGAGATCGACGGAATCGTTTTCATCTCAATCGCTCGCCGAATCAATGGTGCAATCGTTCAGGTCACCTGTGTTCGACGCGAACTCCACACAACGGAGCGAATCGCACGGCAGTTGGAGGCGAGCCAATTAGTGACCAAACTCATCTTGAGCTCAATCTGACATCCCTCTCAGGCCAAATCCTGACTCTAACCTCTCAGGCCAAATCCTGACGCTAAACGACAATCACCCAAGCCAACAACCTCAATCGCTACGGCGATAAACGACATCGTTGCCAGCTTGCATCAGCGGTTTCCGTTTTCAATGGCTCATAGCAAATACGGTCGTGCAGCCGACTGGGTCTGCCCTGCCAAAACTCAAATCGTTCGGCTCGAACTCGGTAACCACCCCAAAAACTGGGCACTGGTATCTCCCCGCCGCGAAACTTATCGGTTAGTTCCTTCAGCTTGGCATCCAACAGCGAACGATGCGATACCACCTCGCTTTGGCGCGAAACCCAAGCTCCTAGCTGACTGCCACGTGGTCGGCTGAGAAAATACTTCATCGTCTCGGCAGCACTAACCTTGGTTGCTACCCCGCTAATCTCCACCTGCCTTTGCAGAGGAAGCCATTGAAAGAGCAAGGAAACGTGTGGATTGGATTCGAGATGTTTCGCCTTGCGGCTGGCGTAATTGGTGAAAAACACAAAACCATCTGAATCAAAATATTTCAAAAGAACTGTCCGCTGGGCGGGGCAATGATTCTCACCAATCGTCCCTAGAACCATTGCGTTCGGCTCCAACAACTCGGCTTTTTCTGCCTCCTGATACCAGTGTTCAAACTGCTGGTAAGGATCCTCCCGCGTATGATCGATGTCCAATTCTCGATCCGCGTACTCTTGCCTAAGGTCAGATAGATCCACGTGAGCGTCCTATGACGAAAGAAGATATCGATAGCTATGGAGATGGAACGCATTTGAACGAACCGTGGTCGCTCACCAACGCCCTCCGCTCACCACCGCCCTCAAACAATTGTATCAGGATGTCCAATCTACCAATTCGCACGCTAGGTCAAGCGTCTGAATCCCCAAGCGTTTGCTTCTGAATTTCAGGAAGCTTCTTTTGATGATAACGATGGGTGCCAACCGCATCGGCGGCAGCAAGAAAGACAACCAATAACAACATTAACATGACCAGGCTCCAACAGATCACCCAGGTCACGCCCGGTCCCCAAAAGGCCGCAACCAGAATTAGTCCGCCACACGCTGCGATCAAGTAGTGAATTCGCCGCCGTGAGTTCAAACGCCGTGACCGATATTGACGATCAAGTTCCGTCTCAAAGGATTCATTGGGCCAACCATGTTTTTCGGTGCGATGCAACCACGCCGCGAAAAGGCACAAGGTCACTCCGAGAATCAAACTACCTTGGAACATCGACTCAGAACCTCCTCAACTAATTCACGCATGTCACACAAACACGCCTTCAAAACGTTCTCCCGAAGACACGTTGGCTAACGGATTCTCATCACATCAACCCAAGACACCTTCGTTCGGTACATCTTCGTTCGGTCGGATTTGCTCAACCAATCGCCCCGACGATTCATTCAATCAACTTACCGGTCACCCACCTAGTTGCAACGAATCGCGGCACCCAAACTCTCTACAAACGCTCAATTTGCCGTCCACTGCTTAGTTCAAACCTTAGTTTCCCCGTGCCTTAACGGGCTCCGCTTGCTCCAACAACCACTGATGTACCACCCATACCACGGTGGCCAGCGAATCACCGCTGCAGTTTGCCGGCACATCCTGCTCAGTGTGCCAATAACTCGGAGCTCCAAAACCTGGTCGTGGATAATCAAAGTCAATCAGATCAACGGTGGGAATGCGTGCGATCTCGTTTAATGGAATATGATCATCTTCGATGCGATGCCGACTTCGCTGAACAAAGGCATCAACCCCTAGTGAATTGGCTGTCTCAAAAATCGCTCGTGTGACATCCCTCGCATACTTCAGGCTATTGGCCTCGTAGTAGATTTTCAACTCGCGATCACCCACCATATCCAAGAGGACACCTGCTTGATATCCGATCGCGGGAGGCCGAGAGACGTACTGTTCGGCAAAGAAGTTCGAACCCAAAAAATACGGATCCCTACCCTGCACCCACACAAATTCTTCGGCGTCAAAAAGCACAATATCGACACCTATGTCGGCGGGCAAATCCCGCAAGTTGTGCGCCAATTCCATTAACGCCGCCACCCCGCTGCCGCCATCATTCGCCCCAACAAATCGTCCCTTTGGATTACGTTTATCCGAATCAGGAAATGGACGCGTGTCATAGTGCGCACAAAGCAGGAACCGTTTGGCCCTGTTAGGAAACCAAGACGCAACCAAATTAGACACCGGTACATTCTCACCGGTCTCGGGGTGACGAATTTCAAATTGCTGAAACGTGACCGCTGCACCCTGAGCCTGAAAAAAACCTTCCAGCAGACGCTGCTGCTGTTCCATTTCACGCGTCCCGGTCACGCGTGGGCCAAGTTGGCATATCTGCTGCAAGTAACGCATTGCGCGATCCGCCTGATAACGCCGCGGCACTTCTGCCATTGCTTGATTGCCGCCGCCAGGGCTTTTCGCCTGACGACGTACCGACATGAATAACGCGGCAGTGACTCCAATTCCTACCAACAGCACAATGAGCCAAGAGCGATGATCACGTTTGCGGCGACCGCCGAGATGCATGCCGTCCGTTTCATGCGTATGTTTCATTCGAAAACCCAATGTTTCGAAAATATAATGTTTCGAAAACCCAGTGTATGGCAAAATCAATGAAGCGATCCGACTCCCTACTGATCGTCGAGAATCGCTTGCACAATCCGTATCATACTGACTTTGAACAGCGACAAGCAGATCCCGTCGACACTTATTCTCATTCACGAAACGCCGCAACTTCTCGTACAGCTACCTTTGCCCCATGTTTTCATTCAGCAATACACTTCCCTGCGGCAAATCATGCTACGCTTATCGCAGGTCCGAACCGCTCCCACCAGTCACTCGACCATGCTTACGAACTCCACATTGACGGAAAAAACTTGCGAGGACGTTAAAACGGTCAACCACGCTTGCAATGCCCAACCAACTTCCTGGTTGCATCAAATACTAGGTCAAGTGAAAAACGCATTGAATCCAGTAAAGCGTCTCGTCTCGATCAGCGGGCCTTTCACGATGCATCGCTGCCTCCAAACCGCCATCACGCTCGCCGTCTTTGGCATTTTGGCGATGGGAACACCCGCCACTGCTCGACGGTTGATGAACGTTGGTCTCGTTGCCGATACACAAAGTTCACTAGCGCCGAGTTCATTGTCTGACAGTTCAACAGAGGAGGCAGACACGTCACCAGAGGATCCCGTCGCGCGTGCGGAACCGACGTCTGCTGCTTCGAAATTTGCATTCTTGCCCCAAAGTCCGCCGCTTAGCTCCGGTGACACCCCCAACTTACTCAGGTTCGGTTACTCAATCCTTATTCCTCCAGCCTTAGATCTCGAGTCCGTCAATCGGATCATCAGCGAAATAGAGAAGCTAAAGACCGAAGCAGGGAGTGATTCATCCTCTTCATCAAACCCAAGAAAAACGATTGTTCTACACTTCACGGGAAACGCAGCCGGGGAACTTGGAAAATCATTGAATTCCAGGACCTACCCACAAGTAACGCCTGGTGAGGGTCAAGATGATGCAACGGTATTCGAAGACCAGCTAAAATTGGCAAGGTATTTGACGTCACCCTCGCAGCGACAGATACGATTCGTTGCTTGGATCGATCGAACCGTGGCTCAAAACGCTTTGCTACCTGTTCTAGCAGCCGAAATGATCATTGGATCATCAAGAGCAAAGCTGATTGGATTTGGCTCGAGCAAACCGCCTGGTTCAATCCTCGATCAGACAGCCAAAGCCGCGTACATTGAAATCGCGAAACAACGCGGTCTGTTCCCCACCGACCTAGTCACCGCGTTAATCGATGCGCAGCAATCCGTCTCTATCATTGCCAACACAGAAGGGCAACGAATCGTCCTCGGCGGCGATGCACTTGATCAAGAACGATCATCGGGAAGGGTGATACAAGAAGAAATACTCTCACGCGAAGGAGAACGACTTCAAATCTCTGGGGATCAACTAAGAGACCTCAACATTTCGAGCCAAAACAAGGAGCGGTTGTCGGGCGTCGCGGAGTATCTGGATCTCGCATCACTCAAAAACATCCAACCGACTTCCCAGCTGGCCGCGCCAATCGGACGCCTTCTGGAGATCCGAGGCCCCATCTCGAAATCTCGTTTACGTCGATGGCAAAGCAATCTATCCGCAACACGAAAACAGCAATCGACCAACACCTGGTTGCTGGACATCAATTCAGATGGAGGCAACCTATCGGAAGCGGCGCGGTTTGCGAACTGGCTTACCGAACCAGGGGAACCCATTCAAACCGTCAGCGGTTTCGTTTCCAGTCGCGCGACGGCAGACGCGGCGATAATAGCACTGGCATGCCAACCTTTGTTTCTTGCTTCAGATTCTGTGATCGGAGGAACAGGAATTGCCACTCCGCAGACCGCTGCAATGAATCAAGAAGTCATCGAGATCATTCACGCCATCGCCGAGTCGACCGGAAGAAGCCCCGGACTGATAGAAGGATTGATCGATCCGTCAGCTGAAATCTATCGGTTCACCCACCGAAAAACGGGCCAAGTCCGGTATGCGTCCGGATCAGAACTCGTTCGACAACTCACCGGAGATCTTGAAAGAGCAGTCGGTGAAACGGACATCGATCCAGCGGCGAATTGGGTTCGCGGAGAGAAATTAGACCTACGTCGAGGACTTACCGCGAGATCGGCGATCGAACTGGGACTCGCGGACGGAATTGCAGAAACCACGCAAATTGCCGTCAACAAGTTAAACATGTCCGACTTTCCCGATGCGGTTACCGATCAACCTTTGGTTCGGGCGGTCGAGAGACTTGGTAGCAGTCAAGCGTTTGCGATCCTACTACTTTTCATTGGCTTTGCCGCTCTTTCCGCGGAATTTAGTTCGCCCGGCTTGGGGATCCCCGGATTTATTGCATTGCTTTGCTTCGCACTCTATTTTTGGATCAACCTACTTTCCGGTACAGCTGAATGGCTGGAATTGGTTGCATTGATCGTGGGCATCCTCTGTATCGGCATTGAATTCTTTGTATTGCCGGGCTTCGGTGCATTTGGCATCGGAGGATTTCTTATCACCGGATTCTCGATCATCCTGATGAGTCAAACGTTTGTCGTTCCCAAAAATGCCTATCAACTTAACGCCTTTTCGGATGGTATTTGGGTGATGCTCGGTGGCCTTGCGGGTCTATTAGCAGGCCTGTTTGCAATGCGAACGCTGGCGACACGAGTACCGGTACTCAGAGCGTTGACCATGGAAAAGCCTGACCTTGAGGCAATCGAGAATGCGGAGAAATTAGGTGACTACGATCACCTGCTGGGTCAAACTGGAATCGCCAGCACACCCTTGCACCCATCGGGCAAGGCGACCTTTGGAGAAGAGATGGTTCAAGTAGTGAGCGATGGAACCGCGATCGATCCTGGATCCCAAGTCACGGTGGTTCGCGTACGAGCCAATCACGTGCTTGTCCGACTCACGAGCGAAGCATGATTTATTCTGCCATCACGATCGCTTGCTTGATTTTCATCGCCTATACGCTGCTCGTGCTCGAGTGCTTCCTGCCTACCAGCGGACTGCTGGCGATTTTCGCAACTTTTTTTCTTGTCGCATCCGTCTTCTTTGGATTCTCCGTGAATGTGACAACTGGCTTGGTTGTGATTCTGATCATCGCAGCAGTCACTCCCCTGATCTTTCATCTGCTAGTGAGACTGTGGCCAACCACTCGCATGGGAAAACAGATCCTCAACCTGCAACCCCTTCCTTCACTGAAACAATCCTCGAAAAATCAAGCAGACGCAGCGAAGAAAACGATGTACTCACCTGGTGGCACGCAGTGGCTAAAGACTGACCAGCGATGCAACTATTTTATCCACCAAACGGGGATCGCATTGACCGACCTTAAACCAAATGGAATCGCCAAGATTGACGGACAACCAATGGATGTCATGTCCAACGGGCATTTCATTCCCAAGGGCTGCGAAATCGTTACCACCCATCGCGAGATGGGTCGCTTGTATGTCAAACAAAATGACTCAACCCACCGAAAAACACCGACCGATAGCGAACACGCAAAAATCCACACAGGACTCGAACACTCTCTCGAATCAATCATCAATAACCAAGCTGCCCCGATTGATGAGACAAAGCCTAGATGACATTCCTTGGCTAGAGAGCCTCTTTGGTTTTCCTCGGGACAATCGAGCTAGCACTGCAGAAAACAACTGGATCAGTTTCAAAAAAAACCGCTTTCGCTATGAGCGGAACCCGAATCCGATGTTACACCTTCTCGATAAGTAGTTCGAACATTAAGATTCTGGAATTATCGCTTCGAAATGGAGTGCTTCTTGCACGTTGGCGAAATGCTCGTTTTCTTTTTGGAAAGTTCGCGGAATTCTTCACTTTGAGCAAAGCGAACAGCTCATTGTCTCGACTTGAAAGAATAAGATGAAGTTTCTTTTCCTCGGAGACGTTGTTGGCAAACCGGGTTACACAGGTTTGCGTAGGGAACTTCCGCGCATCCGCGAAGAACATGGATTGGATGCAGTGATCGCCAATGCGGAAAATGCTTCGGATGGCTCCGGGTTGATGCCTCGACAGTTCCGTCGCTTAATCGAAACCGGTGTCGATGCGATCACGATGGGTGATCACCTGTACCGAAGAAAAGAGATCATCGAAATCTTAGAGACAAGCGATCGCCTCGTTAAGCCAGCGAATTTTCCTGCCACTGCTCCGGGCCGAACCTGGACCATCATCGACACTCCTGCGGGTCGGCTCGCAATCATCTCGCTTTTGGGACGCACTTACATGCGACCTGTTGATTGCCCCTTTGCGGCAGTCGATCTAGCTCTCGAAGAAATTGGAAAACAAGCCAGTCACATTTTGGTTGACATTCATGCCGAAGCGACCGGTGACAAACAGCTAATCGGTCGACATCTCGATGGTCGAGTAACGGCCGTACTCGGAACGCACACCCACGTGCCGACCGCTGACAGCTGCATTCTTCCCCAAGGAACAGCTTTCCAGTGCGATGTCGGCATGTGCGGACCGTACGAAAGTATCTTAGGTCGCTCAATTTCGAAAGTTCTTGGCAGCTCAACAACGTTTGTGCCCGATTGTTTTTACGTTGCGACTCAAGATGTGCGTCTTTGCGGAGCAATCATCGAAGCGGACGAAACAGGAAAGGCAACAAAAATCGAACGATTTGAATTAAGGCTCGATTGACAGCGAGTGGGGACGATCAACGCAATTGATTCATGTATCGGGGAACAATGACGTTGCAGCCAGTACTCCGTCACACCCCGCGTCGACAAGAAGATCTACATCTGCATCAGATCGAACTCCTCCACCCGTGCAGATTCGCATCGTAGGCCATTGGCTTCTGATCTGTCGACAGATCCCCACTGTGCTTACGCCCCTCTGCGTGCCAACGGTGGCCACATCCAAAACAATCAAGTCGCGAATCGAACGCTTATCAATCTGCTCAACCCAATATGACCACGAGCCTAGGTCACTTAGAAATTCCCCACTTGAAAAATCTAAACTCACACAGACTCGTTCTGGGGTTACCCATTCCAGCAAGGCATCGATCGTGCTAACGCTATCACAGGACTCCGTCGCCACAATCCACTGAATCTGCGAATACTGGTTGCTAAACCAATCAAACTGTTTCTTGAATTCCATCATGCTCGATCGCCACCCGACATCAACCATGACTCGTTGGAATCCAAACTCCAAAAGACTTGCGAGTTCACTCCACTGAATCTCGGCTCCCTCTAATGCGTTAAGATCGGCGAGATAAAGACTGCGAATTCCCTGATCAAAATAATGTTTCGCAAGTCCGACTATACAACCATCGCAAAAGCTTACCGGTTGATAATCAACACGTTTACCGGCTACGCCATGAACAGCGAGTGAATCTTTGACGTCGATCACTCCGATCAGATGGTCACGCCAGCGAATCACAGACACCGATGATGACATAGGCATGACTGGCAAGGAAACGAGGATAAATCGATCGCGAAACGTTCGCAAGAAAATTGAACGCCCAACACACAAGTTCGACGAAGATGCGGTTTGGGGATCACTCGGGTAGAGAAAAGAGTGATTCAACTTTAACAATCGCTAGGTCATCAGGAAAAGTGTGTATTGCCTGAATCCTCATCGACCGACTGCGGGTCTCAATGCCGACATAACTCATCGCCCCAAGCGCCATTCGACCGCTTGAGTCAAATGAATGCAGAAGGCCTTCGGTGGAATCAATTCCTAACTGTTGCTGCACCATCCAAAACAAATCAGCCTGAACTCGCTCGAGCTGAAAATGCGTCCTGTATTGAACACCATCGCGGCAGCTCGATCGCTCGGTGCGACTACCCTTAAGTGGCTGGGTGATCAAACAACGTTTTTTTGGAAGCGGTTGTTGGGCGCTGGCTGCAACCTCGCAAAGTGTAACTCCAGCACCTTTCCAAGTAACGACATGACCGCAACTGGTAATGTCCACCTGTGCATCGTAATGGGTCCGTTCGATACGGCGGCTTTTGTGTTGCGAGTAAAGCTCAGGATGCAGCGATCGGCTGAAAACGTGAAAGGCAAGTTCGGCGATTTTGGGGCGAACAGATAGCACAACAACATTCCGTAATAACAAAACCGATCAATCACCCGCCGATTGGACTTTATCCACGCACCATCATAGTGTGAGAAAACGATTTGACCAACTACAAGACCTTCCCGATCACACAAATCGGGTCATCAGGATTGCGCGAATCAAGGGTGGGCGTTTCATTTTTCATGGAATGGAGTCCTACCAAATACCGGAAAGGTTTGGCGATACAGCTTTTAAAAAAAACAAAGCATTGGCGATCGATTATGGGGAAACAACGTAAATTGCATCTTTTACACACCCATTTTAGGTACTACATTTTTTGGGTTATCCAAGATGCGGGCTTTCACGGATCGGAATGAAGAGTTTATGCTTGAATCGGTCGGGCCACGTACCAATCGGCCACTTCAGTATTAGCGACAAAGCACGACATCCATCATGGTCATCGTTATCGATAACTACGACTCGTTTACCTACAACCTCGTTCAACGTCTCGGTGAAATTGACTCGAGCGTCAAAATCGAAGTTCACCGGAATGACGAGATCACCATCGAAGAAATAGAAAGGCGTTCGCCCGAACGACTTTTAGTTTCACCAGGGCCGTGCACACCAACCGAGGCGGGAGTCAGCGTCGATTGTATCCGTGCGTTCGCTGGAAAAATCCCGATCCTGGGTGTTTGCTTGGGACACCAATCCATTGGCCAAGCATACGGAGGATCAATTGTTCGTGCGCCCGAATTGATGCACGGAAAAACCGACTCGATCCATCACGACAATCAGGGTCTTTTCGCTGGTCTCCCTAACCCGTTCATTGCGACGCGATACCACAGTCTCGTCATCGATCCACCGACACTACCCGAGGATCTCGTGGTTTCTGCCTGGACCGACACCGGTGGTTCTCGCCAAATCATGGGTGTGCGTCATCGAGATTACAAACTAGAAGGCTGGCAATTTCACCCTGAGAGCTTTTTGACCGAACCCGGGATTGCGATGCTGACGCGTTTTCTAGAGTGGTAAAGCAACGACAAACGATTATGTCAACGGCTTGATCAAGGACGGTAGCTGGACACGACTGCTTACCAGACACGACTGCTTACTAGACATGACTGCTAACAGGGTGAGCAACGCAATCGACAAGGTCAGTGAATCAGATGACCTCAACGGTTTGCAACGCTTCAATTTTGAAACAACCCACTTTGTAATAGAAAGGGTTGGGCCAATGTCCCATCCGATTGAGGTTAGCTGTACCAGCGATCGGTAGACGACAAGTTTTGCCCAGCATCTGCTTGAACTCCCCACGGCACCATAGAACTGTAGTTCCAACCAAAGTGCGGTGCTGGCGGTTTGATGTCAACCGACGATGATGAGATGAAATCAGTGATGGTTTGATCGCTCGTCATGACCCCGCGTACATCAAATCCTTTCTTGCCAATTACAGAAACCGCTGCCGACAAGACTTCCTGATTTGCTTGTGGCAGCATGCAATCCGAGCCCAATATTCTCTTGAGATTTGAAAAACAAGAATGACTCGTCCATTGCAACATCATTGACTGGATTCGATAATCGACAACCGTGGACATCTCTTCCCGAAATTGCAATGCAGAATTCTCACAATTGACGTAGGCTAAATTGTGCTCATCCGAGATGGACAAGTAGCCAATCAACTGATCCGTCAACCTTTGAATCGTGATTCGGATGCGATTGAGCCGTCCAAAGTGCGGCTGTGCGGCTCCCAACTGATGACGAAGCATCGCCCGCCGAATCTCGTTCGCCAGATCTTGGTGCAGCAGGAAAATCGAATCGGCGACGGGTGCAAATCTTCCCTCTCGGCCGGCAATCGGTGAATTTCCTGCGGATGCTGCAATGACCCGCGTTAGTACCTCGGTAACAAAAACCTCCTCCAACACTCCCACATGCTGTGCCCACCAGGCCTCCAAGGACTCATAGTTTTTCTCTTTTTCCACCCGACGCAATCGGATAATTGCATGCTCCCACAGATCGATCCTCGACCGTGATGCAACCCAGTAATTTGCAACCGATTCAAAAGGAATTTCGAGGTCTTTTTGCGCAATGACGCCATTATTTTGTGTGAGGACAGAAGCCAAGACGGCAGAGTAGAAAGCATGCATGCAGGGAAGTCACAAAAAGCGGAGTGTTACGCGTTCCGCTCTATCAAGCAGTCAGCGTGCCAGCCCACACTCAACACAGCCGATCACACACACAAACCATTCCTAGCAAAGAACTTACGGCAATCACCATTAAAATCAGAATAATGATTTCTTTCCGGATGATGCATCCAAGCAACGCGTCATGATGCGTTTCTGCAACGCGTTAGTAAAATCCACCTCATTCGATCGACCGCTCAAATCGGTAGATCGAACGCAATCACCCAAGACGACAAGTTCGATCCAGACCGACACCGATGTGCTGCCGGGGATCTCTTTGTTTTGACGCCACCCAAAAGCGTCTACAGCCAACTCGTGCGCCCCAGAAGCTTAGCTTTGGGTCTTAGTATTGCTACGACTAGATCCTAGAGACCGATGATACTCAATAACCACAGGACGCTGGGTCAATCTGGGGTTAATGTGAGAACGATGCCGCAGCAAGTGACTCTGTGCTTGGTCTAGCGTCAT
>Ga0181563_10004620_pt1 | contig 12788 bp, 6 predicted proteins | sample 011ome_25_FD_133759 | JGI IMG/M metagenome (GOLD analysis project Ga0181563, IMG submission 133759) | Coastal salt marsh microbial communities from the Groves Creek Marsh, Skidaway Island, Georgia - 011512CT metaG (megahit assembly) | ecosystem: Environmental > Aquatic > Marine > Intertidal zone... | reverse complement strand
TCTCGCGGAGCGCCTCGCGCGCGGCGCTGAGCGACTCCACGGAGACGCGCGCGTACTTGTACAGCGCGCGGTACAGGCGCACGGCGTCCCCGGCGGCGACGCCCAGCGTCTCGAGGCGCAGCGGGTCCACCATCTCCAGGTCCGCGGCGACGTCGGAGGGGGGGCACACGCCCTCCACCACACCCTTGAGCTGCGCGTGCGCCATCACCGCGGTCGTGCGTCGGTCCGCGTCCGACTCCGTGGCGTTCGCCAGCCTCGCGCGCGCGTTCTCGGGAGGTGAGTTCTGGTTGTCCTCGCGGAAGCTCACGTTCAACGTGCCCTCCAGGTCCTCGTTGTCGTTGTAGAATTTTCTCATCGAAGAACCCACCTGGACGGGGGAAAAGAACGGAGGAGGCGAGAGGGTCAGCGGGAGGTTCGGGCTCCGGGAACCGTCGCCCGAGACGTCCTCGCGCCGAGGAGACCTTCGCGGTGGCGTGTGCGATGACCGACGGCCGTTCGAAGGAAACGTCGCGGCATGCTCGCGTCTCGGACTCGCGGCGGGGCGCGATTCCCCTGGGATTCCCCTGGGATTCGACCGGGACACGTGCTGTCGGCGATCGCACGGGACGCACCTCAGAGAGACGAGCTGCGCGCTCCTGCTCGGTCATCTTGAGCGCCCCCGCATTGCCGCCCCGAATGCTCCGGGCGCGCGACAGGCGCGGACCGGTCGTCATCCTGCCGGGCACCCGCGGTGTGACGGGCCGGGGCGCGCGAATGCCAAATACGGCGTCCCCGAAAACCGAGGTGGACGGATCGGGAAGTCCCAGTTGGGGTTCCAAGGGAAGTCCCAGTTGTCCCAAGACGGGAAGCGATTCTCATCGCTGACGATCGGACTTGCACGAAAACGAAACGAAACGCGAACGACCAAAAGACGATAAGCTACTCGTGATGAGGAATCACAACCTCACAACCCCGCCTTGACGAGCGCGTTGAGCGTGACGATCCCGACGAGCGTTTTGCTGTGTTCATCCTGCGTGACGGGCAAGAACGACACTTTCGCGCCGTTCTCGGGGGCCATGGCGCGCGCCGCGTCGGCGGCGCTGGCGTCGCGCGAAATCGTTCGGCACCGTCGCGAACACAGCTCCGCCATGCGCCGGCGCATGCACGTCGTCTTCTCGGCGCCCAGCCGCCGCCGCAGATCGCCGTCCGTGAACACGCCGACCAGCTCGAGCGTTTTTTTCCCTTCTTTCCGGTCCGCCACCAAAACGCATCCGTAGCCCCCGCTCGAGAGGCGCACCAAAACGTCCACCAGAAGCTCCTCCGAACCGCACGTAGGCGCCGATCTTAACGTCTCCGTCTCGTCCAGGGCGTGCATGACGTCGGCGACGCGCGGCGCGCGCGCGCCGGCGGGATCCGCGCCGCGTTGGTTTTTTTTGGGTGGTGGGAGTTCATCGTTCGTGTCGCGCACGGCGCCTCTCGCGCGCATCGCGGCGACCGCGCACGTGTCCCCGAACAGCATCTGGATCGCGCAGGACGTGACCGGCGCGAGGTCGAACGGGCACAGCTCGCGCTCGAGCGGAAGCGTCACGTGTGCGTCCGCGTCTTTCGCGAGCGCGGAGCGTTCGTCGGAGGTGACCCCGACGACGCGCGCGCCTTTCGCGCGCGCGAGGGGCACCAGCCTGCGGAGCTCATCCGACGCGCCCGACTTGGAGAAGAGCACGAGCACGTCGTTCGCGCGCAGGACGCCCACGTCGCCGCGCAGCGCGTCCGTCGGGTCGAGCCACGCGGACTTGGCGCCGGTGCTCACCATGGTGGCGCTCACTTTCTGCGCGACGAAGCCCGATTTGCCGACGCCGGAGAAGTAGACGGTGCCGTCGCAGTCCGCCACCTCCTGGCAAAAGTCCCGCAGCGACCCGTACGCCACCTCCTCGAAGAAGTGTGACACGTACTGGCGCTGCGTCTCGAACAGACGGCGCAGGTCCGAGGCGCACGCGGACGGCATCGCGCCCGAGCGCGCGCCCGATTCTGCGAATCTGACGGGGCATTTTTGGGAAACTTGCCGGGATTTTCCAAGTCACCCTGCGTTTTGCTCCTATCCACCGGATAGCGCCTCCCGCGTCTGTCCGCCAGTTCATCCCGCGCGCGGTCCGCGGTCCGCTGCGTCATGGCGTCTTCCTTCCCTCGCTTCGGCAACGCGGGTCCCCCCCTCGGCGGGAACTCGCGCGCGTCGTGGCGCGCGTCACGCGCTCGGGCCTCGTCGAGTGCCTCATCGCGAGCCCCGGGCGACGCCGCGCGTCGCCCGGTCCGCGCGCCCCGCCGCGCGCTTTCCCGCACGGCGCTCGCCGCCGGCGGCGCGACCGCCACGGCGCTGCTGGCGGTCGACCGAGCGCGCGCTGAGCGCGCGCCCGTCGCGGACGGCCTGGACGACCTGGACGACCTGGACGTCGTCGAGGACGCGGCGGTGCGCTCGAAGGTTGTCGCGTTTTACGACCTGGACCACACCGTCATCGACACCAACAGCAACAAGCACTGGATCGCGAAGGAGGTCAAGGCTGGGCGCGTCACCCCGAAGCTGATCTTCACCGCCATCTACTGGTTCGCGCGCTACGCCATGGGCCGAGGCGAGGGCGCCGAGGCTGCCGGCGCCGAGGCCGCGATGGCGTACGCCGGCGTCTCCGCGCGGGCGCTGCGGATGGAAGTGGAGGCGGTTTTCGACGCCGCGCTCGCGCACCGCATGCGGCCCGGGTGCGGGCCGACGATGGCGCGGCACCGCGAGAACGGCGAGCGGGTTATCATATGCACGAGCTCGTGGCAGTACGCGGCGCGATACGCCGCGGCGCTCTTCGGCCTGGAGACGGACGACGAGAACATCATCTCCTCGGTGATGGAGGAGGACGCGCGCGGCGTCCTGACGGGTCGCGTCGCCACCGTCGCGTACGGCGATGGCAAGTACCGCGTGACTAAAAAGTGGGCAGACGCGAACGGCGTCGACTTGAAGGACTGCTACTTCTACTCGGACTCGATGTCCGACGTGCTGCTGCTGGAGAAGGTGGGGCACCCGGTGGTGGTCAACCCGGATCCGCGCCTGAGGAAACACGCCGAGGCGCGCGGGTGGCCCATAGAGGACTGGGGGAAGGCGGAGGAGGCGCTGCCCGAAAAGAAACCGGGTCTGCGGTGGCGGTGACGAGTTGACGAGCGCACGTTTTTTTCAATAACCATTGACCACACCTTCTTCGCCTGCGCCCCCGCGTCGGGGGCAGACTCGACGACGCACGGAGACGATGTCCCACGGCGTGATGGCGTGGCGCGGCGCCGTGCGCGCGGTATCTTCCACGACCGCGAGCACGTCTTCGTTCGCCAGCGTCACGAGGCGCGTCGGCGTCGGCGGAGCGGCCCGGGGCGGCGGCGGCAGTGCGCGCCGCGTGGGAATCCCCGCGCGAGACCCGGGCGACGAGGAGCGCGTGACCAGCACTGACAACGCCACGGTGAAGCACTTTGCCAAGCTCGTCAAGAGCAAGGCGCACAGGGACGCGAGCGGTTCGGTGGTGGTCGCGGGCGCGGGTATGCTGGAGGAGATATACGCCGACGGCGGCGTCGAGGACGCGCGGGTGGTTTTCCTGGGCGAGGATGCTGAGACCCCGCGCGGAATGCGCGCGCGACGGATCGTGCGCGCGCCCGAGCACGTGCTCAAGAAAGCCGCGGGACTGCAATCCGTGGACCGGGTGGACGTCGTCGCCGAGCTCGCGACACCCCCGCTGGACGGCATCGAGGCCCTCGGGGGTGTCGCGTCCACGGCGACTCGCGTCCTCGCGTTGGACGGCATCCAGGATCCGGGGAACCTGGGCACGTTGACGCGCACGGCGCTCGCGCTCGGGTGGGACGCCGTCGCGCTGCTTCCGGGAACGTGCGACCCGTTCAACGATAAGGTACGTCTCGAGACGAGTCTCGAGATGAGTCACCCACGCGTCATTCCTCGTAACTCCCACGTGCGTCAGCGGAAAACGCGCGGTGTCGTGTCCCTCCGGTTCGCGCTCGCCGCTCACGCTCGCGGCTCACGCTCTTTCCCGAAAATTCGCAGGCGCTTCGCGCGGCGCGCGGGGGCGTGTTTCGTCTCCCCCTCGCGCGGCTCTCGTGGGAGGAGCTGGAGACCCTGACAACCTCGCGCGGCATGGTGCGGTACTGCGCCGAGCCCACCGCGCCGGACGCCGTCGGCGCGGACGCCGCCGTCTCCGCCGAGCGCGAGGGCGTGTGCTTGGTGCTCGGGAGCGAAGGGCAGGGCCTGTCGGAAACCGCGCTGCGCACGTGTCGCCCCGTGGCCATTCCCATGCCGGGCGAGATGGAGAGCCTGAACGTGGGCGTCGCGGGAGGCATACTCATGTACCTCATGAGGAAGGAGCGGTGAGCGTCTGTGATGTGCGCGTTTCCGTCGGTGCGTCGTCTGTTACTTTCGTATCGCGTAATATGAATACTTTTAGCGAAGGTCTCGCTACGTCGTGTCGATGCGCACCAGCTCCTCGGGGAGCAACGCGACGGGCGCCGGCGCCGGTACATCGGCGGCTTCCGCCGCCGGGACGGCGTCGAGTCCCGCGGGAACGCTCGGTTCAGGTTTCGGAGCGCGCGCGGCGAGTACCGCGGGTACGCTCGTGGAATCGGGGTGGACGCGTTTCCGCGCGAGCGCGAGCGCGTCGGCGTTCGGCGTCGCGCCCGAAGGGGGGCGCTTCGCTTCGCGCGCCGGATTCGCTCGAGGACGCCCTCCGCGCTCGCGCCGAAACGCCGCCAGCCGCGGCGCGAGGTCCCGCTTGGCCGCCGAAGCGACGAGCGCGCCGCCGTACGCGGCGCCGACCGCGATGCCGCCCTTGGCGAGAAAGCCGAACACCGCGCGGCGCACCGCGCGGCGCAACGCGCGGCGCTCGCGTCCCCGCCTCTTCTTCCCGCCACCGGACCTCGCGGACGCTTCGCGCGCCTCGCCCTCGAACAGCTTGCGTCGGCGGCTCTTGCCTGCCGACGACGATCCGTGTTCGTTCGCGGCGTCCGAATCGCGCGACTCGTCATCACGTCGCGCGCGCGCGGGCAAAAGCGCACCTTTCGCCGCGCGGAGGCCGAGCCCCCCGACCAGCCGCGCGGTCGCCGCGAGCGCGCCCACCGCCGCCTCGAGCGCGACGCGCTCGATGGCGCGCGGCGGCGCTTTCCGGCGGAGCTTCTCGGCGTTGCGCCGCACCTCGGCGCGCGCGCCGCGCACCAGCGCCGCCACCGCCTCTTCCTCCGCCGCCTCCTCGTAGTGCGCGGCGAGCTGCGCGGGCGTCAGCCCGTCGCCGCCGCGCTTCGCGGAGGACTCCGGGAACAGGAGGAGCAGGGCCTCGACCGTCGCCGGCGCAGCCGCCGCGCGGAGCGCGACGTGCAGCGGCAAGTCGCCGGCGGCGTCCTTGACAAACGCGCCGCCGGGGTCGACGGCCAGAAGCCGCCGGACCAGCGCGTGCTCGGCGCCGGCGGCGAGCGCCGCGTGCAGGGGGAGCTCGTCGTCCTCCTCCGCCGTGCGCGCCGAGCGGACGGACCAGGGGGGCGAGGCGGAGGGCGGGATCCTGACGCCGGGCTCGCGAGCCCACCCGGGGGAGTCGACGCGCGCCGCGGGCGACCGCGGGGACGCGCGGAACGGCGCCGCGGCGCTCGCCGCGGACGCGGGCAGAGCCGCCGACGCGTCCGGACTCGACGCGCGCGAGCTCGAGCGCGCCGCCGTCGACGCCGCCGGGGACGTCGGCGTGGACTCGGGAGGCGTCCCCGGCGCGTCCGCCGACGACGCCGTCGCCGCGACGGGCTCGGCGGCGGAGAGACGCGCGCGGACGCGCTCCGCGGCTTCGAAAGCCGCGCGCGCGCGCGCCTTCGCCTCCTCCGTCTCCGCCTCGGCTCTCGCCTTCTCCGCCGCCCTGGCTCTCGCCTTCTCCGCCGCCTCCGCGCGCGCCCTGCCCTCCTCCGCCTCGGCTTCCGCGCGCGCCTTCGCCTCGCTCGCGCTCCTCGCCTTCGCCTCCGCCTCGAAGCGGGCGCGCGCCTTCGCTTCGGCCTCGAGCCGCGCGCGAGCCTCCCTCTCGGCCGCTTCCGCCTCCCGTCGCGCCTCCGCCTCCGCCTCCGCCCTCGCCTCCGCGTCGCGCCGCGCGGCTTCGAGGCGCGCCAGCGCCTCGGCGCGCGTGCGCGCTTCCTTTTCCTCCTCCTCTCTTCTCGTTCGTTCCGCGAGCTCGGCGCGCGCTGCCGCCTGCTCCGCAGCCCTGGCCCGCTCCGCCGCCTCGCGCGCCTCGCGCTCCGCCCGCCGTTCCGCCTCCGCCTCGGCCCGCTCGCGCTCCAAGCGCGCCGCCTTCGCCGCCGCCTTCGCCGCCGCCTTCTCCTCGCGGACCCGCGCGTCCTCAGCCAGGCGCGCCGCCTCCGCGCGCGCCTCCTCCTGCGCGGCGCGCCGCGCGGCCGCGAGCTCCTCGGCGCGGACCATCGCGTCGCGCTCGGCGCGCGCAGCCTCCGCCGCCGCCTCGGCCGCCTCCGCGCGCGTGCGCGCCGCCGCCGCCGCCTCCGCCTCCGCGCGCGCCTGCGCCTTGGCGACGAGCTCCGCCGCCTTCGCCGCGGCGAGGAGCGCGCCCGCCTCGGCGCGCTCCTGGTCGCGTGCGCGGCGCTCGGCGGAGACGGCCTCGGCCGGTTCCGGATGCGCCGGGCCCGCCGGGCCCACGATCGCTTCGCGCTCGACCATCTCGTTCGCGCCCTGCGGCGACCGGGGCGCCGACCTCGGGCCCGCGTCCGGGGTGGTGAAGTCGGCTTCTGACATGGCGTCGGCGGGCACCACTACCGGAACCGCCGGCACCGGCGCGGTCTCCGTCGCCGAGAGGTCCATGTCACTCGGGCTCGCGTCTCCTCCGTGCTTCTCGTCCGTGTCCTCCTGCTGCGACATGTAAATCGTCGGCGACTCCAGCCTCTCGACTCGCGAGTCTCGGGACGAAGGCGCTTCGCCGCGGTTCTCGGGGCTGACATTCTCCTTCGCCGCCAAGGCATCGCGCATCTCGCGCAGCCTGGCTTGTTTCCGCGCGCGATCGCCGGGGGTCATGCCGTCGCGGGACATCAGGCGCGCCAGGAGCTTGGACGTCGTGGGAGGCGTGGTGTCCGGCAATGGGCCGGGAGGGAGCTCCGCGCGGAGCTTCGCGCCCGCCGTGCGCCTCTCCTCGCGCTTTTCCTCGGACATGGCGTTCGCGCGGAACTTGCGCGCGGCCAAAAGAGCCGTGAAGTTGGCGCCCGATCCGGGCGCGGCAGCGCCGTCGCCGGGGGACGGCGACCTCGACGCGGGGAGGGGCATGTCGTGCGGTCTCCGCGGTGCGTGTCGGCCGAAAGATGCGGTGCGCACTCGACTCAGACGCGCGCCGCGCTGTGACACGCACCGAGGGACTCGCAACGTTCAAAAAGAGCCGAACGTCTCGGAAGACGCACCTGTCGGCGCCGAGTCTGAATTTCTGAAATCGAACGCGACGGCAAACGACGCAAGAAAAGGTTCTTTTTCAGTGAAAAATCTTTTCTCTCCCTTTTCATCACCGAGCCCGTTCACAAGGCGAGTCCGGCGGCTCGCGGCGAGCGTTCGGACGCAGGGTGCGTCGCGTCGCTCACGACACGGCTCGACTCCCGGCGCGCAGGCGGCGAGATTCTCCGTCGTCGGGGTCATCGAATCCCCCTCGAAGCGACGCGTCGCGGAGGACGTGCGAACACCCACGATGCCCATCTCCACGCGCAAGATCCGCGTGGGCGTCTGCGCCATGGACAAGAAGGCGCGCTCGAAAGCGATGCGAGAGATCTTGACGCGCCTGGAGAAGTTCGGCGAGTTCGAGATCATCGTCTTCGGCGACGACGCCATCTTGAACCAGCCGGTGGAGCGGTGGCCGAAGGTGGACGCGCTGCTCTCCTGGTTCTCGGACGGGTTCCCGCTCGCCAAGGCGGAGTCGTACTCGAAGCTGCACCACCCGATATACATGGTGAACGACCTCAACCGGCAGTGGGATCTGCTCGACCGCCGTGTCGTGTACGAGATATTGAAGGCGCACGACATCCCGACGCCGCCTCACATCGTGGCGAACCGGAACGACCCCGCCCCGGCGGGCACGATGCCCACGCACGCCGTCGACTTCGAGGCGGAAAACTTTGCCGAGTACGAGGACTACGTCGAGGTGGATGGCGAGCGCATCGATAAGCCGTTCGTGGAAAAACCCGCGGACGCGGAGAACCACAACATCTGCATCTACTACCCGCACACCGTGGGCGGCGGGTACAAGGCACTGTTCCGCAAAGTCGGCAACCAGGCGAGCAAGTACTACCCGCCGCCGGCGGTCTCGGAGGAGGAGGCTTCGAACGGGGACAAAAAGTCGTACACTCTGGTGCGGCGAGACACGTCGTTCATCTACGAGAACTTCATGAGCACCGGCGGCACGGACGTCAAGGTGTACACCGTCGGCCCCAACTACGCGCACGCCGAGGCGCGCAAGTCGCCGGTGGTGGACGGCCGCGTGCAGCGCGACGCGAACGGCAAGGAGGAGCGCTTCCCCGTTTTGCTCACCCCGGAGGAGAAGGAGATCGCGCGCCGCGTCTGCCTGGCGTTCGGGCAGATGGTGTGCGGGTTCGACCTGCTGCGCACGAAAGGGCGCTCGTACGTGTGCGACGTCAACGGCTGGTCCTTCGTCAAGAACTCGACCAAGTACTTCGACGACGCGTCGCTGTGTCTGCGCGCGATGATCTTGCGCGCGGTGGCGCCCGACCACCGGCTCACCGCCGAGGCGGCGGCCGAGGCGGAGGAGCAGACCAACGAGACGCGAGACGCGAACGAGGATCAGAGCCCGAGCACGCCCACGAAAGGAGACACGAAGGGGCCGAACGGCGCGGAGCGAAAAACCGGGTACGGCGAGGAGGGGCCCGCGGAGGAGCTGCGCGCGGTGCTGGCGGTGATCCGGCACGGCGACCGCACGCCGAAGCAAAAGATGAAGATGAAGGTGAGGCACGCGCCCTTGCTCGATTTGCTGAGCCGGTGCACGTCCGGGCGCCCGCGGAAACAAGCGAAGCTCAAGACGCCGCAGCGGCTGCAGGAGCTGCTGAACATCTGCCGCCTGCTGTACAGCGACTCGCTCGAGGAGGGCCGCCGGTTCGCGGCGGAGGGCGACGGCGCGGAGGGGCCGGGGCTCGAGCAGCCGTCCGGCGGCGCCGCCGGCGACTCGAGCGCCCCCGCCGTCCGCGGCGGGGCCCCGCGGCGCGCGCGGCAGACGCGGGAGGAGTGGGAGGAGGAGCTCGAGCAGTGGAAGCAGGTCGTGTCCATCCTGCAGGAGGGCGGGCACTTCAGTGGCATCAACCGCAAGGCGCAGCTCAAGCCCCTGGCGTGGGAACGCGTCCCGGAGGCGTCGCGCGAGCGCGCGGAGGGCAAGGAGGGCAAGGAGCCGACCACCTCCGAGCGCGTTACGGAGGCGCTTCTGATTTTGAAGTTCGGCGGGGTGTTGACGCACCTCGGGAAGAACCAGGCTGAGTTTTTGGGACGGGACTTCCGCATGCGCATGTACCCCGGCGGCAACTACTACGACGAGGGGACCACCGACGGGCTCCTGCGTCTGCACAGCACGTACCGGCACGACCTCAAGATTTACTCCTCGGACGAGGGGCGCGTGCAGATCACCGCCGCGGCGTTCACCAAGGGGCTGCTCGACCTCGAGACGAGCGAGAACCAGCTCACGCCCATTTTGGCGTCGCTGGTGAACAAGGACGCCAAGCTGCTGGACTTCGTGACGCACGAGGTGGAGGAGGACATCCTGCACGCCAAGCAGAAGCTGTACAACATCATGACCGAGGGGCACGTCAAGGGGCGCGGGCCGAACAAGGAGTACAGCACCAGCGACACCGCGGTGTTCGACGACGACTTCGAGCGGTCGGGGCCGGTGGGGTACCTGCGCCGCGCGAGCGCCAACGCCAAAGCGCTCAGGGTGCCCTCGCCGAAGAAGGCTCCGCATCCCGGCGGCGAAAGCGACAAAAGCGACGAAAGCGCCGGGGGGGGGGAGGCCCCGAAGAAACCGAAGGGTGGCTCTGGGTCGTACGCGCTGATGTCAGCGGACCGCGCGCGCGCGCTGAAGACGGCGCGCAAAAGCCTGAGCGAGGCGGCGTCCTCGGCGATGTCCTCGCTGCGCGAGGCGATGCTCAGCGCGATGGCGTCCGGCGTGGTGGACGAAAAAACGCAAAGGCGCGCCGCCACCTCCGCGCCGTCGCCGCGCAAGATGAAATCCGCCGACGACCTCACCGAGCTCGACCGTGAGCCGGATGCGCGCGGCGATTCGCAGTTGCCCCCGAGCGGAGAGACGTCAACAGCCGCATCGCCGTCGCGCGCGTCCATCGACGAGATGGCGGCGGTCGGGCGCGTGGACGCGGACGACGCCGACTTCGCGCCTCTGCCCGCCCCCGCCGCGGGACTCTCGATTCCCCAACGCCAGCACCCCAACGCCAGCACGGACGAGGAGCAGGAGTACCGCGTGTCCCTGGAGAGGGACCGGGGGGGCGAGGCGAAGCGCTCGCTCGAGACGAGGCTCGCGCTCGGGCTTCCCGAAACCGCCGAAACCGCGCGGGCGCTCGCGCCGACGTTGGATCCGACGACGCCGAGCGAGAGCGGCGCTCACGACGCGGGCGACGTCGCCGGCGGCTCCGGCTCGATGAGCCGGCGCACGTCCCTGGACGTGGGCGACGCGACGCGGGGCTTAGGGACGGAGGAACTCAAAGCCTCGGTGGAGGGGTCGATCACGCGGCGCCCGCCGGGCGTGCCCCCGGAGCCGCTCAAGCTGCTTCGCGTGATGGTGGACCTCATCGGCGGCGTGACGCGTCAGCTGCGCGAGGAGATCTTCAAGCACTCGCACAGCGAACAGCCGGGCGTGGGCTCGCCCACGACCTGGGTGGACACCCTCGGCGCCTTGGCGCCGCGCGGCTCTATGCCCGAGGGCGGCCTCGCCGCGCTGAAGCTCGTCTCCGTGCCGGCGGGGGGCGAGTCCTTCCTGCTGATGCACGCGCGCTGGAAGAAGCTGGAGCAGGACATCTACCACCCGCGCAAGGGCCGCTTCGACATCTCGAAGGTTCCCGACGTCTACGACAGCGCCAAGTACGACGCGATCCACAACTCGCACCTCGAGTTGGAGGGCCTGGAGGAGCTGTACCGCGTATCGCGGTGCCTTGCGGAGGGCGTCGTGCCCAACGAGTACGGCACGCACCCGCAGAGCAAGCTGCGCATCGGCGGCACCATCGCGCACTCGCTCCTGCTGAAGCTCATGCAGGACATGTTCACGACGCGCGAGGAGTCCTTCGTGGGCCTCCCCGCGTTCGCCAGGCCCGCCGTCAGCGGCGGCTGGGGCCGGTGGTCCCAGACGCTCGGCCAGCACGTCGTCGACGCCGCCGAGGTTTCGCTCACGACGGACTCGGACGCGAGCCAGACCCCGGACGCCGCGGCGGCTTTTGGCGCGCGCGCCGAGCCCGACCGCCACCCGCCGTCGCTCGACGGCGTCGACGAGGAGGACGCCGCCGCGCCCGAGGAGGAGGAGGAGATTGAGGTTTCGACGACGCGCCTCAACCACCGGTACGCGGGGAACGTGGGCGTGCACTCGCCGCACAGGCACGTCCGCACCAGGCTGTACTTCACCTCGGAGTCCCACATCCACTCGCTGCTCAACGTCCTGAGGTACTGCAACCTCGAAGCCGGGACGAAAGCGACGGGAACGTCGGGAACGCCGCGGTGCTCCGTCGGGAACGCCGCGGAGGCGCGCGGCGGCGAAACCAAAAACGCTTCGGACGGCGAAACCAAAAACGCGGGGTCTGGTCCCCCGCCCCCTTCACTCTTAAGCCGCCGCGTGGAGACGCTGGAGAACATCGGCGACTTGGATTACCTGACGCACATCGTGTTCCGTATGTACGAGCGCTTCGACGTCCCGGCGGCGGACCCGGCGCGCTTCCGCGTCGAGATCTTGCTGAGCACCGGCGTCGGCTTGGATCCGTTTGAGCAAAACGTCATCGCCGAGTTCGACGCCGCGGCGGCGGAGGCGAGCCGGCGCGAGAAGCAGAGCGCGTCGCCGCTCGATCGCGCGCGCGCCGCCTCGAAAGAACATCGCGTCGTGAATACCAGCGGCGATGCCTCCAAGCTCCCGCTCCTGCGGCAGTTCCCCATCCACAACGACCGCGCGCACGACGCCGTGCGGGTCGCCGGGACGGGCGGCGCGAGGGCGGGCGCGCCGCCGGCGGACCCGCCGGACGCGCCGGGGCGAGCTAAGTACCTGACACTGAACGACCTCGAGTCGTACCTGTGGAAGTTCCGCAAGAACCGGCTGGCGCAGCCAGGGCGGGGCGGGGGCTCGGGCGGCAACACCACGGACTGGAGCTCCCCCCAGAAGGACGGCGCGGCCCCCGGGACGGGGGCGAAGCCGCAGAAGCCCGGCCTCGGCGTGGGCGGGCCCAAGCGCAGCGCGAAGAAGAAGAACAAGAAAAAGGGGAGCGACAGCGATTCCGAATGATCAGTGTTTCTGCGTATCGTACGATTGTGTACGATTGTGACGAGACGCGTTCAACTCGCGTTCGCGCGCTTCTCGCGCGTTTATTTCGTTCGCGTCACTCACTGCTCGTCCCCGGGCTCGCCCTCGTCGGCGATGTCCGAGGTCCACAGCGTGAGGTTGTCGCGCAGGAGCTGCATGATGAGCGTGGAGTCCTTGTAGGACTCCTCCGAGAGCGTGTCGAGCTCGGCGATGGCGTCGTCGAACGCCTGCTTCGCGAGCGCGCACGCCTCCTGCGGCTTGTTC
>Ga0181563_10004609_pt1 | contig 12799 bp, 17 predicted proteins | sample 011ome_25_FD_133759 | JGI IMG/M metagenome (GOLD analysis project Ga0181563, IMG submission 133759) | Coastal salt marsh microbial communities from the Groves Creek Marsh, Skidaway Island, Georgia - 011512CT metaG (megahit assembly) | ecosystem: Environmental > Aquatic > Marine > Intertidal... | reverse complement strand
ATGGCGATTGGTGCGGGGCAGGAACGCTTCCGCGATGTGCCGTCGAAGAACGATCACTCGCATGTGGGCGATGCGTATGGCTACCTGATGCTTGGCGGTGGCGAGCATCGCCGCCTGACGCGCAACCCGAATGGCAAGCCGCTGTTCAAGCAGATGGAAGCGAAGACGGACTTCAACGTATTTGCGTAAAAAAAACGGGGCGCGCCTCTGGCTGACGCGCCCCGAGTTCAGGGAGAAACATGACAAGGAGAACAATCATGCACAGCTATTTTGTAGCACTTTTATAGCTTGATGACAAACATTACGAACAATCGCGCCGTGACGGTTGTGCCGTTTCACTGGGCGCATGTGAAGCTCATGCGATTGCGTCCGTTTGAGCAAGAATACTTCAAAAACTTCCCCGATTACATCCAGCGCGTTAAGGCTTATGGGTCTTATGGGAAATGTTATAGCGCGTTGTATAAGGGTGAAATCGCCTGTTGCTGGGGCGCATATCCGCTTTGGGATGGCGTGGCAGAAGGCTGGCTGTTGACTTCATATCATGTTGAAACAAATCCTATTACTATTACGCGAGGCGCACTACGATACTTCAATATAATTTATAGCGATATGAAATTACATAGATTACAGCTTGTCGTAGATAGTAGAAATACTATTGCAATGCGATGGGCGCGCGCGTTAAAGTTCGCGGAAGAAGGCGTCATGCGCGGTTACGGCCCGGATGGTGCGGATCATGTCATGTTTGCGAGGGTTGAGTAATGGGGGGATTGTTTAGAGGTCCGAAAGCGCCAACGCCCGCGCAAGTTGCGCCGGAAACCACCGCCGCGCAGCAGCGTCAGGAAGCGCGACTTGCTGAAGAAGAACGACAGCAGAAGGCGCAGCTTGCATCTCAGCGGCGCGCGCGCCAGATTGGCGGTCAGCGTATGTTGCTTTCGCCGGAGCGTGAAAATGCTCGGCTTGGTATTCAGACAACGCTTGGGTCAGGAGACGCGTAATGGGTGGTTTGTTTAGCGGTTCAAAGTCGTCTTCGCCTGCTCCTGCTCCCCCACCTCCGGCACCTGAACCCGCGCCGGTTGAAGCTACCGACGAAGCGCGCCGCCGGGCGGCTCGCGTTCGTTCTCGTCGCGCTGGCCGTCCGTTGCTTGGGCCGGGCGCAGGGGATCGTAATGACGGATTGCAGACCACGTTAGGAGTAGGGTAATGCCTAAGGTCGTGATGAAAAACGGTAAGAGCCGCACCTTTGCCTACACCAAGGCGGGCATGAACGCGGCGAAAGAGTACGCCAAGCAGTACGGCGGTCGCGTCGAGAACGTCAGCATGAAGACGACCATGCGGAAGAAGAAAACCTATGCCGCTTAAATCCGGTAAGTCTGACAAGGCGGTTGGTCAGAACATCAAGATGCTGATGAAAGAGGGCAAGCCGTTCAAGCAGGCTGTCGCGATTGCGATGCGTAAGTCTGGCAAGCCGAAGGGCAAGGCATGAGGCGGTTCAAGGAGGTTCCGAAGGATAAGAAAAGCGGGATACCGAAGAAGTATATTCGCGGTGCAAAGAATCCTGATGAGCGCCGCAGTGAGATCGCAAGGACGCGCCGCCTATACAGGCGTGGCTTGCTGACAGGCGCAATGATGGATCGCATTTCGGAGCAGCGCAAAAATGCCTAAGTTTTCTGGTATCAAGGGCGCGGATCGCTTTGACCAAGGCAAGCTGATGAAGGTCTATCGTCGCGGTCTTGGGGCGTATTATTCATCCGGGTCGAGGCCCAAGGTCAGCGCGCACCAGTGGGCAATGGGCCGCGTCAAGTCTTTTGTTAGCGGCAAGGGTGGCGCACGAAAGGCAGACGCAGATATTTTGAAGGGCAAGAGTTCCAGTGGTTAAGAAGGCGCACCAGAATCCGAGCGGTGGTCTGAACGAGGCTGGTCGCAAGCACTTTGAGCGCAAGGAAGGCGGCAACCTCAAGCGCCCGGTCAAGTCTGGAACCAACCCGCGTCGTGTTTCGTTTGCTGCGCGGTTTGCCGGGATGAAGGGGCCGATGAAGGACGAGAAGGGTAAGCCTACCCGCCTTGCGCTTGCGCTGCGGGCTTGGGGCTTCGGATCAAAAGAAGCCGCTGCAAACTTTGCCGCGCGTCATAAAAAGAGTTAGCCATGCTTACTGTCGAACAGATTATGAAGCGCCACGACCTTGCGCAGCGTCGCAAGGATAACTGGCGGCAGATTTACGAGGACTGTTACGAGTTCGCGCTGCCGCAGCGCAATCTGTATGACGGCTACTACGAGGGCGGCGGGTCGCCGGGCCAGAATAAGATGGCGCGGGTTTTTGACTCCACCGCGATCAATGCGACACAACGGTTTGCAAACCGTATTCAAGCTGGCCTTTTTCCGCCCTATGGCCGCTGGTGTCGCCTTGAACCCGGACCTGACATTCCTGTTGATCGTCAGCTTGAGGCCCAAGCCGCCCTCGACCTTTACGCGGAAAAGATGTTTTCTGTGCTGCGTCAGTCCAACTTTGACTTGGCGATGGGCGAGTTCCTCATGGACTTAGCCGTGGGTACGGCAGTCATGCTTGTGCAGCCCGGCGATGACGTAACGCCCATCCGGTTTACGGCTGTGCCGCAGTATCTCGTCGCCATTGAAGAAGGCGCGCACGGCAAGGTTGATAACGTCTACCGGCGCATGCGCCTGAAGGCGGAAGCGATCTCGCAGCATTGGCAGGACTCAGAAATCCCTGATCGCCTTGCGCGCATGATTGAGGAAAAGCCGACCGAAGAAATCGAACTGATTGAGGCGACGATCCTTGACGTTCAGCGCGGTGACTACGACTACCATGTGATCTGGCCGGAAGGTAAATCGCAGATCGTGCAGCGCAAGATGGACTCATCCCCGTGGATCGTGGCGCGCTACATGAAAGTGGCTGGCGAGGTGTATGGACGGGGGCCGCTGGTTACAGCGATCCCCGACATCAAGACGCTCAACAAGACGCTTGAGTTGCTTTTGAAGAACGCATCGCTGTCGATTGCTGGCGTCTATACCGCTGCTGATGACGGTGTTCTCAACCCGCAGACCATCCGCATCACGCCCGGCGCAATCATCCCGGTGGCGCGCAACGGCGGGCCGCAGGGTGAGAGCTTGAAGATGCTGCCGCGTTCTGGTGACTTCAACGTGTCGCAGATCGTGATTAACGATCTTCGCATGAACATCAAGAAGATACTGCTGGACGACACGCTGCCCCCGGACAATATGTCGGCGCGTTCCGCCACGGAGATTGCGGAGCGCATGAAGGAACTGGCGCAGAACCTTGGTAGCGCGTTTGGTCGCCTGATTACCGAGACGATGGGGCCGCTGATCTCGCGCATCCTGTACGTCATGGACGAGCGCGGCATGATCGAGATGCCGCTGCGTGTGAACGGGCTTGAGGTCAAGGTCACGCCCGTGTCTCCGATTGCTCAAGCGCAGAACATGGGCGACATCGAGAAGATTACGCAGTGGGTGCAGCTTTCGTCGGCACTTGGGCCGGAAGGCCAGATGGCACCGCGCATGGGCGCGATTGCGGATTACGTTGCTGACAAGCTGGGCGTACCGGCAGAACTACGGACTTCTCCTGCTGAACGAGAGCAGGCGATGCAGCAGGCCGCGCAGATGGCGCAGATGGCCGCACAACAGCAGGGCATCTTGCCCGCAGAGGGCGAAGGGCCACCACCTGAAGGGGTCTAATGACACTCACCGAAGGCTGGGACGGACTTAGGCAAGTCGAACCTGAGTTCCGGCGGACGAACCAGCAAGAACAAGACGACATCGACAGATTGTATCTACGGGTCTTTGGTAGTGACGATGGGCAGGAGTTGCTTGCCCATTTGCGCGCACTTACCATTGAACAGCCCACATGGTATCCGGGCGAAGAAGCGTCCCACGGCTATGCGCGCGAGGGGCAAAACTCACTTGTCCGCGAGATAGAGCGGCGAATTAGAAGGGCATCTACACTATGAGCGACACTGACGGACTGCTGGCCGAAGCCTCTGCGGAGAGCGACGACAACCAGCAGGAGCAGCAGGAATCCACAATTTCTCATGTTGAGACCCCACCGGACTCTGAGCCGCAGACGGTTGACAAGGTAACGGTCGCAGCCGAAGACGAGGAGATGGAGTTTGTTAGGCCAGATTGGTATCCAGAGAAGTTTTGGAACGAAGACGATGGCCCGGACCTTGAGAACCTCGTTAAGTCCTATAGCGAACTTCAAAAGAAGTTCTCTCAAGGAAAACACAAGGCTCCCGAAGAATATGATGAGTCGGTTTTTTCGGAAGCACAAATCCCCGAAGATGACGAACTCTATGTGACCTACAAGGATTGGGCCAAGGAAAACGGCATCAGTCAGGAAGCCTTTGACCAGTTGGCGCAGAAATTCATTGAGACTGCGGGCAACGAGGCGCAGCAGGCGGAGATTTCTTATCAAGAGGAATACAAGAAGCTGGGGCCAAACGCTGACGCCACGATCAAGTCGATGACGGATTGGGCACAGGGCTTGGTGCGGAAAGGCGTCTGGGGCGAAAATGATTTTGAGGAGTTCAGGATCATGGGTGGCACGGCAGATGGCTTGCGCGCCTTGCAGAAGATTCGTTCGTATTATGGCGATCAGACTGTCCCGGTCGACGTTTCAACCATTGAAGACGGCCCGAGCAAGGAAGAACTGATGTCTATGGTCGGACGCCCTGAGTACCAGAGCGACCCGGCGTACCGGGCAAAGGTCGAGAAGATGTTTGAGAAGATGTACGGCGACGATCCGTACAGCCCGGCGTAATTACAGCAAAATTAAGTGGAATAGGCGGGGCTTTACCCCGCCTATTTTTTTCCTTATATTCACAAATGCGGACAACCGTGAGGCCCGTAAGACCCGCCGTGGGAGGTGGCGTAAAACATCCAAGCTGACAGCCCGGTGACGGATACCTGTAAGGCGCTTTATTTTTGAACCCTTAACGAAAGGAACTGTGAAATGGCTGTTGGCATTTCTAATGCCTTCGTTCAGTTGTTCGACGCAGAGGTGAAGCAGGCTTATCAGGCTTCCCGTGCGCTTGCAGGCGTGACGCGCGAACGAGCGAACGTAGAAGGCAATCAGGTGAAGTTCCCGAAGATCGGGAAAGGCACCGCTACCGTCCGCGTTCCGCAGACGGATGTGACCCCGCTGAACGTGTCCTACTCTCAGGTCACGGCTTCGATGTCCGATTATATTGCTGCTGAATACAGCGATATTTTCCATCAGGCCAAGGTGAACTTCGATGAGCGCCGTGAACTGGTGCAGGTCGTTGGTAACGCCATTGGTCGCCGGATGGACCAGCTTGTCATTGACGCGCTGGACGCGGCTTCGTCGCCCTCGACTGTTGCCACCTCTGTTGGTGGTGCGGGCACGAACATGAACCTCGCCAAGCTGCTTGCGGCTAAGAAGGCTCTGGACGCGAACAACGTCCCGGCTGAAGGTCGTTGTATGCTGATTCATGCGAACGGTCTGTCCGCTCTGCTTGACGAGACTGAGCTTACCAGCAGCGACTTCGCGACCGTCAAGGCGCTTAGTGCTGGTGAGATCGACACGTTCCTCGGCTTCAAGTTCATCATGCTTGGTGATCGTGACGAAGGTGGCCTGCCGCTTCCGTCCACCCGCACCAACTTCGCGTTCCATCGTGACGCGATTGGTCTGGGCATCAGCATGAACCAGAAGTCCGAGATCAACTACGTGCCTGAGAAGACATCCTTCCTCGTCTCCTCGATGTTCTCCGCTGGAGCCATCGCGATTGACGACGAAGGTATCGTCAAGATCAGCAGCACCGAGTAGGAGGGCTAGATAATGGCTTTTGATTCCGCTGGACTCGGCGTTGTTGCGGCTTCTAAGAAGGGTAATGCTCCGAGCATCTACACCTATCAGACCGCCGACACCATCGCTACGGTCAACACCGAAGGTTACTTCAATGACATTTCGGACACCCTCGCGGTGGGCGATCTGATCTATTGCGTAACCTCGACCGGAGGCACCCGCGTTAGTACGCTCACTCAGGTTCTGTCGAACGCGAGTGGCGTTGTTGACGTTGCTGACGGTACGACGCTCGCCGCCACTGACGGCGACTAATAGGATCGGGGCGGGTTTCGGCCCGCCCCCTTTCTAACGAGGTAGGCTATGGCTTCTGGTGACACTAAACTTACGATTTGTTCCGATGCCATGCTTATGCTTGGCGCTGCTGCCATCTCCTCCTTTTCTGAAGGGACGGACGAGGCGCAGATTGCGGATCGCTTGTATGACGACATCCGCGACACGCTGCTTATGCAGTATCCATATTCTTGGTCGGTCAAGAAGGTTAAGCTGGCGCAGCTTGTTGATTCTCCGGTCAACGAGTGGAAGTATCAATACGCGCTGCCGGGCGACATTCTTGGCAATCCAAAAGCATTATTCATTACCAGCGCAGTAGGTGGGACGCCTGCGCGTGACTTTGAGATTTACGGAACGGCGCTCTACGCTGATTACGAGGAAGTCTGGATTGACTACCAGTATCGGCCCGAGCCTGCCTTCTTCCCGCCGTACTTTGTAAACCTTCTCAAACATGCGCTTGCTGCTGCGTTTGCCGAGCCGATCACGGATCAGATTACGAAAGGCGACTACTACCACCGCCTTGCGTTTGGCTCTCCGAGCGAGAACATGCGTGGTGGCCTGTCGCGTGTTGCGATGAACATTGACGGCGTGGATCGCCCGCCGCAGAACATCATGGACTTCCCGCTGACTGAGGTTCGTGGATGAGCCGTGTCATTCGTATTCAGAATGATTTTACCTCCGGCGAACTCGACCCTCGTCTTCGCGCGCGCACAGACCTTGCCCAATATCAGGCGGGTCTGACAACCGCGCGCAACGTGTCTATTCAGCCGCAGGGTGGCGCTATCCGACGCCCCGGCACGAAATATATTGCAACATTAGACTCCGGTGCCGGTAACGCGGTTCGCATGGTTCCGTTTGAGTTCAGCGTATCCGACAGCTACATGCTCGTGTTTACGCCGGGCAAGATGTACGTTTTCAAGGACGGCGCTCAGATCACGAACATTAACGGCAGCGGCAACGACTACGCCACCGTAGCTTCGCTGACAGCGGCGATCCTGCCGGAAATGAACTGGGTACAGTCAGCGGATACGCTGATTATCGTCCACGAAGACCTTGAACCGTTGCGGCTTGTGCGCGGTGCGACGGATGCGACATGGACTGTAGACACCGTGCCGTTTTCAAAGATTCCTGAGTACGCTTTTACTTTAAGCGTTCACAATCCGACCTATACGATTACCCCGTCCGCCGCCAGCGGTAATATCACAATCAGCGCGTCTTCGGTAACGACCGACACCGGAAGCGCGCAAGCCGGAACGTCTACTACAATCACCCTTAAATCAGCCACTCACTTTACATCTGACGATCAACCTAACGGCATGTTCATCAAGATTACAGCCGGGACTGGTTCAGGCCAAACGCGCCATGTCGAAGACTATGTGGCGTCAACAAAAGTGGTGACAGTTGATCCTGCTTGGGACACAGCGCCTGACAATACGTCTAACTATGAGATTAAGGCTTTCAAGGAAGCCGCCGTTGGCGAATACATCAATGCCCTTGATGGTTTTGGTCGCGCTCGTATTACGGAATATGTGAGCGATACAAGCGTTAAGGCTTACGTCGAGATTCCGTTTTTTGACAACAGCGCGATCACCAGTGGCAACTGGGAAATAGAACACGGATATGAAGACGCTTGGTCTGCGACACGAGGCTACCCACGCAGCGTTGTGTTCCATGAGGGGCGACTGTTCTTTGGCGGCACCAAGTCCTTGCCGCAAACCTTGTTTGGTTCGCGCGTCAGCGACTTCTTTAACTTTGACCCCGGTGAACAGCTAGACGACAGCGCGGTTCAGGCAACATTAGACACTAACACCTTCAACGCTATCGTTGACATCTACTCCGGGCGTCATCTGCAAATCTTCACGACTGGCGGCGAGTTTTATGTGCCGCAGTCTCTCGATGATCCGATCACGCCCGCGAACCTGATTGTCAAGCAGCAGTCTGCCTACGGTATGAGGCCGGGTATCCGCGTACAGAACATTGACGGCGCATCATTGTTTATCCAGCGTCAGGGCAAGGCGCTTCAAGACTTTGTGTTCGCGGACGTACAAAACGCATATACATCTGCCAAGGTGTCGTTGCTTTCTACGCATCTGCTCAAGTCTCCGGGCGAGATGGCAACGCGCGTTGCGACCAGCACAGACGAGGGTGATCGCCTCCTGATCGTCAACGACGACGATGGCTCTATTGCTTGTTACACGCTGCTGCGGTCACAGAACGTCATTGCGCCTTCCGAGTGGACTACAGACGGGGACTTCCTCAATGTCGGTGTTGACGTTGATTCTATATATACTGTGGTCAAGCGTACTGTTAATTCTGCTGATGTTTATCTTGTGGAGCGGTTTGATGATTCAATTTATCTGGACTCTGCCAAGTCAGGCGGCGCGGCGTCTTCGGTCACTATGGGCCACTTGCAAGGCGAAACTGTGCAAATTATTCGGGATGGCGTGGTCGAGCCTGAACAAACTGTGCCAGCTTCCCCTTTTACCGTTACGTTTGCTGAAGCGGCTACTGCAAGCCATCAAGTAGGGCTGAACTACACTCCGGAGATTAAGACGCTTCCTGTTGAGCCTCGCCTGCAAGGCGGTTCTCTGCGTGGGTTCAAGAAGCGCATCTTTGAGGTAAATGCAGAAATCTTTGAAACGCAGTCCATGACGATTGGCAGCAAAGAGGTGGCGTTTCGTAAGTTTGGCGAAGACATACTTGATGAGGCGGTGCCTGAGTTTACAGGCATTAAAACGCTGCATGGCATTTTGGGGTACACTTACGAAGGCCAGATCACGATTGGGCAATCTGTGCCGCTCAAGATGACTGTGCTTGGTATCGACTACAAGGTTAGCGCGGGGCAATAAAATGACGGCAGCAATAACACCATTTGCAGAGATACAAGCTGGTAGAGCCGCCGCAAAAGGCTACTACAAACAAGCCGCTATGACAGAGTTGCAGGGCCGGTCTGAGGCTCTTAAATATCGCCAGCAGGGCGTTGAAACGATGGACAGAATTATCCGCAATCGCGCCACAATTAGAGCGCGGGCAGGCGCAGGCGCTGTTGACCCGTTTTCGGGTAGCGCATTTGGTTTGCAGAATTTTGCGTTGTCTGAAGGGGCGCAAGAAATCTATGTGTCAAAAGACAATGAAATTATTGCCCGCGAGGGCGGTGTAATACAAAGCAGCCTCTTGCGCCAACAGGGCAAGCAAGCATACCGCAGCGGTTTATTTAAGGCTGCTGCAAGTCTTGCGGATTCAGCATCAAAAGCGGCTTCCTTGGCTTAGATTATGGTTGAACGTCTCCCACGCTTCCAGCGCCGCCGCGCCGACCTAATTACTCCGCGCATTGACTTCTTGTCTGCCGCACAGGCAGAGGCGCGTGGTTACCAAGACATGGCTGCTGCTGTTGAGCGCATGTCTGAATTTGCTTATGAAAAAGCAGCAGAGAGTGCCCGGGCTGCTGGTGTTGAGCGCGGCACAAAAGAAGCCCCTGAAGTTCTGCGAGAATTGATGGGCAAAGACCCGGCATTTATGAGCATCCGGGAAAAGGCGGCATATGAAACGGCTACCAAAGTTTTTGGAGCACAAGTAGAGGCTGACGCTCGACTACAGATGCAGGAAGTTGCGCTTCAAGCGGAGCGCGAGCGACTTGACCCTGAAAGCACGGCAACTCGTTTGAATGACGTTATTGACGGCTTTGCTAGCAGCGTCAACGCTCTCTCTCCTGCGACGCAGGCCCAACTTAAACTCAACCTTGGGTCTGTTCGTGACTCGCTTTATCTGCAACAGAGCAGTCGCTACCTTAAAGAACAAGACGCAATCCAGACGCAGAAGTTTGATTCGACTGTGGCGGACTACGTTCGCACTACTGAGCGACTTGGGCGGCAGGGCGTTCAGACAGAAGTTTTAGATCAGAACCTTAATTCTTTGTTCGACTTTATGTTGAGCGCGGGATACAGCCCAGAAGAAGCTGGCCGTCAGTCTTTGTTGGCGCGCGGACGCTTCCATGAGGCGCGCCTTCAAGGCGAGTTTGATGATCTTGAAACACTGGATCAGCGTCAGGCGTTCATTGCAGAACTAGATCGTCAGCAAAAATCTGGCGGGGAACTCGTTGAGGGCTTGGATGCAGACGCGGTTACATCTAAGCGCAATCGGTTTGTTTCTGTAATCAATGCCGAAATTAAAGAGATGGAAGGTCTTGCAAAAGACTTGGCTAGCGACTTTGAAGATGAAGTCGGGGATGTTGTGGCTAAAGGTTACTCTCCTGACGCCGAAACTCTGCAACGCTTCAATAAGACAGCAGAGCAACTAAGGGCTGCGGGACTAGATGTTTCTCAATTTGACAGAGCGTTAGCAAAAACTAGCCGCGATGCTGATTTTAATGCGTACCTTAACAGTTTAGGCGAGCCAGAGGTCCGGGCGCTTAAGCAGGAACTTAGCCTGCGCGTGGAAGATGGCGCGACCGCAGAAGAATTAGAAAAGTATGAACTCGTCCGCAAACATGCAAACCGCATAGAGGAAGAAAACCGCAAAGACCCTGTGGCGTGGGGGCAGGCGACTGGTCAGATCGGGCGAGAGAATATGGTCGCCGCAATAGTGGGCGACCCGCAGGGGTTCCGTCAGGTTGCCCAGCAGCGCAAGCGGCAGGCGCGCACTTATGACGAGAGCAACAACCTCAAGGGCGAGACTCGCTACCTGTCCAACGACGAAGTAAACCGTTTCATTGATGGTTTTCGTGACGGCGACCTCAACACCAAAATGCTGATTATGGGCGGCATCGTTGATGGCTTTGGCGATGCTGCCCCAGATGTCTTTGCCCAAATTAGTGAGAAAGACGGCGCGGCTGTTATGGCGCATGTCGGTGGCCTAATGATTAGTGGGTCGGACGCCACCACTGTCCGGGCTGCTGTAGAGGGCATGGGCATAATCGAGCGCGGAGAAGCGCCGAGTGGCATAACCAACGAAACGTCAAGTAAAAATGCACAGCGCAACGAGTTCTTTGCCGAAAGCGCGCTTGCCGCAGACCTTGGTGTGCAAGCGTCAATCATTGCCACTGCTGATGCAATCTATGAGGGGCAAAACCGAGGTCGTACTGATTTTGACGAAGAAAGGTATCGGCTAGCCTTGCAGCTTGCGTCTGGCCGAACTGTCGTAAATGGCGTTGAGTACGGCGGCATGGCGGAGTTTAATAGGCGCAAAATCATTGTGCCGAACAATTTTGAAGTCTCTGGCAATGATGCAGTAGGCATTTCTGAACTACTGCAAAAGGCGACGGCTGATGAGTTTGTTATGGCAAGCACTACTAAGGTGCTGCCACAAGCGCAGAACAATCAGGAAATAGGCTATGAGCGCCTGCAAAGGGGCATGGTCTTGGAAAGCGTCGGTGACGGTATTTACGCTGTTAACCTTATTGAAGGCGGCTTTGAAAAATCTTTTGATGATGGAATGGGCCGCGCTTACACAATCGACATTCAAGAACTCAAGCAAATTATTGATGCGCGACCCACAAGTGGCATTGAGCCGGGTCTGCTTGAGGGCGAAACTCCTACACCCGCCGCGACGCAAAAAGAGTTGACTGCGATTGAAAAGGCTAAAATGAGCGCATATGGCGTTCCTATTTTAGAAGACAACCCGGAAGAATCGAGACGCATTTTGCGTGAGGAAAGAGGGCGATTCTAATGTCGTTCTTTTTTAGAAAGAGCGATACATCTGTTCTGGGTAAAGACCTCGTTGAAGTCGGCGGCGAGGAAATTGGCTTCTTTGACTCCATATCGTCTGGCTATTACGAGCAGCGTTATGCACGTAACTCTGACGCAGAACTTGTGTTGCTTGACGAGTATATGGAGCCGATCCTAAACACGATTACTGCGCGCGGTGGCCCAAAGTTCACGAACCCATCTCATTACTATGGCGCTTCGGATTCAGTCGGTCATTCTGAGGGGATGCGCGTCAACAAGATAAATGAAATCATTGGATACGTTAAGGAAAACTCTGATCTGTTTCCAGAATACCAAGACCTTACCATCGGAAAAATCAATGATGACATTATTGCTAGGGCGCAGGAAGAATTAAAAAGGTCTGAGGAAGAAGCAAAGAAGGCGCACGGGCTGGGCCGGTTTATTGGTTCTGCTGGCGGCTTCTTCACAGATAGAAACTTTTTGGAGACTAGCACTTTAACCGCTGGCCTTGGGCGCGTTGCAGAGGGTTCTGCTCTGTGGCGGACTGCTCTCCGTTTCGGCCTTGTTGAGGCAGGGCGTGAGGCTGTGTTACAGCCAGCAGTCAAGGAATGGTATGAAAAGCTGGGGCTGGATTACGGCTACAAAGACTTTTTGATGAATGTTGGCACAGTTGGCGTAACCGCTGGCGGGTTGCCATTTGTCGGTCGTGGCGTCTCGCTGACTTTTGACCAAGCGCGTAATGGCGTTAATGCGCTCCGCAAAGATAAGTTAATTAGCGAAGATGATGCAAACGCCATCCGTTCCTCGATTGATGAGGCAGAACTAGAGACAGAAACCCTCGTTGATGGCGTTGAGGTTGACCCAGTCGAACACCTCAAGAACCTAGATGATGCAACGGCAGATGTTCATGCTGGTAGGTTTCCCGGCGAAACTGATGTGCCGACGCGGTATGACCCACTTCCTACTGTAGAAGACATTGAGGAACTAACGCCTGACACATACGCGCGCGCT
>Ga0181563_10004606_pt1 | contig 12802 bp, 10 predicted proteins | sample 011ome_25_FD_133759 | JGI IMG/M metagenome (GOLD analysis project Ga0181563, IMG submission 133759) | Coastal salt marsh microbial communities from the Groves Creek Marsh, Skidaway Island, Georgia - 011512CT metaG (megahit assembly) | ecosystem: Environmental > Aquatic > Marine > Intertidal... | reverse complement strand
TCGCCGACGGAATGTCGCCTTCCAAGACGATGTGCTTTTTCTCAACCTTGGTGTCGGCAATCGGCACTGCAGACAGCAGCGCTTCGGTATAGGGGTGATAGGGCGGGGCAAAGACCTGATCGGTCGATCCGATCTCGACCACATGGCCGAGATACATGACCATCACCCGGTCAGAGAGATAGCGCACAATGGAAAGATCGTGGCTGATGAAAAGAAGCGTGGTCTTTTCGCGGCGTTGAATCTCCATGAGGAGGTCGGTCACAGCGGCCTGCACCGACACATCGAGCGCCGACACGGGCTCGTCGGCCACCACGATCCGCGCGCCGCCGGCAAAGGCGCGGGCGATGCCGACGCGCTGTTTCTGGCCACCGGAAAGCTGGCGTGGCATCCGTTCGGCAAAGGCGCGCGGGAGTTTCACCAAATCCAATAGCTCGAGCATTCGAGCTTTGCGATCAGCGTCCGACGATCCAATGCCAAATACCTCGAGGGCACGGATAATCTGACGTCCCACGGTCATTGAGGGATTGAGCGTATCGAATGGGTTTTGAAACACCATCTGGATATCGGCGATCGTGCCGGTATCGCGGTCGTTGATCTCAGTGCTCTGGATTTCGCGACCGTCGAGTTCGATCGTCCCATCTGTCGCGGTCTCAAGGCCCATTAGGACCTTGGCGAAGGTCGACTTGCCGCATCCGGATTCGCCAACGATTGCGAGTGTTTCGCTTTCGCGAGCCTCGAAGGAGAGGGTCTCGTTCGCCTTGACGACCTTGGTATGACCACCTCCAAAGAGGGCGTTGGCCGAGACCTCATAGTATTTCTTGAGGTTGTCCATTTTCAGGACGACACGGCCAATCTCGCCCTTTTCCTTGGTTTCGCCAGCCTCGATGCGGGCATTCCAGTCAATTTCTTCGAACTTCAGGCAACGGGTCTGATGGCGATCATCCCCTTTGACTTCGTCCATCGAAATCGTGCCAACGTCGCACCGGCCGGCTTCGAAATAGTTGCACCTCGGGCCGAAATTGCATCCCTCGGGCCGCTCGTGGGGTAGGGGGAAATTGCCGGGGATCGCCACCAGCGGGCGGGCGTTCTTGTCGGCCCCTGGCAGAGGGATCGACCGGAAGAGCGCCTGCGTATAGGGGTGGCGCATCTTGTCGAAGACGTCCTCGATCGAGCCACGCTCGACCGCTTCGCCCGAATACATCACGCAAATCCGGTCGCAGGTCTCCAAGACGAGGCCGAGGTTGTGGCTGATGAACAGCATCGAGGTGCCGTATTTCTTGCCGAGGTCTTTGACGAGTTCTACAACCGCCGCCTCGACCGTCACGTCGAGCGCCGTGGTCGGCTCGTCGAGGATCAGGAGCGAGGGCTTGGACATGAGCGCCATGGCGATGACGATACGCTGCTGCTGGCCGCCAGAAAGCTGGTGAGGATAGCTTTTGAGGATGCGTTCAGGGTCGGGAAGCTTCACGTCCGTCACCACTTCGAGGGCGCGGGCATAGGCCTCTTTCTCGCTGATGCCCTCATGGATCATCGGGACTTCCATGAGTTGCCGCCCGATCTTCATCGCCGGATTGAGCGAGGCCATCGGCTCTTGATAGATCATCGCGATCTCGCTGCCGCGGATATCGCGCAGCTCTTCGGCGCCCATGTTGCACAGGTCGCGGCCCTTGAACTTGATCGAGCCGCCGACGATCCGTCCGTTCACGCCCAAATCCTGCATGACGCCAAGCGCCACGGTGGATTTTCCGCAGCCGGATTCGCCCACAAGGCCAAGCGCCTCGCCCGGCATGATCTTGGCCGAGAAATCCATCACCGCGGGGATTTCTCGCAGGCGGGTGAAGAACGAGATTGAGAGGCGGTCGATTTCGAGGATCGGGGTGTCTTCGGTCATGATCAGTCCCTCAGGCTTTCTTCACGCAGGCCGTCGGCCAGAAGGTTGAGGCCCAGAACAAGGCTCAAAAGCGCCAGCGCCGGCGGCAGGGCAGGGTGCGGATAGATCGACAGGAGCTTGCGCCCTTCGTTGATCGTCGATCCCCAGTCAGGGCTTTCGGGGGGCAGCCCGAGACCGAAGAAGCCGAGGGTTCCCAAAAGGATCGTGGTATAACCAATCCGCAGGCAGAAATCGACGATCAGCGGCCCGCGCGCGTTGGGCAGGATCTCCCACAGCATGATATACCACGGGCCCTCGCCGCGCGTTTGGGCAGCGGCCACATAATCGCGCGTCGAGAGGTCGAGCGTCAGGCCTCGAACGATACGGAACACAGTGGGCGAATTGACGAAGACCACCGAGACAAACACCACAAGGATGCCGGGCGGGATGTTGAAGAGGTCAACCGCGCCAGGAAGGAAGTTCATCACCGTGCCGGGTTGCGAGATGAGCGACAGATAGGCCCAAGCCATCGCACCGATTACAACCGCGACGATTACGTTGCGCTTTTTGGGGTCTGTGCGGAAGCGGGCGTTGAGGAAAACCAGCGCAAAGAGCACCGGAAAGACAAAGAGGACGGCCGCCATATAGGACGGGATGCCTGTCAAAACGATCTCGGGTGTTACCAAGAGATAGAACAGGAGGATCACCGGGAAGGCGAGGATCAGGTTGGCAAGGAAGGACAGAACCGTATCAAGCTTGCCGCCGTAATAGCCCGCCGGAACGCCGAGGGTGATCCCGACCATGAAAGCGAACATGGTGGCAAGGGGCGCGATCTTCACCACCTCCCACGAGCCGAGGACCATCCGGCTGAACACATCACGGGCGAGGTTATCCCCGCCAAGCAGGTAGTGCGCACCCACGGCAAAGTCGGCTGCATCGGGAACGGCTGTGCCCGGCAGCTTGTTTTTGAGGCCAGAGACCTGTGACAGTGGGTCATGCGTGGCAATCATCCCGCCGACAGACGAGAAGAAGGCGGTATAGACCCAGAACATAACGATGCCGAAGCCGATCATGCCGACAGTCGAATCAAACAGTTTGCCATAGAGGCCGAGCTTACGCTTGTAGGTGATCGAGACGACGAAAGTGGCGGCGAGAGCAAGCCAGACGGGTGTCAGCTGTTTGGAGATTGCGCCGATGATGCCCGCTGCCCCGTAAGGCGCGACCATTCCGCCGACGAGATAACCGAGAACGATCAGGATCAGCGCCCACAGGAGATACTGGGGCGCCCGTTCGACGAGGCCGAGCACGCCGCCGCGCCGCGACAGGCGCCCATCAGGAAGGGTCTGGGCACGATAGGTCTCGACCACGAGTGAAGTCGCGATCTGCATGACAACGGCGATCGCAAAGAGGGCCGCCGCCGCTGCCAGCGCGGGGTTGAGAACAGTGCCGAGAGATCCGGTCCAAGTTAGGTTTTCCATAGCGCTCTCCTCACGAAATCCGGATGCGGGGGTTGAGGAAGACATAGCCGATGTCCGAAATCAGCTGTGTCGTGAGCACGACGAAAACCGAGACGACCGATACACCCAAAAGCATCTCGATGTCGTTGTTGCCCGCCGCCTGCACGAGGGTCCAGCCAAAGCCCTTGAAGTTGAACAGGGTCTCGACGATCACGACGCCATTCAGGAGCCACGGGAATTGAAGCATGATCACCGTGAAAGGGGCGATCAGCGCGTTCCGCAGCGCGTGTTTAAGAACGATATTGCGGAAGCTCACGCCCTTCAGCCTTGCGGTGCGGATATACTGCGCCGTCATCACCTCGGTCATCGAGGCGCGGGTCATGCGGGCGATATAGCCCATACCGTAGAGTGCGACCGTCAGAACCGGCAGGGTGAAATTGAGGAAGGTGATGTTTTCCATCGCGCTCGTGGCCGAGCCGTTGAACCACTTGAGGCCCACGGCGGAGGAGGCGAAGACGGTGATAAAAATAACGCCAGAGACATATTCGGGGGTTGCGGTGGTGACGATCGAAACAGTTGAAAGCGAGCGATCAAGTTTCGAGCCTTCGCGCATTCCGGCCAGCACACCAATAATGAGCGCTGAGGGAACCATGACCGCCATCACCCATCCCATGAGCTTTGCAGTCTGGCCTAGACGTGTCAGAATGATCGTCCACACGTCTTCCTTAAAGACGGTCGAGAAGCCCCAGTCGCCCTGCAGGATGCCGCAGAAACGCGACGCTGCATCGGGATCAACGCCCGGACGCAGGCAGCGGCCGCGTACCTCACCATCCGTGCCTTCGATCACATAGCCCGGTAATACGCCCAGCCATTCGCCGTATTTGACGGCCACAGGGCGATCATATCCGCGGTTAGCGAGCCAGGTTTGCACCTGCTCGTCAGACATCCGCGCGTTGCCTTGGGTCTTGGCAAGTTTTTCCAGATTGGGATCGAGGTTCGTCAGAACGAATACGACGAATGTCAAACAAAGCGCCGTGAGGATCATAACCCCCATACGGCGCAGGACAAAAAGGCCCATGAAGCTTCCCTTGTCGTTCGCAGTTTGGGCCACCTAGTTTTGCGTGGCCGTGGATGCCTTACGTCCGGCAGGGCCGGAGCGCCCCCGCAAAAGCGGGGGCGACACGCGGTAGTCTTAAGCGGAGAAACCCAGCTTGTAGGCGTGGATTTCGAAGCTGGGGTGCATACCGGCACCCACAACACCCGGACGGAAGTGCCGGTAGAGCTTGCGCCAGAAGGGCTGAATTATGACTGCGTCGTTACGGAACACAGTTTCCAACTCAGCCATCACCGAACGGCGGGCGTCGGCGTCGGCCAGCGACATGGCCTTTGCGAGCAGCGCGTCGAACTCGGGGTTCGAATAGGCACTCTCGTTCCAGGCCTCGCCCGAACGATAGGCCAGAGCCAGAACCTGAACGCCAAGCGGGCGGTGGTTCCATTCGGTGGCCGAGAAGGGGAACTTGTCCCAATCGTTCCAGAAGGTCGAACCGGGCATGATCGTCCGCTTGATGTTGGCGCCCGCATCGCGGATCTGAGCGGCAACAGCGTCGCCCGAGTTCCGGTTGAAGTCGTCATCAAGGGTGATCAGCTCGAACTCGTAGTCGCCCATTCCGGCTTCGTCGAGAAGCGCCTTGGTGCCTGCGGGGTCGAACGTCGGACGGCCGATATCGGCATATTCAGGGTGGACAGGAGCGACGTGGTGGTTGTCGGCTTCGGTGCCGCGGCCCGAATAACCAAGCTCGAGCACAACGCCGTTGTTCACCGCCTGGCTCAAAGCCTGACGGACGCGAACGTCGGCATAGGGTGCTTTGCCGTCGACTTCGGTCTTCTGGTTGAAGCGGAAGACGAGGGTCGCGCCGGTGGTCACGTCCGACTGTTCCCAGCCAATCGCTGTCGCGATGTCGAGGAATTCGCCAACGTTCTCGTAAAGCATATCGACTTCGTCGGATTCGATCGCGGCCATCCAGGCGGCCGGATCGGTGCCGTAGTCGATAAACTCGATGCGATCGAGATAGGCGCCGCCGATGCCTTCAGCCGAGTGGCCCCACCAATTGTGGTTCTCGTTGCGAACGAGAACAGCCTTCACGCCAACTTCGAGCGACTCCAACTTGTAGGGGCCGGTGCCGAGCGAGTCAGCAACCATGGTCTCGGGGTTGTGGCTGGGGTGAACCACGGCAGCCGGATAGTCAGCCATGCCAACCATGACAGTGATGTCCGAGGCGGGCAGGTTCAGCTGCACGGTCATGTCGTCAAGCTTGACGATGGCACCATCGCGAGCCTTGCCGGTTTCGGCGTCGATCAGCGAGGACATACGGCCCGCCATCGAGTTGCCTTCCACGGCCTTGTCACACCAGTAGTTGAGGATCCAGACCACGTTGTCGGCGTTGAACGCATCGCCGTTGTTCCAGGTCACGCCGGGGCGAACGTGGAGCGTATACTGCGAGGCGTCCTCGTTTGCTTCCCAGCTCTCGAGAAGCATACCGCGCATCGAGCCATCGCTGTTGACCTCGACGAGATACTCGAGCCAGCCGCGGCCAACGTTGCCGAGGTAGGACCAGTCGTAGGTGCGCGGATCTTTCTGCGCCACGACGTTCATCTGGATGCGCATGGTGCCGCCTTGGGCGGCTGTCGCGGCGGCAGCGGGTGCCTTGAGGCCCAAGAGGCCATAGGCGGCGGTAGCGGTAACGCCGAGAGCGGTCGCGCGGGTCATAAACTCGCGGCGGCTCAGCTTTCCGGCGCGCTCTTCCTCGGCATACATCAGTGCCGCCGGGTGAAGCGCAGTATTGAAATGAGTCATTCTTTTCTCCCTGAAAGGTATCAATTCGATGAAGGCTTGATCATGGCGCACATTGTCCTCCCAGCACGCCGGGCCCTCGATCGATCCCATCGTTGCTCTTTTTTGGGTTCGGTCAACAGTTGGTTTCGGCATTACAATGCAAATTTGCGACCTCGGCGCCGTAGCCGGTCGCAAACTGCGGTTAGGTTTTTTAACTATTGAACCGTTGTTCAGAGTTGCTGAACTGAAACGCCCGAGCGGCGAAAACCGGTAGGTGTCTGTCCTGTCGCCTGCTGGAAACTGCGCGTGAAGTAGGCGGCGGACGTGAATCCCAAGGATGTTGCGATATCCTGCACCGGCGTGCGGGTGTCACGCAAAAGTACCCGAGCTTCGTAGAGGATGCGGTCATTCAAGAGCCGCAGCGCCGAGCGCCCGCTCGTTACGCGGCAGCAGCGGGTGAGATGCGTCGGTGTCACGCCAAGATCGGCAGCGTAGTCAGCGATGCCCTTGTGCTTGCGAAAATCGCGCTCGACGAGATCGGAATAGGCGGCCACGAGCCGCGCCGACGCCGTTCTGCTGCGATCAGTTGCGGGATCGGTCGGGTGGCTCGCGACCTGCCGTTCAAAGAAGACTGACAGAAGCCCGACATGGTGCTGTGCCGCACGGGCTTGGCCGGATTTGTCGGATTTGATTTCGCGCTCGAGCGCATCGAAGATCGTGGCCAATTCCTTTTGCGCGGCGACATCGCGAAGCCGCAGATGCACCGGCTCGTCCGGCCAGTCTTCGGCCATTGAAGCTGGGATGGTCAGCATATGGGCAAAGACGGTCGGCCCGACCTCGAAGCCATACATCGTGCGGGCGGGAATGAAGATGAGGTTGTTCGGACCATATCCCGAGGTGAGACCCGCGACGGTAATCCGGCCTTGCCCTTTGCCCACGAAGAGCAAACGCGGGGCGCTATGGCTGCGCATAGCCTCCGTACGCCAGCGACCGTTGGCCGGATTCTGGGCGAGAGCGGTGAGGGTCACGCGATTGGCGGGGTCGGGAAGGATATCAAGCATGGGGCGGCTCTTGTTCGATTTCTGCAAGAATGCAGGGTTTTTGGCCGCCAACAATGACGAAATTATAAAGTTTTGACAGATTCCTGTGGGTGAACCTGTGGATAACTACGGTATTGCCCGCCAATCCTTCATCCGCGCCCGAAACCATGTCCTCTGACGTTTTGCATACTGCCGCGAGGCGATGATCGCCGCGTCCCGCGCCGCCTCTAGAGACATTTCCCCCTTGAGGTGAGCGATCAACTCAGGCGCGCCGATAGCTTTCGATGACAGGAGCGCGGGGTCCCAGTGCGGCAGCATCGCCCGCGCCTCTTCGAGCGCCCCCATTGCCAGCATCTGGTCAAATCTGCGGGTGATGCGGTCGTTGAGCCAATCGGTCCCGACCTGCATGACGAGCGGCACGGTATCCCCAAGGTGAAGAAGCGGCGGCGGCGTGTCTGCCTGCCAATCAGCGATCCCGCGCCCCGTTGCCCGCAAGACTTCCCACGCGCGCTGAACGCGGGCGCGGTTATTGAGGTCGAGCCCGGAACTGGTCTCGGCATCGAGGGCGGCGATCAAGTCGGGTAGAGCGATCTTGTCGGCCTCATCCCTAACCTCGGTTGGAGTTGGAGGGATCTCGGCAAGCCCTTCGGTCAATGCACGGAAGTAAAGGCCCGTGCCGCCGACAATGATCGGCCGGTCCGGCCCTCGCAAAAGCCCCCCCACATCCCGCAGCCAATGCCCGACCGAGTAGGGGGCATCGAAGGGCACGTGGCCGTAAAGGGCGTGAGGGGCGATGGCCAATTCATCCGGGCTTGGACGCGCGGTCAAAATCCGCCAGCCATCAAAGACCTGAAGCGCATCGGCATTGATGATCACGCCGCCAGACTCGGCGGCAATCGCCAGCGCCAGAGCCGATTTTCCCGACGCGGTAGGACCGGCGATCAACACCGGTTTGTCATCGGGAATGTCCTTGAGATCGATCACGGGCAAATCTTTGCTTGTCGGGCATTCGCTCCAGTTGCATTTTCCGGGGCGCTTGGCATTGAACACGACGCCCTTTTCCGACATTTTGCCGCGCAACGAAAGACTTCCAACAAAAAGCGAGACCACGCAGATGAGCGACAGTGACACGACCACCTTCAAACGCGTGATGCTCAAGATCTCGGGCGAGGCCCTCATGGGCGATCAGGGGTTTGGCCTGCACCCGCCCACCGTCGAGCGGATCGCGCAGGAGGTGAAGTCGGTTCACGATATGGGCGTCGAGATCTGTATGGTGATCGGCGGCGGCAACATTTTCCGCGGGCTGCAGGGCTCGGCGCAGGGAATGGAGCGCACGACTGCCGACTATATGGGAATGTTGGCGACGGTGATGAACGCGCTCGCCATGCAAGGGGCGCTCGAGTCACTTGGGGTCTTTACCCGCGTGATCTCAGCCATTCCGATGGATCAGGTTTGTGAGCCCTATATCCGTCGCCGTGCTGTGCGCCATCTCGAGAAAAAGCGGGTCTGCATCTTTGCCGCCGGCACCGGCAATCCCTATTTCACCACAGATACCGCAGCCGCTCTGCGCGCCACTGAAATGTCCTGCGAGGCGATCTTCATGGGCAAGCAGGTTGACGGCATCTATGATAGCGACCCCAAAAAGAACCCCGACGCCAAGCGCTTTGACCGGATCAGCTATGACGAGGTGCTTGCCAAGAATCTCAAGGTCATGGACGCCTCGGCAATCGCGCTTTGCCGCGACAACAAAATGCCGCTGATCGTCTTCTCGCTCGACGAGCCGGGCGGCTTCAAGGGCATCCTCGCAGGCAAAGGCACCTATACAACTGTGCATGGATAACGCTATAGGGGCGCAACTTTCGAAAGACCGGGAAGAGCAAGATGGCTGACGAATTCGAACTCGATACAGATGATCTCCAGCGCCGCATGGAGGGCGCAATCCACGCGCTGCGGACCGAATTTGCCTCGCTCAGAACGGGCCGCGCTTCGGGCTCGATGCTCGAGCCGATCACGGTCGACGCCTACGGCCAGATGACCCCGATCAATCAGCTCGGGACAATCAACGTCCCCGAGCCGCGCATGGTCACGATCAACGTCTGGGACAAGGGCATGGTCGGAAAGGTGGAAAAGGCGATCCGCGAGTCCGGCCTTGGCATCAACCCACAGCTTAACGGCACGATTATCATGCTGCCGATCCCCGAGCTGAACGAAGAGCGCCGCCGCGAGCTGACCAAGGTCGCCGGCAACTATGCCGAACACGCCCGCGTTGCGATCCGCAACCTGCGCCGCGACGGCATGGATCAAGTAAAGAAGGCCAAGGCCGATGGCCTGTCGGAAGATGACCAGAAATTCTGGGAAGGCGAAGTTCAGGAACTGACAGACAAGTATATCAAGATCGTCGATCAGACCCTCGAGACCAAGCAAGCCGAGATCATGCAGGTCTGACCTGCCAAAACGGAGGCCAGATGGCCGAGACAGCCGAGGCGAAAGGCCCACGCCACGTTGCCGTCATCATGGACGGAAACGGACGCTGGGCGCAGATGCGGGGCCGCCCCCGCCTGTTCGGCCATCACGCGGGCGCCATGCGGGTGCGCGAGATCGTCGAAGCCTGCCCGGTTTTGGGTGTCAAATATCTGACGGTCTTCGCCTTCTCGACCGAGAACTGGAAACGCACCCAGACCGAGGTCGCGGGGCTGATGAAGCTCTTTCGCCGCTATATCGAGAAAGAACAGCGCGCGCTGGTCGAGGCGGGTGTGCGGGTGCGCTTTATCGGCGACCGGGTCAAACTTGAGGACAAGCTCGTCGCTTTGATGGACGAGCTGGAGCTTCTGACTGCCGAAAATGACCTTATCCACCTGACCATCGCCATCAACTATGGCGGCCGTGATGAAGTGACCCGCGCCGCCAAGCGCATGGCTTTCGAGGTACAGGCCGGTCGGCTGCGCCCCGAAGAGGTTGACGCCGAAACATTGGCGCGTTTCCTCGACACCCACGTTCTGCCTGACCCCGATCTTGTCATCCGAACCTCTGGCGAGGCGCGCATTTCCAATTTCCTCCTCTGGCAGTCGGCCTATTCCGAATACGAGTTTGTCGATACGCTCTGGCCGGATTTCACGGCCGAAGAGTTTGGCCGCATTGTCCAAAGCTACGCGACACGCGAGCGACGTTTCGGCGCGTTAAAGGTCTGATATGGCGGCGGTTAGCAAATGGGGTGATCTGGCCCCGAGAATCCTTTCTGCTATCGCGATGATCGCAGTCGGCGGGGCGGCGCTTTGGCTGGGCGGCTTCTGGTTTGCGCTTTTGGCGATCCTCGTGAGCGGCGGCATGATCTGGGAGATGGCGCGGATGCTCGGCGCCCCACGGCCCGAGGTCATGGGGCTTTTGGCGGCTGGCGCGATGGCGGTCGGGCAAGGTTCGTCACTGGGGTTTGGCACGCTTTCTCTGGCGGTGGTGCCGCTTGCAGGCGCTTTTCTAGTTGCGCGGGGGAAATGGATTTTCGCCCTCTACGGGTTGGCGCTTGCCGCAGCGATCCTTTGGTTTCTGGCAACCCGGACCGAAGGGATCACAGCGCTCTTATGGGTCGTGTCGATCGTGGTTGCCTCTGACATACTTGGCTATTTCGCGGGCCGCATCTTGGGCGGCCCGAAATTCTGGCCAAGGGTCAGCCCGAAGAAGACGTGGAGCGGCACGATCGCAGGCTGGGTCGGGGCAGGGGCCGTTGGCGCCGCCTTCGCTGCTTCTGGGTTCGAAGGGCCATTTGGCGGCGGAGCGGCACTGGTGACCCTGTCGGTTCTGGTAGGCTTTGCCGGTCAGATGGGCGATATCGCGGAAAGCGCAATCAAACGTTTTGCCGGCATCAAGGATAGCTCCAACCTTATTCCGGGCCACGGCGGCCTTTTGGACAGGCTCGACGCGTTGACTGGAGCGGCGGTCTTTCTGTTCGCTGTCGAGGCGTTGAAGAACGGAGGGGCGCTGTGAGGCGTATCTCCATTCTCGGCGCGACCGGTAGTATCGGCCAAAGCACGATCGATCTGATCCGGCGCGACAAGCAAAGCTACGATGTGGTCGCGCTCACCGGTGGCCGGAACATCGAACAGTTGGCCCGCGATGCGGTCGAACTTGGTGCCAAGTTGGCTGTCACCTGTGATCCAGCGCTCTATGGCTCTCTTAGAGACCGGCTCGCTGGCACAGGCATCGAAGCCGCCGCGGGCGATGCGGCTGTCGTCGAGGCCGCGAGCCGGCCGACCGATTGGATCATGTCGGCCATCGTCGGCGCGGCGGGCCTCTTGCCGGGGATGGAAGCCATCCGTCAGGGGACGACCTTGGCGCTTGCCAACAAAGAAACTCTGGTGGCCGCTGGCCCCTTGGTGATGGCGGCTGCAAAGGCACAGGGCGCGCGGATATTGCCGGTTGATAGCGAGCACTCGGCGGTCTTTCAGGCGCTGGTGGGCGAAGACATCGCGGCTGTTGAGCGAATTATCATCACCGCGTCAGGCGGTGCTCTGCGCGATTGGCCTCTCGAACGGCTTGCGAAGGCGACTGTCGCGGAGGCATCGACCCATCCCAACTGGGCGATGGGTCAGCGGATCACCATCGATTCCGCATCCATGTTCAACAAGGCTTTAGAACTGATTGAGACGCGCGAGTTCTTTGGCGTCGATCCGGCGCAAATCGAAGTTCTGATCCACCCAGAAAGCCTTGTTCATGCGCTTGTCGGCTTCCGTGACGGGGCGCTTATGGCCCATGTCGGCGCGTCGGATATGCGCCACGCCATCGGCTACGCCCTGCACTGGCCAGAGCGTCGCGGCCTGCCGGTCGAACGGCTTGATTTGGCAAAGATCGGCACATTGACCTTTCGCGCCCCTGATCCTGTCCGCTATCCGGCGCTTCGTCTTGCCCAAGCGGTGATGCAAGCAGGGGGGCAAAGCGGCGCGGCCTTCAACGCGGCCAAAGAAATCGCGCTTGATGCCTTCATTGCGGGGCGCATTGGCTTTGTCGATATGGCGGGGTTGGTCGAAGACGTGCTCGACAAGATGTGGTCTTCGGACGGTCTGAACCGCGCGCCAAACAGCCTTGAAGATATTATCGAAACCGACCGACTCGCGCGCCGTCGCGCGTCGGACCTCCTCGCAATTTCAGTTTAAGAATACGCATGACGAGCCTTTTCCCGCAGTTCAGTTCAACCGGCCTGACCCTTCTGTCCTTTGTCGTCGCCCTTATGGTGATCGTCTTCGTGCACGAGATGGGCCACTACCTTGCTGGGCGCCTCAGCGGCATCAAGGCAGTTGTCTTTTCGATTGGCTTTGGACCGGTTTTGTGGCGCCGCGTGGATCGCAGAGGAACGGTTTGGCAGATCGCGCTTATCCCGCTTGGTGGCTATGTAAAGTTCAAGGGCGATAGCAACGCAGCATCAATGGGGGCCGATTCCACCGTCAAGGCGGCTCGAGACAGCATGAATGGGGCGCCGGTTTGGGCCCGCGCCCTGACGGTCGCCTCGGGGCCAGCCTTCAACATTTTTTTTGCCTTCTTGGTCTTTGGCTGGGCCGTCATGTCAACCGGTGTGGCGACCGACCCCTTGACCTTGGCGTCGGTGCCGAACCTG
>Ga0181563_10004600_pt1 | contig 12809 bp, 7 predicted proteins | sample 011ome_25_FD_133759 | JGI IMG/M metagenome (GOLD analysis project Ga0181563, IMG submission 133759) | Coastal salt marsh microbial communities from the Groves Creek Marsh, Skidaway Island, Georgia - 011512CT metaG (megahit assembly) | ecosystem: Environmental > Aquatic > Marine > Intertidal zone... | reverse complement strand
TTCAGTCTAATCAATTTCAACAGTTTTTAAAAGAAAACCCTATGATGGGGATATACCCTACTGTAGTTACACCTGATGCTTATGGGTTTGGAAATAGTCCTCGAACAGCCGAGATGGCTAAATATTATACAAATTACCTTACAGATACAGGGCAACAAGGTAGAATAAAAAAGAGTGCCGAACAGTTGGGTTTTGAATCATTGCCTACGCAAGGATTGTTACCATCCGAGCCTGTATCAAAAGACAAGTTACCCAAAAGTGCTAGGGATAAGATGCCACCTAATGCTCCCGATGGAATGTACAATCAGGGAGAGATGATAGCTAGACCTGCTGTGATGGCATTCGGGTACAACCCAAAGACAGGACAATTTGTAACAGCAGGCAGTGGCACTCCTGAAAATCCCGGAGACTTTGTTTTTAGAGGTAACTATGCATCATTATTTGAGATGTTCCCCGAAGCAAGAGCAAGATTTGAAGAGGGAAAAAGAATTGGATTTAGTAATTTAAAACCATTTACAAGCACAGGAAATACAGATATGGCACAACAGCAAGATTTAAAAGGAAAAACTGGAAAAGAACTACAGGAAGCCATTCTTCAAGAGCAGGCAGGACAGGCTGAACAACAGGCTCTTGACCCCTCTCAAGAATTAGAGTTGCAAAAGAGAAGAGTTAGACCCGGAGAATTAATTGATCCAAATGCCTATAACATTCCAGAAACAACTATAACAGCTTCCAAGAAATTAGATACTGACGATTTCCAACAACAATCTCCTGAAAAGACTGCGGCACCAACCTACGACGCTACAAAAGTGGGTAGCATAGGTGAGATGAAAGAAGTAGCAGGAGAGGTATCCGATAAAGCTGTGATGGATGCCGCACAAGGTTCACTATCTGAAGGTGCTTTGGCTACTGCGGCCACAGAAGAATTAGATGCTAGAGCTACTGTAAAATATCAGATGGCTGAGTTGTTTAAAAGTATAGAAGAAGGATCAGAACTACCCCCGTGGGCATCCCCTGCGGTACGTAAAGTATCGGCGATTATGGCTCAACGAGGATTAGGTTCTTCTAGTATGGCTGCATCAGCAATAACACAGGCTATATACGAAGCAGGTATACCTATCGCTGTACAAGATGCTAATAAGTATGGTACAATACAGTTACAAAATTTAAATAACAGACAGCAGGCTGCATTACAAAATGCAACAGCCACTGCTTCTATGGATATGGCTAATCTCAATAACAGACAAGCCTCAGCCGTCAACAATGCAAAGACATTCCTGACTATGGATATGCAAAATTTGACAAATGCACAGCAAAAAGCTACAATAGATTATCAGACAACAACAAGTTCCCTGTTTACCGATGCGGCCGCAGATAACGCAGCCAAACAGTTTAATGCCAAGACACAAAATGAAGTTGATCAGTTTTTTGCTGAGTTGGGTTCTCAAGTTGAAACAACAGCGATAAACAGAAATGTAGCTTTGGAACAATATAACATTTCACAAACTCAAGCTGTAGAGCAATTTAACGCACAAATGATTGCACAAAGAGAGACATTCAACTCAAACGCACGTAGACAAATCGACGCATCAAATGCCGTTTGGAGACGAACAATCAACACAGAAAATACAGCGTTGCAAAACGAAGAAAACAGAACAAACTTACAAACATTGTTAAACCTGTCACAAATAGCACAGAATAATCTGTGGCAATTATATAGAGATCAGGCTGCGTGGACTATGCAGACAAGTGAAAACAACTTAGACAGGGCCCATAATGCAGCCATGCAAGCTGCGGCTATATCTGAAAGATCAGATATGTATGACAGTAAGTTTGATGATTTTTTAATTATTAAAACAATAGATAATATATTTGGTTAAGGATTAAGTAAATGTTTGGTTCAAGTTTAGGTAAATTACTTTTAAGTGTAGGTGTATCAGAAGGAGTCAAATTAGGAAAAGATTATCTATTTGGTGATCAAAGTTTTTTACAAGTAACAGGACTCCAAGATACGGCTTTTGGTAGATTTTTTGATAGTCCTGCAGGAGAGTTTGCCACTAAAGTTGCAAAAGGGGTTACAGCAGGAGCTGCCGAACAATTTTTTGGAAGAGAGGGTCTTGGTCAAATGCCTGCTAGTTCTATGACACAGGGGGGAGGGTTCAGTCCTTTTTCTTCAAAAGCTGTAGGTCGAGCAAATAATTATGGTGGATTCCCACAAGGCTCAAGACGAATATTAGAAAACGCATTTCAAGATTCCAGAATACAAGATATAGCTATGGAGTATACTCAAGCGAGATTACCTAAGTTACGTGTGGTAGAACCTACTGTACCGCTTAGGGGTCTTGGTGCGTTAGGAAAAGGTCAAATAAAAAGTATAAAGACATAGGTAAAACATGTTAGATAAAATAAAAGCAATGTCTGCACCCCCCGGTCACTCCTTAACAGGAGAACAAGGGAAATGGGCGTGGGAACAACCTTCAAGATTTTCTGATCCAAATGATGCAATAGACTTCATTACAGATAAATTAGAGGAAGCTGTACCTCAAGAAGATATGCTAAAAATGATGACTGCAGGTATAACCATTGAAGAGATAGTTAACCAAATATCGTTCAAGGGATTTATGCAAGGTGCGTTTAATCCCGATGTGGCTGAACTTATAAAGCCTGCATTAGCTATGTACCTTATGAAGATGTCTATAGATAATGGGTTTACACCTAGATTGTTTATTCAAGAAGAACCCGAACCTGAAGTAAATGACCAAAGATTCTTTTCAATAATGAAGGAACGTAACCCTGAATTGTTCAATGCTATGAATGAGCAGATAAATAGAGGTGTACGACTCCAAGAACAAGCCGCAGTAAATCAAGCTCGTGTTATGGAAGAAATGCCTGAAGAGATGTCTGAAGATATTGATCAGGGTGGATTCTTAGCTCCTATAGAAGAAGAAGAGGAAATGGAACAATATGGCTAATCCTTTATTATTGATGGCGTTTGCCTATTCTAAAAAAATAAAGTCTGAAAGAGAACAAGCTCAAGCTTCTGCTGCACAAAAACAAAAGACAGCCATCACCAACTACGCATACGGTAAAAATGGTATACGCCCAGTAGATGATAAAAGCACTCTTCAAGAGGGTGAAAAATTATATGGTTTTACAGTGGGAACTTCTGGACAAATAAATAAGTTCCCTGAAACAGAGCAACCTATGATAGACTTGTATGAGCATAATGGTCAATTAGTTACCAAAAAACAATTCAATGCTATGAATACAGGTTACTCTAGTATAGACAAAGCCGACAGTACCACCACTACAAAACCTCCGTTGGGTATGGTCGTTGCACAAAGATCTCCTGTCGATAACAAATTAGTTTACATGAGTGGGTACAAACCATTTGACATTACAACAACCAAAGAGACTGTTCCTGTAGTCCTTGTTAAGGGAAAACCTATAAAAGCAGGACCAGATCAAAACGCAACTCACACTGTAACTATGGAAAACGGTAAGATAACATCTGCACCTCAAAAAATAGAAGTAGATAAAAAAGTAAAAAAGTATGTGCGGTATCTTGATGGTGAAGGTAACCAGTTAAATCTTGATAATTCAAAAGATTTTTCAAAAGTAAAATTCTCTGTGCAAGTTACAGAAGAAAACGGTGTTATAACAGAAACAGGAGAACGTAAGGCATTCACACCTAAAGAAGGTGACAAGCTTAAAAAACAAGTATTTATTGATAAAGATGGGAAAGTAACAACTAACAGATCGAACGCTGTCAAGCAACGTATTGATACCTTTGATCCTCAAGGAGTTCTTCTTGAAGAAGGTAAAGAAGAAGATTACCAACTTGTTAAGCCTGCAGACATAAGTAAAGTAAAAACACGATACAAAGTAACGGAAATAGCTAACCCTAAAAATCAAAGGTTTGTTTCGGAAGAAGAAGCACTTAATCTACAAAGTGCCGAAACACACACAATAGATGGATATCAGAACATAAACGAAAAAGGTGAGTACGGTAAAATTGAGCCTTATAATGTAGCGGAAAAGAAAAGTGCTATAGACGGTGCTATCCGAAGCAAAGACGTCGTTGCTACTTTAAGTTTTGCAACAGATGAAAAAGATAAGAATTTAAAGACTGTGTATAAAAGTTATCCCTTCTATAGAAATCAAACAGGGGAACAAAACTTAGCAGGATTAAACAATTTCTTTTTAGAAAATCCTGACTTTTTAAACACAGCAAACAGTGATCCTGTTACGGAAGGACAAATAAGAACTCTAGTTATACCTGCGTTACGCTCTTACTTTCAAGGGGAAGTTAAAACAGGAGACAAAGTTCACTTTACAAAGTCTATGCCAAAACAGCCGTCTAGTGCTTACAAAACAGCAGGTTCACAATTTTTAGAATTATCTAAATTAAAAAACTTCCAACAATACACACTAATTGCTTCTGGTCTAGCTGATGAAAAAATAAAAGGCGACTTGATAAAAAACGCAGAAGCAGGCGAGACAAACATTGTTGTTAAAAAGAATGTGATGGATAATACTCAAAACAAGGTTGTTGGAACAGTGTATGCAGCTGTTGGAGTTCCTGAACAATATAAGTCTACAATAGAAATTGCATCTCGTTACATTGGTGACGTTAGAGATGAAAATGATGTGGGCGGGTTAATTGAAAGACTCATAGTATATGATACAGATGAGAACGGTCAAATAAAAACACGAGACAACATGGATGGAACAAAAAGCAACGTACCATCTCAAAGTCAACCTCCTTTAGACTTTATCGAAACTTTAGCAAAAACAAACTTGAGTGGTAAAACTATAAAGGGAAGACAAGCTACTATGTTGGATGGGTTCTTATCTATGATACATCCATTCCCTAACGAACATCCTGTGGGGGTAATAAATACTCAAATCCAAGAAGATATTAAAAACAAGTTCGCTGCTTTAGCAAACTACGATTTCAAAAAGGCAATGAATCTAATATCTGCTTTCACATCTAAAAACTCAGCGGCCACAAATATTCTTATGGAAGATTTTTACGGCGAAGAATACAGCACAGAAAAAGTAAGAGCCGATCTACGTGGTAAGTCAACATCTGCTTACAATGGTATAATGACAATTGACGCTATGGAAGCAACCTATTTTACAGAAGATGGTCAGTTCATAGACGTTAATACTAAACAAGGTGAATACGCTGTCACAGCCGTAGGTGCTTATCAAACAGGCAAAAAATTTATAAAGGGTATTTTTCAAGGTGGTAAGATTCTTGATATTGCTGTTACTGATAGCAACGAATTAGCAAACAGTCTTGTAAACCAGAATGATCTTTATGAATCTGTAAACTCTAACGATCCGAAAGAGATAGAAGCACGAAACAAAAATACTGAAGCTTTTAACAACATAAAAAATGTTATCTCAGGAGCAGGGAATATAAACGACTTTGTTAAAGATTTACCTAAAGCTGTTCAACAGCAGTTGGGGGGTGACAGAAGCACAGAGGTTCTAAGAAAGTTAGCCATACGACAATATCACAAGTATATGCTTGCATACCAACTTGCTGCAGCTATACAAGGTGGAACAGGTGGTAGAACAATATCTGACCAAGACGTACAGAACATACTTAACTCCTTGAACTTTGGAGTGTTCACACCTGCAGCAGTTGAGGTTGCTACCTTGAGAACTGCCCGTGACATGTTAACACAGTTGTACGACTACAACGAAGCTCTCCTAAACCCTGATCCATCTGTACAGTTTGCAGGTTACAAAGCACAGCAATTGCTAATGGGCAAAAAACGAGGTGCTATGTTGACCAACGTTGCGGCCAGAAGAAAGTTCATACTTAATAGTATGTCCAACATCACGGGAGCAGGACAGAGAAAAGATGGCACAACTAGTGGCGTTTCAAGCTATGCGAAAGATAAACAAAAGAAACTTGAAGATATCATAATGAACAAAGGTAAAAGCTCGTAATGGAAGATATATTATCTGAAGGACAAATAAAAACCAACATTCAAACTCAACAAACAGGAGAGGGAGAGTTTGTAACAACTGATACTTCAGGCGACTACAGTATGTTTGGGTCGCCAAAAGGTGTTATCAAGGAAGTCAAGAAGACTTTTGAAAAAGATATTATACCGGGATCATCATCTGTAGTCAAAAGAGAGGTTGTTACAGATTTGTCTAAGGTTACTAATTTACCAAAGATAGAAGATGTTATGCCCATAGACAACCCTGAGATACAATCTGAAATAGCAAGTATGGTCGGTTACAAGGATGGAACAGGTCAGATAATTCCCTTTTCAGAAGGCTTGGATGTTGACACTAAATTAAGAGTTATGAATTTGGGTGGTGCGACTGACTTTGTATATAAAAGAGAAGATGGAGAGCTTGAGCCTATAAAAATACCGTATGATATAGCTATAGCAAAAATGATAAAAGAACCTGAAGACTACGTTCCACCATCAGAACAAGCTATTGCGTTGAAAACTATGGGTTCACCTTTTAGTAAAGCCTACGATGCAACAAACTTAGAACTTATGAAGGAAAAGAAAGGTCAAGGTAGATTTCCATCTTGGATACCTTTTATTGGCGGAGATAAAATAGGCGTTACACTAGATAGTGCTTTGGGAACTAACTATGATGCAGTTGGGGGTAGAATACATTTAGCCAAACAATACAACAAAATACTTATTAAAGCAGGTCTGAATGAAAGACAAAGGTATGGTATACTCAAAGAACGTATGGCTAATAAGTTCAAAGATCTCTACAACATAATGGGGTATGGTAGAAGAGGACTTAGATATGGTATAGAAGCTCCAGTATTTTTGGCTGCGGAAACATACGACTATTTAACTGACGCTCTAAAAGAAAGTACAGGCTTTGATCCAACTATCCCCGGAACAGCAGATTTTAAAGATAGTGTAAGTCGTACTAACTTTTATGATATGATAATGCCTATGCAAGCCAACATTATACAAGATGGCTTTGCAGCTCAAAACATAAATATTGACTTAGGAACTGCTGAATTACTTGCATCTATGTTCACTTCAACACCTGCAAGACTAGCGGCGACAGCACTAGAGATAGGCATACCAAGTCGCATAGCACAGGAAATAACCACCCGATTGGGTAAAAATGAACTTAAAAAGTACAAAGCTTATCGTGAGAAAAAGCTACTGAATCTTGAAGGTAAAGAGATACCCAAAGACTTCGATGCAAAGTTGATCGATGATTATACCGACTACCGAGCCAAGTCTTTACCAATCTTTAACAAAGTTACTACAGAGGGTATACCTATATTGGGGGTTGTGTACGGTAAAATAAATTCTGTTTTTACAGGCCCTAAATTAGTTCACGGGTTGCAAATAGAAGAAGCAGGAAAGGCTCTTAGTGATAACAGTGCTGTAAAAAGTAAACTTCAGGTCTTAGAGAATCTTAAAACTCAAAGAGACAAAACTGCTGAAAGTTTTGAAGGTAAGGTTATAGACTTAAATGCAAACAAACGTTTGGAGTTGCTTGACAGGCAAATAGAAATAGCAAATGATGATTTACGCTATGAGATTGCCACTGCAAATGTTCCACAATTTGTAAAAGATATATCTAAACAAAACAAAGCTATAATTATTGGTTCTGCAAGTATGGGTCAGCTTGCTCAAGAAAGTGATGATTTCAGCATTCCTGTATTTGAAATGATAGGTTTGTTTAGTGGTCTTACATACGCTATGGGTACAAATCAAAGAACATTGTTATCTCGTATAAGAAGTTTAAATCAATTTATAGTTGGGGGTAAGAAAAGCACTCAAAACTTTACAGAAGAATTAGCAAAAAGAATAAACACATTTAGTCCAGAGTTTGCAGAGGTCTTAGGAGCAAGAATAAAGTACATAGATGAATTGCAACAAGATCTGAAGAACTCAGGAGTGTCAGACGATGTTCTTAAATCTAGTTTTGCAACTATGTCTAACTTAGCAATACTACAAACAATAGAAGAAACTGCTAGAACAGACATAAGTCAAAAAAATATTGCCAAGTTCGGTCAAGTCATAGAAGACTTTCAACAAATATCTACACTCAAAAAACAGCTTTTATCTGAATTAAAAGCATCTACAATTAGAATGGCAGATATAAGATCAGCAGATCAGTATAGAGATAACACACTATTAGATAAGTTTGATAGAACACTTAACATAGCATACGACTACGCAGAAAAACGTGCGGCCAATCTTGATAGGGATATTAAGCTACTTCAAAAAGCAGACATGGCTAAGATTGAAAGCATTATTAAAGGAACAGTCGGGAAGTTCGACGATGCTCCTCAAGATGGGGAAGACATCAGTAGCATCTTGAACAGAAACTACAAGTATGGGTACTCACAGACAGAGTTTCCATCTGCTGAAAAGATAAAAGAACACAACAAGAATATATTTGACACAGTATCAAAGGCTGTAACTGATAAGGCTAAATCACTTAGAAGAAAACAACTTTTAAACAAAGCAAAAAAACTTGTTAAAAGTCCTAAAGATATGCCAGAGTACAGAAACTCTGATGACTTATTTCTTGCGTTCGGTGAAAATAAAAGAAACTTTGAGAATGCAGAGGTGAGTTCTCACTACTTGCAATTAGATAAAGGAAAGTTTATAAATCAAAATGGTGAATTAGTTGGAGAAGGTGCTAAAGTAGAAGGTATGGACATACTTGAAAAGTTTCTACAAATCATACCTAAAGACGAAACAGAAGTGTTTAAGCAAATAGGCGGAGGTACTATGGGTACTTCTAAGCAATCTCAAATATTCAGAGGTTTTAATCAAGCAGCAGATGAAACCATAAATCAGATATTTGACCAACTACCGCCTAACTCTGGATTTGAAACAGCAGGTGAATTTGTTGATTCTATTTTACATAATGCTCCTGAGAATATGCAGTTATTTAACTTTATGCCTAAAAATTTACAGGCAGTGTATATCATAAACAAACAAGGCGGAGCAAGGGGTGTAAAAATTGACTCACTGCCTTTGAACTTTGACCAATTGAAAGAGTTAAAATCTAGTTTAGGAAGATTAGAAAGTAAATATTTCAATCCTGCTGACACCACAATATCAAGTCAATTTAAGAAACTCAAACAAGTAGCTACAGGTAAGTTTCAAGATTTCCAAGTAAATTTTGGCACAAAACAAAGCACTCCCGTAGGTAACTTATTTATACTGGGAGAAAATGGGGAAAGGATACCTGTTGCACGTAAATTAGCCGACGGGGATGCAGCCCACCAAGTTTACATGAATAGGTACTTTGATAACAAAACCAACTATAACTACTTCTTTAAAAACAGAAACAAGACAACACCTAGCAACTTAGACCCAACAGGTATCACAGTCGATCAAAAGCCAAGCTTTACTGAAAACGTAGACAAGATTGGAAACATGAGTGACAATGAGCTTCTTGATTTCAAAGCAGACTTCTTGAAAAGATTTGGAACTTTTAAAGATGAAACTCCTATGGGATTACCTCAGAATGTACAAAGAAAAGGTACTTACTTTATAAACGTAGATTCTGAAGATGGAAAAGCTTTAAAAGCTATACTAGAGTTAAAAGCAGCGGAATACATAGAAGATGCAGCCACAAAAGGTCAACTAGACAAGGTAGCTTACACAAATAAGATGTTGAAATTACAAAAAGCCTACACAGGTATTGATTCTACTGGAAAAGAGGTATCTCTTATAGATGTAACTAAGATAGAAAAAGATCTGTTCAGTTACTCTCCTGTAAGTGTAGGAGAAGAATTGTTCAAAAAAGGAGAAGATAATTTAAGAAACTCATTATCTAAGCTATCCCAACAAAATCTTGTTCCCTTAAAAGAAACTTACAGAGATTTTAAACGAGTTGAAAGAAACTTACGAAGTGTTCTCCCAGTTAGTTTGAAACAAGGACAAACCTTAATAGAAGTAGCAACTGCAAACCCAACCCAGTTCAATAGAGTTAAAGAAGGAATACTAACTAGCTTTGGCGGTAAGTATGGTAAAAAACAGTTAGACGAACTTATTACTGAAGTATTCATGGATGATCTTACACAAAAAACTTTTCTTTCAACAGGTAAATCAACTGTAATGGGTTCAGCTAAAGAGTTGGTTACTGAAATTGATATGGATGTAGATAAGTTAAAACAAATAATTGGATTCAATGACACTCAAAGAAACGCTATGGTCAGACAGATTATAGGTGATAAACGAATGAATACATTGAACTCAATGGTAAAGTGGATGTCTGAACAATATGATATTGAAAAGATAAAATCTAATATAACAGGTGTACCAAGAAACTTTTCCGTTGAAAGTTATATCAGTAGATTCTATTCTATAAACAGAGGTGTTATATCTGCACGTTATGTTGGAACTGAAGCAGTGTTACAGCAATTTAGACTTAAAGGTCATAAACTATTTAAAACAATAATAGAGAATGAAGAAGTAGGACAATTATTTCTTGAGATTGTGAAGACAGGTCAGCCACTATCTCGTGAAAAAGAGATACAGTTCTTTAATGCACTAACATCGAGCTTAAACAAAATAAATACATGGGCAGACACAGAGAACCCTGAACAAACCGTAGTTATAAACGATAACTACAAAGCTAAGTATAGAGAGTATGACTTAGCAGATCAAAACATCGAAGTACGTCAATAAAGGAGAATCAGAGATGAAGATGTATAACAATGGACAACGCCCACAAAAAATGTATGGTGGGGGTATGAGTACAAGAAAGCCTATGATGTACGGTGGTACAGCAAAGAAAAAAATGCAAATGGGTGGTATGGCTGAAAAAAATATCAAGCCTAATCAATCAGGTATGATGAGTGCGATGAACCCTATGGGCATGATGTACGGTGGTCAAAGCAAACTAGACAAGAACAAAGATGGTAAAATATCAGGCAAAGACTTTAAGATGATGAGAAAAGGTTAGATATAGTTACCTGAACCGCTCATTATATCATCCCCTGATTTTTTTAAGTAACGAAGAAGAGATGCAACTTGGCTTGTTCCACTATACATGGGCAGACCAATGTTCATCTCTTTTTCAAATGTATCAGGATTAAGAGTCTCACAATTCATCTCGACATTTCCGTCTTTATTTAAGAACACTTCTAGTGAAAATAGCTTTGCTTTACTTTTTGATTTCATGGACAGAACTCAACTTATCTATCTTTAGATTGTAACAATCAGCTTTAAACATAAAGCCGTTGTCCGAATCAACATCCCCTTTTCTGTACAGAGTGGCTTCTTTGTAAAAACTTTGCTTAGATATGCCACCAAGAATCCAAGCCTTACTCAAATCAGTTAATATGCGAACAAACACATACGCATCACAATCCTGCTTAGTTCCATGCAACGCTACAGAACAATCATAATTAGGTAGGGGTTTAGTGTTGCAACGCTTAGTCTTAACATCTATCCTCACCCCATCCTTTACAAGATCGTAATCGTATGTATTTATCTGCTTTGCTTCAATACTATCAGCAACGATTATCTCGCCTATCGCACCCACGACGTTGCTAGTGCCACCTGTAATACTTCCCTGCAGTATGCCCACAGTAGAAGCTTTTTCCCTCGCACGACGCATATAATCTTTGTTGATCGATATCTCTATCATTAGTTTGCACTTAAGTCCACGACTTCACAGGCATCTGCAGTGCAAGCCAATTCACGAGATCCACTTGTATTGTCTTCCTTTTCATACATAGAGAACTTAGTCCAGTCGAGTGATGTTGGCACACGCCCATTCCATTCGAGATATTCATCCGCATCTATGTCCTGATAAGGAGCTTGTTGGTAGGTATGATCAGCAAACGGTAAGAACGATACACCTGACGCAATATCAAAGTTATCGTACAACCATGCTCCTACTTCCATCCACTCTTGTTCTTTTACAGAAATAGTAACAGATGGTTTGTGTTCACACCAGTTAAGTGCATAGATCTTCCAAAGTTCTAGTTGTTCTATAGCACTCATCTCAGTTCTAGTGATAGCACCACTAGGAGATTTCATAGGAAAAGAGAAGACAGTAACGCTATCAGGCTTAGTAATATCAGCTTCAAACGGTACACCTTCTTCTTTCATAAATTTTGTTAAGGGATCTTTGTTATCCCCACGTACTGTTCTGATGTAAAAATCATTGTGTCTAGCGTGAATGCCTGACGCAGAATCAGTCAGTTGAGAAACAGTACCACTTGGTTTTACACATGTGATAGCCGTACTTCTAGGTATGCCTATCTTATCTGCATACTCTCTGTTTGTTTTTATTGCTACTTGTTTCATCTCTTGTAACCAAATCTTTGAATCAGTTGTCTTAGCCAGTACATAATGATCCATGATACCAGTTAATGAGACGCCAAGCAAGCGTTCTTCTTCAGTATTTGTTTTCCATATCCTACGTAGATACTTCAGATCTGTAAGAGTAGACTGAAATGTACCTAGCATTGTAGCAACACGTACCTTAGATTGTAGTGAGAGCAGATCATCATTCTCTCGCACAACTACCTCAGATAGATTACAAAATTGATAAGGTCGAAGTATAATCTCACTACACGGATTAGTACCCCACATGTGACCTGTCTGTCTTCTGCCACTCTTGGACACCTGATCGTCAGCAGCCTTACGATTAAACATGCCACGCTCACCTGATTTAGACTCGTACAGAGCTAGCCATTCCCTCATGTAAGTTTCCATATCAGGCTTGCCTTTGTAAGCAACAGAGTTGTTTGCCAATGCTCTTTGACCATTTGCATTCCACCACTCACCTGATTTAGCGTGAGCCATTTGGCTATC
>Ga0181563_10004595_pt1 | contig 12814 bp, 13 predicted proteins | sample 011ome_25_FD_133759 | JGI IMG/M metagenome (GOLD analysis project Ga0181563, IMG submission 133759) | Coastal salt marsh microbial communities from the Groves Creek Marsh, Skidaway Island, Georgia - 011512CT metaG (megahit assembly) | ecosystem: Environmental > Aquatic > Marine > Intertidal... | reverse complement strand
GTGTATCGTGTTTGACGTGGTGTTCCCGAAACATATCGACATGAAACCGCACAAGGATGCTTTGAAGGACATTTTCAAAGCCAATCTCCCCGAAGTGAACCCGCAACCGTCGGATGAAAAATTAAACTGACGTTTTACATAACAACAGCGAACCAATGCGTGAGGTGGTGTGTCGTGAGATGGGTCGAATTGTTGCGTGTCATCAGTTGAACTTGAGGCTTCACACGTCGTATTTGTACGTGGTGGACGAGCTGATGAAACGCGGCGATATGTTCTTGTGGGACGAATTGGACGTTCGGACGGTCATGGAAACGTTCCGCGTCTACGCAAACGCCCATTTACCGTACGCCGAACACCAGGTGGTGCTAAACATTCTGGAGTGTATTCTCGAGTCTCGTCTTCAAAAAAAACGAAAACAAAAGTGGTGGCAGATGTGTTGTCAAACACCGGTCGCGATTTAAAGATTTGGCTACGTGGGCTAGGTTAGAACAACAATACAATGACAATGACAATGACGACCAAGGTGGTGATCGTCAAACCCGTCAACCAATTTTCGAACCGTATGCACGCCCATTGCGGCGATACGTTTCGCGAAATGGTCGATCTTTGGAACGAACACGGACTCGTGGACGTGGAGCACAGTGAGACGTCGCCGTATTGTTGGTACGGCAAGGACCGGTCCGTCTTGTTGTACGATCGCGATAATCTGAATTGGATGCGTGATGTAAAGGATTATTCACTCGGTTTGTTCGGCAACCCGGTGGCACCCGACAACGGCAAGTACAATACCCCTTGGATCATGTGGGGACGTAGCCCACGGCTCTTGCATGAGTATCACGAAAAGGCGTCGTCCAAATCGTTTCAAGAGCGTTTGATACCGTCCATCTTTCTCGGCAAGATTGAGAACGAAGTGCAACACTCGTACCGCGACGTGGATCGATGGAAGGATTGCATTCACGAATTTCACTGCAACGTCGACCCAACATCGGGGACGTGGAAGTACACCAAGGAGGAGTACCTCGAAAAGTTGGGGGACTCGCGGTTCGGTCTGTGTTTGCGCGGATTCGGTCCAAAGTGCAATCGCGAGATTGAACTCTTGGGAATGGGTGTGGTTCCGTTGGTGACCCCGGAGGTCAACCTCGACTACTACCGTCCGCTTGAAGAGAACGTGCACTACATTCGAGTGGAGAATCCGGAGGACGTCGAGCGCGTCGTGCGCGAAACGTCCGAAGAGACGTGGACCACCATGTCGAACGCGTGCAAGACGTGGTACACGCAAAACTGTTCGCCGCAAGGGTCGTTCGAGGTGACGCAGGAGATTGTGAATCGGTACAAGAAGCCTTCTTCGATCTGCACGTTGTGTACGAACATGTGTATGGACGATATGCGTTTGTTTCTGAAAACCGTGAAGGAGTTTGAGCCAAATACACCAGTGGTGGTGTTGTGTGACGCGATCGCACACAAGGAGCTGAAGTCAGTGAAGAACGTACACACAATCGAATGTTTGAACGACTATTCGAATAAGAATAGGAAGATGATGGAGAAAGAAAATATATTTGGTTCATTTCTGCATTCTAAAATGAAATGTATACAAGAAGCTCTAAACATGTACGACGATACTTTGTTTCTTGACAGTGATATAGTATTGCTTCAACCGCTACCCGTGGTGGATACCCACAAAGACGTCGGATTGTGCCCTCATTACGTGAAACAAGACAATTGCGACAAGTACGGCTACTACAATTCAGGATATGTTTATACAAAATCAAAAGAATTTGCGAAATGGTGGGATAACGCGATCTACACGTCCAAATTTTTCGAACAAGGGTGTTTGGAGGATGCTCCGAACCATTTCTCCCATTTCGAGTTTGACATGACCCACGATTTCGGATGGTGGCGTCTGTTGGAGTGCGACAACCCGAGTCAACGTATGAAACAGTTCCGCATCGATCCGGTGAAACAATGGGTCACGTTCGACAACAAACCCTTATGTTCCGTCCACACGCACTTTGTCAACGACACCTTCCCCTTGACGGTGCGATTCAACGAGATTATGAACTCGATGTTCGAGCAGTGCAGCTCGTTCTACAAGACGCTCCATGACATCGAGCCGTTGACGGAGCCGAAGCAGTTGACGATCCTCGTGCAGTACTACAACGATTCCGATGCGGATCGCCAGAAGGAGATTGATTTCTGTTTCAAACAGAATCTGCAAAACAAGTGGGTCAAGACGATCGTTCATTTTCACGAACCACAAACGGTGCTTCCAACGTGGCTCGAGAAGCACCCCAAGTTTGTGCGCGTGGACTCGTGTCCCGACCGCCTGACGTTCAAGCGCGCGTTCGACTACGCCACCGAACATCTGCAGGACGAGCTGGTTTGCGTCACCAACGCGGACATTTTCGTGCATCATCAGAGCAATTGGGATCGTTTGCACCAGTTCCTGACCAAGAACCCGACGGCGGTGGCGGCGTTGTCTCGCCACGAGTACGACGGCAAGTCGGTCTTCAAGGACAACACGCTGCAAAAGATGTACTACGCGCATTCACAGGACGCGTGGTTTTTCCTTCCTTCGAACATGAAGACGCCGATGGAAGACACCGATTTCCCGATCGGCATTCTCGGGTGCGACAACGCCATCGCGCACCGACTCGTCACGCACGGGTACCGACCGTACAACTTGGCGAACGAGTACGTCGTCATTCACTACGACGTGTGTCGGGGCAAGAACGGGTCCAACGACGTCCAGTTTCAGAACGCGCGCAAACCACGCACCGACGCGCCGGAAAAGAGGGGGTACTATCTGCTCCCGGAGTACGACCGTCTGAACCTGGTGGACGTCATCACACAATTCAAACTAACCAAGGAGGAACAGTACAAGTACATCTGCGACATTCTGTCGAACAAACTCAAGATTAACAATCAGTAAACAATCATTGTGTAGGTGGACCCTGGTTTCCGTTTCTGTTTGAATTCGAATTGACATTATTCTTAGTATTGTTGTTATTCTGGAAACCCAACAACGTCCCCGCCGCGTTCTCCATGTTTTCGTACATTCGAATCATGTTCTTTTGTTTTTGAATATTCCGGTTGATGCGCTCCTTTTTCTTCAATTGATAAGGTACGAATCGTTGATTGGTCATGATGGTATTTCCAATCACGTAAGCGTTATCGCTCTTTTCGTAAATGAAATGCACCCCGTGCATGATGCATTGGACGATGGCCAAGATGTCGATGGAAATGAAATGATACGGATGATACATGCGTGTTCGTTGTGCGTTGTTCGTCGCCTGCGCGACAAGTCGTTGATTGGCGAGCATGAGATCTTTGAGGTGCGTGATTTGGAACGAATCACCCATGCGTTTCCAGTCGAGGTAGTACCGAACCAACCACGTGTTCAATTCGCGTGTGATTTGTGTGCGTTGTTTCGGCGTCAGCGTGGTACCGGGACGTTTTTGAACTTTTGGTACGGGAACGTCCTTTTGCATGTACGAAATCACGTTGTCGACCGAAAACCCGGACAAGGCGTACATGGTGACGTAATTTGGGGAAATGACCGATCGATTCACCAATTGAAATTCGGGTGTTTGAATACACAATCCACGAACGCTTGCGAAATTGTAAAAGTTGGTTTTATCCACCATTGTTCGAGGTTTCGCCACCACAAACACGCGCACGTACTTGAAAAAATCGTTGGCGAGCATCGGGTGTATCGGGGACGTCAACAGATCTCCTTGCGACTTGGATTCGGCGTGCGCTTTCAACTGTCGAATCACCTTCTCGCCGTCGTCTTGATTGCAGATTTCGATGGCGATATGAAACGAACACGTGAGTTGGACGTTCTCGGTCACGAGCTGATAGACACGAGACACACTCGTGTCGACGCGTCGTCGCATGGATAAAAACTCGTCGTTGTTTTGGGCTTTGTTGCGAACGTACGTTTCGGACGTGATATCGATCATCGGCGGAAACGCGAATCGATACGATCGGTTCTTCTTAATGTTATTCGCCGGATCGATGATTTGCGCCATGTTACAAATGTAGTTTTTGGAAACGTCAAACTTGCCGACGTTTCGCGCGAGTTTCGGAAGCGCGAGCGTCGATCGATTTTGTTCGGTCTTCAATTGGTCGTTGGTTTTGAGGGCGTCCGTGGCGAGCAAGATGTCGTACGCCGCAATGTAGGACGCCGCCACCTTCTTCGTCAAGGTGCGATCGGTGGTGCCCTGCAAGTAGGGTAACCAATGACTGGTGATACCCATACTCAAAAACGAATACATGGATTGCTGCGCCAAGGTGAAAATGTGTACTTTCCACATCTCTTTCAGCGTTTTCAAATGCACGGACTTCGGAGAATCGATTTCAAGATAACTCTTCATCCATGCTTTGAACGAATTCGCCACGAACTCCTTATTCGACGGACCATGAATCGTTTTTTGTTTCGACGCACCCATCAGTCGACTGAACCCGAACACGAGTTCGCAGAAAAGGTCTGCTTGATCTTTGAGTACCTTTTGTTTTTTGGCGTATTCAGGAAACAAGGCGAACACCTTCTTGGCCACACCGGGTCGATCGAAGAGGTCGTGCACGGAGTCCATGATTTTGAACACCGTTTGGACTTGATCGGGAAACATGTTCGATTGCAATTGTTTGTTGGATGGACGGATCGCGTATTGTCGTTTTGCTTCCGGCGTGACCGGTGCGTTTGACGACAGGTTGTTGTTTCTTTCCCGTTTGGTTCCTTGAGAAGAAGGTGTTTGTGGTTTATTTACGGTTTTTACCAGTGGTGGGGTTCGACTTAGTTCCAGTAACGTATTTGCAGATTGCTTTTGTTGCGTATTCGAACGTAACGTTCGGTCAGACATTGTTCTTGTTATTATTATTATTATTATAAAAATAACAGTTGCAATATAATCCAAATCAAGAAAAGCATGATTAAACCCTTTATCTGAATTTTTTAATGGTTGTCATTTTTCTATGTGAATATAGTAAACACAACGAAATGACGAACAAGAACAACAAGAAGAAGGTGTCGGTGACGACGAAACAAAATCTAATGAACGTGGTGTGGACCATTCCCTACGACACCAAGGGGAACTGTTACGTGTTCGGCCTGGCTCCGGTGGTGGGTCGTGGCGGGTTTTACAAACACCGCACACAAAAAGCGCGTCCGGGGGACAAGTGTCCGGAATGGCGAAACAAACCGTACGATTTCAAAAATTGTACCGAAACCATTCGACGCGTGATTTGCGACAACCCGAGGTATGTCAAGAAGGTGGACCACAAATTGTACGTGAACCGAACGATCGACCACGATCATCACTTGATGGCGGCCGTGTTGTCTCCCGATGCGCCGCACCAAGACTTTCATTTTCTGCGACGCGTGCCCATCACCACGGTGGTCAATAGTTGGGATCGGTTTCGTCGATCCACGCCGGCCAAATGCAAAGCACAACTTCGTGCGTTACAACCCAAGTACGTGTGGGCGCACCAACAAGGGTGGAGCAACGGTATCAAAATTCACGACGCCGCCGGAAACCTGATTGTCGATCCGAGCAAGGCGGATTTCAACTACAAGACGCTCCACTACTCCATCTACTGCGGTCTTTTCAAAGTCAAAACAAGACACGCCACCGTGACGACCGAGTTCGATCTTTAAACAAGTCGCGTTCTTTTCTTTTTTTCGGATAAAAACGAACGATTCGTTGCGTCGACCCGACGTTTCCGCGAAATCGAAAAGAAGAAGGTTTTGTATCGATACCGTTGTTTGAATAATTGTCTCACGGACACGTTGCTTGCATTTTTTCGAAGCACAAACAAACGATCCATCACCTCGCGAAGATAGGTGGGCTTTGAAGAAGGTGCTGCGATGCGCTTCTCTCTGTTGAGTACCTTCGATATCGTGGGCGCCGCTGTGTTGTTTCCAGCTTGTGTAAGACGTCCGAGTCTTCGCTCGTTCTTGTTCGTTTTGCCACGGAGTTTGCGCATTGTCGCGAGTCGAGGGTTGGTGTACGTGGTCTGCAGATCCTTCACCAAAAACGCGCGGGTCGCGTACGCAAACCCCGTGGGTGTCGTGACGCACAGGTTCGTGAACGGAAAGTCTTTGGGTCGGTGAACGATCGCCACGTCCAACAGACCGAGATCGAGTTTGATGTGGGTGCGGTCCGGATTGACGGTGTCGGTGACGGGCACCACGCGCCGCACGTCCCATGTCATCAAGTCGAGCGGCCACTCGGTGTGTTGTTGAAGGTACCGAAACCGTGAATTGACGGTGGTTTTCAACGCGACGATGGTGTTACACAACACGGTCGCCACCACGGCCATGCATTTGGCGCGATCTTTTTTGAAGCGATAGTACAACTTGGCGTCGATGTCGCGCGAGCACGTGACGGTTTCGGGAATATATCGTCGCATGGCGTCGCCGCCCACCACGAAACAAAGGGCGTCCAACGTTTGGTCGGCCAACCGCTCATTGATTTCCGCCACCATGCCGTTGGCGAACGCCCGCAACGACTCCACCGTTTCCGTGTCCGCACGCAACAAAGTCTGGGTGTGAAAATGGTCGAGGAACCGATGGTACAACGTGTCCGTCACGTAGTCTTTGTACACCAGAGGTGCGGTTTTGTACGTGTCTTGAAACGTTCGTATTTCCGACAGGTAACTTCGTTCGTTCGCAAAGTGTGTTCGAATCAACCATCGGCGACGTTCCGCGTCCAAATCCGATCCCTTCTCCTCCACGCGGTCCTGGGCGAGAAACGCGTCGTGGATCAACAAACCGCGCGCGTTCAACGCCATCGTGTCGGGGTTGACGTACGTGGCGTAAAACCGAGCGAGGTCGAAACGCGCACCGTATCGATACAAAGAAACGTACACCAGCGATTCACGCACCGTTTCGCTTTGGCCGCGTTTTCCGATCAACGCGTCGTACGCCACCGTGTACGAAAACCCGGGTCGCGTCAGCTCCAGTTCGGCGTGGTTCGCAGGCACGCACCCGGTGCGTTTGGAAACACCGGGGGACAGACGAATCTCAAAGGGAATGTGTGGAAACGCTTTTCGGAGTTGGGCGGCGAGTCGTTTCACTTGCGCGTACACCATCGCGGGCACCGCGCATTCGTCGTCGGTGAGCACACACTCGAGATCGACGTTGGACGTTCGAAACGCCGTCGGGTTGGCGAGTTGCCACGCGTACCCGCCTTTGATGTACGCCACGTGCGACGGTCCCGCGTGAATCGCGCGCACAAAGTCCAACACGTACGGCATCATCGGCAAGGACACCACGCGTCGTTGCGTTCGAGTCATTTCCACGGTTTACTTTCGACCACACACATTTCGATCATTTAAATTAAATGAAAAAAAACTGATGTTCTTTTCATGTAAAATAAAAGTGTTGTGTATACTGTAAATTTCAACATGAGCGTACATCAACGAACGAGAGCGAAGGTGATGACGTTCAACGACCCCCGCATCGTGGCGAAACGGGCAACAATCGAAGCGATGTTGGTCAAACTATCCAACGCACGCGATTCCAACCAAACAAACACCGTGGCGAACCTGATTCGCAAGGAGATGAACGACTTGAAGCGCATGAACCGCGCGTTGCAACGCAAACACGTGGCGGCGCTCACGACACGTCGAGTGCGTGTTCGGAACACCAAAATGTAAAAACAATGCAATGGTTTATTTCAGGCGTTGTTGTTGTTTTCGGAAGACCCGATGTGTGTGCGATAGTAGTCCACAATGAACGACTTGAGATTATGGATCGGTTTTTCGCGCAACATACCCAAAAACTGCTTCATCTCCGGATTGGCGGTATAATGATACCACGTGCTCAACAACATCTCCGTGTTGATGTTGGGCGATCCGACGTCGGTGGTTTGTGCCTGGCCGAAATCAATGAGGACGGGAACGTGTCCGTCCAAGATGGGAACGCGCATGACCGTTCCGTCGATGTTGTAGGCCATGGACGCGTCCTTGACCGGTTTGCACACGATGTTCGGCATGTAAATGTCGTTGTGTACGATCTTGTTCTTTTTCAACAAGTACAAGGTGCACAACAGTTGAAAGATCATAATCACCTCGTTCATGGGGTTTCGATTCTTTTTCAGATACAGATCCATACCAATCCCCGAGTTCTCCATCAACGTGATGAGTCCCTTGCCCTTCTTGACGAACGTCCAATCTTTGTGCGACAAGGCGATGCCCTGTTTCCTCGACCCGCGGAAACGCATGGAATCGCACTTGTGATGCGAGATGAGTTTGGGCAAGTGGACGGACCCAATCTTGTTGATGGCGTACAACATGGTCACCTCGTCCATCGCCACCTTGTTGTTGCTCGTCACTTTCATGATGTAGTCAAACTTTTTACCCGAGTACTTTTTCATCGTGTGGTACTCTCGTGAACCCTTGTGTTTTCCGTCCGCCACGGCATACACGTCACCAAAATATCCGGAACGAATGTGACCTAAAATGGTGTATGTATTCATGATGTCGCTCATGCATAGGTTCACCCGTTTCAAGCTCGTTTTTTCACCCGATTTCATTTGTTATAATATACACAAAACATATATTCGAAACGAGACACTCTATGCCAACCGATGAAGAGATTATTCAGTATATTCTGACAAACCCAAACCAACAATCCAAGACGCAGTTTCAAGTCACGTACCCCGACTTTTTTCGACGATGCCCGGTGTTGAGCGAAAAGTTGTTCGACCCGAACATGGATCGTGGTATGTTGCGTTACATGTTGCAACAAAAACAACAAATTATGGAACAAGGCGTGACGGAACACGAAGCGTCCGTGAACGTCGGAAACCGGTTGGTGAATCAGTACGTCAAACCGATGCTCAATTCCGAAACGAATTAAAGTCTTTTCCCGCTTCATCACATCAAACACAAATGGAGTATGTCGGGTACGTGGGTGGTACCTTATTAGGGATTCAGTTGTTTCCCCAAATCAGAAAAGCGGTGTCCACGGAGTCCACCAAAGACATTTCGCGAATGTATCTGTTTCTCAACATCGTCGGGTTGGGGTGCATCGTATCGTACGCGGTGAGCCGAAGCGACATGCCGATTTACATTCCGGCGTCCGTCAGTTTGTGTAATTCTGTGTTTCTGTACGCGTTGACCCAATACTATGCGTACAAGGAACGAAACGCTCCCGTCGTCATCGCCTACGCGGACACGAATGTGTAAAAGGTTCTGTTTTAGATCAACCAAAAGGACCAGCAATATTCAGTCGGCGTGTTTTTGGTAAAAAAATTCGGTTCGTACCCCCATCCTTGGTCGTTGATCATCAAACACCCGTCGTATTCGTCGTCCGGCCATTCGAACCGACTCTGGATTCCGAAGTGGCTCAAAATCGCACTCATGTCGGAATGATGCCACACGATCAACGTGTTTCCGAGAATGTAGTTGGGTAGTGTATCGACACCGTCGCACAGTTCCAACGATTTTCCCAACACGGAACACAGGTTACTCGCGGTTTGAATCGGACGAACATGCTTCGACGTTCCCGGCATACAGGAAAACACGTCACTGATACCCAACGATCGAAGCTGATTGGCGAGTTCGCGGACGTGTCGGACTTCGGACGGGTCCACGCAGTTGGTTCGAAACGAACCGGGGCGTTGATGACGCATGATGTAAATGGAGTGCTTCATTTGTACGTTTGAATTTTTTGCGCGGTATCTCTTTAAGTTTTCGAAAATTTTTAACGTTGTTTTATTTTGTCGGCCATGTACGCACCCATCTTCCTATACCCGGACGGACTGAGGTGGTACCCGTTGTGCGCCCAAACGGATGATTTGGGGTCGTACACGAAATCTTCTCCGAACGGAACGTACGTCAATCTAGAAACCGAAGCGCACCACGCGCGCAAACGTCGGTTGACGTCGAGGCGTTTGTCTTCACGCATCGGTTGGTCGAAATGGATCTGGGGAAGCGACAACGCGTACACGCGAGACACGCCGTGGTCCAAACAATGGCGATGAATCTGTTTCAATCTGTCGACGATGTACGCGCTCGACCGGCGCATCAGATCGTTGGTCCCGGCCAACACGATGGCCACGTCGTACGTTTCGATCGGTACATGGCGTTTCAAATTCGTGAGAATCTGAAATGAGGTTCGACCACTCAAGCCCACATTGTGTACGGTCACGCCGGTCTGGGAGAGTTTCTTGCCGGACATCAGTATACGACGCAACGCGGTGCTGTACGGATAATATCTCGGCGTGTTTTTGGTCACATACCCTTCGGTGAGTGAGTCTCCAATACAAACGACGCGCATTCGATTGGACTGTTGTTGTTTTAAAACGGACAATAAAAATAGGACGGATTATAAAAAACAAACTCATGAATCCGTTGGTATACACCCCTCGCGTGTACGAGAATCCAACCCCCATGCGTAGCCCTTTGGCGCCCATTCCGAAACGCAAACGCAAACGATGCGCCTGTCCGAAACCCAAGAAACCCGACTCGAAAAAAACGTTTTGCAGGACGATCGCGTACGTCTTGTGTGTGATGATTGTTGTGATCGCGATCCGTCTTTCTATGATTCGTCCAACCACTCGAAATAGTCGTTAAGTTGTTCTTTGTAATATAAACACGCGTCTCGAAACGTCTCGTCTTCGTGTTGCGAAAACTCGTCGAGTTTGGCGCGCATAGTCCGCCCAAACTTTTTTCCGAGCGAATACAAACACGGTTCGACATCACACATGTAGTCGAACAACGCGTACACCATGTACTTTTTGTACTCTGCTCCTTTGACGTAGTCCACGTTATGAATACCCCGACGAATCTCCGTCATGATTTCGCGTCGTTCGTCTTCGTCCAAAGTGTTTTGTTGCGCGCGCGTCATGGATCGTGTCACCGGCGCCATAATGATTCTACTTCTGTGTTGTTCTACATGGATCTTTAAGTAACTTTTATACGACAACGCGATACGAAACGTATTCGCCCGCGGTGGGACTTTTGCGCGTAATGCGCACGAGATTCCCAGGCATGTATCCGTAGTACTTGGCGACGGGGTCAGTGGCCAACAAGTTCGGAAAGTGTTTCAGTTTGGTCTTGTACCGAGTTTTGACCACCATCGTCTCTTGTTCGGTGAGCAGTTCGTGTTTGGGGACGAGTTCGTGTTTGGTGATGTTGAACGAGAGCTCCTTTTCCGAAAACACTTGAACGATCAAGTTGTTCACATCAGTTGTAATGAACTGTTTTGCAAATGATGTGATACTACCTTTGCACACGATAATTAGACACGAAAACCCTTCGTGATCCTCTTCGATCAAATCTTTGATGAGCTTGATCTTTTTGACGCTCACTTTGGGCGACATGACAAAGTAGACCAAAATTCGTTGGTCCATGTCGTTTTTGGCGTTCATGGTCGTTTCGGTGGGCCACTCCATATGATGATACCCCCTGTCGTTCAACATCTCCGTCACGACGTGACGCACGCGATCCATCGCGTCCGATTACTTATCGTTCATTTGAATCGCCTCTCTAATTGATTTAGATCATTTTCAGTTCGTAAACGGGGGTTGGGGTTGATTGATGTCGATGGCGTACGGATTGTTGTGAGGCACGAATCCGAACGCGCGATCGTTCGTGGGGTCGGTCGTTTTCGTGGTACCGACGGAACCTTGTTTCGTGGTGAAATTCTGGACGCCCTTGGCGAACAAACCGCCTCCCAAGTTTGTCGTGGACGTGTTGGCGTCGCTCTTCACATCCATGAGAATGTGCGACTTGTCGAGCGCGATGTTGGTGCGCCCCGCGTTCGGCGTGCGTTCGGTCATGATCGCGTACTCGCGTGCCATGTTTTGTTCCGTAGTGTACGCCGACGTGTAGTCTTTGCCGCCGTTGTAGTGCGGCTGAGACGTGTACGCGTTGGCGGTGTCGCGTTGGGTGACCGCGTGCGTCGCCGCGTCGTGTTGGACGGGTGCGGTGGAAAAGGACGGGTGCGACACGTGGGTGTTCGAGCACACGCCTCGTTGGGTCGGTGCGTGATTGACGACGTTCTCACGAAGTCCGCGACGATTCCCGGCCACGTTCAAACGATGACAGTTTTCGGTATCGCGCAGGGTGTGGTTGTCAAAGTGCTCGAAACGCTTTTGCGCGGACGCGGTGGGGAGCTGGGCGGCGAGCCGATGACAGTTTTCTTGATCGCGTTCGTTGGTGTGGGTCAAGAAGAAGGGGGTGTTGTATTGGGCGGCGGTCAACGACGCCGGGTTTCCCATCACGCCGCAACGCGACTCCACCCCCGGTTCTTTGGGTTGCATCTGTTGCGAACGCATCACGTTCGCGTTGGACTGGGCGGGACCGGACGGCGGCGCGCACTGGTAGTCAATCACTTTGAAGGCCGAAGGGTGCGCTTGAGGACGACCCGGTGCGGCTTGGACCGTCGACATGACGCCGTTGATGTACCGGTTCTCCTCCGTGGCCAATCGTCGCACGCTGGACGTCTCCGTTCCGGGAAGTGCGGAGCGCGAGTCGACGTTTGTCTTGCCGTGGTTCATCGCACCGGGCAGATTGTTTTTGCGATACACGTTGATGTTGTCGGGCATGATGCGAAACATTTCGTGAAATCCGTGGGTGGACGACGACGCGGTGGACCCCAATCCGGGACCGATGTACTGTTTCTCCACGGGGGCTACATTGTTGTGTATCCCGCTCGCCACGTAGTCCTTATACCGATCGATGTCCGGCTGAAACGTCGTTCCGAACGGATGGGTGATTTGGGATTCGGGAGGGCGTTGCAACAGCTCCTTCTTCTTCTGAAAGTCCAAGTTGTCCACCCCCGTGAAGGTGGCCAATCGTCGAT
>Ga0181563_10004594_pt1 | contig 12814 bp, 11 predicted proteins | sample 011ome_25_FD_133759 | JGI IMG/M metagenome (GOLD analysis project Ga0181563, IMG submission 133759) | Coastal salt marsh microbial communities from the Groves Creek Marsh, Skidaway Island, Georgia - 011512CT metaG (megahit assembly) | ecosystem: Environmental > Aquatic > Marine > Intertidal... | reverse complement strand
TTTTTTATTGATGCAGGAAATATTTGGAACATCAATAATAATGTCCCAGATCTAGAGCAATCATTAAATTCCCTTCGGGATTTAAACCAACTTGCAGTGGGAACTGGATTCGGAATTCGCTATGATTTTGATTATTTCGTCTTTCGCCTAGACACTGCATTTAAAACATTTGATCCCTCTCTGGCAAAAAATGAACGCTGGGGGTCTCAAGTCGCATTAAAAAAAGCTGTCTTTAATGTCGGGATTAACTATCCTTTTTAACGTTTTTTCCTATTTTTGCCTCGAACAAAACAAAAACATGAACACATCATTCCCTAAAGGTGTAGCCACAGGCCGCCAAGTACAAGAAATTTTTCAATTAGCTAAATCAAAACAATTTGCTTTACCTGCTGTAAATGTTATCGGAAATAACACTGTTAATGCCGTTTTAGAAACTGCGGCTGAACTAAATAGCCCAGTAATTATTCAGTTTTCCAATGGTGGTGCACAATTTAATGCAGGAAAAGGATTAAGCAATGAAAACCAACAGTCTGCAATCGCTGGAGCGGTTGCTGGTGCAAAACACATTCATGAACTCGCCGAACTCTATGGTGCAACGGTTATTTTAAACACAGACCACTGTGCAAAAAACCTACTTCCATGGATCGATGGCTTATTGGATGCCGGGGAAAAATTCTTTAAAGAAACTGGTAAACCCCTTTATAGCTCGCATATGATTGACTTATCGGAAGAGCCCATTGAAGAAAATATTGCCCTTTGCAAAGAATACCTTAGCCGAATGGCCAAAATGGAAATGACCCTAGAAATAGAACTTGGGATTACTGGAGGTGAAGAAGATGGCGTTGACAATAGCGATGTAGATATCTCTAAATTATATACTCAGCCCGAAGAAGTAGCCTTTGCGTATGAAGAATTGATGAAGGTAAGTGATCAATTTACTGTTGCAGCTGCCTTTGGAAACGTTCATGGGGTGTATAAACCCGGAAATGTAAAGCTAACACCAAAAATACTAAAGAATTCTCAAGAATATATTTCTGAAAAATACAATGTACCCGCCAATACGGTAGACTTTGTCTTCCATGGTGGTTCAGGTTCAACAGTAGAAGAAATTCGTGAAGCCATTGGATATGGTGTGATTAAAATGAACATTGACACAGATCTTCAATTCGCTTTCACCGAGGGCATTCGTGACTATATGAATGATAAAATTGACTACCTGAAAACACAAATCGGAAACCCAGAGGGAGCCGATCAACCCAACAAAAAACACTATGATCCACGCAAGTGGTTACGCCTGGGTGAAGAAACTTTTAAACAAAGATTGGTCAAAGCATTTGAAGATTTGAACAATATAAATACATTAGCCTAAGCAAAAAGCTAAATATGAGTTGGTTTAAACGAAGTGAAAAGGGTATTCAAACCCGAACGGAAGAGAAAAAAGATATTCCTAAGGGGCTCTGGTACAAAACTCCCACGGGTAAAATTGTGGAAACCCAAGAGCTCGCTGAGAATTTCTATGTCAGCCCAGAAGACGAATACCATGTTCGCATTGGTAGCAAAGAGTATTTTGAAATTATTTTTGATGAAAATCATTTTAAAGAACTTAATGGTGGAATTGTCTCCAAGGATTTCTTAAAGTTTACTGATTCTAAGAAATACGGTGATCGTTTAAAAGAAGTGAGTAAGAAAACAGGTCTTAAAGATGCTGTGAGAACAGCAGTTGGAAAGTCTAAAGGAAAAGAAATTGTAGTTGCCTGCATGGACTTTGCTTTTATTGGAGGATCAATGGGATCGGTTGTTGGAGAAAAAATTGCTCGATCAATTGATTATGCCATCAAAAAAAACCTACCCCTAGTAATTATCTCAAAATCTGGAGGAGCTCGAATGATGGAAGGAGCATTTTCACTGATGCAATTAGCCAAAACAAGTGCAAAACTAGCCAAATTAGCAGAATCTAAACTCCCCTACATATCGCTGTGTACCGATCCAACAACAGGAGGAACCACGGCTTCCTTTGCTATGCTTGGAGACGTCAATATCGCAGAGCCAGGAGCATTAATCGCTTTTGCTGGTCCTCGTGTGGTAAAAGACACTACAGGGAAAGATTTACCTGAAGGATTCCAAACCAGCGAATTTCTACTCGAAAAAGGCTTCTTGGACTTTATTACACACCGTAAAAACCTGAAAGACAAGATCAACCTTTACGTCGACTTAATTTTAAATCACCCTATAAGAAAGTAAAGCAAGGCCTTTTTACTTAGATAAATTGGTGTATATTTGCCATCGCTTTAATTAGCGAAATACATAACAATCATTGAAATAATATTAGCATGTACTTAACTAAAGAAAAAAAAGAAGAGATTTTTGCTGAACACGGTTCATCAAAAACCAACACAGGTTCTGCCGAAGGACAAATTGCATTGTTCTCACACCGCATTAACCACCTATCAGATCACTTGAAAAACAACCGTAAAGATTACAATACGGAACGCTCTCTTGTTAAATTGGTAGGAAAACGCAGAAGTTTATTGGATTATTTAAAAGCTAAAGACATCGTTCGTTACCGTGCAATTGTCGCTAAACTTGGTTTACGTAAATAAACTCTTTTTTATCTTATCGCATTATTGAAAAAAGCTGAATCAACGCTTTTCATTGGAACCTACAAACGCAACACAACAACAATTAGGTTTTTAATTTAAATGAAAAAAAATGATTCCAAAAGTTTTTAAGGAGGTGATTGACCTCGGCGATGGAAGAGAAATCTCTATTGAAACAGGTAAGCTTGCAAAGCAAGCCCACGGTTCAGTTGTCGTGCAAATGGGTAAAGCCATGTTGCTTTGTACAGTTGTATCCAACTACAAACAATCGGATGTTGACTTTTTACCCTTAACGGTAGACTACCGCGAAAAATTTGCTGCTGCTGGACGCTATCCTGGTGGATTCTTCAAAAGAGAAGCACGCCCCAGCGACGGTGAGGTATTAACAATGCGTTTGGTCGACCGTGTATTACGTCCTTTATTTCCAAAAGATTATCACGCTGAAACACAGGTGATGATTCAATTAATGTCGCATGACGAAGATGTTATGCCAGATGCATTGGCTGGACTAGCTGCATCTGCAGCCATCCAACTGAGTGATTTCCCTTTTGAATGCGCCATCTCTGAAGCACGTGTTGCGCGTATCGACGGTCAATTCGTTATCAACCCAAGTCGTGCACAACTAGCAGAATCTGACATTGACATGATGATTGGAGCCTCTGCCGATTCTGTCATGATGGTAGAAGGTGAAATGGATGAGATTTCTGAAGAAGATATGGCAGATGCAATCAAATTTGCACACGAAGCCATAAAGGTTCAAATTGCTGCTCAATTGCGCTTGGCAGAAGCTTTTGGAAAGAAAGAGGTTCGTGAGTACGAAACTGCTGAAGCAAATGAGGAACTAGAAAAGCGCATTCATGATATGGCCTATGATAAATGCTATACAATTGCGAAAAAGGGGACTTCAAAAGCGGAACGCGGAAGTGCCTTTGCTGAAGTAAAAGAAGAAGTAAAAGCTTCTTTCACGGAAGAAGAAATGGAAGAATTTGGCCATCTTGTTGATGGGTACTACAGAAAAGCAGAAAAAGAAGCTGTTCGCGAACTGACCCTTGCAGAAGGCATCCGTTTGGATGGAAGAAAAACAGATGAAATTAGACCAATTTGGTGTGAGGTAGATTATTTGCCCTCCACCCACGGTTCATCAATTTTTACCCGTGGTGAAACGCAAGCATTAGCGACAGTGACATTAGGAACTTCTCGGGATTCAAATATAATTGACATGCCTTCTTATGAAGGTGAAGAGAGTTTTTACCTCCACTACAACTTCCCTCCTTTCTGTACGGGAGAAGCTCGCCCATTAAGAGGTACTTCTCGTCGTGAGGTTGGACATGGTAACCTTGCCCAACGTGGATTAAAAGGAATGATTCCATCGGACAATCCTTATACTGTTCGAGTTGTATCTGAGGTGTTAGAATCTAACGGATCTTCTTCAATGGCTACCGTATGTGCAGGAACAATGGCCTTAATGGATGCGGGTGTACAAATCAAAAGACCCGTTTCTGGAATCGCCATGGGACTCATTTCTGACGGAAGTCGTTATGCTGTATTGTCTGATATTTTGGGAGACGAAGATCACCTTGGAGATATGGACTTTAAAGTAACCGGAACTTCCGAAGGTATTACTGCCTGTCAAATGGACATCGAAATAAAAGGATTATCCTATGAGATTCTTGTCAACGCACTAAAGCAGGCACGTGCAGGACGTCTACACATTCTTGATAAGATCACAGAAACAATTGCTGCTCCAGCTGAAGATGTGAAGCCTCACTCACCAAAAATGATTACCCGTGTAATTCCCAACGAATTTATTGGCGCTCTGATTGGTCCTGGTGGAAAAGTAATTCAAGAACTTCAAAAAGAAACAGGATGTACCATTGTGATTAATGAAGACCCTGTCACAGAAGAAGGTATTGTTGAAATTTTAGGAACTTCGCCAGAAGGAATTGCCATGGTAGAAGCTAAAATTGATTCAATCACATTTAAACCAGTAGTTGGAAACAGCTATGAGGTTAAAGTAATTAAAATGCTTGACTTTGGTGCAGTGGTCGAATATCTCGATGCTCCTGGAAATGAAGTATTATTACACGTTAGTGAATTGGCATGGGAACGCACAGAAAATGTTTCTGATGTAGTAAACATGGGAGATGTTTTCGAGGTGAAGTACTTTGGTCTTGATGCTAGAACGCGAAAAGAAAAAGTATCGAGAAAAGCGCTATTGGAAAAACCAGAAGGCTATGTTGCTCGTCCACCAAGAGACGATAATCGCAGCCGTGATAAGCGTAGAGACGATAGAAAACCAAGAAACAGAGATTAATTCCTGTTCCTTTTTTAGTAGTAAAAAACCTCTCCATAAAAAGAGAGGTTTTTTTTTATTTTAAATGTAACATTTTTACTTTTTGACCGTATAAAGAAGTACAATAATCAATTAGATGAGACAACTAAAAATTACCAAGCAGGTAACCAATAGAGAAACCGCTTCTTTAGACAAATATTTACAAGAAATTGGAAAGGTAGATTTAATTACTGCCGAAGAAGAGGTTGAATTAGCCCAACGCATAAAAGCTGGAGATCAAATTGCTTTGGAAAAATTGACCAAAGCCAATTTACGATTTGTGGTATCTGTAGCAAAACAATATCAAAATCAAGGATTAACCCTCCCCGATTTAATTAACGAAGGTAATTTAGGACTCATCAAAGCTGCAAAACGTTTTGACGAAACACGTGGATTTAAATTCATTTCCTATGCAGTATGGTGGATTCGCCAATCAATTTTACAAGCTTTGGCTGAACAATCGCGTATTGTTCGTTTACCACTGAACAAGATTGGATCGATCAACAAAATTAATAAAACCTATGCTTTCCTTGAGCAAGCACATGAACGGGCGCCTTCAGCAGAAGAAATTGCAAAGGAATTGGACATGACTGTTAACGATGTAAAAGAATCCTTAAAAAATTCTGGACGTCACGTATCCATGGATGCCCCTTTGGTTGAAGGGGAAGACTCCAACCTCTATGATGTATTGAATAGTGGAGAATCACCAAATCCTGATCGTACACTTTTACATGAATCATTAAAGACTGAGATTGAACGAGCTCTAGAAACACTTACGCCAAGAGAGGCAGACGTAGTGCGTCTCTATTTTGGTCTTGGAGATCAACACGCCATGACCCTAGAAGAAATTGGAGAAACTTTTGATTTGACTAGAGAACGTGTTCGTCAAATTAAAGAAAAAGCTATTCGTAGATTGAAACACACCTCAAGAAGTAAAATACTAAAAACTTATCTGGGATAAACCTTAAAGCAACCCTCTGGGTTGCTTTTTTCTTTACATACATATGAAACAACTAATTGCACCTTCTTTATTGGCCGCAGATTTTGGTAACCTACAACGTGACAGCGAAATGTTGAACAAGAGTGAAGCCGATTGGTTCCATATCGATATTATGGACGGTGTTTTCGTTCCCAATATTTCTTATGGGATGCCTGTTTTAAAAGCCATTGGGAAACATGCTAAAAAGCCGCTCGACGTACATTTGATGATTGTTGATCCTGATCGATACATCGAAGACTTTGCAGCGCTAAACGCAGCTGTGCTAACCGTTCACTACGAGGCATGTAATCATCTTCACAGAAGTTTACAAAAAATAAAGTCTTGTGGAATGAAAGCAGGTGTAGCTTTAAATCCTCATACCCCTGTACATCTTTTGACAGACATCATTCAAGACATTGATGTTGTCTGCTTGATGAGTGTTAACCCCGGATTTGGTGGTCAGTCGTTTATTGAAAATACCTACAATAAGGTAATCGCATTAAAAGAATTGATTGTAGCAAAGGGAGCAGCAACACTTATAGAAATAGATGGTGGAGTAACCGATCAAAATGCAAAAGCATTGATTGACGCTGGAGCCGATGTCTTGGTCGCAGGAAGCTTTGTCTTTAAAGCTGAAAACCCTAGCCAAACAATTGCTAAGTTAAAAGCACTTTAATTTTTTTTAAAAATAATTGACAATAAAAAAGGCTGAGCGTGTCACCAGCCTTTTTTTTTTTTTAGCTACAGCGTCTTATACCTCCTTATTGTTTCTTGCTTTTAAATTCTACGCGTCTGCTTTTTGCACGACCCTCAGCAGTAGAATTATCTCCAGCTAAAACAGTCTCTCCAAAAGCTTCCACTTCTAGGCGAGCAGCGTCAACACCAAGTTCAATTAAACGAGCACGAACAGCCTCGGCACGTTTACGAGATAGGCTAAGGTTATAATCAGCAGCTCCGTCTTCGGAAGCATGACCTTGGATAACAACAATCCCTTCTGGATTTTCATCTAGGATAACTTTTAACGCGTCAAAAGCTTTCTTTGTTTTAGCTCCCATAATACGGTAGCTATCGGCTGCAAATAAGATTTTTAATCCAACATCATTCAATGCCTCTATAATTTCACTTGAAACCTCTGGACAACCGTTAGCTCCAGTTCCAGCTTCTTCAGGACACTCGTCATCTTTATCCAAGACTCCATCTCCATCTGTATCTGGCCATGGACAACCACTATTCTCTGCTGGACCTGCTTCTTCAGGACATTCGTCCTCTTGATCAGCAACTCCATCTTCATCAGCATCTGGACATCCATTTAACTCTTCTAAACCAGCAACATCTGGGCAAGTGTCATCTTTGTCCAATACACCGTCACCGTCTGTATCAGGGCAACCTTTATTTTCAACAGGACCAGCCTCTTCTGGACAATCGTCTTCATTGTCTGGGAGACCATCTTCGTCTGTATCTGGACATCCGTCAAATTCTTTTAAGCCAGGAATATCTGGACATTTATCTTTTTTGTCAGAAATTCCATCTTTATCGCTATCGCCAGAGCCAAGACCAATTGAAATCCCCACAGAGGTTAATAAATAATTTACCTCAGGGCGATCTTGTGTTGCACGGTAGCTAGTTTCAGCAAATGCGCTCCAACGATTCCCTAGTTTGAAATTTAACCCAAAACTACCAAAATAGGTGTTGGTAAGACTTTTAGAAAAATCAAAAGCTCCGCCTTCTACTCCATCGAAAGAACTAAAGCCCCATCCCCCTTTAAAATAGGGACTTACACCACCATCGCGGTTAATTCCATATTTTAATGCTGCATCTACGGCGAAAAAGTTTACACTTCCCGTTCCTGTTTCACGATTTAAAGAATTTAAAGAAAATTGAGTTCCTATTGCTAAACCTCCTTTTATTGTTCTAAAAACAGCCAAGGAAGGTACACCAATGTTAGCACCCGGAAAATCTCCTTTTTGGTAGACCTGACCGTCGTTCAATGGATTTGAAAAGTCATTTTGTAACGACAAAACATTAATCCCTCCAGAAACCAACCATGGGTTGTCTGAGTTTTGTGCAAAGACAACTGTAGTCATAAGCACCATTATTAACGATTTAAGGAATAATTTTTTCATGAATTATTTTTGTTAAGTTAGCATAAGTGATTGTATACCTAGATTAGGTTACAAACACGATTTGGTTATTATTATTGTGCAATTTACAAAAAAAAAATAACTGCAATGATTTAGGCGACTTAACCAGACATAAAATTTGTAAATTTGCTTGCAACCCATCTAATGAAATGAATTGATGATGAAAAGTGTAATCAACAATGCAAAAGTAACTACTGATCATTCTAAGAAGATGGATGACTTGGATTTTGTTTTAGAGATAAAGCGATTAAAAAAGGAGAAAAACGCAGTAATCTTGGCCCACTACTATCAAGAAGAAGCGATTCAATCGATTGCTGATTACCTGGGCGATAGTCTTTATTTGGCTAAGCAAGCTGAAAAAGTAAAAGCAGATATCATTGTTTTTGCTGGGGTCCATTTTATGGCTGAAACCGCTAAAATTGTCAACCCTTCTAAAAAAGTGCTTCTACCTGATCTAAAAGCGGGTTGCTCTTTGGCCGATTCTTGTCCGCCGATAGATTTTAAAGCTTTCAAAGCAAAGTATCCTGAGGCAATTGTCGTAACCTATATCAATTGTTCGGCAGAAATTAAAGCACTCAGTGACATTGTATGTACCTCCAGTAATGCCGTAGAAATCATTAATAGCATTCCTAAAGACCAACAAATTATTTTTGCCCCCGACAAGAACTTAGGTCGTTATCTAATCAAAGAAACTGGACGAGATATGATATTGTGGGATGGAGCATGTATTGTTCACGAAGCTTTTTCATTCGAAAAAATTGTACAACTTGCCAAAGAACATCCGAAAGCTAAATTCATTGCTCACCCAGAAAGCGAAAGTCAAGTCTTGGACATCGCTCATTATATTGGAAGTACCTCTGGCTTATTGAATTATGTGCAAGAAGATTTGAGCGACACTTTTATTGTTGCAACTGAAGCTGGTATCTTAACTGAAATGCAGAAAAGATGTCCTTCAAAACACTTCATCCCCGCTCCTGTGGAAGATGATACTTGTGCCTGTAGTGAGTGTGCTTTCATGAAATTAAACACCATGGAAAAACTGTATCGCTGTTTAAAAAACGAAACTCCTGAAATTAGTTTAGACGAATCTTTAATGGAAAAAGCACGCTTACCCATTGAACGCATGTTAGCCATAAAATAAATGCATACAGACATACTTGTTATTGGCACTGGAATATCTGGATTGACTTATGCAATTAAATTAGCCGAAGAATCGCCAACCACAAAAATTACATTAATTTGTAAAGATAAGCTAGAGGAAGGCAATACCCGCTATGCACAGGGTGGAATTGCTGTAGTCTCAAACTTTAAAAAAGATACCTTTGAAAAACACATTAAAGACACCTTTGTCGCTGGCGATAAAGAGGGAGATATAAATGTGATAGAGTTTGTCATTAGAGAAGGAAACGAACGTTTGAAAGAATTAATTGATTGGGGAACTCAATTCGATCGTAACAATAAGAAAAAACTCAATCTAACCAAAGAAGGAGGGCATTCAGAAAAAAGAATCGTTCATTACAAAGATCATTCAGGAGCTGAGATCCAACGCGCGTTGATTGAAAAAGTAAAAGACTTTGAAAATATTCAATATTTCGAAAATCACATCTTAGTCGACTTAATCACAGACCACCATACGGGAACAAAAAATAAGCGCTGCTATGGAGCTTATATCATCTCTACTGAAGATGAAGAAATCATAAAAATTACAGCTAAAATTACGGTACTTTCCACGGGTGGCGTTGGACAGATTTATGCCTTCACTACCAACCCTTCTGGTGCAACTGGAGACGGATTGGGGGCTGCCTACAGGGCTAAAGTTAAATTAGAAAAACTTCCCTACATCCAGTTTCATCCCACAGCCTTATTTCCAAAGGTGGGTGGAGAAACCTTTTTAATTACTGAGGCATTGAGAGGCGAAGGAGCTCTATTAAAAAACTTATCGGGTGAAAGGTTTATGGAGAAATACCATCCGTTAAAAGAATTAGCGCCAAGAGACATTGTTGCACGGTCCATTATTCGAGAAATGCTATTGCAGAAAGAAACCAATGTAAACTTGGATGCTACCGGGATCAATACAGACATTCTCTTGAACCACTTCCCAACCATTGTAGAAACCTGTCGTTCAATTGGTATTGACCCTTGTATAACACCTATTCCGGTTGTTCCTGCTGCACACTACAGCTGTGGAGGCATTAGCGTAGACGAACATTCTAAAACCACACTCAACGGTTTATATTCCATTGGAGAATGTAGTTACACAGGCTTACATGGCGCAAATAGATTGGCGTCAAACTCACTTTTGGAGTCCATTGTTTTTTCTCATCGCGCAGCATTGAATAGTATTCGAGAGCTCAAAGGAGTAAACCTACCGCTTTCTTTTTATTCAACCATTCCCAATTGGAAAGGGCAACATTTTAGCAAAGACAATCAACAAGAAATTACCCATACTTTGAGTGAACAACTCAGGAAAATCATGAGTGAACAAGTGGGTATTTTCAAAACAACTGATGGTCTATTCGCTGCTCAAAAAACCATTAAAGATTTGTATTTTGCTGTTGTCGATTTGTACAACTCCAATAAGCTATCTCCACAGATTTGCGAATTGAGAAACATGGTAAGTGTTGCCTATGTATTGGTGAATCAATCTCTAGAACTAAAGGAGAATAAAGGCGTTTTTTATAACCACAACTATGGAAAAGAACCTGTTTTATAAGCACTTTTCAACACAAATTGATGCGTTTATTGTTGCTGCTCTAAACGAAGATATTGGGGAAGCAGACCATACCAGCTTGTCTTGTTTGGATAACTCCAAACGCAACTCAGCAAAGCTAATTGTAAAAGAACAAGGGGTAATTGCTGGCGTAGAATTAGCTGAAATAATTTTCCGAAAGGTAAACCCTTCCATAGAATTTAACCGATTAATTCAAGATGGTTCGTATGTTGCCGTTGGGGATATCGTATTTACTGTAGAAGGTCCGCAGTATGATCTATTAACCACAGAACGACTTGTTCTAAATTGCATGCAACGCATGAGTGGTATCGCAACCCTAACGAGAAGGCTTTCAGAAAAGATAAAACACACCCATTGTAGATTACTTGATACTCGAAAAACTACGCCAAATTTTCGCTATCCTGAAAAATGGGCGGTGTCCATTGGAGGGGGAGAGAACCACCGATTTGGTTTGTTTGACATGCTGATGATCAAAGACAACCATGTTGACTTTAATGGCTCCATAAGCCAAACACTTGAAAAAACACAAGCCTATTTGAAGAAAATCAATCGTGATCTAAAGACAATTGTTGAAGTCCGTAACCTCAACGAAATTGAAGAATGCTTGGCATTTCCCTGGATTCATCGTTTACTTTTGGACAATATGAACACCTCTGAATTAAAGGCAGCTATTGAAAAAATTTCCGGACAATTTCCCACAGAAGCTTCTGGTAATATTAGCGAGGAAACATTGGTTGCTATAGCAGAAACTGGTGTTGACTATGCCTCATTAGGCGCCTTAACCCATTCGGCTAAAAACATAGACCTTAGTCTAAAGTCAATCAATTAGAGTTCTGGAGTAAAACCAGAAAGATCAAAATCAAACCATTCAAAGGTGGTGTTTTGATTGTTACGAGAAATGGCAATGCGAAGACGAATTTTCTGTTGTTTCTTTGCCAATTCTGCCAAGACCATATCTTCCAATTCCATTTTGAACACATTGGGTCTGGCGTACATTGTTTTTGTTGTTTCTATTGACCCATCTGGATTGAATACTTCAACATTTACTGGACATACACTCAAACATCTAGGAAACCGGAAAAGAGATTCGTCTGTTGCAGTTGACTCTAAATAGGCAGAAATAATTTCGCCCTTATTTTTACCATTTTTATCCAAACTAAAATAAAGGGTAATTCCCATTTCCGAGGCAGGATTAGTAAAGGAGTTGCTCAACACATTGTCCGATAACTTTCCAATGGTGTAAAAAGGAATCACATTTTTCCCAGAAGGCAACTCTTTCATGTCATAGATAAAGCCATTTTTTTTAAAAACACCATCGGCTAATTTTTCAATATTAGCCTTTGAATTATCTCCAGCGCAAGAAGTCAGAAACATTAGTATAGTTAGCGACAAAAAAGTATGTGCTTTTTTCATAGAAAAATAATTAAATGATAAAAATACAACAACTCTCTTAAACAAAAAAAGAATGGGTTAGTTGTAAGAAAAAATAGTAGCAATTGATTCTGATGATTCTGTTCTAGCGGAGGAAAAGTTCCTTTAATGCCGTTTTCATTTCACGCAATAAGCTAATTGGGTTTGGATTTGCTCCAGAAAGCTCCGCTTTGGTTTTCGTTAAGAGCGCCTGAACAGTTGGTAAGGTTTGTAAAAAGTCAAAAAGACTTTTGTTTTGCAAATCAGCAAACCAAGCTTCGGTCTGGAGCCGTCGCTGAAGTTCAAATTGATCACTCGATTTTAAATGCTTTTGATGGGCTTGAATGGTATGCCAAATAGAGGCAATTCCCCTTTTTTCAATTGATGAGCAAGTCTTGACTTCTGTAGACCATCCGGCATGTTTTTGAGGAAACAAATGCAAGGCTTTTTTTAGGTTTGCCGCTTCCAATTCTGCTTTCTGCCTTAGCTCCCCATCTGCCTTATTGACCACCACTAGATCGACACATTCTAATATTCCTCGTTTCATGCCTTGTAGGTCGTCTCCTGCACCTACGATTTGCAGTAGTAGAAAGACATCTACCATTTTATTTACCTTTATTTCTG
>Ga0181563_10004586_pt1 | contig 12828 bp, 1 predicted proteins | sample 011ome_25_FD_133759 | JGI IMG/M metagenome (GOLD analysis project Ga0181563, IMG submission 133759) | Coastal salt marsh microbial communities from the Groves Creek Marsh, Skidaway Island, Georgia - 011512CT metaG (megahit assembly) | ecosystem: Environmental > Aquatic > Marine > Intertidal zone... | reverse complement strand
CCGAAGCCGCCCATCGCCGGCCCGGGCGGCGGCGCGAATCCGCCGCCGCAAACCTGCGTGTGGCCTCCGATCGGCATGCCGCCCATCGGCATGCCGCCCATCGGCATGCCGCCCATCGACATGCCGCCCATCTGCGAGCCACCCATCGGGCCCATCCCCGTCATCCCGTTCGGGTGCATCCCGAAGCCTCCCCGCTGCATCGCGTTGTGCGGCTGCGCGTGCGGCGCGCCTCCCATCATCCCCCCCTGCGCGCCGAAACCCGGGACCGGCTGCATGTGCGGCATGCCCCCCATCGGCGCGTTGGGCGGCGGCGCGGCGTACAGCCGGTCCAGGTCCATCTGCGGTGGCATCGCGCCCCCCCCCTGCGCGCCGAGCCCGCCGCCGCCGCCCATCGCCGGAGGCGGCGCCGCCGCCGGTACGTCCAGGCTGAACAGGTCAGCCGCCGCGGCGGCCGCGGCGGGCTGAGGCGCGGCGTGGGACGAAGCCGCGGGGGCCGCCGCGGGGGCGCCGAACATGTCCCCGAAAGGGTCCGCGGGTGCCGCCGCCGGCGCGGGCGCCGGCGAAGTCGCCATCCCGGCGAAGAGCTCGTCCAGGGCTCCGGCGCCGGCGCCCGCCGCCGGCCGCGCCGAGGCGGCGGCGCCGGTTCCGGGCGGCGGCGCGAGCGGCGCGAGCGGCGCGGCGCGCGGCGGCGCGGCAAGGTTGTGCGCGGGCGAGAGCACAACCTTGGGGACGTACCCGCCGGCGGCCCCAGGCGCCGCGGGCGTGTCGTCTTCAAAGTCGCCGAAGTCCGCCTGGAAAGGCGGGGGCGCGGGTCCAGGAGCGGGTCCCCGCGGCGCGGGCGCGGGCGCGGGCGCGGGCGCGGGCGCAGGTGCGGGCGCGGGCGCCGCCGAGAACGCCCTGAACTCGCGGTCGCCTCCGTCTCTGTCTCTGTCCCTGTCGTCCCTGTCGTCCCTGTAGTCCCTGTCCCGGTAGTCCCTGTCGTCCCGGTAGTCCCTGTCGTCGCCTCTCTCCCGGCCTCCGCGCCCCCTGTCGTACGACCCGCTCCGCACGTCATCCGCGGAGATGCCCGAGAACTTCCCCCGGTTCCGCTTGGCCTTCTCGCGCGTCTCGGCGACGCGCTCGTCGTCGCGGATCAGCGCGGCGAGGGTGGCGCTCTTCTGCCGCACGTTTATCCCCTGGTCGCGGCCGCTCGAGTCCTTGAACCTGAATGTGTCCAGGTACTCGATGGACCGCACGTTCTGCTTGAGCTCTTTCAAGCACGACTCGCTGCCGTGCGCGACGAGGTACTCGATGACGTTCAGAGCCTTGTAGCAGTGCCGCCACTTCTCCTCGCGCTCCTCCAGGCGGAGCCACAGCGTCTTCATGATGAGGTACATCTCCTCGCGGTGATGCGTGGCGCGCGCCAGGACCGCGAGGTCCTTGCCGTGCGCGCCCCACGGGTCGGAGTTGGTGCACTCGCGCGTCTTGATCTCGATCTCGGAGAGACCCTCCATCTGGTACTTCGCGCTCTTGTACGCGCCCTTCGCCGCCTTCAGGCCGGACTGAAGGTACTCGTTCAGCATGGTGATCGCGCGCGGTGAATGATTAAGCGCGTTTTGAAGCGGGACTCGGGTGGCGTATCGGACGCCTCGAGATGCCTTCGGGAGGCGGCGGGCGAGGAGACCCGGGCGGGAGCGGAGGTGTGGCCTGCGCTCGCGTCGGCGAGATCCCTGCGTGCGCTCGCGCGCGGGTCGGTCGAACGCCGGAGCTCACCGCTCTCGGCGCGTCGTCGAATGGATGCGGGAGCGATTTCCGAGGAGGCGGGAGGCGTGTGCCGCCGCGGCCTCTCACGGTCGATCTGGATTTGGCGTTCGCGGGAAGCGCCGAGGACGTAAAAATCGAGGCAACAACGCTGTGCCTCTCAGAGCTCGGGTGCCTAGGGCACGACGGAGGGGTCTCCGCCGTCCGATGCCGTCCGGGGCGACGGACGGAGCGCGCGACAGTCTCCGCGAGCCCCGCGTGCCGCACGATGCCGCCGCGCTCGTCGCGGCCGCGGCGAGGCTCCGCGGCGCCCGCTCGGATGCCGAGGCGGCGAGAGTGGGCACAGCCGAGATCTTGGCTCTGCTGCGCGCCCCGCGCGACGCGGACGCGCCGAGTCCGCGCCGCCTGCGCGCGCGGTGCGGCTGGGCGCTGGACCACGGCGTGGTGGACGCGCTTGTGGAGGCCATGCGCGCGCACGCGGACTGCGTGCCCGTGCAGACGCTCGCGGCGACGTGCCTGGCGGACGTCGCCGAGGCGTTCGTCGGGGATGCCGAGGCGGGCGTCGGGGCTCCCGAACGCCGCGGACGCGAGCGGCGGCGGGAAGACGAAGACGAAGAGGAGGCGCTCGGCCTCGACTTCGTTTTCCCGGCGGCGCCGCGACGCGTCCCGTTCGACGCGTCGAGCGGCGCGGTGACGCGCGCCGAGGCGTGCGTCGACGCGTTCGACGCGCTGCGCGCGCTGAAGGAATCGCGGCGACGTCAGACGGCTGAGACGCCGTCTGACGACGAAGACGAGAGCAATCAGACTGATTGCTCATACGACGAAGACGTCTCTCTCAGGGACCCGGAGACGTCTCATCTCGTCTCGTTCCTCACCACGAACCTAGCGCACGCGCCCGTGTTCCGCGACGTCGATCTCCCGACGCGGCGCGCGCTCGTCGGCGCGGCGACGGCGTTTCGCGCGCGCGCGGGCGAGCCGGCGTTTCCCGGAAGAGACGAAGAGACTGATTGCGCATACGCCGCCGGATCGAACACGCGGGCGTCGACGGATCGAACCCTGGTGCTTTTCGGGGAAGCGCTCGCGAAGCCGCGTCGCGAGCGCGGCGCGTCGCGAGCACCGGCCGGGTTCGACGCCGCCGCGCTTTCCACCGCGGCGAGCGACTCGGCGAGTGACCTGCGTTCGCCGCTGTTGTCGGCGGAGGATTTTTTACTGAAAAACCGAAAAACGTACGCCGGGGCGCGAACGGAGACGAACGCGGACGCGACCCGCTCGGACGCCGCGGTACGGCCAAAACGGCCAAAGAGTCAGACCACGAAGCGACGCCGTCGCTTCGTCGCCGGCGACGCGCTCGACGAAGCGTCCGACCCGGACGCCTACGGGTCGGACGGGTCGGACGGTTCGTCGCCCCGGTCGTTCGTCGCGGGCGCCGAGGGGTGCGCGCTGGTCGTCGTGCCCGGCTGGGCGCTCGAGGCGAGCGCGATCGCGAGCGCCGTCGACGACGGTCTCCGCGGCTTCTTCGGCGCCGGCCCTTTGGAGGAGGCGGCGGACGCCGAACGCGAGCGCGAACCTCCACGTTCGTCCCGAGGGGAGACGCTCCCGCACGCGAACGCTCGCGACGTACGCGCTTTCCACGAATCGAATTTTTTCCCACGAATCGAAAAAAAAAGCGATTCGCCGCGATTCGATTCGCCGCACGCGCGCTTAGCGCGCGACGGCGCCGCGGACGCGGTGCTCCACGTCGCGCTGCGGTGCGCGGGCGCGCCTTCGGAAGCTTCGTGTCGTGAAACAAACGAAAACGACGACTGTTTTGTCACAAACGAACATTCGGAAGGAAGACGAACGAAAATCGCGTTGGCGTCGGCGTGTTTTTCGTTCCTGGAACGGCTCGCGTCGCCTCCGTGCGACGACGCGACGCGTAAACGTTTAGGCGCCGACGGCGCGATGGACCGCGTCGTCGCGACCAAAGCCTTTTTGATTTCGTTTTCGTTTTCGACAGACACAGAAGAAGAGAGGGACACAGAAGAAGAGAGGGAAAGACAAATGGCGTTGGATGCCGCCGATCGCGCGTTGCGCGCGTTGGCGCGGTGCGAGCAAAACATGCGCGCCGCGTTTTCGCTCGGCGCCGCCGAAATCGTGTGGTGACGACGAGACTGAATAAAGCCGTGTTTTATTTAGACTACGTACTGTTTACCTAAAAACGCCGTCGCGCGTCCGTCGCGACGCGCGCGAATCGACGCGTCGCGTCGCGCCTCTCCTCGCGCGCGTCTCCTCTTCTCTTCTCACTTCTCTACAAGTACCCGGCGGGCGCGGCTTCCCGCAGGCGCGCGGCGAGCGCCTCGGCGAAGGGCGTCACCTCGGCGGCGCGCTCGAGAAACGCGTGCGTCTCCGCGAGCATCCGCCTCCCGGTTTTCTTCTCGAAGGCGCCGACGCGGCACGCCCTCGCCGCCGTCTCGCCCGCCGCGAGCGCCGCCGCGGGGAGCAAGCAGTGCGCGGGCGCGCGGATCCGCGTGAGCTGGTCGCCGCACACCTGGCTGAGCATGACGATCGCCTCGGCGCGCTCGCCCGCGCTCCACAGCGCCTGCGCGGCGAAGGCGCGGCAGCACACGTACGCCGGGAAATCGCGGCTGCCGGCGACGTCGTCGCCGCGCGCCGAGACACCGCCGCGCGCGGCGTTCTTCCGCGTCGCCGGTCGCGGCGTCCGCAGCGGTTTGTCGTCCGCGATTGTGTCGAACGAGTTACCGCGCTCGACATTCGCTCGGTCGTTTTTGTGCCCGGACGGCGAGGCCCCGGGAGCCTTCCCGGAGCCTTCCCGGGAGCGCGTCGCCCGAGCTCGCGCCGGCGAGGCGGCGGCGTACGCGGCGGCGCCCAGCGGTACCGCCGAGAAGGGCACGCGATTGAGCGCGTCGCGCCAGAGACGCACCGCCGCGGCGTACTCCTGCGCGGCGGTCTTCGCCGCGATCCGCAGCGCCAGCACCCACGGGCCGATCTCGCCGTGGCACTCGCGGTCGTGCGCGATGGCCTTGGCGGACGCCGCCGCGCTCTCCCACCGCCCGAGGTGCGCGTCCGCAGCCGCGCCCAGGCACCGCGCGACGTCGCACAGGCGCAGGTTCGAGGCGCCCGGCTTCTCCAGCAGCGCGCCGGCCGCCGCCGCCGCGGCGCGCGCCGCGAACCAGTCGCCGCGCGCGCAGAGCGCCATGGCGCGCGCGCACAGCGCCGCGCCCGCGCGCGGGCTCGGCGGCGTCTCGTGGAACTGCACGCGCTTACCCCCCAGCGCGCGCTTAGCGAAGCCCTTGCCGTCGGTGTTTGACGAATTTTCGACAACGCCGAATTTGCGCGACGCGGTGGCGGTGAGCGCCGAGAGCGCGCTCCGCGCCTTCTTGGCGCCGGCGAAGGCGCCGCGCGCCAGCCGCGCGCGCTCGTGCGCGTCGGCGTCCAGGATCTCCTCCGCGCGGCGCAGCGCCAGGCCGCGCGCCTCGCCCTCGGGCATGACCGCGGCGACCAGGCCCAGCAGCGCCGCGGCGTCCGCCGGCGCGGGGCTCGGCGCTGCCACGAAGCACTTGGCGAGGCGAACCACCGCGGCGGCGGCGAACGCCGGGCGCCCGGCGAAAACCGCGGCGAGCGCGACGTCCTCGGCGACGGCGAACGCCATCTCCGCCTGCGCGAACTTGCGGTCGGCTTTGTCCGAGCGGGGGAACACCTGCGCGGCGTACTGAAGCGCGTCGCCGACGCCCGCGCGCATATCGCGCAGAGGAGAGAACGCGGGCGAGTGCTTTTCCTTTTCGGTCTTTTCGGAGACGCGCGCGTCAGCCGCGATCGCGTACGCCGGAACCGAAAACGGGTTGTTCCCGCCGTCATCCATCACCGCCGAGGACTCGGCGGCGGCGCCGCGAGAGTCGTCCGCGGCCGATGGTTTAGCGTTTCCGCGCGCGTTTCCCGCGGCGCCGCCGCGCCCCGTGTCCGCCAGCCGGTGTTCGCGGTGGGCTTTGTCTTTGTCCAGGAGGTCGCGCTCGACGTTCGAGAACAGCGAGCGCACCGCGCGGCGAAGCGCGGCGTCGATGCCGTACACGCCGGCGACGGAGCGTTCGCGCGCGCGCGCGCCGAGACCCGCGGCGCCGCCGAAGCACGCGCCGAAAAACGAACCGCCGTTTTTTAAGGAATCGTTTTTTAAGGAATCGTCGTTTCCGTCGAGCGCCTGAAGATCGAAGAAGTCGTCCCTGAGCCCATCCACCAGCCGGTTCCTTAAAAACGCGGAGGGGAGCACGTCGAGCGCATCCCGCGCCGCCGCGGTTTCCGCGCTCGCGAACGCGGCGGCGGAGACGAGCGCCGCGTCGAACGGCCACTTCACGTCGACGCAGATACACGCGCGGCGCGCGTGGTGCAGGGGCGACCGGCGGTCGCGCGCCAGAGCCGACTCCGCCGTCAGGAACGGCGGCGCGACGTCGCCGAGGTCGAGCACGAGCCGCGACAGCGTTAAGGACCACGCGGCGTTGCGCACGAGGAGGTTCTTGCCGTCCTCGTTCGCCAACACGACGTGCTCCACCAAACGCGGGTGTCGCTTCCCGAACGCGCGGTACATGTCCTTGGAGAGGTCCGCCCAGGCCGCCGCCGCCAGAGAAAGCGCCGAGGCGCTCAGAATGGCTGAGCGAATCGTCCCGCGGCGCACGTGCGCCGCCGTGATGGCCTCGTGGAAGCGCACGCGCTGCCACAGCCCGGAGGCGGCGAGCAAAATCTCACGCGGCGAGATGCTGGGGTAGGGTTCGGCGGCGGCGCCGAAGGCGGTGCCGGAAGTGACGCGCGCGCCCAGCGCGCGCTCCGCCGCGACCGCCGCGGCGGTACTCGCGGACGGGCCGTCGAAAGACGCGCGCGTCGGGTGGAAGTCGCCTTTCGGCCCAACCGGTTGCGGAGTTTCAGGAAACGACACTTGGCTCTCGGAGCCGCGATTGGGCTCGAAATCGCGACTCCTGGTGGCGTCCACCGCCGCGGCGGCGCCGCGTTGCGCCTGGCCGGCGGCGGCGTACGCCGCCAGCGCGACTCGGTCCACCATCTGCGCCTGCGCGATGTGCCGCGCCGCGAGCTCGAGGACGAGCGCCGTCGTCGCGACGTCGTCCCCGACGCAGTACTGCGCCTCGTCCCGCAGCGCGCGCGTCGCGTCGAGGTGCGCGGCGCGCCGGCGCCACGCCGCCTGCGACTCGTACGCGTACGCGCGCACGTCGTCGTTGGCGAACACCAGCCAGGGCACGCGCTGCGCCGCGCTCCACGCGCTCGCGCGCGTTCCCGTTCCCGAACGGGAACGGCCACCTCTCGACTGCGCCTCCGAAACAACGCGTCTTCCCGAAACCGAAGCGCTCGGACTCGATCCGGACCTCGCGCGAACCTCGCGCGAGTTCGTGTTCGTGTTGTTCGCGTATTCGCGTTCGTGTTCGTGTACGTCGGACGGATCGGACGGATCGCCGCGGAGGGGGAAGGGTACGTCCGCGACGGCGAACGCCACCGCGGCTTCCGCCGAAGCCGCCTCCGACGCCGCGCGCGCGTCCTCCAGCGCGCCCCAGTCCGCGGCGAGCACGCCCGCCTTGACGAGCTCGACAATCGCCGCCGACGCGCGCGACGCGCAGCGCGCGGCGCCGTACGCGAGCGCCACGGCGCGCGGGTCCGCGACGTGCGTAGTAGCAAACGTTTTTTCGCTCTCCTTCTCGTCATCCGGGTCATCTGTGCATATCCGCGGCGGCGCCAACGCCATCGACCCGCCATTGTCGTCGATCCCGACGGCGAGGTTACTGACGAATTCGCGCCGGAAAACAGACGCCATGGAGTCGCGCTTTTCGAGCCGCTCCTTGTCCCGCGTCGCCAGGCGGCGCGCCACGAGCGCGTGCGCCTGCGCGGCGCGGACGCGCCCCCCGGACGCGGCGAGGGTCTTGAGCGCGGAGAAGGCGTCCGCGGAGAGCCTGCGCTCGAGGCTCTCCATCGCCGCGTCGCGCGCGTGCATCCTCGCCACCGCCGCCGAGGAGAGCCCCTCGTTCGTCGCCGCGGCGCCCGGCTCGGGATCCGCCTTGAACACCACCTCGGGGACGCCGCCCACGCCCTTCTGGATCACGGAGACGGCGCCGCACGAAACCAGCAGGTTCGCGAGCGTCGCCGCGTGCAGCGGGTCGCCGCCCGTGTTCTTGTACAGCTCGGCGTGAACGGCGCTGGGGAGGCCCACGCTGCGCGCGCCGCCGCCCGCGCGGCGCACCGGAACCGCCGTTTTGTCCTTCGTATCGCTAGTCGCGACTGAACTTTTGTCCTTCGTATCGCTCGAGCCCTTCTCGCTGTCGCGCTCGCTCGTGTCCACCTCCGAGGACGAGGAGGTGCCGGCCCGGGTTTCGCCGCCGGCGGCGGATGCGCGAGGCTCGCCGCGCAGCGCGCGCGACGCGCACTCCTCCACGAAGACGCGCAGGTCCGATCGGCTGAGCGGCGTGACGTCCACCACCGTGGTGGAGTACATCTCCAACATCCAGTCCAGGTCTTTGCGGAGCCATCGCTTGTAGTCCATAGCCTCGACGCGCGTCGTGGACAAACCGACGCCGGCGCCCCATACGTCGTCGCGACCCGCCGAAACATCCCCGCGCGGGATCGGGATCCCGCCCGACGCGCCCGACGCGTCGCCCGGGTTTAGGGTCTCGGGGCCGGGCGGCGACCCGAACACCGCGCCGGCGTGCGCGGACTCGTCCACGTCGTGCATGGACTCGTCCGCGCGATTGTACGCACGCGCGTCGTTTCGCGTTTTCGGCGTTTTCGCGTTTCGCGTCGCTCTGGTTTCGTTCGAGTCCGTACGGTCCGCGTCGGCGGTTTCGAAACCGTCGCGCCCGCTGACGTGCGTCATGACGATCGCCAGCGGGATGGAGCATCGCTCGAGGAGCGCGCGGATGAGCCCCATGGAGAACGGGTCGAGCCAATGCGCGTCCTCCACCAGCAGGATCCAGCCGGGCAGAGAGGGCTGCGCGGGCGCGGCTTGCGTGGCTCTGCCCAACAACAGCCGCTCAAGCATGAGCGCCATGGTCTCGCACAGACGCGAGGCGCCGTTCGCGGAGACCAGAATAGACTCGAGCGTGTTTTTGCGTCGTTGCGCGACGGCGCGGAAACGTCTGTTGTGATCGCGTCTCTGCACGCCGTTGAGCTGGCGCGTGAACGCGACGGCGCCGGACAAACGGCCCATGATCACCGCGCGGGCCATCTTCGCCTCCGACGACGCGTCCGAGTGCTCGTGATGCTCATGATGCTCATGATGCTCGTGGCGCTCGGAGTGGTGGTCTTCGCCACCCGTCACGCCGTCACGCCGAGAGGGTCCCTCGCATCCGGGGTGGTTGACGCCGACGCCGTCCCCGAGGAGCGCGTCCATCGCGCTCGGGCAGAGGTGCCTGGTTGCGTCCTTCATCGCCGCCACGCTCACCGCGTCCAGGAACCCGCCGAGCCCGAGACGCTCTCTTCCGAGGCTCTCGCCCTTCTCGCCGCCGCCGATCGTCGAGGCCTCGCTCCGGTCGCGCGCGAGCCCGAGCCGGGACGCCTGGCGCGAGGGTTTCCGCCGCGCGCCGACACCGCCGGAAGCGCCGCGCTCGACCCCGCCCTCCGCCTCGGCGCTGTTTTCGTCAGCGCCCGGAAAGCTCTCCGAGTCGAGCGACAAGCCGCCGCCGCCGCCGCCGCCGCCCCGCGTCGAGCGCTCGCCGCGGAGGCTCCCCTTCGCCTTCGCCCGCGGCGAGGCGAGCGCGTCGTGCGTTTTGGCTCGAGCGTTTTGGCTCGATGAGGCGCCCGGAGAGACGCCGCCTCGAGCGCCGCTCTTGCCGCCCGATCCCCCCGACCGAAGCGTCCCTCCGCTCCGCTCGGACCACCGGTCCGAGCCGAGCGCGTCCTCCTCGGCGTCCTCCTCGGCGTCCTCCGCGCCCCCGTCCGCTTTTTCGATACCCAGAATCTCGAGGATGGGCTTGGCGTAGCGCCCGAGCCGCTCGCGCTCCTCGCCGCACCCCTCCAGCAGCGCCACGACCGCGGCTTTGCGCTCCCTCGAGGTGGCCTCCGGGGAGAAGCCCAGCAGCTGGTGGAACAGCCTTTGAAACGACGCCAGCGCGAACGAGCCGCCGCTCACGATGCTGGCGCCGCCGCCGGCGCGCGGGTCCTCGCGCACAGCATCGTCCACGGCGTGCGTGCCGCGCGTGCGCAGGAGCCACATGCGGCGCGCTTCCGGTAAATCGAGCACGGCCGCCGCGGCGCGCGTCTTCCCCGCGTGCGCCGGCCCCGAGAGGAAAAGAAGCCTCGGCGCCATCGCCTCCTGCGCCTCGGCGATGACCCGCTTCGCCGCCATGAGCGTCGTCTCGTGCGCCACGAGGTGGGGGGGCGCGGGGAGCCTCCCCGGATCCCACAGCGCGCGGAGCGTTTGTGTCGTCGCCTGAGACGCCGAAGCCAAAGACAAAGCCGCCAGCGCGCCGTAGGACAGGCGACCGGTAGCCTCCTTGGCCTCCGCCTCCGTGGCGCGGCGCGCCGCGGCGTCCTCCTCTTTGTCCGCCGGAGCGTTTCCGTCCTCGGGGCGCTTCGCCTCCTTCTCGCTCTCGAGGCGCTTCTCGCGCGCCGCCCTCTGCTTGGCGGAGGCGTCCCCGAAGTTCTCGCGCGTGCCCTGCGGCATGAAGACGCACGGCCCGGGCGCGACGCCGTCGCCCGCGACGCAGCCGCGCTCGGTGAGCTCCGTGCGCCCGAGCAGCGACGAAGACGCGAAGTCGCCGGAAAAATTGACGCCGCCCTCGGCGAAAAACGGCGCGTCCGACGACCCGGCGCCGCGAATCCCGCGACTCCCGCCGGCGGCGCGGACGATGCGGCCGAGGTTGCCGGCGGAGAGGTTGCGCGCGCAGACCACGTCGTTTCCGGCGGCGTGCGGCACGGGGTCGAAGTCGATGATGCCCGAGGAGGCGCACTGCTTCACTACGAGCAGGTCGCAGAGCACCTCCGCGTCGGCGAACGCCGCCAGGCGCTCGGCGCGCGACACCACGTCGCCCGTCACCGTCCACTCGCACCGGCGCTCCGCCGCGCCCGCCGCCATGGACACCGAGCGCCCCGAGGCGACGCCCACGGAGGCACCGGCGTGCCCCAGATGCGCCATCGCCGCGCGCGCGGCGAGCGCGAACGCCGTCGCCGCCGCCGCGGCGGCGGCGCGGCGCTCGGAGAGACTCGTCTCATGCGCGTTCGACGCCTGAGGCTCGCTCGACGCGACGCCTCCCTCCGCCGGCTTCGGGAGGGGCGGCGAGAAGTCGCAGTGCAGCACGATGCCGTCGCCGCCGCCGCCGCCGCCGCCGGTACGCTTGTCCACGTCGCGCCCGAACAGCGCGTCGCTCCCGACGCGCGTCAGCGAGGCGTGCGGGAAGCGCTGCAGCAGGCCCACGCACGCCGCGGCGGCGCTGGCGACGGTCAGCGCCAGCTCGTTCGCGTCGCCCCAGACGCGCCCCGCGCCGCGCGACGGACCGGGGAGGTACACCACCGCCGACACCGCCTCCGCGGCGCGCGGCGCTACCTGCGGCATGGAAAGTCTTCGCAGGGCTTTGTCTGAATCAAGGCTCTCCGAGCCTGATTCCTCCTCCTCCTCCTCCGCGGACTCGTCGCTCTCGTCGAAGCCCGCGTCTCTGCGGTCGCGCCGCCGCGCGAGCGCCGCCGCCGACGCCGCCGCGCGCGCCGCCAGCGCGGCGCGGACGGGCCGCGGGACGAGCGCGGCGAGCGCGGCGAGCGCGCGCCTCGGGTCGGGTGAGGAGGGCACGGTCGCCGCGAGCTCCCGCGGCGCGAGCGGGTGGTTGGTGAGGGGGGGGACCACCTCGTGGACGCGGATGCGGTTCAGGCGCGCGCCCCCGCGGAGCACGGGCGGCGTGTCGCCCTCGCAGTTCTCCCGCACCAGGCGCCACGCCGCGGGGGAGAGCGCGACGTCGCCGGCGGTGGCGACGCGGATCAGCGTCGCCGCCTGCTGGAAGGGACCGCCCTCACCGGAGCCGCCCGCCGCCGCCGCCGTCGCCGCCTCGCACGCGTCGCGCGGCGGCGCGCCCGGCACGGGCGCGTCCGCGGCCACCACCACGTCGCGGTCGGCGCTCAGCATCACGCGACGCGTCACGGGGCACCCCGGTTTCGCGGGGCGCGTCTCTCCTTGCGGTTTTTTTGTTTCAGCGTCTCTGGCGGCGGGAAATCGCCTCTCGGGCGTCGACCCGGCGGAGCCGGAGCCTCCGGCTCCGCCTCCGCCGCCGCCTCCGGCGGGCTCGGCGAGCTCCGGCAGCGCCCCCCCCGAGCCGCCGCCGCCGCCGTCCAGGGTGTCCCAGGGCGCGCTCGCGTCGGCGTCGCGCCGCACGCCCTCGAGCGCGGCGCCGCAGGACGTGCCGACGCGCATGGTGGCGACGCGGCCGAAGCCCACCGCGGCGCTCACCGCGATGGTCACCGGCAGCGGCGACGTCTCGTCCAGGGTCTCGTCGTCGGCATCGTACAGGTCCGCCTCGTCGTCGCTCCCGTCCTCGGGGTCCTCGGTAGGATCGGGATCGCGATCCGGCGCGGAACCGGTTCCGGAACCGGTTCGGGAGGACTTGTACCGCACCAAGGAGACGCCCACCTTGTCGAAGCCCTTCGCGCCGCCGGAGTCGGCGGTGCCGGAGCCGTCGTCCGAGGAGAGCCGTCCCGCGCGCGATCCGAGGGAGAGGCGCGCGCCCGACGCGAACGACGTCGAGCGCTCGTGGAGCGCCGCGCGTTCCACCGCGCGCGCGTCCGGACCGCCGTCAGACCCGACGTCGTACCCGCACAGCGCGCGCCAGAAGCGGGCGAGCGCGCCGGTTTGCTTCCCAGCCCCGCCGGGCGCGGTGGACGCGCCCACCGCGCCGTCGTCGACGCTCCGCCCTCTGAGCCCGGACGCGCGCCGCCGCCGCGCCGCGTCGGGCCCGCCCGAGGAGGAGATGAGCATGTCCGAGTACCGGGGCAGGTGCACCGGGACGCACTTCTCGTTCGCGCTCCGCGTCAGGTCTGACTCCACGAGGCTGGGGAGTTGGCCGGAGCCGAGGCTCAGCCGCACGTCCGCCAGGTTCAGGTTGGCGCCGCCGCCGCCGTCGT
>Ga0181563_10004574_pt1 | contig 12840 bp, 9 predicted proteins | sample 011ome_25_FD_133759 | JGI IMG/M metagenome (GOLD analysis project Ga0181563, IMG submission 133759) | Coastal salt marsh microbial communities from the Groves Creek Marsh, Skidaway Island, Georgia - 011512CT metaG (megahit assembly) | ecosystem: Environmental > Aquatic > Marine > Intertidal zone... | reverse complement strand
TCCAACATTGAAATTATTGATGTAAAATTCTGATCTTTCTAAGCCGGTATAGCTCAGTTGGTAGAGCAGTTGATTTGTAATCATCAGGTCCCGAGTTCAACTCTTGGTGCCGGCACCACTCCCTTAACAATTATCACAGCCCAAATTCAATGATGCACATCTAAATAAGTTGCAAAATACATGAATTTGGCACAAGAATTGCATATGTATTTATGTACGCTAAGTATTCATTCTTTTCCCCCTAATAGAAGTTGAATACAAATTCATTACAATACTTGGCGTACTTTTCCCCCTAAGAATGGTGAAGGGTCTTTAATTAGACCCTTCATATTTCTATAGGTTGAATTCTGCAGTAAGGTTTATTAATTGACCCCTTGGATCATGTACCTTGGTATCAAAACTAAAGTCAGGAGCATCGTATAGTAGGGGAGCTTTCTTATCAAAAGCATTGATAATTCCTAAGCCAATCTCCATTTGACCCAATGAAAACTGATAAGATTTTTTTATCGAAAAGTCGTGGACTAAAAATGATTTAACATAATTGGTGTAGCCAAGACTTATTGCAGATGCAGGGATCTGACGCTCATTTGAATACCCTTCGACATACCGTGTATTCATGCCAATCACCCAGTCGTTTATAGTCCAGCTTAAAAATGTGTTCAAACGCATTTTTGGTAGTGAATGAGTATGGGCATCGTAATTAAACTTACCCACTCTGTTTACCATTATTGATTGCTCTCCATGACCCCCTGCATCATGATCCTGGGGCGTTAAAAATTCAGAAAATTGAGTTGCCTTAATCGAATAATTAAAGTCACCATACCTAGTAACTTTAAAAAAATTTATCTCTGCATCTATGCCATTAATTTCAGTTTTTTCCTCATTGAAATATGAAGTGCTTACTGCTATCAACTCTCCAAATTGATTTCTCGTTACGCTGGTTGCATACGGATTTGTATTTAATAATACCTGAGCGCTCTCTGCTTCAATTCGATCTTTGAAATTAATAGCCCAATAATCAATGGTTAGATTAAGTTCTTTATTTACATTCCACACAAATCCCAAACTAATATTTTCTGAAGTTGCAGGTTTTAAGTTTGGATTTCCTAAAACTGCTAACCGAACAAATGGTGAATCATCTATATCTCTAACACTTCCAAGGCGAATCTCAGAGGAAAACATTTGAGCCATGGAAGGGGCTGTAAAAGAAGTGCCGATAGAACCCCTTAATAAAAAATCACTTGAGAATGAGTACTTAAATGAAAATTTTGGATCAAATGACGATTCATTATCCAGCCTTTCATAACGACCAGACAAAATTAAGTCCAATGCACCATCAAAATTTTTATTTGCTTCAAAGAAAACAGCTTGCTTGTTTCTGCTGGTGCCAACGTTTGTCCCGCCACCCAGAAATAACAAATCTGCGCCTTTTGTTAATTTTCCAGCGGAATCAAATGCAACTCTACTCATTTCAGAATAATTAATTTGCAAGTCCTCAGAATTAAATTGAAAACCCAAAGCAAAGTTCACTCCATTTTTTTGGCCTCTCAAAATTCCATCGAGGGATATAAGACTGCCAGTCTTTGTTGAAGTCTCAGAACCTTTTATGTAATCAATCAAGGTTGCTGAATTTTCTAAAGGTGAAAATATATTCCACTGCTCATTTCCATTTGGACCACCTTGGCCCAATATTGCAGCCTCGAATCTTGATTCAATGGTATCTGGTCGATTGTGCTTGTTCTCATGTTCACTTGCAGTTAAAGACAATTCAAAATCTAAATTTTGAGAAATATCAAAGATCAATCTATTACTAAAATGATATTGAAAAATGGCCTTAGGTGAATTGGGTGATGGGAATGCAGAACCTAAGGGTCTACCATACCAAATCACTGGAACGTTGAATGGACTTCCTCCTTGTCCTGGAAAAATTTTCTTAGATAAATACGATAGAGCTGGATAAGATGGAGATTGCGGATTGTCATTGACATCAATTTTGGCCATCAGCACAGTGGCTGAATAATCAAACTTTGAGTTAGATCTTGTATAGTGCAGGTACCCTTTAAGGTGATCCTCATCATTGACTATGTTGAACCTTTCGCCATATAAAAATTTACATCTTGGTCCAGCCAATACCCCTCCATTGTCAACACAATTTGGGTCAGGGACTGTTTGATTTTTATTATAATCTCCAGCATATGGACCGGAAACCACTGAATCATTTTGAGTAACTTTAAAACTATTTCCCAGACCGCTTAGACCCAATTCAGCAAACTTAGGGATTCTTGAGGCATTCAGAGGGGATTTGTTCAAAGTGCTTAAGGCAAAAACATAGTTTCCTCCAAAAGCCTCGCCTCCAAAAAGTGCACCTAAAGAATTATCCCTTTGATCATAGTTACTAGTTTTCTGACTACCAAGAGCAATCCGTATGCCATTAAATTGTTGATATGTTTGAAAATTAATCACTCCTGCCACTGCATCAGAGCCATAAAGTGAAGTAGCCCCATCTTTTAGGATCTCAATTCTGCTAAGAGCTATTTCAGGAATAATGTTAATGTCAATATAACCTTCGCCTTCGTCTGAGGGTGTACCAGAATGGGTCTGGCGTTTTTTGTTAATCAACACAAGGGTTGATGCATGATCCATTCCACGCAAAGTGATGTTTGCCATTCCCTGATCAACACCATCCAAAGCATTCGTTTGAAAATTAGAGCCAGAGGCAATGGTGAGGTATTTACTAAGCTCGGCTACAGTGGATACTCTTAAATTTTTGAACTCCTCGCCAGAAATAATATCTACAGGCGATGCATTTAATTCACTAGATTCTATGTATGAAGCTACTGAAATAATCTCTTCAGTTTCTTGAGCAAAAAGAAAGTTAACTACAAAAGAAAAAATGAAGAATGTACGTAAAATTCTAGAAGTCATTTGGCTAAAAATTAATAATTTTTTTAAAGATTATACGTATTTTAAACCTAAAAAAACCGGAAACCATTTGATAATGGTCTCCGGTCATTAACGCCTATTTATATGAAATAATTAGAATGTTAGATTAAACCTCATACCATAATTTTTTCCAGGTAAAGGAACCTGAGTTTTTACATATGAGGAATGATTTCTAGCAACCTCATCAAGCAAGTTGTTACCAAACAATGAAACGGTTAAGTCTCCCTGACCGCCAAGATCAAACCGTTTAGATAATTTAGCATTCAGCATTTGATAGCCGTCTGTATTGGTCTCAGCAAGGCCTATATCATTTTGTTTTTCTACATCTTTGAACATCAACCCAAAGATTGTATTATCTTGCGAATATTTCAATTTAAAGATATTTCTAGCTGGATTTAATCTTGGAATATTGCCGCCACCAGAGAACTCTCCAGAAATTTCATCTCTTCCAAATGATAAAGTTAGCTCACCAGAACCTACATCCATGGAGTTACCAAATTCAATCTCGTAACCATCTAATTCAGCATCTTGTTGAAGATAGTTTGCAAGAATTAAACCTCCATGATCATCATGACCCTCTTCATGCTCTTCGTCATGTTCTTCATGCTCTTCTTCAGTTTCATCTTGAAGATAAATATAGTTATCAACATCATTCATAAATACAGTAGCTTTAGCAAAAAAACTACCATTTTTCATATTAAGTGTTAAATCTATATTGTTAGATGTTTCTGAATTTAAATTTACATTACCAACCTCAAATCTAGCGGTTGCTAAATGCGCTCCATTCATGAACATTTCAGTGGTTGAAGGGGCTCTTTCTACTGAAGAAAAACCAAAATCAACGCTGAGAAAATCGTTAAGCTCTCTTCCAATATTTAAGGCAATACTCGAATTGTTAAAAGCTTTGTCGTAATAAGCAACCTCACTTTCTTCATGCTCATCATGATCTTCATCTTGATGCCCTTCTTCGTGCATTGATACTATGGACCCTTCGTTATCAATCATGTCATATCTAACACCAAAATCTAAATCAAAAGAATCAAAACTTCGGCTCAAGTAATAACCAAATGTAAGCTCATCTCTTGATGCAGGAGTCATGAATGCCTCTGCTCCAATCACTGATGTATCCTCATTTACAAAGTTAATAGCAAATTTTTGAGAGACTATAGAGTTTGAAAAATCAAAGATAGCTCCTGCCTCTATCGCATCATTTGTAAATGTAGTTGGTCCTTCAGAATGACCTTCATGCTCGCCATGATCCTCATCTTCATCATGATGCTCGTCTTCATCATGATGCTCTTCTTCCTCATGGTCTTCTTCAGCGTGTTGCTCAGTGAAAGAGTAATCAGTATCTCGCATAAAAAAATCAACTTTTTTTACTAAATTACCAGCCAGATTGAAAGATCCTCTGATATCAAACTTCTCAGAATCAGTATTAGTAAAAATTCTTTCACCCTCATGCTCATCATGGCCCTCTTCTTCCTCACCATGCTCATCGCCATGCTCTTCTCCATGCTCATCGCCATGACCGCCATGACCCTCGCCGTGATATGGAATTCCATACATACTTTCAATGCTTGCCAATGAAACTCCAAGATAACCCCAGTCGCCTGTGGTGGATGCTCCAAATTTAAATGACTCTGATTCAAAATCAGAATTTGCCAAGAAGCCTAGGTTTTCTTCATGCTCCTCATGCTCTTCTTCATGATCATCATGGTCTTCATCTTCATCGTGATGCTCTTCTTCTTCATGCATAATTGCGCCGTTAGGAACATCAAAATTTCCAAAAGAAGTATTTTTATATGCAAGGCTTATGTTTATATCACCGCCAACATTATCTTGATAAAAGAAACTTTGGCTGTCCCCATCATTAGCCGATTGTGACTCAGCCCCAACTTTAAATAATCGCTCTACATCTTTCATGGCAATAGAGTTATCAACAATGTTGACGATGCCTCCAATTGTTCCGTTCGTGTAGAGTAAAGATGATGGGCCTCTAACAACCTCAATTTGCTGTACATTGCTCATGTCAACATCATTAAGATGGTCAGCACCAAGACCTGAAACATCACGATTGACCATTCCATTATCTAGAACTTTAACCCTTGTACCTGACATCCCTCTAATTATTGGCTGGCCGACGGCAGAGCCATAGTCTGCTGAAGAAACGCCTAATAAATCATCTATGGATTCGCCTAGACTTTGAGTGGCTTCAGTTGCAATATCATCGCCGCTTAAAATATGAATTGGATCAGCCAACTCGCTTGCAGCTTTATCAATTAAAGCTGAAGATACAACAACCTCATCCATTTCATCAGCAAACAAGGTGTTAATTGAGAAAGTAACTAACAGTAAAAAGAAAAATTTATTAATTTTCATAAGAACCTCCTAAAAAGAAAAATTAAAATTTAAAAAAAGTTAAATATTAATTTTTGGAGGTGCTTGTGAATTAAAAGGCTTGTTGACTTGAAGAGAAAAGTCTTGAGGGGACTTCTGGTCTACAAGTTGTGGAAAAATTTCATTAGGAATAAAGACAAAAACTTCTACATCTGAAGATGCTTCATAGTGACAAGTAAGACATTCTAGCTGCGGGCCCTCATTTAATGGGGCCTCATCGATGTGTGCAAACGAATGCAGTGATATACTTGCAAGAAAAAATAACCCAATAAATGAGATAGTTTTGCTTTTTAGTCCAAAATTCATAGAGCGATAGTATAGCATCACATTAAAATTACAATAGCTACAAAATAGAATGTACAAAGAAGCAATCCAAGACGCGATCTCAATGCATGAGCTTCCATCGCAGTGGCGATCAGACCTCTTAAATGAGGCAGAACATGTGGCTAAAAAGAAAAAAACAGCAAAATACAGAAAAGATTTAAGAAAACTCCCATTTGCAACAATTGATGGCGAGGATGCTAAAGATTTTGATGATGCTGTTTATTGTGTGAGAAGTAGCAATGGTTTTAAACTCTATGTCGCCATTGCAGATGTCTCCTTTTATGTGGAGCCTGGCTCAAAATTAGACAAAGAAGCAAAAAAACGTGGTACCTCTATCTACTTTCCAGAAACGGTCATCCCAATGCTTCCAGAAAATCTATCAAATGGAATATGCTCGCTGAGACCTAATGAAGATAGGTGCTCAATGATATGTGAAATGTCTATTGATCTTGATGGTAAAAGAAAAAAATATAAATTTTATAGCGGCTTAATAAACTCCAAGGCTCGACTTACATATAACCAAGTTGAAAAACATCTTAAAAAATTATCTCACATCAAACAATCGATAGTGCACGAATCAATAAAGCACCTTTATGATCTTACCAATCTAAGATTAAAGCTTCGCAATAAGAGGAAAGCACTTGAAATCAACCCTAAAGAAGCAATTTTGGAGTTAAGCAAAAACAAAGAAGTAAAAAATATAATCATCAAAAAATCTCTTTTTGCTCATAAACTTGTTGAAGAATCGATGTTGCTTGCGAATGAATCAGCTGCTGAATTTATGCATGATAGATTAGATTTGGGAGTTTATAGGATTCATGAAGATCCAGATCCAAGCAAGCTTGAGATACTAAAGAAACATTTTAAAATCCCAACCCAAATTGCAAAAAAATCATCGCCTCTAGAGATAATTAACAGATGTTTGCATGAAGCTCACGAGAAGAAAGATGATACTGGTCAAATTCTAGTCCTTCAAACTCTTGCAAGGGCAGAGTATTCGACAAATAACTTGGGTCATTTTGGTCTACAGCTTAAACAATACTCCCATTTCACATCACCCATTAGAAGATATCCTGATTTATTAGTTCATAGACTAATTAATGCTTCCCTGGCTCATAAAAAACTAGGCATGAGACAAAATGAGCTTCAAGATGAATGTGAGAATTCTTCTATGCTTGAAAGGCGAGCAGAAAAAGCATCCAGGCAAGTAGAGCAAGTCCTAATTTGCTCATACCTAAAAACAAAAATAGGCTCTTCAATGGATGGAGTTGTTACTGGTGTGACAGATTTTGGCTTGTTTGTTAATTTAGAGCCCTATTTCATTTCAGGTCTGTTGCATGTATCTGATCTTCCTGACGACCGATATCAATTTTTACAAGATCGCAATGCACTGAAAGGAAAAAGAAGAGGAGGTATATATAAGCTTGGCCAAAAAATTAAGGTTAAAATTGCTGCTATCTTTCCTCTTGAAAGAAAGATTAATCTCATAATTTCAAATGGAAAATAATAATTCTGAAAATTTGCGAGTTGGATTTCATAGTATTGAGATGCTATTAAAACTTTCTCCTGAAAACATAAAACAGATCTTTATACCAGCCAATCGCAATGATGATAGAGCTCTTCGTTTAATTTCTATGGCTGAAAAATTATCAGTTTCTATTGAAAGAAAAAAAAGTTTAAAGCAGCACCCCGAGGCAATTCTTAAAACTGCAATAAACCTTGGACTAGGTGACCTAAAAAACTATGAGGAAAGCATTCAACATAGTAATCCTACATTTCTGGTTATCGATAATGTGATTGACCCTCGTAATCTAGGTGCTTGCATCAGATCTGCAGCTGCAAGCAATATTGCAGGAGTGATTATTAACAAACATCACTGCTCACCCATCACTCCATTAGTAAGACAAGTTTCAGCCGGAGGCACAGAAGCAATTCAAATTTTTACAGTGACCAATTTAATTAATACTTTAAAGCACTTCGAAAAGCTGGGCTATCTTATTCTAGGAACAAGTGAGCATGCTGATTCAATGCATACAGAATTAGATTTAAACAAACCTATTTTGACAATTATGGGTTCTGAAGAAGATGGTATCAGAGAAAAAACACTGGAAAAATGCTCGCAAGTTTGCACTCTGTCAAAGAATCAAATTATCAATAGCCTAAATGTTTCAGTGGCTACTGGAGTAATACTTTTTGAGATTGCGAGGCAGAAGTTAATATAAATTTCATTTACAATGCAATGAATGAATGAAACCCTTGAATTTTTTAAATGCTTAATCAAAGAACTATAAAAAATCCTATCAAAGCAGTTGGCGTTGGTCTCCATAGTGGCAGAGATATGACATTGGAGCTTTTGCCCGCACCTATAGATGCTGGTATTACTTTTATTAGAACTGATTTAGACCCTGAAATATGCATTCCTGCAAAATTTGAGTACGTTGGTGATACCACCCTTTCAACCGCTCTTTTTAAAGAGGGTTATAAAATTGGCACTATCGAGCATCTGCTTTCAGCAATAGCAGGGCTCGGGATTGATAACTGTATTATTAAGGTAGACGGCCCTGAAATACCTATTATGGATGGCAGTGCAAGCCCATTTGTATTTTTGATTCAATCGGCTGGGTTGGAAGTTCAAGATAAATTAAAAAATTTTATTAAAGTTAAGAAAGAAGTCAGGGTCGAACGTGGGGATACATACGCGGCCATCAAACCTTTTGATGGTTTCAAGGTCTCATTTGAAATTGATTTTGACGATCCAACCATTCAAAAACATGCTCAAAAATCATCTATTGATTTTTCTTCTACATCATTTGTTAAAGAAGTGTGTAGAGCCAGGACTTTTGGATCAGTAAAAGATATGGACGCCCTTCAATCTCAAGGATTAGCATTAGGAGCCAGTGTAGATAACGCTATTGCTGTTGGCGAAGACGGCATTCTCAATGAAGAAGGTCTAAGATTTGATGATGAATTTGTGAAGCATAAAATGCTTGATGCGATTGGTGATTTATACCTTCTTGGTCATAATCTTATTGGTCAATTTTCTGGTTATAAATCTGGTCACTCGCTTAATAATGAATTATTAAGAAAAATTTTGGCATCTGAAGATGCCTGGGAGGTAGTTACATTTGAAGATTCATCAATTGCCCCCATATCATATGCTAGAGCTCCATTTGGGGATGCTGTAGAGCTCTGAGTAAAAGAAGATAACTATTAGCGATTAATTTCATGTCATTTTTAACCAAAATTTTTGGAAGTAGTAATCAACGCGCTTTAAAGCGGATGCAAGTATCTGTTGATGAAATTAATAATCTAGAATCACATTATAAAAATTTAAGTGACCAAGAGTTAAGTGATCTAAAGAGTGAATTAAAAAAATCTAAAGAAGATCCTAACTTTAATTTGTTAGCGCATGCATTTGCAGCAACTCGTGAAGCAAGCATCCGAACAACAGGTCTTAGACATTTTGATGCGCAAATGCTTGGCGGCATTGCTCTCTCAGAAGGAAACATAGCTGAGATGAAAACTGGAGAGGGAAAAACTTTAGTTGCCACCCTCCCAGCATACCTAAATGCCGTTCAAGATAACAAAGTAATACTTGTGACAGTGAATGATTATTTAGCTCAAAGAGATGCTGATTGGATGAGACCAATTTATGAATGTCTTGGGCTCTCAGTCGGGGTAATTTATTCAAATCAATCATTTGAAGAAAAAAAATCTGCGTATCAATGTGATGTGATCTATGCAACAAATGGTGAATTAGGCTTTGATTATTTAAGAGATAATATGGCTCTTCGTGCAGAAGACAAAGTCCAGTGCTCATTAGATTTTGCAATTGTAGACGAGGTAGATTCAATTTTAATTGATGAAGCTAGAACGCCTTTAATTATTTCTGGCCCCTCAAATGAAAGTGCTGATTATTATGTACAAATAAAAAAAATCATACCTAATCTAAAAGAGCAATTAAGAGAGGGAACTGAAGATGAGCCACTAACTGAAGAAGAGCAAGGGCACTATATTATTGATGAAAAAAATCGATCCATCGAGCTCACTGATGATGGGTATGTATTTGTTGAAAGGCATCTAGAGGATTTAGGATTACTTCAATCTGAGGATAGCTTATATTCCGTCAGCAATTTAAAGATTATGCGCTATGTAAATGCGACTTTAAAAGCTGCATTTTTGTTCAAAAAAAATGTTCACTATTTAGTAAGAGGTCAAGAGGTGCTACTAATTGACGAGCATACTGGCAGAACAATGCCTGGAAGAAGAATGAGTGAAGGTATTCATCAAGCGCTGGAATGTAAAGAAAATACGCCTATACAGCGCGAGTCTCAAACTCTTGCGTCTACAACCTACCAAAACTTTTTTCGGTTATTTGACCAGCTTTCTGGCATGACTGGAACCGCTGATACTGAAGCAGCTGAATTTGCTGAAATATATGGGCTAAATGTTTCAATCATCCCAACCAATAAACCGATGGCAAGAGAAGATAATGATGATTTAGTTTTTCTTACACAAGAAGCAAAATTCAAAGCTTTAATTGAGGAAATAGAGCTTTTGCGAAAAAAAGATGCGCCAATACTAGTTGGAACTGCGTCCGTAGAATCATCAGAAATAGTTTCTGCATTGTTGAATAAAAAAAATATCTCTCATCAGGTGCTGAATGCAAAGCAGCATGAAAAAGAAGCAGAAGTTATCGCAAATGCTGGTCGTCCTGGCGTAGTTACTATAGCAACAAATATGGCTGGACGAGGAACCGATATTGTATTGGGAGGAAAAGAAAATATTGGTGATGGAGAGTGGGAAAAAAGGCATAAAGTAGTTTTAGAGGCAGGTGGATTGCACATTCTTGGAACTGAGAGGCATGAATCAAGAAGAATAGATAATCAATTAAGAGGTAGATCAGGAAGACAGGGAGACCCTGGCTATTCTAAGTTCTTTTTATCTCTAGAAGATGACTTATTAAGATTGTTTATATCTGATAGTCGAAGAGCTCTCTTTGAAAGAATTGGTATGGGTGATGATCATATTGAACACAAAATGCTCTCTCGTGGAATAGAAAATGCACAAAAAAGAATTGAAAGTAGGAATTTTGACATAAGAAAAAACTTATTAGAATATGATGATGTTGCAAATGATCAGCGACAAGCAATCTATTCATTAAGAAATCAGCTCCTCAATGAAGATAACATTTCGGAGGCAATAAATGACTTAATAAATGATGAGATGCGCGCAGTTTCAAATGATTTTGTGCCTTTGGATTCTGTAGAGAGTCAGTGGAGACTGGAGGAATTAGATAAATATTTGTTTGATCATTACTTAATCGAAGAAAACATAGCAGCTAAAGTTAGTAATGATCAAAAATTAACTCCAGATCTAATTGCTACATTGATCGCTGACAGCGCAGCAAAAAAATATAAACAAAAATACCTAAAAATTGAAGATAACCTTGCTCAACTTGAAAAGCAGGTAATGTTGCAAATATTAGATGTGCATTGGAAAGATCATTTGTCTGAAATGGATCACTTGAGACAAAGCGTAGGTTTAAGAGCCTATGCTCAAAAGAATCCAAAAAATGAATATAAGCGTGAAGCATTTGAAATGTTTGAAGTGATGTTAGACGAAATTAATGCTGAGGCGATCAAAGTTCTGTTCAGGATTGAGCTTGCCAGCGAAGAGGAGATCCAAGAGTTAGAGGAAAGATCTCGTGAAGCTCAACAAAATAGAGAAATGAAACTACAACAAGAGCAATTACAACCAGTCATAGGGAGTGATCCAAGTCCGGAACCTGAGCAATTAGCCAAGGTGGAAACTGTTAAAACGGATGAGCCAAAGCTACAAAGAAATGAGATAGTAAAAATTACTAATGGCAAAGAGACAAAAGAATTAAAGTATAAAAAAGCTCAACCTTTAATAGAAGCCGGAGAGTGGAAGATCATTTAGTCTTGATAAAAATCTTCTGATTCAATAGGCCTACTGATCAGCTTTTCTTCATTGGCCCAACTACCCAAATCAATCAATTTGCATTTTTTAGAGCAAAATGGTCTATAAATATTAGTTTGGCTAAGATCAGCCTCTTTATTGCAGCGGGGACAAGACTTCGTCATTTTTAGCAAAGGTTTAAATAAAATTTATGCATAGCGATGGATCGAATTTTCAAATTTTCTAACGAATCATTGTTGGGAATAATATCATTAGCTATGCTTATTCTTTCTTCTCTTGAGCATTGAGAATCCATAATTTTCTGTATCTGTTCTTGAGAATTATCATCTCGCAATGAAGCTCTTTCGAGTTGAAGTTTTGGGTCGCAATCAATAACCAAAATTCTATTATAGTTACTCATACTTTTGGTCTCAAAAATTAGTGGCACCATGATAATTGAATATGGAGATTTTGAGGCAGCAATTTTTTTTAACATCAAATCTCCAACTAATGGATGAATGATTGATTCTAATGTCTTTTTTTTCTTATCGTCGACAAAAACTTCTTTTCTTAAATATGCTCTATCAATTGATCCATCAGAGTCAATAATTTTAGATCCAAAGCATTGAACTATACTAGCAAAACCAGGGGTGCCTTTTTCGATGACATCTCTAGATAAACTGTCTGCATCTATAACATTAATGCCTTCGTTTTTAAAAAAATTTGCTGCAGCTGATTTACCAGATCCTATGCCGCCAGTGAGACCAACTATCATTTTTGAGGTTTGGTATTAATGAAACTTGGAACGTTATGGGCCCAAGAGCTTTCTTCAATTCTAGATGCAATAAGCCATTTATCATTAATCTTCTTATAGGTGTCTTGATACCACATCCCAAGAAAGAAGACTTGTTCATCCTCTGTTTGCATGGGGTTGAAACACATTACTTTTCCAGAAGCAGAATTCCCATTTAAAGTTAATGAAATATTTGAAATTAAATGTTGATAATTTGGAAAATGATCTAATGCTGTTTCTAAGTACTTTATTATTTCTTGAAGGTTGCCAGCTATACCTCCTACTGCGGTGTAATCAATGTGAGCATCTGTTGTAAATAAATTATTAAAATCTTGAAAATTTTTTGTATCCACAGCAGTTGCATAATCGGTTACAAGTTTTTCAAGTTCCATGCGATCTGAGATTTCTGCGATGTCAATATGCTTATTTTAATACAAAAAAAAGGCTCTCAGAAAAAACTG
>Ga0181563_10004557_pt1 | contig 12865 bp, 9 predicted proteins | sample 011ome_25_FD_133759 | JGI IMG/M metagenome (GOLD analysis project Ga0181563, IMG submission 133759) | Coastal salt marsh microbial communities from the Groves Creek Marsh, Skidaway Island, Georgia - 011512CT metaG (megahit assembly) | ecosystem: Environmental > Aquatic > Marine > Intertidal zone... | reverse complement strand
TATTAAAAATAGAGAAACTTATGAAATTATCGATCCTAAAGATGTAGGAGTTACCGAGTCCTCTATTGTACTTACAGCGCGCTCAGGTCGTGCAGCATTAGCTTATAGAGCTAAATTAGTCGGATATGAATTGACTAAACTACAACTTGATGAGGTCTATAACGTGTTTTTAGATTATGCAGATCGAAAAAAAGAAGTAGTAGACAATGACATTCATGATATCATTAAAGACAGCGGAATAACCATATAATATGGAGATCAACATCACCACTCTATCAACTCCTGGAACAGGAGCTGAAGTTTTACAACAGGCGCTTAAATGTTTAGATGCTATTAGTAAAAATTACGATCATACTTTTAACTATACCCATTTAAGCAAACCTCTGATTGGTGGTAAAATAAAATTAACCAAAGAAGATATTCAGCTTTTAAAAAGCTCAAATGCAGTACTTTCCAGTGTTAAAATTACAAGAAGGTTTTTGTTAGATGAAGATATTCCAGAAATAAACCTTATTGATGCACTTGATTTGTATGTAAGTATAAAAGCAACACTTCCGCTTAAGAATTTAGATGTTCAAGGTGTATTTAAAGAAGATTTAGCCGCCTTGTATGAATTTATACTCTTTAAAGCTAATCCGACCCAAAAACAACATCAATCTTTAAAACTTGGACTAGGAAGATATAAATACGCTGAAAGTCATATTGAAAAATTAATTCATTTGGCTTTTAGAACAGCAAAAAACAGAAAGAAAAAAATAACCTTAGTCAATCCTGATCATATAGAAGACTCTAATTCCTTTTGGCAAAAAACTGTCCATCGTATTGGCCTAAGTTATCCAACTGTTAGCATTGAAGTTATCAGTATTGAAAAAGCTATTGAATTGATGCTTATTAAATCCAAAGACTTTGATATTTTACTAACCGATCATTTCTTAGGTCAAATATTAGCTGCTCAATCAAAAGTTTTAACCGGTACAGCTGCCCTATTACCTGAGGCTCATGATGGTGTTAATTGTAATTTATTTGAGCCCCTAATTAGTATTCCAAAAGCATTAGAATCAAATCGCACCAATCCATTAGCTGCCATTTATGCTGCTACCTTACTCCTATCTAGATTTGGTTTAAACGAAGAGGCGTTAGCTATTATGAGGGCTATTCAGTCTGCCATCAACAACAATATGGTTAATTCTTCGTATCAACTAGCTGAACACCATTCTTGTTCGACTATAGGTGATTATTTAGCTGAGGCGATTAAAGAATCTGATGACGTTTATAATTTCAATATTGAAAATATTGGATTAGGTAAATCAACAATTATTTAATATCGATTCATTCTTTCACTAAAGCTGTTATTTCAAGATCAAAATCCTTTTTAAAATCTTCATAAGCTTGACCTGTTGCAGGTCCATTAAATCCAGTATGAATACTGTTCACCTTACCTGACTTATCTATAATAATCATGGTTGGGTAAGAACGTATTCCATCTAACATAGGTAGTTTTTCTAGAGCAAGCGTTGTATCGGTACTACCAAATTGTGCCAAAAGAATCGGATATGGGATGTCTAATTTATCAACCATACGTTGAATACGCATCATAGCACGATCTTCCGTTTTAGCGCTCTCAAAACTCAATCCAATAAATTCTATTTCAAGATCCGGATGCTCTTTGATATAGGACAAAAAGAATTTTGTTTCATCTAAGCAATTTGGACACCAAGTTCCAAGTATTTGAACTACGACTACTTTGTTTTTGTATTGTGAATCACTTAAACTTACGAAAGACCCATCTGTACCTTTAAATCTAAAATCTATAGTTTCAAATCCCGTATTGAGTTTAGTAAGTTGATTCGCATCTGCCAACTGATAGTTATCATCTTTAACCATCCAAAAATCTGTAGCAGAATGACTTTCATAATAAAGTTTACCAACTATAGTATCTCTTCTTTTAACAGCTTTCACCAAATAGGGATGAGCACCATCAAAGGTGGATAAATAAAGAGAATCACCACTAATAATACCAGATAAAAATCGATTATCTCCAGTATTTTTTCTGAACGTACCAGATACCTTATCGCCATTTTGAGTAAATATTCCTAATCCAGGATAGGGGTTGTCAGGCCTAAATACTGTTTTATACGTTCCATTAATCTCAAACGAATGAGGAGTGGTTGTTATAAATTTTGGAGCATCACTTACATAAGCATAAAAAGGAGTAGATCGATTTGAATCTTCTTTGATGTAGCTTCCTTTAATTGACCCTGGAGCAATTTCAGCACTAATAACCGCATCATAGGGAGGCATTGCAATACGAATAGAATCACCTTCAATGCTTATATCATCATAAATCAATGTTTCTTTATCATTCTCCACCTTCATGATCAAACTTCCGTCCACTGTTAAAAATTCAAATTTAAATGGCAAGATTGATCCATCTACAGTTGGCATTTCAGCTTTATATACACCAAGGGTCGGTTGACTGTTATTAGGCGAAGAACAGGAGCTTAAAAGTGTCACAATCATCAAAAATAGAGCAATACAAAGTTTCATAGATATCGATTTAAAATTCAAAGATAATAATCTAATCAGTTATCGCTGATAAATTTCTATAACGACATGTCATTGCTTATATTTGTGCTTTAAATATTTCGGATAATACCGATTGTAGAAGTACACCAATGAAAATATCATATAACTGGTTAAAACAATTCATAGAAATTGACTGGAATGCTGATAAAACAGCAGCTTTATTAACTGACCTTGGTCTTGAAGTTGAAGGAATAAGTGAATTTGAATCTGTAAAAGGCGGATTACAAGGAGTGATCGTAGGAGAAGTGTTAAGTTGTCAAAAACACCCCAATGCGGATCGATTAAGCGTTACCACTGTTTCTATTGGTGGTGATGAACCGATTCAAATCGTATGTGGAGCTCCCAATGTAGCAAAAGGACAAAAAGTTCCTGTTGCAACCGTTGGAACAACCCTATACACCCCTGAAGGTGAATCTTGGGTAATTAAAAAAGGTAAAATAAGAGGAGAACTAAGTCAAGGGATGATCTGTGCAGAAGATGAAATTGGTTTAGGAAAGTCTCACGATGGCATTATGGTGCTCGATGCAGCGCTAACACCTGGAACCCCATGCAATCAAGTCTTTAAAGTTGAACGCGATCAAATCTTTGATATAGGGCTTACTCCTAACCGATCTGATGCGATGAGTCATTTTGGTGTAGCAAGAGATTTAAGAGCAGGATTGATTCAACAAGGAATCAGTAAAGGTTTAATTACTCCTTCCGTAACAAGTTTTACAAGAGATAATAGAAACTTGCAAATTCCAATTGAAGTAAAAAATCCAGAGCTAGCCCCTAGATACTGTGGGCTAACTATTACTGATGTAACAATTAAACCAAGTCCAAGTTGGCTTCAAAATAGATTAAAAGCTATAGGAATTAATCCAAAAAACAATGTAGTAGATTGTACGAACTATGTGCTTCACGAATTAGGTCAACCATTACATGCTTTTGATGCCGATAAAATTAAAGGGAATAAAATTATTGTAAAAACACTTGACTCAGGAACAAAATTCACAACCCTAGATGATATAGAACGTAGCTTAGATGCTGAAGATTTAATGATCTGTGATGCAGAAAAACCACTTTGTATTGCCGGAGTTTTTGGAGGTAAAAATTCAGGAGTTACTGAAGAAACTACAACACTATTTTTAGAGTCCGCGTACTTCAACCCCGTAAGTGTTCGAAAAACAGCTAAACGACATGGACTTAATACGGATGCTTCTTTTAGGTTTGAACGTGGTATCGATATTGACATGGTTGACTATGCTCTCAAAAGAGCCGCTTTATTAATTAAAGAATTAGCTGGTGGTACCATATCTTCTGAAATTGAGGACCTTTATCCAAAAAAGAAAGAGGATCATCAAGTATTTTTAACCTTTGATCGAATTAACTCTTTAATAGGTCAACAAATACCTAGAGAAGTCATTAAATCTATTTTAACCTCTTTAGAAATCAAAGTTAATAATGTCACCGAATCAGGTATGGGACTTACCATTCCTTTTTACAGAACTGATGTTCAACGGGAAGTTGATGTCATTGAAGAAATACTTAGAGTTTATGGCTATAACAATATCGAATTTAGCACAAAGGTCAACGCCTCCACTGCAAAAATGACAGCTTTTGATGATCATAAAGTTCAAAATAAAATTGGTAATTTATTAGCTTCCCAAGGCTTTTTTGAAATTATGACCAATAGCCTTTCCTCTGAAAAATATAAGGATTTACTCCCTATTGAGGGAGCTGCGGTTCGTATGCTCAACCCCTTATCTGGTGATTTATCAACTCTCAGAACAACAATGTTATTCACAGGATTAGAAGCTGTTAATTATAACATTAATAGAAAAAAATCCAATCTCAAATTATTTGAATTTGGAAAAACTTACCGCGTTAATAAGGATTCGTATCAAGAACAAAAACATTTAGCAATTTACATTACTGGAAACAGAGAGATTGATTCATGGAATAGTTTAGAACGTAAATCTGATTTCTTTTATTTAAAATCAATCGTTGAAAATACCCTAGAACGATTAGGCATTAAATTCAATAAGATTCAACAAGCCGCTACCCACACATTTTCTGAAGGATTATCCTATGCCTATAAAAAGAAAGAAGTGGTGAGCTTTGGGGTGGTTAACAAAAACTTAATTAATGGGTTTGATTGTAAACAACAGATACTCTTTGCAGATTTTAATTGGGATAACATACTAAGTTTACTTCCTAAAACCGAATTAAAGTTCAAAGAAATTCCAAAATATCCAGCTGTAAAACGAGATTTTGCATTGCTTTTACCTGAACAACATCAATTTGATAGTCTTAAAGAAGCAGCTTTTAATACGGAGCGAAAATTCTTGAAAGAAGTAACCTTATTTGATGTGTATACTGGTAAAAACCTTCCTAAAGGCACCAAGTCTTATGGACTAAGTTTCACATTATTAGATGAAGAAAAAACTCTTGCCGACAAACAAATCGACAAGATTATGAATAAGCTACAACAGACCTTCGAGAATCAATTTGATGCACAGCTAAGATAATAAGCTGTACATCTTTTCTCGTTGTTCTTTGATGTCTTTATCGTTCATATACTCATCAAAACTCAAATACCTATCAATGATTCCTTTTGGGGTAAGCTCAATGACTCTGTTAGCGACTGTTTGAGCGAATTCATGATCATGAGTAGTTAGCAACACTGTTCCCTTGAAATTCTTAAGTGAATTGTTAAAGGCCGTAATACTCTCTAAATCTAAGTGGTTAGTAGGTTCGTCTAACATTAAAACATTCGCACGAAACATCATCATTCTACTTAACATACAACGCACTTTTTCTCCTCCAGATAGTACGGTTGATTTTTTAAGAGCTTCTTCTCCACTAAAGAGCATTTTTCCTAAAAAACCACGAACATAAACTTCTTCTCGTTCTTCCTCGGTTTTAGCCCATTGACGTAACCAATCAACAAGACTAATCGGTTCATTAAAGAAATCACTATTGTCCAAAGGAAGGTATGACTGAAGTGTTGTGATTCCCCACTGATAGGATCCACTATCGGCAGTTTTATTACCATTAACAATTTGATAAAATGCGGTTGTGGCTCTAGCATCTTTGGAAATAACGGCAACCTTATCACCTTTGGCAAGGTTAATACTAACATCCTTAAATAATAAATCTTCATCTTCTGAGCTGGCTGCTAAATTTTCAATGTTAAGAATTTGATCACCAGCTTCTCGTTCACGCTCAAATATAATGGCAGGATATCTTCTACTTGAAGGTTTTATTTCAGCAACATTTAATTTTTCTAGCATCTTCTTTCTTGAAGTCGCTTGTTTACTTTTTGCAACATTGGCACTAAAACGTGAAATAAATTCTTGTAGTTCTTTAGCCTTCTCTTCTGCTTTCTTATTTTGCTGAGCTCGTTGTCTCGCTGCTAATTGACTACTCTCATACCAGAACGTATAGTTTCCTGAAAAGAGATTTATTTTTCCAAAATCGATATCTGCAATATGTGTACAAACGGCGTCCAAGAAGTGACGGTCGTGAGATACCACAATAACTGTATTTTCATAATCAGCAAGAAAATTTTCTAACCAATTAATGGTTTCATAATCCAAATCGTTGGTAGGCTCATCCATAATTAACACATCTGGATTGCCGAAAAGGGCCTGAGCTAATAGTATACGAACCTTTAACTTAGGATCCACATCACTCATTAAACTATAGTGACTATCTTCTTTAATTCCTAAATTAGATAGCATAGCAGCTGCTTCTGAATCAGCATTCCACCCATTCATCTCCTCAAATTGCACCTGTAATTCTCCGATTTTATCTGCATTTTCATCGGTGTAATCAGCATATAGAGCGTCAATTTCATTCTTTATTTTATACAATATTTTATTTCCTTTTAATACCGTATCAAGTACCGTATCACTATCATAGGCATTGTGATTTTGCTCTAAAATAGACATCCGTTTTCCTGGTTCCAAATGAACATGTCCGGAGGTACTTTCTTGCTGTCCGGAAATAACTTTTAAAAATGTAGATTTTCCAGCACCATTTGCTCCGATAATACCGTAGCAATTGCCTTGAGTAAAACTAACATTGACTTCGTCAAATAAGATGCGTTTTCCAAACTGAATGGATAAATTAGAAACTGATAACATAGTGAAAAATTTGTGCAAAAATAAACATTAAAACTGCTGCAGCAATAGCATTTTTAACAAATTAAACGTTACGTCTTTTAACGACCTATTAACATAGCGCTAATTACAACTGTAGTAACTTTGAATATACAAAACTAATAACCTACAATTGAAAGTTTTAAGCTTACTTATTGGAATAGTGTTGATGATCAGTTGCGGTAGTATTGACAAAACAAGCTCCAATGTTTATATTGGTGGTGAAATTGTTAATCCCACTTCTGAATACCTCCTCTTATACAAAAATGATAAGGTAATCGATTCTGCTAGGCTCGATCACAATAATCGTTTTAAAATTAAATTCAATGATCTAGACGAAGGGCTTTATAATTTCTATCATGAGCCTGAATTTAATTACATCTATTTACAAAAGGGAGACAGTCTTAATATGAGATTGAATACCCTAGCATTTGATGAATCATTAGTTTTCTCTGGACGAGGTTCAGAGGTCAATAACTTTCTTGTGGAATTACTACTGCAACGAGAAGAGGAAGAACATCAAATGAACGCTATATATGATTTAGATCCCATTACATTTGATTTAAGAATCAAAGAATTACGAGCTAAAAAACTTCAATTGCTCGAAGCCATCAAAAATGACATTGATCTTAGTAATAAAGCAATTGATATTGTTAAAGCCTCAATTGATTACAATGTATATGTCTTCAAAGAAAAATATCCGTTCTTTCATAAATTTAACAGTGGAAAACACGATCACATAGAACTTCCAAATGAATTTTACAATTATCGTAAAACATTAAAAATAAACAATAAAGACCTCTACTTCTATAGTCCCTATTATAGTTATATGAAGTATCAATTAGGCAATCTTGCCTTTTTAAATTGTCGTGATCAATGTTCTCAACCCATTGAAAAAAATCAAATACTTCATTTTAACCAGCATAAATTGGTTGTTATTGACTCCCTCAGAATTGATAAACGATTAAAAGATAATCTTTTCAGAAATGTAGCTATTCAATACTTTATTAAATCTAGAGATTCCAAATCAAACATGGAAGAGTTCAATAGGAGTTTTATTAAGTACTCTTCTTCCAACGAACATTTTGATGAAATAGAAGAAATCTACACAAATATAAGTAACCTTCAGCCTAATAAAGTAGTACCAAATATTGAACTCATTTCTTATGAGGGAGTAAACACTGACTTAAATACCTTATCTAAAAATAAAAAACTAGTACTTTATTTTTGGTCACCTGCTTACGAATCAAATTTCTACAAGATTCAAGAACGAGTGAGGCTGCTTGAAAAAAAATACCCAGAGTATACCTTTATCGGTATAAGTTCGCATGATAATGATTACCGTTGGCGTTCACTAATTAGAACTTCTAATTTAAGTAAAGAATTACAATTTTATACGCCACAATTAGAAATACAAAATCGCCTTGTAATAGATAACCCATACAAAAGTATTATTATACATGACGGTCGTATAGAAGATGCTTTCGCTAATCTTCTAACTTCATTTTAAAAATTTAGTTACCTTTATGGTAGTCCGCTAAAAATTGAGCTAAGCCACTATCGGTTAAAGGATGTTTAAGTAATCCTGTAATTGATGACAGTGGACCTGTCATTACATCGGCTCCAATTTTAGCACAATCAATTACATGCATCGTATGACGAACAGAGGCTGCTAAGATTTCTGTTCCGAAAGAATAATTATCATAGATGTGACGAATTTCTGCAATAAGGTTTAATCCATCAGTAGAGATATCATCTAAACGTCCGATAAAAGGTGAAACATATGTGGCTCCGGCTTTTGCAGCCAATAATGCTTGTCCTGAAGAAAATACCAACGTCACATTTGTTTTAATTCCTTTTGAAGAAAAATACTTACACGCTTTAATACCATCTTTAATCATTGGGAGCTTAATAACGATTTGATCATGAAGCGCAGCAAGCTCTTCCCCTTCCTTTACCATACCCTCATAGTCTGTAGCAATTACTTCCGCTGAAACATCACCATCAACTATATTACAGATAGCTACATAGTGGTTTAGGATATTTTCTCTTCCAGTTATTCCTTCTTTAGCCATTAAAGAGGGGTTGGTGGTTACTCCGTCTAAGATACCTAAAGCCTGAGCTTCTTTAATTTGGTCTAAGTTAGCAGTATCGATAAAAAATTTCATAGGATTGGTTTTAAATTTGCTTCAAAGATAGAACATCTATTGAATACTTATTGTTGAATTTATGCATTAATATTAACTATATTATGACATCTTATAATGATTCATCAACATACGTTCGTACATTTTTGATGGTAAAAGTTTCTTTAGAGTTAACGATAGTTTTTGCAATGGACTACCAACCACATAATGAACCTTTGGGTTTTTTAAATTGATAATCTGTCCCACCTTCTTAGCTACAGCAATTGGATCTTTTCCAGATTTTACATGATGATTCATCTGATCTAAAACGAATTCATATTGTGGATGATAAGGTGATGTCTCATCAACCTTAGTATGAAATCTTCCTGCAGCAATATTCGTTTCAAAATCTCCTGGAGCTATAGCACACATGGAAATTCCAAAACCTTTAAGTTCCATTCTATAAGCCTCAGTTATCATTTCAAATGCAGATTTTGAGGCAGAATAAATTCCTCGATAGGGTAACCCCATAAAACCTGCTACTGAGGTGATATTAATAATCAATCCTATTTTTTGAGATCTCATAGAAGGGAGCACAGCATTGATCACACGTATAGGTCCCTTGAAATTCGTATCCATAACTCGGTCTACTTCATCTAAAGGAGTTTCTTCTAACGCTCCAGTAATCCCCATACCAGCATTGTTTATTAAAACATCTATCTTACCCTCTTGATCTAAAAGTTTACTCACACAGCGATCAATGCTTTCTTGGTGTCTAACATCTAGGGAAACTAAAGGAAATTCATGATGATCAGGATAATTTTTTGGATTTCTAGCAGTTCCATATACCTTAAAACCCTTTTGGGCCAAATATACCCCAATGGATTTACCTATTCCTGAAGAAGCTCCAGTAATCAATACAACTTTACTCATGTGATTTGATTTAGTAGTAGCAAAATAAGTAAAACTCTGTTGACTACCATAAAAGAAAAGAAGAAATAAAAAAGGGCAAGCGATCTACATCGCACCGCTACAACCCCATACCCTTGCTGCGTTCCCACCCTGGGGGATTCTGGGGGAGCTGGTCGTGTAGGACTTGCCCAATGCAAATATACAGTCTTTTAAATTTTGAACAATCGTTTTACATCCTTAATTTTAACTTTTTTAAACCTCTTAACGTAATTTCATGAAACTGTTCAAGTTAATCATACTCTTTTTTGGAGTATTAAGTGTATCCTGTGGAAGTTCGGTAACGAACACCAAAATATTTGAATTGGAATTAGTACCCCATAAAAAATCATATCAGTTGGGAGAAAAATTGAAAGTGAAATTCAAAAACCCCGAACACCATCAAATTGAAAACATTCGATTTAAATTAAACAATAAGTCCCTTAGCTTTACAAATGATAGCATACAGCTCTTTACAGAACAATTGGGTAATGTTAAATTATCCTTTGAAATTGAGTACAATGGCACCAGCTATAAGGATGCTAAAAACATACAAGTATTTAATAACAACCCCCCTAAGATCTATACTTATGAGCTTGTGGCTACCTACCCCCATGATCAAACTGCCTATACACAGGGATTAGAGTTTTATAAGGGAGACCTCTATGAGAGCACTGGACTTAGAGGAGAATCATCTCTAAGGAAAGTCAATTATAAGACTGGGGAGGTTGTTCAAAAGATAGAGTTAAATCCCTCTATTTTTGGTGAAGGAATCACCATAATCAACGATACCATATATATGTTAACTTGGCAGTCAAAAATAGGATACTTATTCGATTTAAATTTTAATAAAATTGGAGAGTTCAATTACGGACAGAGCAAAGAAGGTTGGGGACTCACTCATGATGAGCATAAAATATTCAAGAGTGATGGGACTCAAAATATTTGGCTATTAAATACTAAAAATCTTACAGAGGAAAACAAGTTACAAACAGTAACCAACAAGTCATTCTTTAACAACACCAACGAGTTAGAGTACGTTGATGGTAAAATTTATGCAAATGTTTACCAAAAAGAAAGTATGATGATCATTGATGCTACTTCAGGTGCAATAGAGGGAGTTATTAACTTTGGAGGACTAAAAGACAGGGTTACAAAACATCCTTCACTTGATGTTCTTAATGGAGTGGCTTACCATCCAGAGCGTAAAACCTTTTTTGTGACAGGAAAAAAATGGGACAAACTATTCGAAGTGAGAATCATAGAAAAGTAGTCAAGTCCTTTCTATGATTAACTAAAAAAAGCGCTTTAGTTCTTACCTAAAGCGCTCTTTTTTTTCGATTATCTGAAGTTATGCAACAAAAAGAGGTCTGTTTGACATCAATTCATTCACTTGTGTTCTAACTGCTGCAATCACAGTTTCATCTTCTTTATTGGAAAGCACCTGGTCAATTAAAGAAACAATCGTTTCCATATCAGCTTCCTTTAATCCTCTTGTAGTAATTGCTGCAGTTCCAAAACGGATTCCAGAGGTCACAAATGGAGATTTGTCATCAAATGGAACCATATTTTTATTTGACGTAATATCAGCTTTCACTAATACTGCCTCAGCTTCCTTACCAGTAATTCCTTTATTTCTAAGATCTATTAACATCATATGATTATCTGTACCACCAGAAATAATATCGTAACCTCTTTCAACAAATGCTGCAGCCATTGCTTGTGCATTGTTACGCACTTGAATTACATAATGTAAGTATTCATCTGTTAAAGCCTCACCAAAGGCAATTGCTTTAGCAGCTATGATATGTTCTAAAGGTCCTCCTTGATTTCCTGGAAATACAGCTAAATTTAATAACGCAGACATTTTTCTTGGAGTACCATCTTTTAAAGTAATACCAAATGGATTATCAAAGTCCTTACCCATTACGATCAAACCTCCTCTAGGGCCTCTAAGTGTTTTATGCGTTGTGGTAGTAACAAAATGACAATGTGGAATTGGATCGCTTAAAATTCCTTTAGCAATCAATCCTGCAGGATGGGCAATATCCGCCAAAAGCAAAGCTCCAACAGAATCTGCAATTGCTCTGAACCGTTGATAATCAATTTCTCTTGAATAAGCAGAGGCTCCTGCGATAATTAATTTTGGTTGTTCTTTTTCAGCTATGGCTTGAATACGATCATAATTTAAACGACCAGTCTCTTTTTCAACACCATAAAAAACAGGATTATAAAGTTTTCCAGAAAAGTTAACAGGAGATCCATGCGTTAAATGTCCACCATGGGAAAGATCAAATCCTAAGATGGTATCACCTGGTTTTAGACATGCGTGAAAAACAGCAGCATTAGCTTGAGAACCAGAATGTGGTTGAACGTTCGCATATTCAGCTCCGAAAAGTTCACATGCTCTATCAATAGCCAATTGTTCAATTTTATCAACAACCTGACATCCACCATAATAACGTTTCTCCGGATAACCCTCAGCATATTTATTAGTTAACACACTACCTGCAGCTTCCATCACTTGTGAGCTAACAAAGTTTTCAGAGGCGATGAGTTCCAATCCTTCTAATTGGCGTTTTTCTTCCTCCTTTATAAGATCGAAAATAATTTGATCACGTTCCATAGTATAAGTTTTAAAGTGCAAAAATAAGGATTGAAATAATAATCTTTAGCATTTATGCACATAAAGTGCAACGAGTTATCAACTACCTATTAAAAAGATCAGTAAACAATAAGTTTAGCTTACAAAAAGGATGCTAATTCACAATCTAAAATTCCATAATGAGAATCGTCAAAGACCGCTTCTCCATTTCTAATAATGAGTAATTGTGGAGATTGATGAATTACTGAATAACGGTCTGCTATTTGATTAGAAAGTACTCTGGAACCAATGACATCAATTTGATAAAAATCTGCACCATCAATGAGTTCATGAGATTGTCGCTCAAAACGTCTTAATACCATTGAACTGACTCCACATCGCGGGGAGTGTTTAAACAAAAATTGTGGTCTTACTTTAGACTTCAATTCCATAGCTTCTAATTCCTCCTCTGAATT
>Ga0181563_10004549_pt1 | contig 12879 bp, 12 predicted proteins | sample 011ome_25_FD_133759 | JGI IMG/M metagenome (GOLD analysis project Ga0181563, IMG submission 133759) | Coastal salt marsh microbial communities from the Groves Creek Marsh, Skidaway Island, Georgia - 011512CT metaG (megahit assembly) | ecosystem: Environmental > Aquatic > Marine > Intertidal... | reverse complement strand
TAGTGTACGTACTATTTGCATTCGTTGACGAGCGGCGCGCCCGTCGCCCACGCGTCCAGGTTGGCCGCCGTCGTGCTCGCAATTTGTTCGAGCGCCTCGTGCGTTAAAAACGCAATGTGAGGGGTGATGATGACTTGGGGCAAGTTACATAACGCCGCAAGATCTTGGTTCCACGTCATCATTTTCTCTTCGACGGATAACTTGGAAAAGTCTTGAAAAAAGAAGTGCGACTCGTCTTCGAGGACGTCGGCGCCGAGCGCGCCTATTTTCCCGCTGTACAAGCCATCGAGCAATGCTTTGGCGTCAATCAACCCACCACGCGAAGTATTGATGAGTATCGCCCCTCGTTTCATCGTCGCGATCGATTTCGAGTCGATCAGGTGCTTGGTTTCGGGCGTTAAGGGCACGTGCAAGGAGACAACGTCGGATTCAGCCAACACGTCCTCGAGTGCGCGATACTCGCCAACAAAATCATCCTTCTCGTATTGATCATACCCGAGCACGCGCATGCCGAACCCTTTAGCACAAATATCCGCAACCCCGCGTCCAATTTTCCCCGTACCGACGACACCGAGCGTGCGCCCGCGTAAACTATGCCCAACGAGCCCGTCCAACACAAAGTTGCCGCCTCGCACGCGATCGCGCGCCGAGCCCAAATGCCGGTTCAGCGACAGCATCATTCCCACGGCGTGTTCGGCAACGCTCAACGGATCGTACGCGGGCACGCGACACACGGTGATACCGAGCTCGGCGGCGCGCGATAAGTCAATAGAATCCGTCCCGGCGCAACGCAACAGACATAACCGAACGCCGCGCTCGGCGAGGATATCGAGCACGCCCGGCGATTTCAGGTCATCGTTCACGAACGAGCACACGGCGTCGTGACCATCGGCTAACGCTGCGGTGTTGACATCGAGTCGGGCGTCGATGAACGTCGTGGACGCCGGAAGGTGCGCGCGCAAGGTGGCGAGCTCGTACTTGCACGCGCTGAACACGCACACGCGAGGTTCGGTCGACGGCGCAGCCGCCGCGCGAACGACCGAGCGCTGGTGGCGACAGCGAGACGACGACGCCGATGTCGCCGCCGCCGACGGCGACACGCGGACCGAGCGAAGACACGCGCGAGACATGTTGTGAGGAGGCGCGCGTACGGTATTCCTAAACTCCTCGAGGTTGATTATCACACAACATGCTAAAAAAATCAATGCTTGTTCGCGGCAGCGCGCACGTGTCTGAGCGGTAACGCCAGAGACAAGCTCCCAGTCAACGAACTCCCACCGTTACGTAAGTCTTGATCGCGAGACTTGTTCCACGATCGCACGTCGTCGCCTCGCAACGTCACCGACCGCGCCTCCCCGCGTTCGTGCCTCTCTCTACGCGTCGCCTCGAGCTTGGCATCCGTATCCACAAACTTACGCATCAACCAGTGCATGAAAATCGTCGGCGGATTACGAATATTAGCCACTAATCCACGCACGTTACGCACTGGAACCCACTCGCACAAACCGTTGCCCCACACCAACGTGTGCTCGTCCACGACGCCGTTCACCCAGCACTGACGAAGCGACCCCATGGGCGCCGGTCCGCGCACCTTACCCGTGCGATCGCGATAGAACCATACGTTATCCTTGGCCGCTGTGTATGCGCGCGCGTGCGACGGCGTCAGTACGGGCGCAACAGCGAAACACGCGACCGAAACGACGCACGTCAAGGCGTGCGCAGCGATTCGTTACCCTACCATCAGTGGCGCGAAGATCGTTGCGCTTGTCGAACGCGTAGGCGTCGAGCGTGGTGTCCCATTGCTGGAGCTTCCGACGGCGGGTTTCCGTGGCGTCGGTCTTGGCGTCGTCGCCGTAGTAGGACATCGCGTGCGTCTCGCGTGCGCGCGCGACACAGTGTGGCGCAGAGCAGGGTTTCGGGTTCACTTGAGGCGTCGGGACGGCGCTCGACGAATACTCGTCTCATAATACGACGTGAAGGGAACGCGATGCGCATGGGCGAGTGAATACAGGTGTGATATATATATGTACAATACATGCGGGTATTAGGGAGCTAGCGCCACTGGGAACGGGCGATGTTGAGGATGATTTGAGCGACGGCGTCGTAGACGACTCGGTCGTAGTGCACGCCGTCGACGCATCGCTCGGTCGGCGCCTTGGCGGTAATGGTCGTGAATTCTACTAAAATACCTGGACCTGCAGGGTGAATCATACGGATGTTTGTCTGGTCGCGCTGTACGGCGTCATATGCGCGCATGTTTTCGTCGGTGAAGCGTCGGATTTTATCTTCGGCGACGAGTTTATCGCGGACGACGCTCGGCGCGTTGAGCCAGACAAAGATGACGCCCGGATAACGGTCGTTAATCGCGCGCACGCGCGCAGAGAGCTTTTTCATACCTTCTACATACGTTTCAATGCCGCCTTGATCGTTCAATACGTGCCATAACGACGAAGAAAGCACGATTAAATCTGGCGGCGACGCGTCCGCGGCTTCGTACGGCGCCAGCGCTTCGTACGCATCTTCAGCGTACGGCGCCCACGTGAACGTTCCTCGCGCACCACCAACTAGCACATGCGACCAATTGCGATGTTTCTCATCCGATTTTAACCCAACATCGCTCCACACTTCGGATGTCGCTGCGATAAATCCACCGTACGCGAACCGAGCGCTCGAGTCCCCGACGAACGCGACCCGCCGCCCGCGAGCGAGCTTAATAACTTTTTCCCTCCGCTCTCGCGCATCCACCTTACTAAACCCGCACGTTTTCGCGACCGCGCCTTCCATCTTCCACGCCACCGCATTCGGGCGCGATTTCGACGCACGTAACGAAAGAAATCCCGCTGAGCCGCACCCGTCGCTCGCGAGCGTCCACGCGCTCGGCGTGCACGCGTCGCCCTCATCGCCTTCGCTCCACGCCCCCAAGCTCGCGTGACGTGCGCACGACCCCGGATCGAGACGACCGCTCAGTGCGTCGCGCGCGAACGCTTCCACAGCGACATCATCGCCCACGACGACGGCGTCGTCATTCGTTTTCGTCGTCACCAAGGTTGCGAGCGCGAGCACCAAAAACATCGCGGCGAGAAAACTCGCCGCGAGCGCGACGACGAGGGGCGTGCGTGCGACCGGTCGCGCGGTCGCGCGCACGAACATCGTGCGTCGGCGTCGCGGCGCCGACGACGGCGCCCACGCGACGCGACGGGCGTCAAAGTGGCGTCACAGTGTGTCGCTTTTCTCACATCACATCATGTCCGCGCCGGTCTCATCGACGACGCGCGTCGCCGTGCTCACGTACGTGCGCCTATGATTGGACCCGCGGTTTTTGCCATCGACTGACGACGCGTACGTAGGGCGTATAGGGAATTATACTGGCTCGTGACGCGCAAACACGCGACGAATGCGCAGTTTGTCGATGCGCTAGAGCGCGCTCGGCGAACGATACGCGCGCGAGCGAGCGAGGCGTCGACGAGCGCGAGCGCGCAAGATGGGCTTCGTGAACTCGTGAGTACGGTGGGGTTCGTGCGGGCGTCGACAGGGCGGCGAGGGCGGCGGATGTTTGGTGAAGACGCGCGCGCGAAGACGTTGGAACGCGACGGCGGCGGCGGCGCGAGACGTTACGTTGTCCGGGACGGGGCGTTAGTCGAAGAGGGTGCCGTCGGTGCCGCAGCAAATAGGGTGGCGAGTGGGATATTGAGCCACGAGGATGCGTGGAAGTATCATAATAAATTGATAGATCGCCAGCACTACGGGAGGAGGTTGAAAAAGTTTAAGCCGGAACCGTTGTGACCAGGGAACGACGATAGCAAGCTCTGATTGCGTTTTGATTGAGTGCAACACAGTGATGTTTACACATGGATGTTGCTATGTACCGTTAGTGTGTTTTAGTGATGGAAGATGGAATACTAGATAAATATGAAGACAGTTTAGGCGTCCTCAGAGCCAAGCGACCGAGACGACTTGGCTTGGTCGAGCTCGTGCCGGCGCTTACGCATATCCTTGGCGAGCTCGGCGGCGACTTCTGGATCGGATGCGAGCGCCCATGTCATTTCGTTACGACCCATGACAAGACATACGACGTCTTCTTGCGCTACGATATCGGCATTTCGTCGGCCACCGATCCACTTCTTGGCGTAAATACGCGCGGAGACCCACGACTTGAGCGTGATGGCGTCGTGTTTGCCCCGACGCGCGTGAACGGGCGGACCTTTTCGCAGTACTGCCGCGACGCGATCATTATAGCTCAACCCACCTTTCGTACTCATCGACTTTGCGATGATCGTCGCACCGAGCGCCATTTCACCTATGAACTCACCTGGCTCGCGCGTGGCAACCTTAACGGCGTTGTCGCGCAATACGTTGCCTTCAGCATCAGTCGGACTAACGAAGACATCTACCTTGCCAGATTTGATGAGAAAAACCTCATCCGTGGCGCGGGCACCTTGACGAATGAGTAAATCACCCGCAGCGTATCGCTTGAGCGGAAGCTTCATGCCCTTTGTAACGTCACGAAGCTTGGACTTGATGCGAAGTGGCGCCGGTCGCACCGTCTCAACCGTCTTCAACCAAGGATGGTTCAATGCCGACGCCGCTGACAAGCGATGCGTGGGTTTAAACGCCAAACAACTCATGACAAATTCACGCCCGGACGTGCTCACTGAATCCCATTCAAAGCAGTCGAAACCAAAATCTTTCTCCGTGACGCGCCCATATTTCAGTGCGCTCTTCCACAAGGTTCTCGGCATTGCCCCCGTGAGTAGGACGTACGCAATGACGCCGAGCGACCATATGTCGATGGCCGCACCATAAGATCGTTGCTCGACAACCTCAGGCGCGGCAAACACCGGTGTACCCACCGGAGCGGTATCCACCCCGCGTGCGTGCGGCAACGTCCCCGCTCCTGTCGTATTCTCGCAGCGTCTCGCCAATCCAAAATCCGCAATCACGACACTCGCCAAATCGTCATTTGAACGCAGTAATAAATTCTCAAGCTTTAAGTCGCGGTGTAGCACGAAGTTCTTATGCATGTAGTCTATCCCGCGCAACGTGCGCTGAATCACTACTTTGGCTTCGGCTTCGGTGTACCGCTCATCCTTCATGCGCAAAATCGCCTCGAGCACCGCACCTCCACTCAATACCTCCGTCACCACGTACACGTGCGACGCGTAATGAAACACTTCATGCAACCGCAACACCGTCGGTGACTTGAGCACCCGAAGAATGTCAATTTCCGTGGCGATTTCGCTCGCGCTCATCTTCTCCTTGTTGCTCGCCGCCGCCGCGTCGTCCGTCGCGTTCGGCTCATCGTCTTTGACGTCAATGATTTTCATCGCGTACGCCTCGCCCGTGGCGCGATGGCGCACGCGACGAACGACGCTGAACCCGCCCGTACCCAGCTGCTCGAGCGCATCGTACGACTCCTTGAGTGGGTCCACGGAACTGCGCGGGATTTTCGCCGCTGGCACGCTCGGGAGGGCATCTCCGTGCGCATCAGCGTCGTCGTGGCCTGGCGATTTTGACGCAGAACACCCCATCGCGCGTCGGCGGCGTCGCGACGACGGCGCGGGACCTAAGTGAGGCACGGGTTGGATAGGGTTCCAGATGTATACAAAAAAGGTTCCAGGTTCCGCGACCTGGAAAAGGAGGGCGTTTTTATCTTTTATCATTTCAATCAGTATTCTGTGCGTGTGCTCACAAAACAGATGAAAAAAGAGGAGCACATTGGGTATTTTCACCCTTTTTTACAAACTAGGGCGACGTACGTGACAGCGATGTTGAGGGCGATGACCTTGCATTGGGAATTCGCGGCGCGGCGCGCGTGGCCGGAAATCGGGAGAGCCAATCCGCGGAGAACGTCTTCGCCAGTCCTAGGGGCTATGCCTTCGCCGAAACGTTTCGCGATTTTTAATGCGCGTGGTTTAGACGCGTCTGCAACACTTTTCGCGTCCGTGTCGTGTTTTTCGAACACTAAGCCCTCGAATTCTGAGCACAACACGCCTTCAAACGCGTGGCGAATGAGCGAAAGTTTGGACACGGGCGCGAGAGCATCCGGTACCTCTGCGAACGCACCACTGGCATCACCGAGCATGATATTGAGCACCATGACGCAGGGCCCTATGGCCAGTGCGACTTCCGCATTCGGGCTGAGCGCGCTGATGGATAATCCAAGCGAAGCCGCTGCCGCGGATTGCAACGCCAATGTGGACAAGAACATTTTGCGTCCCGCCTTATTCAAGCCGACCATCGGAGCCATGACACCGCCGAATACTACCGGGAACACCATATCGATCGGTGTCTCGATAAGAAGCTTAGACAGAAAGTACGGACCGGGCTTGTATCCACCGTTTTGTCGCGCCATTTCGCGCCGAACCGTGGCGCGCTCGCGTGGAAATCCGTTCAAGCTCTTCACGAGCGCGAGCATGCTGGTATTGATACACGCTTGCATGAGCACCGCGATCCGTCGCTTGACGCTTCGAGGTCCTAATCCCAATTTGAAGTTACAGCTCCCGAATGCGCCAGCGAGCACGACCGACGCAATCATGCGCACGCCATTGACCCACATTTCGCGCTTGGCTTGTCGCCACGCGCGACCGGCGAGCAAGCGAAACTGCCGAAACGGCCCGGGAGGGTTTTTAATCGCCACTTCGCGTGACTTTGTTTTCGCGCCATGTGCCGAGATGATTTTATCATTCGCTCCTGCCGCGCGCTTCTCCCAACACTCGACGATGCGCTCTACTCTTTGCCTCGTCTTGGTTTCCGTATCCATCCCGTCGGCTCCGTCTCCGACGTCGACGCTCACTAAATCAATCAAAAACTCTGCAGGGTTGAAGTGTTCCGGGCACTCGTAACCGATGTCACTAAAATACTTCACCACGGAATCACTAGGGCCATGATACGCCGTTCGTCCGCCGCTCGCGAGCAAGAGCACGTCGTGTACTTTGGCAAAGGAAGCGCTCCTCGGTTGGTGCAGCGTGCACACCACACATGCATTTTCGCGCTCCGCGAGCTCGACGAGCTTATCCACCATTTTATCCGCTTGAAACGCATCGAGACCTGACGTGGGCTCATCAACAAGCACGACTAAACCGCTCGACTGCGCGTCGGAGCCAAGTCCGAGGGTCTCGCTCGCGATGGCCAACCGACGACGCTCGCCGCCTGATATCCCCGCCACCGCTTTCCCACCCGTGTCTCCGCCGACAATGGTATCTGCGCATGACATCAATGACATCTTTCGCAACGTCGCCTCCACGACATCGCGCGCGTCGGCGTCAGACTCTCCTCTCAAACGCGCGTCGAGCTCGAGCGTCTCGCGCACGGTCAAGTTGCTAAAAAACTTTGGCTCTTGCTCAACGTACGATAACGCCACGTCGCGCGAGTCGCGATTGAGTGTGGTACCATTGAATCGAATGTCCCCCACGAGCGTGTCCCCTCGCTTGACATCGAGGCGCGAGGAGAGTGCATTCAACAAAGTTGTCTTACCGCAACCGCTTGGACCGAGAATAGCGAGCACGCGACCCGGCGAGGCGTACGCGGAAGACCCATGAAGGATCTCTCGCGTACCGTTATGATTACCATCCGCGTTTTTCGTGCGCACGGTGTACTTGACATCGCGCCATGTGAGCGTGCCCATGGCAAGCGCGAGAGGCGCGAAGTGACTACGTCTGCGCTGAGACGACTCGCTCAAATATAGTTTTCAACATTTTTCATCTATCGCACTCGCGTGCGTGCTAACTTTGACTATCGCTACCGTAATCACCGAGTATGCCACCAAGCCCCGCGGCGAGCGGCGGTGACGCCGCTTTTGGTTTTACCTTGGCCTTGGCGGCGACGGTTGGCCGTTTGACCACCACGCTCACCTTTGGCGCGTCCTCTATGCGCGGCTTTTTCGCTTTCGCCGCGTCGTCGTCACTTCCATTACCATCATCACTTTCACTATCTAAACGTTTGACGAAATTCGCCCGTTGCTCGTTGAAAATCGCGCGAGCCGTCGCCGCATCGCGTTCAGCCGCCCTGCGTTTGGGACAAGGAAAATACGTCGGTTCATCAGTCAACTGCTTAGTTCGAAATCACACACACGCGAGGAGTACGACTGTCAAAATACGCGCGCGAATCGTTACACCACACGCGAAGGCGCACGTACAATTCATCTTCATTCTTTGCCGCGCTCGATATTGCTCGTAACGCGTCGGCGTTGGACACGCCGGCGTGTCTCGCGTTCAGACTTCGCATCTCATCCAACGCCGCCATGATGTCCATTTCGCGTTTACTCTCCTCCGTGCGGTTCTCTAACGCGCGCATTTCATTTCCTGCTTCGTCCATGGCTTTGGCTTTCGCTTCATCGTCCTCCGTGGTGTCTTTCCACATTTCATAGTTTCTCGACGCCCCGGCTTCGACGACGTAGTCTGAGTTCTTCGGGTCCGTCTTCATCGCCAACTCCGCGCTACATCGTGTGCATCGGAAATAAAATCGAAATATGCGTATACCCAAGTAATCCTCGCCCACGACGTCTTCCTTACGTGCGTTAAACTTGGTGCCTTTGACGATGAACTCGCCGCAAGTGTTGCAGCAAATCGTCATCGGAAGCATCATTCTGACTTTAATCTGCCCGTTCTTCGCCCCGCGAGGGGCTTTCGAGCGGGGGATCTTCGACGGGTCGAAATCCGGGGGAATGTACTTGTTCAGCACTTTACGTTCACCCATGGCTGCTGGTGAGGTCGGGGTTGGGCGTGGAGAAGACTGAGGAGAGCGTCGGAAGCGCGCGACAGCTTGGGCGGCTAAACAACTCGATTAACTATGACAATTAGAACAACTCGCGAGCTAAGAAGAAATTTGTACCGGGGTGAGCTCGATGCCTGGTTCTTCGGCATCGAGCTTGCGACCGGCGGTTTCGACGTCGAGTGCAGAGGCGCACACGGCGCTCAGCGCGGCGACGACGACAAAGACGATGACGGATAGCGTCAACTGACCAGACTCTACTGCGGATACCGCAAAAAATGGACACATCATTCCACCTATGCGCGCCCATCCGTTGGATACGCCTATGCCCGACGAACGCATGTGCGTCGGGTAGATTTCTGCCGAAAAAACGTAAATGGCTGTGAACGCCGCAAACGCCGAACTTCTCGTGATAAACAAAAGAAAATCGCGTACGGCTCCGTTTGTGGACGCGCTAAACGCGAGAGGAAACAACATAACCCCTGTGAGAGACAGCGTGTACGACATTGTCTTCTTACGACCGATGCGATCAATGCACAAGGCGGCTAAAATCACCCCCGGGACTTCGGCGAAGGAATCGAGAAAAATTTCAAAGTATTCCGAGTTACTCAAATCCGGCGCCCCATGCGCCAGACACTTGATATCTCCATCCGAGTCTTCGCTGTCCATCACGTGCAACTGCGTGTTGAGTAGAACAACTCCATAGTACAAGAATGCGACGCCGAAAAAGATGAACCACACCAGCAACGACGTCTTGCGATGCTTGGCGCCGAGCAAGGCACGCAAGCCTTTCGGCACGTACTTTTGCCCAAATGTTCGCTCATCATAGGGCGTACTCGCCTCCATCGCATCTTCATCACGCGTACTAGACACTGACGCAATGAGCGTACCTCGTGGAAGCGATTTCCCATTCGTTTCCGCGACGCGTCGAAGCGTCGCCTTGGCGTCATCAGCGCGATTCGCGCTCATCGAATACAACGGGCTCTCGGGAACTAGCAACACACAAACAATCAACCCAAACAGCGGCGCCGTCGACAGCAGTAACAACACGCGCCACGACAATCGCGGTAGCACCATCCATGCCAATGCCGACTCGAGCATACTCCCGAGCGTCCAGAACAAGTTTATCAACACCAAATTCACGCCTCGAGACGCGCTCGGTAAAAATTCAGTGAACAAGCCGTACGCCACGGGAACGCCTCCGAGTCCCACGCCGACGAGCCAGCGAAAAAGCAACACCACTGCAAACGATGGCGCTAACGCCGAGCCAACACCACCGATTAACGTCGCGACGGTGGCGAAAAGCAAGGCTGTCTTTCGTCCGCGCGCGTCTGAAAGCACGCCCCAACCCGGCGCGCCGAGCATCATCCCCACGAACACAACGCTCGTCAGCGCACCTTCGGCGTCGGCGTCGACGCCAAATTCACAACGCATCGATGGGCCGATGAATGACAGCAACATCATCTCCATCGCATCCGCGCACCAGGCGAATCCCGCGAAAGCGAGCATGTAGAGCTGAAACTTTCCAAAACCAATCGTGTCGAGCGCGTCGTCGACGTGGTACGTCATCGTCGACGCCGGCGACGCGGACGCATCGTTGTCATTGCGACGTCCATCGTCGTGTCTATCGACATCCAAGCTCACGGTGGTGAAATCGTCGTCGTGGGCGTCAGAGCGCGCGCGTTCGTCGCGCGGCGCGAGCAAGCCCAACCGCTGCTGCGTCCCGTCATCGTCGTCGTGTCCACCTCGAAACGATTCGTGCGGCGATGCGAGCGCGTGCGCGACGCGCTGCTCGTCTACGGCATCGTCCGCAGCGACTGCGTCTTCGACATCGCCTGACATCGACGTCGCGATGTGACGCGAACTCGTCCCGTCGCGTCGGCGTGGTGCGAAGGCGCAAAACAAAAGAGCCGCGGCGAGTGTTGTTAATGTACAGTGGAGATGAATATATATAATCAGCTACGTTTGAAATGATTGTTCCTGAAACCATGCGTGAGTAGACTCACGCGCGGGGCTGTACTGAATTACAGCGCCGCCTTGTTGAGAGTGTTGACGTGCGACGACACGGCGCGCATGCACGCCTCTTCGCGGTACATCATCCCGCGCAAGACTTGACCATTGACGCGCACAGTCATGTAGTATCCGGTATCGAACGTGCCATCGATGACACCTTCAACAGACATACCAGTAAGATCGTACGAGCCCGCAGATTGGCGCGGCGCGGCGGAACCGCCGCCGAGCGCGCTGACGACGTCGTATTGCAAAAACGACGATACATCCTTCGCCGCCGGCGCCGGCTGCACCAACGACGCATCGTTGAACGTCTTTTCAAAGTTGTTCGACCCAGGCGTGCTCACGCTCGAGTTGAACGGCATGAACAAATCGTTCATGCTGTGAAAGTTGGCGTGATCGTTAATGTTGTACAACGAGTACGGGTCGCGCGCGTGCGCGTCTTCATCCTCGTCGTCGTCGTCGTGCATATCCATAAACGCCCCACCATAATGCATCGACGCCCCACCCGAGTGGTTATTGTACGCAAAGTTGTTCCCATTATTGACATTGCCATTGTACGGCAACGGCTGCAACTGCGACAACTTTGATCGCGCCGCGGCGGGCGCCGTCCCCGCCTTGGGCGGTCTCCCGCGTCTTCGCTTGGGCGGCGCCTGCGCATCCCCCGCCGACTCACTCTTCTGCTTCTTCCCACGCCCACTCGACGCCGGCGCTTGAGGCATCCCCCCTTCAGCAATCAACCGCGCTTGCTCAACCCGCGCCTTATCGATATGCTTCTCCTTTTCATCCGGCGTCATCGCCTTCCAGCGATTGCCGATGACTTTTTCAATCCCCATTTGCATCTCCGCGCGCGACAGCAACGACGAATCCCGAAGCACCAATCGCATCTCGCTCGCAAACATGTTAAACGCCAACAAGTTTGGGCTCATGCTCAGTTCGCGGTACGTCTTCATGCTCTGCTTTCGCGTCGAAACAAAACCAACGACAATAGGTTAGTCACCATCCACGATCGACAAATCCATACGTGTGCGACACCCGCGTGTGCGGGTCACAGGCCCCCTTCGCCTCGTCGGTCGTTGACGATGCGATGAACCTTATCGGTGGTGGCGCGGCGCGGACGGTGGAGGACGACGACCACCGTGGACACGACGTGTCGTCATGGACGAGAGACGCGACGCGGTGACGACGACGCGAGACGACGACGCGAGACGACGACGCGAGACGACGACGACGTACGACGCACCCCATCGGCGGTTTTGCGGCTGTACCGACTCATGACGTGTCCTTTGACGACGACGACGTGTGGATGCGCGGTGTGTGTGCGTGCTTTGACGACGAACGACGACGAACGACGAACGACGGACGAACGACAACCTTCGGGTTCGGCGCGGTGTGCGTGCTTTTACGACGAACGAACGAACGAACGAACGAACGAACGACGACGACGAATGCCGACTCGGTGCGCGGCTTGCGCGGTGCCGCCGCCCGCCGCGGCGTCCGTTCGTCCGTCCGTCCGTCGAACGGACGCCGCGTCGGTCGGTTGGACACCCACCCACCCCCTCCCCCTCCCCCGGTCTACGACCCCCCACCACCGGCGCCGAGGCGGACGTCGACGCGCGCGTCTTCGAGACGACGCGCGCCGGTACAAAAAAACAAGAAAACACACACACACACACACAAAAATAAAATAAAGGGGGGGGAGGGGGTACATACATACGTACATAGAGGGGGGTACATACATACGTCCCATCGATCGCCCGTCGCCCCCCTCCTCCCTCCCCTCCCCCCCCTCGTGGACCCCTACGCACGCGGTCGTCATCGGTCGATGTCGCTCACAGGAGGGGGGGGGTAGAATACATAAATAAACCCCGTCACGTAAATCGAATTGGAATTTTTAGAAAATACATCCATCGAGAGGCCCCCTCCCTCGCGCCCCGTCGTGGACGTGCGGTCCGACCGACCGAACACCCCACGCGGGACGCGGTGCACCCGCACCCGCACCCCTCCTCGTCCGTGCGTCCGATGGGCGATGTGGACAACCGAAAGCGAACGCGAAACCGAAACCGAAACCGAAAGCGAAAGCGAAAGCGAACGCGAAACCGAAAGCGAACGCGAAACCGAAACCGAAACCGAAAGCGAAAGCGAAAGCGAACGCGAAAC
>Ga0181563_10004544_pt1 | contig 12888 bp, 9 predicted proteins | sample 011ome_25_FD_133759 | JGI IMG/M metagenome (GOLD analysis project Ga0181563, IMG submission 133759) | Coastal salt marsh microbial communities from the Groves Creek Marsh, Skidaway Island, Georgia - 011512CT metaG (megahit assembly) | ecosystem: Environmental > Aquatic > Marine > Intertidal zone... | reverse complement strand
GATGAAAGACAAACAATCCTTTACGGCTAAATACCTTAAAGAAAAGTTACGCTAAACCCTTTTAAACAGTTGATGTATTAATTGATTTAGACTTAAAGAAAGCTTTAATTTGTAAGTAATTCCCACATATAGTATTAGGGTTAAACCGCTTTTTACTAGAATGTCAACTAAGAGATGATCGACACTAACCAGTTGATTTACTGTAAAATAAACCGAAGCAGAAAGCAGTATTACAAGCAGTGTATTCCAGGAATAAGGATGCATTTTAAAATTGATCAGTACCAACATCAATTTTAAAAGATTATAAATCGTCAAAGCTATTAATGAGGCATACGCCGCACCTTCTACACCATAACGAGGTAATAGCCACATATTAAATACAACGGTCATAATACCTAATAACATTCCAAATCCCAATACATACGCATAAAATGAAGCATTGGTTACTATGGCGTTGTTAATTCCTAAGCTTGCATCAATGAATTTTGCGATGCCTAGAATATATACTACCCATAGGGCATTGTGATAATCCTCAGGCAGAAAACTATAAAGCGCATCGATATTGACAAGAAGTAAAACCAGCACTAAGCCAGTGACAATACAAAGATTAATACTGCTTTGTTTATACAGGTTTTTAAGTCCCTCTTCATTCTTATCTGCGATGAATTTAGCAGTAATCGGAAGTGTTATTTGATGCATAGCTCTATAGGGTACGGCTACCAGCGTAGCGATAAATACACCTACCGTATAATATGCTACTTGTCTCAAATCCAAATACTGATGAATCATGATTTTATCCACTTCTAAAATAATTAATGCCGCTACAGAACCCATAAACAGTACTAAAGCATAAATAAGTAGTGGTTTTATTGAAAACGAAAAGCTTAAAGAAAGCTTGAATGGCACGAGTAGTAGACTATAAGTAAACATCACAATCATACGAAGTGCATATATCATTACAAGCAACAGCATAAATCCATTAAAAGTCAAGAACTCATAAAAATAGGCTACTAATCCAAATGCAATAAGTAATCGATGCGCTACCTCCTTTAAAAAATTGCCAGAAACTGTCTTATAAGCCACCCTACTCAAGGCATAGAAATATTCAAAAAATGCCATAGATACAGCAATAAAAAAAACATACCACAAAAAATAACGTGGTAAATTGGAGTCACTTTGAATAAAGTTGATCAATTGATGCTGAAAACACATCAATCCAATTCCTATAAGAATACTCATAAGTATAGGAATCAATAAAGACAAACTTATTATAGAATCTTTATCAGAAAAATCAGGATAATAGCGTATTAATAATTGCTGAGATCCCACTAATAAAAATGGAGCCGATAAGGTGGCAATAGATAGCAGCAATGAAACAATTCCATAATTGGATGCATTCATAAAATGGGTATAAAATACCAATGTATTTAAGGCTCCTATTGCGAATCCCAAATAGGTGCTCAAGGTATTTTTAACTGATTGTTCTATTACAATTCCCATATCAATTGAGCCATTTTTTGAGTAAGAGCAGATCGATGATAAGCTTCTATTCCATCAGATTCGATAGTTATTTTACCCTTTTTAAATAACTGATAATACGTTAAGATATCATTTTTTAAAGAATTCTTATCATCAAAGACATAAGTGCTTCCTGCAGCGGTATCTGCTAAGAGTTCATCTACGTCCCAAGACTCTGGTCCAATCGCAATTATAGGTCGCTTTGCAGCAAGGTACTCAAATAATTTACCTGGTATAATTTGTGCAACTTCAGGTTTAAAACTTTCGACTAAAAGTAAAAGTTGACTTTTTCGTTGGTATTCAACCGCTTTATGATGAGATAGATACCCCACTACCTCACAATTTGAAGATAAACCAATGTGTTCCATATGATCGATAATGTATTGATCCGTTTTACCAACAAAAATAAGACGTAAGTCTTCCTTAAAACCAGGCACTTCTTCACAGAGTTCAGCAAGAGCACTCCAAAGGATTACGGGATTTCGTTCCGATAGCAAACTACCGACATGAGTGAGGCTAAAATAAGTATCTAAAGGAGCGTTTTCATTTAAATCTATATCAAATCCATTGGTAATCAGAGCGATAGGAGTTGTTGTCAAAGTCTTAAAATCACGCATCGTTGAAGTACTTGTCACTGTTATTAAATCAGCGGATTGCAATACCTTTGCTTCTAATAGTTGATGCTTCTTCCTTGCCCAAGAACTCAATAAGAGCTGATCGTGATAATGGATTTTTGTCCAAGGATCTCTGAAATCAGCCAACCATTTAATGGGGCGTTTTTCTTTCAAACGCATTCCAATTAAATGAAGTGAATGAGGAGGACCACTAGTGATAACGGTATCAATACCTTCTTTATCAAGAATTGAATTCAAATAAGTAACAGAAGGTTTAACCCATGAAACTCGCGCATCTGGAATAAAAAAATTACCCCGAATAAAAAGCATTAATTTTGATAAAAAAGAGCGTTTGGAAGAACTCAACACTCCAGCGCTTAAATCTGTGGTTTTTTGTGAAGAAAACACAGAGGCCCATCGATAAGGCTCTTTAATGGGATGGGTATATATCGTAAGTCCTTCAGGCACCTCTTTTAAAAGAGATTCATCCTTTAAAGGATAATGAGGGTTTGAGGGAAGATAAAGTACAATATCGATATTAAAGCGCTTAAAGTAAGTTACAAACTTAAGCCAACGTTGTACTCCGGGACCTCCTGCAGGTGGCCAGTAATATAAGATGAGGAGTACTTTATTCATACGTTATTCCTCTTTTTTAAGTCCTTTGAAGATCGTAAAGAAGATTAAGCCAAGTAATATGATAAACGCTATCAATTGAATCGTTGAACCTGTTTTAATCACCTTTGGTTCAAATTTAAATTCGATCGTATGGTCTCCTTTAGGAACAAACAACCCTCTAAGAGCATAATCTACTCTATAGTAATCCACTTGCTTTGAATCGATATAAGCTTGCCACCCGTTATTATAATAAAGCTCAGAAAAGACTGCAAATCCATCATCAGGATTAGAGCTTTTGTAGGTTAAATGATCCGGCTTATAGCTATCTAACTCAATTATAGCCTGATCAGTTTTATTAAAAATAGCCGGTAAATTCTCATTTAGGTCCTCTGTTACAGCAATCGCTTCATTAAGGGTTGAAGTCACTCCTAGTCGAGTCATTACGTAATCTTGAGAATCAAACCTACTCAATGCTTGAACGAACCAAGCATTACCATTGGCTTCATCATTTTTAATTAAACTCTGTTCTCCATTTTGGTCCTTTTGGATGACATATTTTACATTGAGCATTCGTAATGGTTCCCAGGATTCCCTTGCGATATGATATTCAAAAAGCTCTTGTATCATTCGAGGTTTAGCAGCGTGGTAACCTCCGATAGAATTATGAAAGTAAGAAGTTCTCGCTCCATTTAATCCTTCACTATAATCAAAGACTCTATAATAACTATCATCCTCCATTAGTTGTTGATCGACCTTATCAGCAGTAAATGGTTTATTCATTTGCTTAGAGGAAACAAAATTTGCTTCATTAACATATCGTTTAGCAATACCCCCTAAATCCAAGAGAATTAATAGTCCTAAAATTAGATATAAGTAATTGATATTAAATCTTTTTTTAGTGTACCACCAGAGTATTCCAACGGTAATCAGAACATAGCTTAATGATCTTAAAAGATCATTCAGGTAGGCTGATTTTCGATCTTTAACAAGTTGGTCTACGAGATCATCTCCATAATTATATCTAAAAATAGGATCTGAAGCTCCTGAAAAATCCAATACATAGGAAAGACCATAAAGAATGATTCCTATAGAAATGAATCCAACAAGGACGTTCTTTAATACGTTAATCTTATAGCCATCATCAGAATCATTGATAAATGATTTGAGTCCTAAAAATGCAAAAACTGGTATCGTAATTTCTGCAAGAATCTGCGCTGATGATACTGCTCTAAATTTATTATAAAGCGGAAAATAATCAATCATGAAACTAGTCAGCACCTCAAAATTCTTTCCCCATGACAAGAGAATTGACAAGGCAGTTCCTAAAAGCAATGGCAGTCTATAGTTTCCTTTATAAAAAAATAAAGCAATTATAAAGAAAAAGATGACAATTGAACCAATATAAGCGGGACCAGCCACAATAGGTTGATCTCCCCAATACAATGGAGCATGACTAATAAATTCCATAGTAGGAATTTGAGGTAATCCACTCTCGATTAGAAATTTATATAAACTAGAGTCCGTACTTAGTGATTCAGACCCTGAACCTCCCATTAATCGTGGAACAAAAAGGTTTAAAGTTTCAAAAATACCATAGGAATATTCTGTGATATACGAATGATTTAATCCATTGGATGAAATAATTGGGTTCCCCTCTGGATCTATGGTTAACTCAGAAGCACCTCTAGTACTCCAAGAGGTATATTCAGAAGTAGCTAATAAACCTGTAGCATTGGTCATTATTCCAATAAGAACTGCACCGATTAACAAAGCTATTTGAGTGAAAAATGTTTTTAATTGAGCTTCTTTAAAAGCCTTTATTAAGAAAACAATCCCTAAAACTATACAGAATAACATAAAGTAATAGGTCATTTGATAATGGTTGGCTACCAACTCGAGCCCCATGGCAATAGCGGTAATACTAACACCTAACCAATACTTATTTCTAAAGGTGAATACCATCCCTGAAAACAAGAGCGGCAAATAGGCTATTGCATGCGCTTTGGCATTATGACCGACCCCTAATATTACTAGAAAATAAGTAGAAAAGCCAAAGGCTAATGATCCTAAAACTGCTAACCTATACTCAACTTTTAAACTCAGCATCAACACGTAAAAACTTAAAAAAAGAATAAATAAGTAATCCGCAGGTCGTGGTAAAAATCGAAGACAGGTATCTAACTTTTTTATAAAGTGATAAGGATAGTGTGCACCTAATTGATACGTAGGCATACCTCCAAAAGCAGCATTGGTCCAATACGTCTCTTTTCCAGTATCATTTTTATAATCTTTTTGTTGCTTTGACATTCCAATGTATTGAACAATATCAGATTGAAACAACACCTTAGATTGTAATACAGGATAGAAAAATCCTATTGAAATAAGCATAAAAAGACCTAAAACACCAAAATGTTTTAAAGTGCGAAACAGTTTATTCTTCATCATTTAGTTCTTCAAATTCAACGTATTCCCCCTCAATATCGTTAGTTTTAGCGAGCGGTTCCTTTTTTTCTTTAAATTGTTGTTTGGGATCAAATTTATTAAAACCTCCCATTTTCTTTTCAAAACGCTTAAAGATAAACTTAATTATATAAGGCGATGCCACCCGTAATAAAAATCCAAAAATATAAATACCTAATATAAAATAGAGAACTGTAGTAAAAAAACCCATTAACTTTATTAATTTTATCAAAAATACAATTCTAGAATTTTAAACAATGTTAGAACGAGCAAAATATTTTTCAAAAGAAAATAACAATTCAAGACCTTTTCCTCTACTACTTGTTTTAGTTTTAGTTATCTTCTTTAGCACATTTCCTCGATTTTTATTTGCCCAGTATACCGATATCATTAATTCTAATATCCCTGGAAATTCAATGGGAGCCTATACAGTTGGAGAAGCAGTGTATCAATTAGAAACATTCTATAGTAATGACCATCAAAAACACATATACCTCAATACTGATAACCAAATAAAAACTATTGAGAGCACCTTCAGATTTGGATTTAAAGAACGTATTGAACTAATCTATGAGTTTGGTCATCGAACTAAGATCGACAATAATACTAACGCTTCTTACAAGGGCCTTTCTAAGAATCGACTGGGGTTTAAAGTGTTACTATATGATCCTCATCAATTCGCTGAACCTGATTATTATTCTTGGAAAAATAATCATCGATTTGTAATTAAAAATTTAATACCTGTAGTATCCCTATATGCCGGATTGAATGTCCATAAAAAGGAGTCTTTTTTTAATAGACACAATCCCTTTGATCCTACCAGCGACGTCTATCCAACCATTTATGATAGAGAACTACTTATTCTTCAACAACATTTAAGTCCATATTGGGTTTTAGTAACAAATATCGCTATTGATAAACCTACTTCAGAACGAGAATATTCCTTAACTAGCACGTTAATTCACGGTTTTAAGCATTATTATAAATTGAGCTTATTTGCTGAATTTCAAACTATTTTAAACGATTATTATTCAGACGAAATCTTCAGAGCTGGTGGAGCCTATTTAATCAACACTAATATTCAAGTCGATGCCTTTCTTGGTTCAAATATTAAAAACACTCCGTCACGTTTGTTTTTTGGATTAGGTGCTTCGATCAGAGTGGATAATCACTTTAAATAATGATAGAACTAAAAGAAGTACAATCGAGAAGTGAACTCAAGAAGTTCGTAAAGTTTCCATTTGAATTATATAAGGATTCTCCCTATTGGGTACCTCCTTTAATCAATGAAGAACTGGAACAATTTCAAAAAGACAAAAACCCTGTGTTTGAAACAGCACAAGCGCAATACTTTCTTGCTTATAAAGGAGCTAACGTGGTTGGTAGAATTGCTGCTATCATTAATTGGATTGAAATCAATGAGCAAAAAGTGTTAAAGATGCGCTTTGGCTGGTTCGATTTTATCGATGACTATGAAGTATCCAAAGCCCTACTCGACAAGGTCTATGAGATTGGTAAAGCACACCAACTTTCCTATATGGAAGGACCTGTTGGCTTTTCTAATTTAGATAAGGTAGGCGTCCTAGTAGAGGGATTTGATATCATAGGAACTATGATTACTTGGTACAATCATCCCTACTATGTTAATCACTATGAAAAATATGGATTTGTTAAGGAAAAAGGGTATGTAGAAAACAGATTTCCATTTAGTAATATAGACAATACAAAATTTGAAAAATTAGATCGAATTATAGGACATCGATTAGGATTGAAAGTAAAAAACTTTACTAAAACTAAAGAACTTCTTCCCTATGTCAATCAAATGTTTGATCTATTTAACGAATCGTATGCCGTACTTTCCTCGTTTGTTCCCATTACACAAGTTCAAAAAGAGTACCTCACTAAAAAATTCATAAGTTTTATCAATCCACAATACATCAAATTTGTATTTGATGCACAAGATAAAATGATTTGTTTCGCGATTACAATGCCTTCATTTTCAAAGGCATTACAAAAAGCAAATGGCCGTTTATTTCCTTTTGGGATCTTTCATTTATTGAAGGCAAAGAAAAATAATCCTGATGCGATATTTTATTTAATTGGAGTTCATCCAGACTACCAGAATAAAGGAGTCACTGCCATGTTATTTAATCACTTTTACAAATCGTTCGAAAAAATAGGAGTTAAAAATTGTGTACGCACTCCAGAATTGGAAGATAATTTAGCGATTAAGAAATTATGGACAGAATTTAAACCAGAGGTATACAAAAGAAGAAATACCTATCGCATAAATCTATCGTAACTATAGGACGTTACAGCTTATCAGCTAGTTGTATTCATAAAAAAACCGAAGCATAAATCTTCGGTTTTTATTTTTTATCAAGTACGTATACGTTATTCTCCCATTGCTTTAGAAACAGCTGCTGAAAGACGTTTATAAGTTCCATTTTCCAAACGATCTCTGATGCTGTTAAATGCTTTAAGTGTGATATCAATATCTTCTAGGGTATGAGTTGCTGTTGGTATTAATCGCAATAAAATCAAACCTTTTGGGATAACTGGGTACACAACAATTGAACAGAAAATACCATAATTTTCTCTAAGGTCTTTAACAAGAGCCATAGCTTCTGGAATACTTCCTTTAAGGTACACTGGAGTAACACAAGAAGTAGTCGTTCCTATATCAAATCCTGCTTCTTTCAATCCTGATTGAAGTGCTGTTACATTTTCCCATAGTTTAGCTTTTAGTTCTGGTCTTGTTCTTAATAATTCAAGACGTTTTAAACCTCCTTTGACATAGATCATTGGAAGCGATTTAGCAAACATTTGAGATCTTAAATTGTATTTTAAGTAATCAATGATTTCTTGATCAGCCGCTAAAAAAGCTCCGATACCAGCCATAGATTTAGCAAAAGTCGCAAAATAAACATCAATATCGTCTTGAACTCCTTGCTCTTCTCCTGCACCAGCACCCGTTTTCCCTAAGGTTCCAAATCCGTGCGCATCGTCAACTAAAAGTCTAAAATTATATTTTTGTTTAAGCGCTACAATTTCTTTTAATTTACCTTGTTCACCACGCATTCCAAAAACTCCTTCAGAGATTACTAAAATTCCTCCTCCAGTTTGTTCTGCCATCTTTGTTGCACGATCTAAATTCTTTTCTAAGGATTCAATATCATTATGCTTAAAAGTAAAACGTTTGCCCATGTGTAATCGAACACCATCAATAATACATGCGTGGGAATCTACATCATAAACAATAATGTCGTCTTTAGATACTAAAGCATCTATAGCGGACATGATTCCTTGATATCCAAAATTTAATAGATAAGCTGCTTCTTTATTCACAAAATCAGCAAGTTCTTGTTGAAGTTGTTCATGATAATCAGTGTGACCACTCATCATTCTAGCTCCCATAGGATAAGCTGCTCCATGAGCTGCAGCTGCATCAGCATCTGCTTTTAGTACCTCTGGAAGATTAGCCATACCTAAATAATCATTGATACTCCAAGTAATAACTTCTTTTCCTTGAAATTTCATTCGATTTGAAATATGACCTTCTAATTTAGGAAATACAAAATAACCTTCAGCTTGAGAAGCCCATTTACCTAAAGGACCTTTGTTTTCTCTAATTCTATCAAATATATCTCTCATAGATTTTGATTGGTTTTGGTGCAAAAGTAATTATAAATTGTGTAACATTTAAAATAATAACACATAAAAAATACGACCTTATAAAGGTCGTATAAATATATAGACTATACAGATTACTAGTGAAGTATGTCAGATTTTTTCTTAACAGTTTCCATAAATCCTTGTGCATTCATCCATTCGTCTGAATATATTTTAGACATATAGCGAGAACCATGATCTGGAAATATGACAACTACCTTAGAATTGCTATCAAAGACACCCTCTTGATGGAGTTGTTTAACAGCCTGAAGGGCAGCTCCAGAGGTATATCCAACAAAAATACCTTCCGATCTTGAAATAGATCGTGCCATATGAGCACTATCACTATCTTTCACTTTAACGAAACGATCAATAACACTAAAATCAGTTGCTGAAGGGATTAGGTTTTTACCTAAACCTTCAATACGATAGGGATATATTTCATTCGGATCTATCGTACCTGTTTCGTGATATTTTTTAAGTATTGACCCATAGGCATCAACACCAATAATTTGAATATCAGGATTTTGAGACTTTAAATATCGAGCTGTACCTGATATAGTCCCTCCTGTTCCACTACAAGCAACTAAATGGGTTATTTGACCTGCGGTTTGATTCCATATTTCTGGACCAGTAGATCTAAAGTGAGCTTCAGTATTTAACTCATTAAAATATTGATTGATATATACAGATCCAGGATTTTCTTTGTGAATGCGCTTAGCAACTTCATAATAAGATCTTGGATCATCAGCGCTAACGTGAGCGGGACATACATGGACCTCTGCTCCCATGGAACGTAACATATCAATCTTATCAGGAGAAGATTTTGAGCTTACCGCCAGAATACATTTATACCCCTTAATAGCACTCACCATTGCAACAGAAAAACCAGTATTACCTGAGGTTGTTTCAACGATTGTATCCCCTTCTTTGAGTATACCTTTTGCCTCAGCTGATTCAATAATATGAAGAGCGATTCGATCCTTTGCAGAATGACCAGGATTAAAGGCTTCAACCTTAGCATAAAATTCTCCCGAGAATGAAGCGGTTGACTTACGGAGCTTAATTAAAGGAGAGTCTCCAATAAGCTCTAATATTGAGTCGTAGGCTTGAATTTCAGTTGACATAAAGCGCAATCTTTTTAATTCTTGACAAAATTAGGTTTTTTTTTACAAATCAAGCCTTATTTACAAGATTGATTATAAATGCATATTCTTGAGCAACCTCCTTCAATGATTCAAAACGTCCTGAAGCTCCTCCGTGACCAGCATCCATATTGATAGAAAAAAACAATTGATTAGAATCTGTCTTCAAATCCCTTAGTTTAGCAACCCATTTGGCAGGTTCCCAATACTGTACCTGAGAATCGTGATACCCTGTAATAATTAACGTATTTGGATAGGCTTGTTCTTTAACTTGATCGTAAGGTGAATAGGACAACATATAATCAAAATATTCCTTTTCATTAGGATTTCCCCATTCATCATACTCGCCAGTTGTCAAAGGAATTGAATCATCTAACATGGTAGTTACCACATCAACAAAAGGAACATTAGCTACTACACCTTTATAGAGTTCTGGTGCCATATTCATTATAGCTCCCATCAATAGCCCACCTGCTGAGCCACCGTAGGCAAATAAACCTTCAGTACTAGTATAGCGTTTTTGAATCAAATATTTGGAACAATCAATAAAATCAGTAAAGGTATTTTTCTTTTGAAGTAATTTTCCCTGTTCATACCAATTTCTTCCTAAATATTCAGAACCACGTATATGGGCTATAGCATATATAAATCCTCGATCTAATAAACTTAAACGCAACGAAGAAAAAGACGGATCAATGGTGTGTCCATACGAACCATAACCATATTGAAACAAGGGACTAGTTCCATCTAATGGCGTATCTTTATGATAGACTAATGATATTGGAACCTTAACTCCGTCTCGTGCCTCTGCCCATATCCGTTCTTGCCTATAATTTTTTGGATCAAAACTTCCTCCTAAAACTGCTACTTGTTTTAACAAGGTCTTTTGTTTTGTTTCCATATTAAAACTATACACTGAATTTGGTTCGATTAAACTGGTATACCCATACCGTAATTCAAGTGTATCAAATTCAGGATTGGAACCAACATAAGCGGTATACGTTTCATTATCAAATGGTATTTCATAGGCAACAGACTTATCCCATTTAGCGATGTGAATTCTTGTTAATCCCTGCTCACGAGTTGAAAGCGCATAATACGATTTAAAACACGTAAAGTCTTCTACTAGTACCGTTGGATTATGTGCAATAAAATCTTCCCAATAGTCCTCCGAGGTATGATCAACTGGAGTTCTCATCACTTTAAAATTAACCGCATTATCCTTGTTAGTAGTGATGTAAAAGTGATTTTCAAAATGTGAAATATCGTATTCTAATCCTCTTCTTCGTTTAGCGAATACCTTAAAATCATCCAAAGGATTTTCAGCATTTAAAATTCGGTATTCTGTGGTTAACGTACTTGAGGAACCAATAATGATATAGTTTCCTGATCTTGATTTAGAAACAAATACATTAAAGGTATCATCCGCTTCAAAGAACATTAATTCATCAACCTTGTTTCCCAATTGATGACGATAAACAGAATTTGATCTTAACGTTTGCTCGTCTTTTAAACTATAAAATAGTGTCTTATTATCATTAGCCCAACATGCTGAACCTGTTGTATTTACTATACAATCGTCTAAGAGCTCACCACTGTGAATATCCTTCACATATAAACGGTATTGTCTTCTTGAAACGGTATCAACACTATAAACAACTAAACGATTATCAGGACTCACTGCAAAAGAACCAAGATGAAAATACTGATGTGATTTTGCCATCTCATTACAGTCAAATAAGAGTTCTTCTTTGGCGTCTAAATGCTCTTTTTTACGCGTATATATTGGATATTCTTTTCCCTTCTCAAATTTAGTGATATACCAATAACCATTCTTTTTAAATGGCACTGATTGATCATCTTCTTTAATACGAGATTTCATCTCTTCAAATAATTCCTCTTGAAACTTCGCTTTCTCTTTTGTTTGATCTGTATAGTAAGAATTTTCCGCTTTTAAATAATCTAAAACTTCTTCACTATCTCGCTGATTCATCCAATAATAAGGATCGATACGATCAAGTTGATGATGAGTTAAAACCTTATTAATTTTTTTTGCTTTGGGTGGGTTGATCATTGGGTAAGTTTAAGGATGTAAATGTACCTATTTCTCTTAATTTAAATCTGTCAATGAGGACAATAAATAGTCATGCATTTGATCAGTATAATCCCTGTGAGTAACCATGCGAAGTTTTCCTCCTCCCATTGCTAAGATTTTGATATTTTTTTTATTTAAAAAGCTATTGAATTCTGCTTCAGAAAGAAGACTAGTGTTTAATTCAAAAATAATGATGTTCGTCTCTACAGGGGCTACTTTGAGAATACTTTCTTTAGTTTTAAGGACAGAAGCAATTTCAGATGCTTTTTTATGATCGTTAACAAGTGAATCTATATGATGATCTAAGGCATACATACCAGCTGCAGCAAGGTAACCGGCCTGTCTCATACCTCCACCAAAAACCTTTCGTACCCGAAGTGCCTTATTGATAAACTCTTTAGATCCAACAAGAACAGAGCCTACTGGACATCCTAATCCTTTGCTAAAACAGACACTTATAGAATCAAAAAGCTGACCGTATTGAAGGTAATTTTCTGATTTGGCTACAACTGCATTCCATAAGCGAGCTCCATCAAGATGATACTTAAGTCCATGTGTATCACAGACCATTCTGATTCTTTTTAATTCTTCAAAGTCATAACAAGCCCCACCACCTTTATTGGTTGTGTTTTCGATTTCAACTAAACTCGTTAGCGGACTGTGGTAAAAATCAGGAGGATTAATGGATTTTTCCACTTGATCTGCTGTTATCATTCCTCGATGCCCTTGAATTAATTTACAAGAAACCCCGGAATTAAAACTAACCCCT